>Ga0209048_10001668_pt1 | contig 22589 bp, 20 predicted proteins | sample FrelakmetCRP12CR_FD_187146 | JGI IMG/M metagenome (GOLD analysis project Ga0209048, IMG submission 187146) | Freshwater lake sediment microbial communities from the University of Notre Dame, USA, for methane emissions studies - CRP12 CR (SPAdes)... | ecosystem: Environmental > Aquatic >... | reverse complement strand
ATCATCCTGGGCGGCATCTACGGCGGCGTTTTCACGCCGACCGAGGCGTCGGTGGTCGCTGTCTTCTACGCCATCATCGTCGGCATGTTCGTCTATCGCGAGGTACTGCTCTCCGACTTGTGGCTGGCACTGAAGAAGCCGGTGCTTTCGTCGGCCGTGATCATGTTCATCATCGCCAACGCGGGCCTCTTCGCCTACCTGATCACGCGCGCTGGCGTTGCGGAGCAGATCGGCAACTTCCTGAACGCAACTCTGCAAACCCGCGAATGGTTCCTGCTCGGCGTGAATGCGGCGCTGTTCGTGATCGGCATGCTCATCGAGACCTCGGCGTCGATCATCGTGCTGGCACCGATCCTGGCGCCGGTGGCGGCGCATTTCGGCGTCGACCCGGTGCATTTCGGGACCATCATGGTGGTGAATCTTGCACTCGGCATGATCACGCCGCCGTTCGGCGTGAATCTCTTCGCCGCATGCACGGCGGTGAAGATCTCGCTCGATCAGATCGTGACGAGATTGCTGCCGTTCGTGGGCGTGGTGCTGGCCCGTCTGGTGGTGATCACCTATTTCCCGCCCCTGACGCTCGCGCTGCGCGATCTTGTCGATCGCTGAGGCGGTGGCGGCACTCGATCGTGGGCGGCAGCGCACGTCGCCCGGGGATCAACAAGGGGGCGGCGCCCTTTTCTTGCCTGATTCCGCCGCCGAAGCCTGCGCTGCGGGATCGGGTGTATCGATAACGCGTCGGCTAGACGCAGCGCCCGCCGTCGACCTCCAGACATGCGCCGGTAATGAACGCTGCCTCGTCGGAGGCAAGGAACACGCATGCGTTGGCGATATCCAGCGGCCTTGAAAAGCGACCGAGCGGAATCGTGGCAAGAAACTTCTTGCGGTTCTCCGGCGTGTCCGGCATGCCCATGAACTGCTCGAGCAATCCGGTTTCGCCAATCACAGGATTCACGCAGTTCACGCGGATGTTGTCCGGACCGAGTTCGGCCGCCATTGCCTTGCTGGTGACGATCGCCGCGCCCTTGGTGCCGTTGTACCAGACCAGTCCCGGCCGCGGCCGCACACCGGCGGTGGATGCGACCGTGATGAAGCAGCCGCCGCCGTGCGAGCGGAAGTGCGGCACCATGTGCAGCGCGGTCCAGTACAGGCTCTTCACGTTGACCGCATAGATGCGGTCGAACTCCGCTTCGCTCACCGACAGCAGCGGCTGGTTCCTGTGTGTGGTGCCGGCATTGTTGACGACAATATCGAGCCGGCCGAAGTGCTTGAGTGCCGCAGCGAGAAGTCCCTTGACGTCATCGCTGCGCGTCACATCGCCGTAGACGAACTGCGCGTTGCCGCCGCTGCCTCGGATCTCGGCAGCGGCGCGCTCGCCTGTCTCGCGCACCACATCGTTGACGATGACTGCACAACGCTCCTCGGCAAAGCGTTGAGCAATCCCATAACCAAACCCTGATGCCGCGCCGGTGACGATCGCGACTTTGTTCGCCAAACGCATTGTTCTTCTCCTCAACCGTGCTTGATCGCGATCGTCTTGAGCGTCGTGAACCCGAGCAGCGCCTCGAATCCCTTCTCGCGCCCGTAGCCGCTCGATTTCACGCCGCCGAACGGCAGTTCGATCCCGCCGCCGGCGCCATAGTTGTTGATGAAGACCTGGCCGCTCTTCACCTTGCGCGCGACACGCAACTGGCGCGCGCCGTCGCTCGTCCAGACGCCGGCGACGAGTCCGTACCGGGTGCTGTTGGCCTGGCGCAGTGCTTCGTCCTCGGTGTCGAAGGCCATCGCCGCCAACACCGGCCCGAAGATCTCTTCCTGCGCGAGCCGGTGCGACGGCGGAACGTCGCGCAGCAGGGTGGGCGCCTGATAGAAGCCGGTCTGCGGCGCATCGTCGACCACGTGCCCCTGCGCCGCGATGGGAATCTGATCGACCTGCGCCTGCGACAGGTAGTCCCACACGCGCTGCAGCTGCGAGCGGCGTATCAGCGGGCCCACATCGAGATCGGCGAGCGCGGGTCCGACTTTCAGCTGCGACATTGCCTCGCCGACGCGTGCGATCAGGTCCTCGTAGATCGCGCGCTCAACGAGGAGGCGGCTGCCCGCGGAGCAGGTCTGCCCGGCGTTCTGCACGATCGCATTGACGACGACCGGCACCACGTCGTCGAGATTCGCGTCGGCGAACACGATCTGCGGCGATTTGCCGCCCAGTTCGAGCGTGACCGGGCAGTGATGTTTCGCCGCCGCCTGCGCAACCGCGGTACCCGTTGTCGGCGAACCGGTGAACGAGATGTGATCGATGCCCGCGTGCGCGGCGAGCGCCGCCCCGGCTTCATGTCCGTAGCCGGTGACGATGTTGAGCGCCCCATCGGGGAAGCCGGCCTCGGCCGCCAGTTCCGCGACACGCAGCAGCGACAGGCACGCGTCCTCGGCCGGCTTGACCACGCACGCGTTGCCCGCGGCCAGCGCCGCGCCGACACTGCGACCGAAGATCTGCATCGGGTAGTTCCAGGGGATGATGTGGCCGGTGACGCCGTGCGGCTCGCGCATTGTGAGTACCGTCATGCCGGCGCTGTAAGGAATCGTCTCGCCGTGCAACTTGTCCGCAGCACCGGCGTAGTACTCGAAATAGCGGGCGAGCGCGTTGGCGTCGGCGCGGCCTTGCTTCAGCGGCTTGCCCGTCGTGCGCGATTCGAAGCGGGCAAGCTCTTCGATCTGCGCGGTCACGCGCGCGGAGAGCTTCATCAGCAGCCGGCCGCGCTCGGTTGCGCTGCGCCGCCCCCAGTCGCCGTCGCCGAATTCACCGAAGGCCGAGCGGGCGGCGCGCACCGCGGCGTCGATATCGCTCGCATTGCCGCGCGCGATCTTGGCGAACGGCTGGCCGTCGGAAGGATCGACGACGTCGATCGACTGGCCCGACAGTGCCGCAATCCAGCGATTGCCGATGAAGTGATGCCGTCCCTCAGTGGGTGTCCAGCCGCCGTCCATGTCGACCCCCGTTGCTTTCGTTGCGGGATTATCTGCTTGCCTTTGCCCGATCGCTAGAATCGCCGCCTCTTTCCTGAGGAATCGCAATGAGCCTTGACCGAGTGCCTTCGGGCCGTGCGCTGCCGGACGACTTCAATGTCGTCATCGAAATCCCGATGAATGCCGACCCGATCAAGTACGAGGTCGACAAGGAATCGGGCGCGCTGTTCGTCGATCGCTTCATCGGCACGGCCATGCACTACCCGTGCAACTACGGCTATATCCCGCACACAATCTCCGACGATGGCGATCCGGTCGATGTGCTCGTGATCACGCCGTTCCCGCTGCAGCACGGCGTGGTCGTTCGCTGTCGCCCGCTCGGCGTGCTGAAGATGGAAGACGAGGCGGGCGGCGATTCAAAGCTGCTCGCGGTGCCGATCGACAAGTGCCTGCCGTGGTACAAGCATTGGCAGAAGGCCGAGGACATCGCGCCCGAACGCATTGCGCAGATCCGGCACTTCTTCGAGCACTACAAGGATCTGGAGGCGGGCAAGTGGGTCAGGATCATCGGCTGGGCCGGGCCTGACGAGGCGCGCAAGGAAATCCTGTCGGCGGTCGAGGCCTACAAGCGCGCATCGCCGAAGCCGGCGTTCTGACCGTTCACACCACCGGAGCAGCGGGTATGAGTCGTAGCCCAGCGCGGATCGAACACCTGCACTCCGGCAAGGTGCTGCCACGGACCTTGCCGTTCCCGGAGGCGGTGCGTCACGGCGACACGCTATACCTGTCGGGGCAGATGGGAATCGCGCCTGGCACGATGACGCTCGTGTCCGGCGGCCTCGTGGCGGAGGCCAGGCAGGCGATGGAAAACATCCGCACCGTGCTGGAGGCCAACGGCTGCACGCTCGACGATCTCGTCCGGTGCACCGTGATGCTCGCCGACATGAACGATTGGCCCGCCTTCAACGAGGTCTACAAGTCGTTCTTCACCGGGAGATACCCCGCGCGCAGCGCATTCGGTGCGAGCGGACTGGCGCTCGGCGGCCGGGTCGAGATCGATTGCATCGCCGCGGTTCGCTGAGCGGCCCGGCCGCATGGCGGCGACTCGCAGGAGCATGCCGGGCGCAAGCGCACTTGCCTTGCGGCGCGTCGAGTTCAGCCGGTTTTCAGGGCGGGCTTGAAGGAACTGTGCTCGCCGAGTTCGTCGATTGCGTGCGCGACGCTCGCACCTTCCTGCGCGAGAAAGCGGCGCACCGCCTCGTGCATGCCGGGATGCGCGAGCCAGTGTGCCGAAAAGGTCGGCACCGGATCGAGTCCGCGCGCGATCTTGTGTGATCCCTGCGCGCCGCCTTCGAAGACCCGCAGGCGGCGTTCGATCGCAAACTCGATCATCTGGTAGTAGCAGCATTCGAAATGCAGGCAGGGCACGTGCTCGATTGCGCCCCAGTATCGGCCATACAGGCGGCGATCATCGTAGATACCCAGCGCCGCAGCAATCGGCTGGTCCGCACGCTTGGCCAGCACCAGCATCAGGTTGTCGGGCATCGAGGCGCCGATGCGCAGGAAGAAGTCGATATTCAGATACGGCGTCGACCAGTGCGCCTCATAAGTTGCGCGGTAGCAGCGATGAAAGAAGACCCAGTCGTCCCGCGTGATCTCACGCGCCGTCTTGCGCACAAGGTGGATGCCATGCTCGGCCACCTTCCTGCGTTCGGCGCGGATCTTCTTGCGCTTCGGTTGCACGAGTCGCGCCAGAAACGCGTCGAAGTCCGCGTAGCCGGCGTTGTTCCAGTGAAACTGCACGCCGCGGCGCACCAGCAGTCCGTGCTCGGCCAGCAAGCCGATCTGCGACATCGGTGCGAGCAACACATGCAGCGAAGACAGCTTGCTCGCGTGTGCATGCGCGGTCAGGGCCCCGGCGAGCGCTGCGCGCGCCTCTTCGTCGACGGCAATGAGCCGCGTTCCGCCGACCGGCGTGAAAGGCACCGCGACGAGCCATTTCGGGTAGTAGGCCATGTCATGGCGCTGATACGCCTCGGCCCAGCTCCAGTCGAACACGTACTCGCCGTACGAGTGCGCCTTGGCATAGAGCGGTGTGGCAGCGGCAAGTTGCGCACCGCGCCATAGCGCGAGGAAGCGCGGCGCCCAGCCGCTCGTCGCACAGGCAGCGCCGCTTTCGTGCAACGCATGCAGGAAGTCGAAGCGCAGGAACGGATTCGCGTCGGCGTCGCGGGCGAGCAGTGCCTCCCACGCATCGCGGCCGATCGCAGAGAGGGAATCGAAAATCTGCGTGCGATAATTCGCTGGCAACTTCAATGATGCTATCGATGAGTTCGCACGTCCGGGTCGCCGTCGCTCAAATCAACTGCACGGTCGGCGATTTCGAAGGCAACAGCCGGCGGATTCTCGACATGGCGCGGCGTGCGGCCGAGGCCAGCGCCGATCTGCTTCTCACCCCGGAGCTTTCGCTCAGCGGCTATCCGCCGGAAGACCTGCTGTTGCGCCGCGCATTCTACGCGGCGAGCGACGATGCCCTCGCAAATTTGGCCGCGAAACTGCTCCAGTGGCCGGAGCTGCGCGTCATCGTCGGTCATCCGCTGCAACGCGAAGGGCGCCGCTTCAACGCCGCATCTCTTCTGTATGGCGGCGCCGTGCACGGCACCTACTGCAAGCACGATCTGCCGAACTACGACGTCTTCGACGAGCAGCGGTACTTCACGCCGGACAATCGTCCCTTCGTTTTCGACGTGAAAGGGACGCGCTTCGGCATCAACATCTGCGAGGACACGTGGTTTCCCTATGCACCGGAGTGCGCGCGCTCGGCCGGCGCACAGGTGCTGCTGGTGCCCAACGGATCGCCGTTCCATCTCGGCAAGCAGGCACAGCGTCTCGACGTGATGCGCGAGAACGTGACGCGCAGCGGCCTGGCACTGGTGTACGCCAACCTCATCGGCGGGCAGGACGAACTGGTCTTCGACGGCGCATCCTTCGTACTCGATGCGCACGGCGAGCTCGCGCGTTTGGCGCCGCAGTTCGAAGAAGCGCTGACGGTCACGACATTCGTTGCCGGTGTGCCGGAACCCGGCGCCTGCGCCGACCTGGGTTCGCTCGAAAGCCAGGTGTATCGCGCGCTGGTCCTCGGCGTGCACGACTACCTTGGCAAGAACGGTTTTCCGGGCGCCATCATCGGACTGTCGGGCGGCATCGATTCGGCGCTGACACTGGCGATCGCCTGTGACGCGCTCGGCCACGACAAGGTACGGGCGGTGATGATGCCATCGCAGTTCACGCGCGACATTTCGTGGCTCGACTCGCGCGCGATGGTCGAGCGGCTGCAGGTGCGCTACGACGAGCTGCCGATCAAGCCGGTATTTGACAGTTTTCTCGCCGCGCTGGCGAAGGAGTTCCGTGGCCTGCCGTGGAATACCGCCGAGGAAAACATCCAGGCACGGATCCGCGGCACGCTGCTGATGACGCTGTCGAACAAGCATGGCTCGATCGTGCTCACCACCGGCAACAAGAGCGAGATGGCGGTCGGCTACGCGACGCTGTACGGCGACATGGCGGGCGGCTTTGCGGTGATCAAGGACATCCGCAAGACGCTGGTCTATGCGCTGTCGCGCTATCGCAATTCGATTGCGGAAGTGATCCCGGAGCGCATCATCACGCGCGCGCCGAGCGCCGAGCTGAAAGCGGATCAGCTCGATCAGGACAGCCTGCCGCCGTACGAGGTGCTCGACGGCATCATCCAGCTCTACATGGAAGAGGGGCTCAGCATCGACGAGGTCGTAGCCGCGGGCTATCCCGAGACGGAGGTCCGGCGCGTGGTGCGGATGATCCGCGTCAATGAGTACAAGCGGCGCCAGGCGCCGATCGGCATCCGCGTCACGCACCGCGGCTTTGGTCGCGACTGGCGTTATCCAATCACCAACCGGTTTCGTGAGGATGCCTTATCGTGACCCGTGCAACCCGCCCGCGCCGCCACGAGCCGCACGGTTGACCCTCGCCTTCGGCTCGGGCGCGACGGGCGTTATCCGATCAAGAACCGTTTCCGTGAAGACGCCGCAGGCTAGAATTCGGCGCAACTGAGGGGGCACCGCCATGAAACAGATCACCGCAGTCATCAAGCCGTTCAAGCTGGACGAAGTGCGTGAGGCGCTCGCCGATGTGGGCGTCTCCGGGCTGACCGTGACCGAGGTCAAGGGTTTCGGCCGGCAGAAAGGTCACACGGAACTGTATCGCGGCGCCGAGTATGTGGTCGATTTTCTGCCCAAGGTCAAGATCGACGCCGTGGTGCCGGAGGCACTGGTCGAGCGGGCGATCGAGGCGATCACGAAGGCCGCGCGCACCGGCAAGATTGGCGATGGCAAGATCTTCGTGCGCGCGGTCGAACAAGTGATCCGAATCCGCACCGGTGAGACCGGCAACGACGCGGTCTAGGCCAGAGGCTCCGGCGTCAAGTCGCTGGGCTGCGCATGCGGGCGGAGCGTGATGACAAACGAGCCGATCCAAGCCCGCTGATTCGATCGTCGAGAAGTGCGCAAGGAGGCGCGTCATATTGATCGCGCAGGCGCTGACGACGGACGCAGCAGCACGATCAATGCGCCGCTGCCGCCCTCGGCCGGGCGCGCCTGGCAGAAGGCAATCACCTCGTCACGCTGCGCGAGCCAGGCGCGTACCTTGCCCTTCAACACGGGCGTGCGGTCCTTCGATCCGAGTCCCTTGCCGTGCACGATGCGCACGCAGCGCAGCCCGCGCTTGAGTGCCTCGCGCAGGAAGTCGACCAGCGCCGCGCGTGCTTCATCGACCCGATGGCCGTGCAGGTCGACCTGATCCTGGATCGACCATGCGCCGCGCCGGAGCCGGCGCACCGTGTCAGGACCGATGCCGGGACGCTGGAACGAAAGCGAATCATCGGTATCGAGCAGCGAGTCCACGTCGATTTCGTCCGACATCGAAGTGTCCAGCACGTCCTGCTCATCGCGCTGCCGCTGGCGAGCGTGCGGTGGATGGGCGCTCGGCGGCGCATGGCGCCGCGCCGGCGCACCCAACGGCCGCACGCCGAGTGTCTTCATCTCGGTGGTGAAGTCTGCCGCCGCGCGCTCGGTGCGCCTGATGCGTGCAACGATGGCTTTCGCTTCCCGCTCGTGCTCGCGGGTGCGCTTGGCCAGCTCGTCGCGCAGGTGCGCGAGCTCGCCCAGATGCTTGAGCCGCGCGGCCACGGCCAATCGCAAAGGATCAGGCAGTGACTGCGGCGCGCCCAACCGGCGCGGGCGGCTTCGCCGACTCCTGTTGCTCGAGCCAGCGCTGCGCGTCCAGCGCGGCCATGCAGCCGGTGCCGGCCGAGGTGACGGCCTGTCGATACACGTGGTCCTGCACATCACCGGCCGCGAATACGCCGTCAATGCTCGTCATCGTTGCCAGGCCATTGAGGCCGCTCTTCGTGATGATGTAGCCGTTAGCCATCTCGACCTGGCCGGCAAAGATTTCAGTGTTCGGTTGATGGCCAATCGCGATAAAGCAGCCTTGTACTGACAGATCCGACTTGGCGCCCGTGCGGCTGTCGCGGATGCGCACGCCGGTCACGCCGCCATCGTTACCGAGCACCTCGTCCAGTTCGTGCCACAAGTGAAACTGGACCTTGCCTTCCTTGCCCTTCGCCATCAGCTTGTCGACCAGGATCGCCTCGGCGCGGAACTTGTCGCGTCGATGAATCATGTGCACCTTGTTGGCGATGTTGGTCAGATACAGCGCCTCTTCGACCGCGGTGTTGCCGCCACCGATCACGCACACGTCCTGGTTTCGGTAGAAGAACCCATCGCACGTCGCGCAGCCGCTGACCCCTTTGCCCATGAATGCCTGTTCGCTCGGCAGGCCGAGGTACTTCGCGGAAGCGCCCGTGGCGATGATCAACGCATCGCAGGTGTACTCGCCGCTGTCGCCGACCAGCCGGAATGGGCGCTGCTTCAAGTGCACGGTGTGGATGTGATCGAACACGATTTCGGTGTCGAAGCGCTGCGCGTGCTTGAGGAACCTTTCCATCAGTTCGGGACCCTGCACGCCATCCGCATCGGCCGGCCAATTGTCAACGTCGGTCGTTGTCATCAATTGACCACCCTGTGCGAGTCCGGTGATCAACAGCGGTTTCAGATTCGCACGCGCGGCGTACACGGCGGCCGTGTAGCCCGCGGGGCCGGAGCCCAGGATCAGGACCCGGGCGTGTTTGGTGGCTGCCATGGATTCTCCCTGCGCGGCGCAAAACCGAGCCTTGTAAGTCGATTATAGGTGGGGCGTATTACGCGAATCGCAAGGCGAAGCGAAAATGCCTGCCTGCGAGCTCTCGCGTTACGCCAGTGTCGCAATCACCGGCGCGTGATCGCTCGGCTGCTCACGCCTGCGCGTTTCGATGTCGATCGTGCACGCGGTGCATTGCGCCGCGAGCGCGGCTGAGAGCAGGATGTGGTCGATGCGCAGACCCCATTTGCGGCGGAATGCCATGTTGCGATAGTCCCACCACGTATAGCTGCGCTCGGGCTGATCGAAAAGGCGGAAACTGTCCTTCAGGCCCAGGTCAAGCAGACCGCGAAACGCGGCGCGCTCGGGTTCCGAACAGAGGACCTGCCCTTCCCACAACGCCGGATCGTGGACGTCGCGGGCCTCTGGCGCAATGTTGAAGTCGCCTGCGAGCAGGAGTTTTTCGTGCCGCGACAGCTCGCCGCGCAGCCACTCGCTCAACGCGGCGAGCCACCTGAGTTTGTACTCATACTTCTCGCTGCCGACGGCCTGCCCATTGGGGAAGTAGCCGCCGACGATGCGCAGTCCGTCGAGTGTGACCGCGAGCAGGCGTTTCTGCTCATCGGCGAAGTTGGGCAGGTTGATCTGGACGTCGATTGGCGCCGTGGCCGCGCCGTCGCGGATCAACACGGCCACGCCGTTGTAGGTCTTTTGCCCGGCGAAAACACTCGTGTAGCCCGCCCGTTTCAGTTCATCGACCGGAAACCTGTCGTCGGTGAGTTTGGTTTCCTGCAGGCAGATGATGTCGGTCCTCTGCGCGGCAACCCAGTCGAGCAGGTGCGGCAGACGCACCTTCAGCGAGTTGACATTCCAGGTGGCAACAGCGAGCGGCACGGTCGATCCGACACGCGCGATCAGAAGATGATCAAGAAAGGGTGAGCTACTGAGGCGCGACCAACGCCGCGGCTTGCGCCGGTCCTGCGCCTTTGGCGGGCTCCGGCACGCGCGCTGTCAGCGGCTTCGGCATCGGCGGCTGATAGCTGCGCGGCAGCATCGATCCGCGCGGATAACCGGCGGCGTCGAGGGTCAAGGTCCACGCGTCGGGGTCGAATGGAACCTGCACCTGGCGGCCCACCGCCATCACGGGCAGGCGGATGCCACCGCTGATGCGCTTCAGCTCTTCCGCGTCGCTCTCGGTGTCGACGGTGCGCTCACTGTGCGGGATGCCGCGACTGCGCAGAAAGTCACGTGCGAGGTCGCACGGCTGGCAGGACGTGGATGTGTAGAGCGTGACCGGAAAGCGCTCCACGGCGCGGCGCAGCTCGTACGGGAAGTCCTTCGACGCGTCGGCGTTCTCGCCGACGCGCATGTCGAGGCGCTGCACGCTCTTGGCATCGCGCGGTGGCGCGTCGCCGAAACCGGCGCGGCCGTCCTTGTCGATCCACTTGTACTGCCCGAGTGCGGCGCCGGCGCAGGTGAGCGTGAAGAGCAGAGCGATCGCGCGAACCATCGAGTCTCCCTCAGCCTGCGATACCGTGCTGGCGAAGCAGGGCGTCGATGGTTGGCCTGCGCCCGCGAAACGCGACGAACGAATCCATCGCCGGTCGCGCGCCGCCCATCGCCAGTATTTCGTCCAGAAAACGTGCACCCATGCCTGCGTCCAGTGCTCCTGCGGCCTCCTCGAACGCGGCATAGGCGTCCGCCGACAGCACCTCGGCCCACTTGTAGCTGTAGTAACCCGCAGCATAGCCGCCGGCGAACACGTGCGTGAAGCTCCACGGCATCCGGTTGTATTCGGGCGGATGGACTACCGCGACTTCGCGCCGCACGTCGTCGAGCAGCTGGCGCACCAGGGCCGGCGTGGCCGTCGCTGGGTCGAGTTGCGTGTGCGCCTGCATGTCGAACAGGCTCAATTCGACCTGGCGCAGCATGTGCATGCCGCTCTGGAAATTCCTGGCGGCGATCATCTTGTCGAAGAGCGCAGGCGGCAGTTGCTCCTTGCTGTCGACATGTTCGGTCAGCTGTTTCAGCACGTCCCACTGCCAGCAGAAGTTTTCCATGAACTGGCTCGGCAGCTCGACCGCGTCCCACTCGACGCCGCGAATTCCGGACACGGAGGCTTCATCGACTCGCGTCAGCAAGTGGTGCAGTCCGTGGCCGAACTCGTGGAACAGGGTCAGCACCTGGTCATGTGTGAACAGCGCCGGCTTGCCGCCCACGGGTGGTGCAAAGTTGCAGGTGAGAAACGACACCGGCGTCTGCACTCCGCCACCTTTGATGCGACGCCGTGCGCGCGCGACATCGTGCCACGCGCCGCCCTGCTTATGATCCCGCGCGTACAGATCGAGGTAGAACTGTCCGAGCAGTTCGCCTCGTGGCGACTCGATGCGGAAGAACTTGACGTCGCGGTGCCAGACGGGCGCGTTATCGGGGCGGATCGCCACCGAGAACAGCGATTCGATCACGCGGAACAGTCCCGCCAGCACGCGCGGCTCCGTGAAATAGCGCTTCACGTCCTGCTTCGAATAGGCGTACCGACGCTCGCGCAGTTTCTCGCCTGCGTACTCGAAGTCCCATGCCTGCAGATCGGCGATGCCGAGTTCGCGCGCGGCGAACTCACGCAGCTCAGCGATTTCGCGTTGCGCATGCGGGCGGGCGCGGCGCGCGATGTCGCGCAGGAAAGACAGGACTTCGGCCGTTGATGAGGCCATCTTCGGGACGAGCGACAGCTCGGCATAGTCGCGATAACCGAGCAGCTGCGCCAGTTCGCGCCGCAGCTGCAGCAACTCAATCATCGTCGCGCTGTTGTCCCATTGCGGATTGCCGAGGTCGGACGCGCGCGTCGTGGTGGCGCGGTACAGCTGTTCGCGCAGCGCGCGGTCGTGGGCGTACTGCACGACCGGAAAGTAGCTGGGAAAGTGCAGCGTGATCTTGTAGCCGGGGCGGCCCTCCGCGACGGCAGCTTCGCGATACATCTGCACCACGTCATCCGGCACGCCGGCCAGTGGGCCGCGACCATCGATAAAAAGCGCAAACGCGTTCGTCGCATCAAGCACGTTTTCCGCAAAGCGCGTGCTGAGCTGCGACAGGCGCTCGCGCAACATGCGCAACCGCTGCTTCTGCGCCGGCGGCAGTTCCGCGCCGCCGAGGCGGAAGTCGCGCAACTCGTTCTGAACCGTCTTGCATCGCGCCGCCGGCCATTGCGCAAAGCCGGCCCGGGCGGCCATCTGCCTGTACTTGTCGAAGAGCGCGAGGTTCTGGGACACCTCGGTCCAGAACGCGGTGAGCTTCGGCTGATTGGCGTTGTACTGCGCCCGCAACTCGGCGGTGTCGGCAACCGCGTTCAGGTGCGACACATAGCCCCAGGCGCGGCCCAGGTGGTCGATCACATCGTCGAGCGGCTCGACCACGGATTCCCACGTGGCGGGCGTCGCCGGGTCGGTGACGCTCGCCAGCGCCGCGCGGCATTTTTCGAGCAGCTGGTCGACGGCGGGCGTGACGTGCGCAGGGGATATCGCGTCGAAGCGCGCATGGCCCGAGAAATCGAGCAGCGGATTGGACGGGGCCTTGGTTTCGAAGGGCATGGCGGAGCGCAGTCTGCAGTCGGGCGTGGGGATTGCCTCAGCGCGCCGGGCTGCCGGGGGCCGAGTGCCGTCCGGCGACGGCTCTTTCCGCCGCTTCCACGGTGTTGACGAGCAGCATGGTGATCGTCATCGGTCCAACGCCGCCGGGTACCGGCGAAATGAACCCTGCAACTTCCTTCACCGCGTTGAAGTCGACATCGCCGACGAGTTTGCCTTCCGGGGTCCTGTTGGTACCGACATCGATCACGATCGCGCCGGGCTTGACCATGGCGGCCGTCACGAGGTTGCGTTTCCCGACCGCGGCGACCAGCACGTCGGCCTGGCGCGTGACCGCGGCCAGATCGCGCGTCTTGCTGTGCGCCATCGTCACTGTCGCGTTGGCAGCGAGCAGCAGCATTGCCATCGGCTTGCCGACCATGTTGGAGCGACCCAGCACCACCGCGTGGCATCCCGCGAGTGGCGCGCCGATCGACTCCAGCATCTTCATGACGCCGTACGGTGTGCACGAGCGAAAATGCGGTCGGCCCATCAGGGTCAGACCGGCGTTGGTCGCGTGCAGCCCGTCGACATCCTTGTCGAATGCGATCGTGTCGAGCACCTTCTGCGCATCGAGATGCGCCGGCAGAGGCATCTGAACCAGGATGCCGTGCACGGCTGGGTCGGCATTCAGTTCGCGGACGCGCGCGAGCAGCTTCGCCTCGCTCGTGTCGGCCGCAAGACGGTCGAAGAACGAGCGGATGCCGACCTCTTCGCAGGCCTTGATCTTGTTGCGCACGTAAATCGCAGACGCCGCGTCGTCACCGACCAGGACGACGGCGAGTCCGGGTTGCCGGCCGTGCGCGGCGAGCGCATCGATGCGTGGTTTGAGCTCGGCGCGCAGCCGCGTCGCGAGCGCCTTGCCGTCGATGATCTGAGCTGCCATCGGGGAAAACCGGAACAAATGCGCGATTCTAGAAGCTTGTCCGTGGACACGTCGCACGCACGAATCGATTGCGGACAAACCCGATGGGGCGTGCCGGGTCAAAGCGCCCCGGACGCAGCCAAGCGCTTTTCGCTCGGACGGGCGTTGCCGATGTCTCGTTCCGCTGCCGAGAGGGTTTCCTTGCGCGTGGACAAGCGCGTGCCCAGTTGCCGTCCCGTCGCTGCGACGTGGCGATGCAGGGTCTCGGCCTGAAGCTGCCGATCTTCGACCGGGATCGCGAAGAACAGGTCCGCGCTTGGCAGCGCCATGACAACAAACGGCAGCTGTGGCCGGCGCCGCAGTCGGCGGGCCGAGCGGTTCGCCAGCGCATCGAACCTCGAGGACAGCTTGCCGCGCGAGGGCGATGGCGTGGCTGGCGTGAATGTGCCGTCGTACGACGGCGGGGCGGCGCCTATGATGGCTGGCATCCGGGAGGACGCTGATCAAGCGCCAAGTCGCGCGTCGCGCATGCGCATCGCATCGAGACGAGGGCGGGACAGAGACTTCATCCCATATGATGAAATATCAAATCACTATTTGAAAACGTGTGAAACGCTGCTAAATTGCGGCCGCCCGACCGAGCGCCGCGACCCGATGGCGCGCGCCATGCCAGAAGCCGCACAAGGAGACCGTGATGTCCGCCGTATTGAAGTTCGACGCCGCCAACGATCCCGACGCGCTGGAAACACAGGAGTGGCTCGAGGCGCTCGCCGGCGTGATCGAACGTGAAGGTCCGCATCGCGCGCATTACCTGCTCGAAAAACTGATCGACAAGGCGCGCCGCTCGGGCGCGTACATCCCGTACTCGCCGAACACCGCGTACATCAACACGATTCCGCCGCATCAGGAGGAACACTCGCCGGGCGACTACGCGATCGAGGAGCGCATCCGCTCGTACATGCGCTGGAATGCAATGGCGACGGTGGTGCGTGCCAATCGCGGCGAAGGCGACTTGGGTGGCCACATCGCGAGCTACGCGTCGGTGGGAACGTTGCTGGAGGTGGGCTTCACGCACTTCTGGCGAGCGCCGAGCGCGGACTTCGGCGGCGATCTGCTGTATCTGCAGGGTCATTCGTCGCCGGGCATTTATGCGCGCGCCTTCATGGAAGGGCGCTTGACCGAAGAACAGTTGAACAACTTCCGTCGCGATGTCGGCGGCAAGGGTGTCACGTCGTATCCGCATCCGAAGCTGATGCCGGACTTCTGGCAGTTCCCCACCGTGTCAATGGGGCTGGGGCCGATCCAGGCGATCTACCAGGCACGCTTCCTGAAGTACCTGCACGCGCGCGGCATCGCGGACACGTCGGGGCGCAAGGTTTGGTGCTTCTGTGGCGACGGCGAGATGGACGAGCCCGAGTCGCTCGGGGCGATCAGCATGGCCTCGCGCGAGAAACTCGACAACCTGATCTTCGTGATCAACTGTAACCTGCAGCGCCTCGACGGACCGGTGCGGGGCAACGGCAAGATCATCCAGGAACTCGAAGGCGAGTTCCGCGGCTCCGGCTGGAACGTGATCAAGCTGATCTGGGGTTCGTATTGGGATCCGCTGCTCGCCAAGGACAAGGATGGCTGGCTCCTGCAACTGATGGAAGACACCGTCGACGGCGAATACCAGAACTACAAGGCCAACGATGGCGCGTTCGTGCGCAAGCACTTCTTCGGCAAGTTTCCGCAGACGGCGGAAATGGTCTCGCGCATGTCGGACGCCGATATCTGGCGCCTGAATCGGGGCGGCCACGATCCGCACAAGATCTACGCCGCCTACGCGGCGGCGATGAAGAACGAGGGCACGCCGACGGTGATCCTGGCCAAGACCGTCAAGGGTTTCGGCATGGGCAAGATCGGCGAAGGCAAGAACCCGACGCACCAGTTGAAGAAGCTGGACGACGAGGCGGTGCGCGAATTCCGCGATCGCTTCAGCATCCCGATTCCGGACGACCGGCTGGCCGATGTGCCGTTGTTCAAGCCGGCGGAGAACTCGCCCGAAATGAAGTACCTGCACGAGCGTCGCCGCGCGCTGAACGGCTATCTGCCGCAGCGGCGCCGGCTGGCCGACGAAAAGGTTCCGGCGCCGGGGTTGGATGCGTTCTCCGCCATGCTGGAGCCGACCACCGAAGGACGCGAAATCAGCACCACACAGGCGTTCGTGCGCGTGCTGACGCAGCTCACGCGTGACAAGACGATCGGCCCGCGCGTGGTGCCCATCGTCGCGGACGAGGCGCGCACGTTCGGCATGGAGGGCATGTTTCGCCAGCTCGGCATCTTCAGCCAGCAGGGGCAGTTGTACGAGCCGGTCGACCGCGACCAGGTGATGTACTACCGCGAGGACAAGAAAGGCCAGATTCTCGAGGAAGGCATCAACGAGGCCGGCGCGATGGCGGACTGGATCGCGGCCGCGACCTCGTACTCGACCAACAACCGCATCATGGCGCCGTTCTACATCTTCTATTCGATGTTCGGCTTTCAACGCACCGGCGACCTGTGCTGGGCGGCGGGTGACATGCAGGCACGTGGCTTCCTGCTGGGTGCGACCTCGGGCCGCACGACCCTGAACGGCGAAGGGCTGCAGCACCAGGACGGCCACTCGCACCTGATGAGCGCAACGATCCCCAACTGCGTCAGCTATGACCCGACGTTTGCGCACGAGCTCGCCGTGATCATGCAGCATGGCCTGAGGCGCATGGTCGAGAACCAGGAAAACGTCTTCTACTACATCACCGTGATGAACGAGAATTACCCGCAGCCCGGCCTGAAGAAAGGTCAGGAAGCGGGCATCCTCAAGGGGATGTATCGGCTGCGCGAAGGCCCGGCCGGCAGCGGCATGGGCATGTCGATTCCGCGCGTGCAGCTGCTCGGCAGCGGCACGATCCTGCGCGAAGTGATCGCCGCATCCGAACTGCTTGAGCACGACTGGGGCGTGGCCGGCGACGTCTGGAGCGTGACAAGCTTCACGGAGCTCAGGCGCGACGGCATTGACGCCGAACGCTGGAACCTGCTGCATCCGGCCGACGCGCCACGCAAGCCCTATGTCACGCAGGAGTTCGAACGCACCGTCGGCCCGATCGTCGCGTCCACCGACTACATGCGACTCTTTGCCGATCAGATCCGGCCCTATCTGCCGAGGGGGCGCGGCTACACGGTGCTCGGCACCGACGGCTTTGGTCGCTCCGATACCCGCGAGAAGCTGCGCGAACATTTCGAGGTCAACCGCCACTTCGTCGCCATCGCCGCGTTGCGGGCCCTGGCCGAAGACGGCGTGCTGCCGCTCGCCAAGGTGTCCGAGGCGATGCAGAAGTACGGGATCAATCCCGACAAGCCGAACCCGGCCCACGCGTGACGGTGGGGCTGCACGGCGTGACCGCGCGAGCGGACCATGACTCTGGAGACAAGAACTCGCGGCATGCGGCGCACAGATGTGCTGCTATCGCTGCCCGAACTCGAACATAAGGCAGAAGAAATGGCGACGATCGAGATCAAGGTCCCGGACATCGGTGACTTCAAGGATGTGGAGATCATCGAGGTACTCGTCAGGCCCGGCGATGTCGTCGCACGAGAGCAGTCGCTCATCACCGTCGAAAGCGACAAGGCTTCGATGGAGATCCCGTCGACGGCCGCCGGCACGATCCGGGAAATGCGCGTCGGCCTCGGCGACAAGGTCTCCGAGGGCAGCCTGATCCTGGTACTCGATTCAAGTGAGGTGGCCGTAGCAGCGAAAGCCGCACCGGCGCCAGTTGCCGCCCCTTCACTCGCGCCGGTTGCGACGCCTCAACCGGTACCGGTGGCTGCGGCGGCAAGCGGCGGCGTGATCGACGTGAAGGTCCCGGATATCGGCGACTTCAAGGACGTCGAAATCATCGAGGTGCTGGTCAAGGCCGGCGATACCGTGGCCAAGGACCAATCGCTCATCACCGTCGAAAGCGACAAGGCGTCGATGGAGATTCCCTCGACGGCGGCCGGCGTCGTGCAGTCGTTGCGCGTGAAACTCGGCGACAAGGTGTCCGAGGGCAGCGTTATTCTGACGCTGGCCGCAAGCGGCGTGGCCGTCGCAGCGCCGCCCGTTTTCGCACCCGCACCGATGCCCGCCGCGGCGCCGTCGCCCGCTGCGTCCCCGCCCTCGACCGCATTTGCGGTCGAGATGGTTGGCCGTCCGCAACCGGCATTGGAAGATGCGGGCATCAAGGCGCACGCATCGCCGTCGGTGCGCCGGTTCGCGCGCGAGCTGGGCGTCGATCTCGCGCAGGTGCGCGGCACCGGTCCCAAGGGTCGTGTGACCCAGGACGACGTGCGTGGCTTCGTGAAGGGCGTGATCTCGGGCGCAGCGGCGCCGTATACGGCGGCTCCGGCGGTGTCGGGTGTCGGCGGACTGCCGGTGCTCGCCTGGCCGCAGGTCGATTTCGCCAAGTTCGGGCCGATCGAGCGCGTCGCGATGTCGCGCATCAAGAAACTGTCGGGGCCGAACCTGCACCGCAACTGGGTCACGATTCCGCATGTCACCAACCACGAGGACGCGGACATCACCGACCTCGAGGCCTTCCGCGTGCAGTTGAACAAGGAGAACGAAAAGAACAAGGACGCCGCCAAGCTCACGATGCTGGCGTTCCTGATCAAGGCCTGTGTTGCGACGCTGAAGAAGTTTCCCGACTTCAATGGTTCCATTGATCCGGCGGGCGACGCGATCATCTACAAGAACTACTGGCACATCGGTTTTGCGGCGGACACGCCGAACGGCCTCGTGGTGCCGGTCGTCAAGGATGCAGACAAGAAGGGCATCGTCGAGATCGCGCGCGAAATGGCCACGCTGTCGGCCAAGGCGCGCGAAGGCAAGCTCGGCATCGCCGACATGCAGGGCGGCACCTTTTCGATCTCGTCCCTCGGCGGCATTGGCGGCACCTACTTCACGCCCATCATCAATGCCCCGGAGGTTGCGATCCTCGGGGTGTGTCGTTCGAGCATGCGCCCGGTGTGGGACGGCAAGGCATTCGTACCGCGACTGATGCTGCCGCTGTCGCTGTCGTGGGACCACCGGGTGGTTGACGGGGCAGGCGCGGCGCGCTTCAACGCGCACCTGGCGGCCGTGCTGGCGGACTTCCGGCGCGTGCTGCTCTAGATCGTGGCCCGTGATCCGTGATCTGTGATCCAAGGGTCACAGTGCAGGGTGAACGGATCACGCACAACGGATCACGAGCATGACCACCATCGTCGTCGTCAAGAAGAACCGCGAGATTGCGATTGCGTCGGATGCGCTCGTCACATTCGGCGAAACGCGCCTGCCACATGGCTACGAAGTCAACGAGAAGATCATCACCGTCGGTAATTCGCACATCGGACTGGCCGGCAGCACGGCGCACTTCGCGGTGCTCGGCGACGCGCTGCGCGGCCTGGGCGAGGACTGCAGGCTCGGCAGCCGCATGGAGATCTTCGCCACGTTCCAGAAGTTGCACGCCGTGCTGAAGGAGAAGTATTTCCTCAACGTGAAGGAAGACGACGCCGATCCGTACGAGTCGTCGCAGATCACCGCGGTGATCGCCAACGCGACCGGCATCTACGGCGTGTACTCCTACCGCGAGGTGTTCAGCTTCGACCGGTTCTGGGGTATCGGCTCAGGACGGAATTTCGCCCTTGGCGCGATGTTCGCCGCCTATGACCGCGGCCGCAGTGCGCGCCAGATCGCCGAGGTCGGTGTCAAGGCCGGCTGCGAGTTCGACAAGAGCTCCGCATTGCCGGTGCGCGTGTTCAGTTTCCCGATGTCTGTCGCAGAAAACCAAGAGAGCGCTGCATGAGCCAGATGATCGAAGTGAAGGTGCCGGACATCGGCGACTTCAAGGACGTCGAAATCATCGAAGTCCTGGTCAAGCCCGGTGAGGCGATCACCAAAGAGCAGTCGCTGATCACCGTCGAGAGCGACAAGGCTTCGATGGAGATTCCGTCGACCGCCGCCGGCACCGTGAAGCAGATGCGCGTCAAGCTCGGCGACAAGGTGTCGAAGGACAGCGTGGTACTGGTGCTCGAGACGAGCGAGGCGACCGCTGCGCCTGCCGCGGCGCCTGCACCGGCACCGGTGCGCGCTCCCGCGCCGGCCGCCGCACCGGTGGCCGCGCCATTTTCCGGCTCGGCTGACCTCGACTGCGAAGTCCTCGTCCTTGGCGCCGGACCGGGCGGCTATTCGGCGGCCTTTCGCGCCGCCGATCTCGGCAAGAAGGTCGTGCTGGTCGAACGCTATCCGACGCTGGGCGGCGTGTGCCTGAACGTGGGCTGCATTCCTTCGAAGGCGCTGCTGCATGTGGCAGCGGTGATGGACGAGGCGAGGCACTTTGCCGACCTCGGCGTGACGTTCGGCGCACCGGCCATTGATCTCGACAAGCTGCGGACCCACAAGAACAAGGTGGTGGGAAAGCTCACGGGCGGCCTGAGCGCGATGGCCAAATTGCGCAAGGTCACCGTGGTCCAGGGGGTCGGCACGTTCGCCGGTCCGAATCACCTTGCGGTGGCGACCGCCAGCGGCGCGAAGACCATCCGGTTTGACAACGCGATCATCGCCGCGGGCAGCCAGGCGGTAAAGCTGCCGTTCCTGCCAGACGATCCCCGCATTGTCGATTCGACCGGTGCGCTCGAGCTGCGCCAGGTGCCCAAGAAGATGCTGGTGATCGGCGGCGGCATCATCGGGCTGGAGATGGCCACCGTGTATTCGACGCTCGGCGCGCGCATCGATGTGGTTGAGATGCTCGATGGGCTGATGCTGGGCGCCGACCGTGATCTGGTGCGGGTCTGGCAGAAGAAGAATGCGGGTCGCTTTGACCGCATCATGCTCAAGACGAAGACGGTCGGTGTGGAGGCGAAAGCGGAAGGCCTGCTGGCGGGCTTCGAAGGGGAGGAGGCGCCCGCCGAGCCGGAGTACTACGACATGATCCTGGTGTCGGTCGGCCGCAGCCCGAATGGCAACAAGATCGGAGCGGATCGTGCCGGGGTGGCGGTCGATGCCCGCGGCTACATCGCCACCGACCGGCAGATGCGCACCAACGTGCCGAACATCTTTGCCATCGGCGATCTCGTCGGTCAGCCGATGCTGGCGCACAAGGCCGTGCACGAAGCGCACGTCGCGGCCGAGGTGGCCGCGGGAATGAAGTCGCATTTCGACGCCAGCGTGATTCCCTCGGTGGCCTATACCGACCCGGAGATTGCCTGGGTGGGGCTCACGGAGGACGACGCGAAGAGAGGCGGCCGCAAGGTCACCCGGGGCCTGTTCCCATGGAGCGCCTCGGGCCGCGCGATTGCCAACGGCCGCGACGAAGGCTTCACCAAGCTGCTGTTCGACGAGCAGACGCACCGCATCGTCGGTGGCGGCATCGTCGGTACGCACGCCGGGGACCTGATCGGCGAGATCGCGCTCGCAATCGAGATGGGGGCGGATGCCGTCGACATTGGCAAGACGATCCATCCGCATCCCACGCTGGGCGAATCGATGGGCATGGCCGCCGAGGCCGCCGAAGGCCACTGCACCGACCTGCCGCCGGTGAAGAAGAAGTAACCGCTCCGGCGGCGCACGCATCACGCGAATGCGTTGACTCCCGATGACCGCGATACTTTGACGGCCGCGGGTTTGTATCGTGCCGTTTTTCGCAGTCGTTCAATTGCGCCCAGGAGAAGACCATGAAATCAATGATCGATACCGATGAAGTGCTCAGGCAGATGACGGCGCAGGCCGTCGCGCAGGGCGAAAGTCTGCGCTCGACCGTGCGCGACCTGACGTTGCGCGCGCTGCAGTCCCGCGAACTGTCGCTCAGTCAGATCAAGAGCGTGGTCAAGAACGTGACCGAAGGCGTAAACATCGGCGCGCTGAAGGGCAAGCTCGATGCCGACAAGGCCTTCAGTCAGGCGTTCGCGGGCATGGACGATGCACTGCTCAAGGCGGTCGAGGCGAGCCGCATTGCGCTTGACCAGGTGACCGGAGGGCGCGACTTCGACGACTCGCATCTGAAGAAGGCGTTGAGCGAAATCGAACGGCTCGAGGACGAGTTCCTCGACACGGTCAAGAAGACCGCCGCAGGTGCCGGCGCGCAGGTGAAATCGCAATGGGCGGGCGTGCTGGCGGACAAGATGGAAGGCGGAACCGCCACCGGCGCACAGGCGATGCAGATGATGGAACAGTACGGCGATCAGATGCGCGCCGCCGCCCGTGCCCAGCGCGCGGCCGGTTTCAAGGCCGCGCATGCGCTGGCGCAGAACTTCAGCGCGCTGGCGAGCGGTGTGCTGATCGGATTGTCCGAAGCGCTGGGGAGCGGCGGCACGACACCGGCCAAGGCGGCTCCCGCGAAAGCGGCGGTGCCGCGGCCGGCGGCCAAGGCCCGCAAACGCGCGCGTTGATACCGCGGTCGACGATCGCGGCCCGCGGGCAATGCCGATTGTTGCGATCGAAATCGTCGGCGGGGTCGACGAAGCGGGCCGAAGCACGGCCGAGTCGCTCGCCGAGCGGGTGGCCGAGGCACTCGGCGCCGCGCCGGGTAGTGTTTGGGTCAAGGTCGCGTTCCTGCCGGCGTCCGGCTATGCGGAAAACGGCCCATCTCCGTGTCCGTTGCCGGTGTTCGTCCGTGTGCTGTCACGCTGGGACGACGCGGCGCGGCTTGCGCAGCGCGCGCAACGGATCGCCGTGGCCGTGGCGCCGGTCGTCGGTCGGCCGCCGGAGCGCGTGTATGTGATCTTCGAACCCGATGCGAGTGGGCGGGTTTTCTTGGGCGGTCAAGCCGACGCCGACTGAGTGTCCTCGGTAACATGCGCGCCGTTGAAGAGGAGCGCATGTGCCAACGCAGGAAGAACTGAAACGCGCGGTCGCGCAGGCGGCGGTCAGATTC
>Ga0209048_10001667_pt1 | contig 22593 bp, 17 predicted proteins | sample FrelakmetCRP12CR_FD_187146 | JGI IMG/M metagenome (GOLD analysis project Ga0209048, IMG submission 187146) | Freshwater lake sediment microbial communities from the University of Notre Dame, USA, for methane emissions studies - CRP12 CR (SPAdes)... | ecosystem: Environmental > Aquatic >... | reverse complement strand
CACCTGGTCGCAGGGCAGTCTCCCCGATCAGGGCCAGGATCGCTATCTTCGCGAGGTGACCTCGAACGGTGAGCCCACGCTGTTCGGGCGCGGCGCCGAGGACCGCGAGCATCTGGTCGAGCACTTCCGGGCCTACGGCTGGGTAGCGGTCGATGCGGTCCGACCCGGCGATGCCGGCGCCCTGTCCGGCTGGGTCGACGAGATCGCCGCCCTGCCCGACGGCGCACGCGGGGTACTCCAGCACTACGAGAAGACGGACTCGGGCCCAGTGCTGTGCCGCAGCGAGAACTTCATGCCGATCCACGCCGGGCTCCGCGCGCTGCTGTGTGAAGGTCCGTTCCTCGACGTCGCGAGCGCCCTGCTCGGCGAGCCAGCCGTGCTCTACAAGGAGAAGATCAACTACAAGCTCGCGGGCGGTGCCGGCTACTCGCCCCATCAGGATGCGCCCGCCTATCCGATGATCGACGTGCACGTCTCGGCGATGGTCGCGGTCGACGATGCCGGCGCGTCCAATGGTGGCCTCGAGGTCGTCTCGGCGTGTTTCGACAGGGTGCTCCCCGTCGACGAGCGCGGCTGCATCGATCCCGCCGTCGCCGCGGCGTTGGACTGGCAGCCCGTCCCCCTCGCCGCAGGCCAGACCCTCTTCTTCCACAGTCGCACCCCGCATCGCAGCAGCGCCAACAGCTCATCGGGTCCACGCCGCGCCCTGTACCCCACCTACAACGCGGCGAGCGAGGGCGATCTCCGCGAGGCGTACTACGAGGCCAAGCGGGTGGCATTCGCGGCGGCGCCCGAAGGCGATCGGGCACGTATCTCGCTCATCGGAGACTTCGAAGGCCGCCCGGTCTGACGGGCGCGTCGTAGTCTCCCGACATGGCGGGAACGCGAGTCGGGATCATCGGTGCCGGCGGGGTCGGTGTGGCGGCCGCGTCGGCGATCATCATCCGCGGCCTGGCGAGCCGCGTCACCATCTACGCCCGCAAGCCCGACGCGGCGCGCGGGCTCGCACTCGACTTCGACCACGCGCGCCCGTTGCTGTCGCGCATCGACATCCGGGGCCGGGGACTCGACGAGATCGAGGAAGAGGACGTCCTCGTCTTCACCGCCGGGCACCACACCCAGCCGGGCGAGACTCGACTCGACATCCTGCACAAGAACCTCGAGGTGATGGACGACACTGTCACTGCGGTGGAGGCCGGCGCGTTGCCGAAGATCGCGCTGGTCGTCACGAACCCGCTCGACGTCATGACCGAGTATCTCAACCGGCGGTGGGCCGGACGCCCGCTCTCGGTGATGGGATCGGGGACCTCGCTCGACACGTTGCGGTTGACCCAGCGAATCGCCCAGGAATGCGGCGTGCACCCGCGCAGCGTCCACGCGTGGGTCGTGGGTGAGCACGGCGACTCCTCGGTGTTCCTCCTCGACAGTGCGACGGTGGGAACCGTCCGCCTCGTCGACTTCGCCAGGCAGCGAGGCGTCGACATGAGCACGGAGCGGCTCCGGGCGATCGAACGCGACGTACGTGAGGCGGCCTATGAGGTGCGGGCTCTGAAGGGATCGGCAGTGCACGGCATCGGGCTCACCGTCAGCGGCCTCATCCACGCGACGCTGCACGAGACCGGCGCGCTGATCCCGGTGTCGGTGCGGGTGGGTGACGATGTGTCCGCCAGCCTGCCGTGCGTCCTCGGCCCCGAAGGACCGAGCGCTCCGCTCATGCCGACGATGACCGAGCGCGAGCGACACGACTGGGACCACAGCCTTGCGGTGCTCGCCGAGGCGAACCAGGCGCTCCCCGGCTAGGAGCCCCCGGGCGAGAGATCGAGGCGGGCCGCGATGGCTCGACCGATCTCCAGCGCCGCAGTCGCGGCGGGCGACGGTGCGTTGAGCACGTGGAGCGCGCGTCCGACCTGGTGAAACGCGAAGTCGTCAACGAGCGCTCCGTCGGCCGTGATCGCCTGGGCGCGCACCCCCGCCGGCGCGCGCTCGAGATCCTCGCGGCGCACGTCGGGGACGAGACGTTGGATCGCCACGGTAAACCGGCGTTTGCTGATGGACCTGGACATCTCGCCGGCTCCGTAGCGCCAGTACTGACGCGCGAGCTTCCGAAAGCCGCGTGACCGAAGCGTCTCCCGCATGTCGGCGAAGGCCACATGCGCCCACGAATACCCCTCGCGGGCGAATGCGAGCACGGCGTTCGGACCGATGTGCACCCGTCCGTCGACGGCACGCGTCAGGTGCACGCCGAGGAACGGGAACTGTGGGTCGGGCACCGGATAGATCAGGTTGCGCACGAGGCTGGACCGTTCGGGCACCAACTCGGAGTACTCACCTCGGAACGGGATGATGCGGAGGCCGTTCGCACCGTCCTGACCACTCAACACGCGCGCGATCCGATCGGCTTGGAGGCCACCACAGTTGACGACCCGGGCCGCGGCCACCTCGCCCCCGGTCGTCTCGAGAACCAGCCCGTCGGTGTGCTCGCTCCCCGAGACCACTGCGGTGTCGAGGCGCAATCTCCCACCTGAGTCCTCGACGTCGCGGGCGAGGGACCGACAGACCTCGGCGTAGTCGGTGATCCCGGTGTCGAGGACGTGGAGCGCGCCGACGCCGGCGGCATGGGGCTCGAGCTCGTGGAGCTCGTCGGGACCGATTGCCGTGGCGCGCACGCCGTTGGCGTGACACCGGCGCTCGAGCTCGACGAGCTGGGGGCGCTCGTGCTCGTCGACAGCCACCACCACCTTCCCGCACACATCGTGGGCGATCCCGCGGTCGCGGCAGTACTCGACCATCGAAGCGCGCCCCGCCGCGCAGAGCCGGGCCTTCTCCGACCCCGGCTGGTAGTAGACGCCCGCGTGGATGACGCCGGAGTTACGTCCGGACTGATGGCTCGCGATCGTCGACTCCTTCTCGAGGACGATCACGCTCGCCCGGGGACGTTGCTGCTGGACCGCCCGGGCCGTCGCGAGACCGACGATCCCCGCGCCCACCACCACGACGTCCGCGCGCTCCACGGGGCGCATCGTCGCACGCGGGATTGCTCGGGCGCCGGTCCGCCAGCCTGGGGTGCCACAGACCGAAGCGGCGACGCCCCGGACTGCGCAGTACCTTCGGTGGTCGCAGTCACCGACCGGAGGGGGGACCTGATGGCCCCGACCGAGACCGACCCGGACGTCTGGCACACGACCGCCTGCATCCTGTGCTCAATCAACTGCGGCATCGAGGTCAAGCTCGACGGCCGGCGCTTCTCCCGCATCCGGGGGGACAAGGCGCACCCGACCTCGCAGGGCTACACGTGCGAGAAAGCACTACGTCTCGACCACTACCAGAGCTCGAGCGACCGGCTCACCAGCCCGTTGCGGCGTAGGGACGACGGTACCTTCGAGGAGATCGACTGGGACACCGCGATCACCGAGATCGCACAGCGGCTCGCGCGCGTCCGCGACACCCACGGCGGCGAGACCATCTTCTTCTACGGTGGTGGCGGACAGGGCAACCACCTCGGCGGGGGCTTCGGTGCCGCGACGCGCGCTGCACTCGGCTCCACCTATTCGTCGAACGCACTCGCCCAGGAGAAGACCGGCGAGTTCTGGGTCGACGGCCAGCTCTTCGGACGGCCTCGCTGTCACACCACACCCGACCTCGACCACGCCGAGGTGGCGGTCTTCGTCGGCAAGAACCCGTGGCAGTCCCACGGCTTCCCCCGCGCCCGCACGGTGCTCAAGGCGATCGCCAACGACCCCGAACGCACGATGATCGTGATCGACCCCCGCCGCTCCGAGACCGCCGACCTGGCCGACATCCACCTCCAGGTCCGTCCCGGCACCGACGCGTGGTGCCTCGCCGCGCTGCTCACGGTCCTCGTCGAGGAAGACCTGCTCGACCACGCGTTCCTCGACGAGCACACCCGCGGCCTCGACGAGCTCCTCGCCGCGCTCGGGGCCGTCGACATCGCGGTCGCATGCGGACGCGCCGGTGTCGACGAGGCGCTCGTACGTGACGCCGCCCGGCGGATCGCCGCTGCGAGCAGCGTCGCGATCCTCGAGGACCTCGGCATCCAGCAGGCGCCACACTCGACCCTGAACTCCTATCTCGAGAAGCTGCTCTTCATCCTCACCGGGAACTTCGCGAAGTCGGGGACGATGAACATCCACACCCGCATGGCCAGCCTGGGCGGTGGCGGCGGCGGCAAAGGTGCAACGCGCGTCTCACCCGTCACCGGGAGCCGCATCATCACCGGGCTCGTCCCGTGCGCGGTGATCCCCGACGAGATCCTCACCGATCATCCGAACCGATTCCGGGCGATGGTGATCGAGAGCGCCAACCCGGCGCACTCGCTCCCCGACAGCGCCCGCATGCGCGAAGCACTCGCCGCCCTCGACACCGTCGTCGTGATCGATGTCGCGTTCACCGAGACGGCACGCTGTGCCGACTACGTGCTCCCTGCCGCGTCCCAGTACGAGAAGTGGGAGGCGACGTTCTTCACCCTCGAGTTCCCGGGGAACGCGTTCCACCTGCGCCGACCGCTGCTCGATCCGCTCCCCGGCACGCTCCCGGAACCCGAGATCCACCGTCGCCTGGTCCGCGCGCTCGGCGCGATCACGGACGCTGATCTCGACCCGCTCCACGAGGCGGCGGCCAAGGGTCGCGCCGCGTACGCGGACGCGTTCCTTCGGGTCGTGAGCGCACGCCCGGACCTCGCCCGCCTCGCACCCGTCATGCTGTACGAGACGCTCGGTCCGACACTCCCCGATGGCGAAGGCGTCACTGCCGCGGTCTGGGGCTTGGCCCAGACGTGCTTCTTGGCCTACCCGGAGTCCGTGCAGCGCGCCGGGTTCGCCGACGGCGACGCGCTGTTCGATGCGATCCTCGCGTCGCCGTCCGGCGTGGTGTTCACGCTCGACGAGTTCGCGGACACCTGGCGCCGTATCGATCACGCCGATGGGCGCATCAACCTGGCGATCGACGACCTGCTCCCCGAGCTCCGCGGCCTTGCGAGCGAGCCGGCAGCTGAGGTCGCCGATGCGTACCCGTTCGTGCTCTCGGCCGGCGAGCGCCGCTCCTCGACGGCGAACACCATCTACCGCGACCCCACGTGGCGGAAGAAGGACGCCGACGGTGCGCTGCGCATGAGCCCCGACGACGCGAACCGCATTGGTGTCGGACCTGGTGGACGGGTGTGCGTCACCACGAAACGTGGGGCGGTCGAGGTCGTGGTCGAGATCACCGACTCGATGCAGCCGGGTCACGTCTCGCTCCCCAACGGCCTCGGGCTCGACTACCCCGAGGCCAACGGCGAGCGGGTCCTTCACGGCGTCCCCACCAACGAGCTCACGGCGTCGGAAGATCGCGACTGGTTCGCCGGTACCCCGTGGCACAAGCACGTGCGCGCCCTCGTCGAGCTCGCCCCGACATGACTCGAATGTTGCGCGCCGCAGACGGGCAGGGTCCAGCGAGCAGTCCACCCCGTGGTCGTCACCGTCGGGCCGCCGGCAGGGAGCGAGAACCCCTCCGCTCGGCGAACCCGAGCCGGCGGTCGAGATCGAGGTTCGTGGGCTTGGTCGACTCCCGTGATCGCGACAACGTCAGGGAGTTGGGCGGCTCGGGTCATGACCGGCATCGCTCGCCATGCTCAGCCGGATGCTCGAGCACCACCCGAACCGCCTCGTGGCTTCACGCGAAGACGCGCCTACGGCGGCCCTGGCGTCGGCCGAGCTGAACACCAGGAACGGAACCGTCGCCCCCGGGCAGTCGGGACGCCACTTGCTCGCTCGCTGCTCTCGCGACAACATCGTCGAGCAGTACGCCGAGGGCAACCGGGGGAACAGTGACTGACACCGCGACGGCTCGCACTGACAACTGGGGGCGCTGGGGTGAAGATGATGAGAGGGGCGCACTGAACCTGCTCACCCCGGACGTCGTCCTCGCCGCCACCCGGGCGTGCACGACCGGACGGGTGTACAGCCTGTCGCTGCCCATTCAGCAGCAGGGTGTGCCGATCGTCGACTACCGCAACCCGCCGATGCGCCTCACGCTCACGAACGACTCCGACAAGGGGATGTTCGCCGAGTACGGGGCCCCGGACACGGGCGCGAACGAGGACTTCCTCGTGCTCGCCTCGCACAACGAGACGCACATGGATGCGCTGTGCCATGTGTTCCACGAAGGGCTCATGTACAACGGGTACGGCGCGGACTCGGCCCGCACCCGAGCCGGAGCCACGCGCTGCGGAATCGACAAGACACCGTTCATCGTGGGCCGAGGCGTGCTGCTCGACCTCCCAGCCCACCAGGGCGTCGATCACCTCGACGCGCCGCACGTGATCACCGGCGACGAGCTCGAAGCGTGCGCTCAGAAGCAGGGCACGGAGCTGCGCGCCGGCGACGTCCTGTTGGTACGCACGGGTTGGATCGATCAGTTCCTTGCGGACCCGAAGATGGAGATGCCGATGCAGCCCGGGTTGGGCTTCGACGCGTGTGATCTCATCCGCGACCTCGATATCGCGGCGGTGGGTGCCGACAACAGCGCCGTCGAAGCCATCCCCTTCGACCGCGACGTCTTCCTGGGGGTCCACATCGAGTTGCTGGTGAAGCTGGGGATTCCCCTCGTCGAGCACCTGGTGCTCAGCGACCTGGCCCGCGACGGCGTGCACGAGTGCCTGTTCGTGACGGCTCCGCTGGTCGTCACGGGCGGGATGGGCAGCCCGGTCAACCCGATCGCTATTGCGTAGCCGCCGCGTCACGCATGCGTGACGTGCGGTGCGCGGGATCGGTGTCGATCTTCGGGATGACGTGCTCGCCCATCAGCTCGATCATCTCGAGCGTGTCCTCCACCGTCGCCGTGCCCGTTCCGAACACGAGTTGGTCGGCTCCTGAGCTCTCCCACCGTCGGCACTGCTCGAGCGCCTCGTCCGGAGTGCCGCACACCGCCGCGCCGATGCTCGCCATCGCTTCGACAGTGGCCGAGTCGTAGTCGGGGATCAGCTCGGGCCAGTACGGCACACCGTCGGGATGCGGGAACGTGTCGTGGTACCGGAACACCTGGGACTGGAGATAGTTGAGCCGGGCCCCCACGGCAGAGTCGACCGCCTCCTTGTGCGTCTCCTTCACGAAGGCCGCCGACGTCACGCAGATGTTGTCGTTGACAAAGGCGCCGATGGGCTCCGCGTTCGGGATCGCGTCCTTGTAGACACGAACCACCTTCTCCATGTCGTGCAGGTCACCGACGGAGAACCCGAGTACGCCGAGCCCCTTGTGCGCAGCCATCTCGTAGCTGCCGGGGTTGCCCGCCGCGTACCACATGGGCGGATGCGGCTTCTTCCAGGGCTTCGGCAGCACCATGCGGGGCGGCAACGACCAGTACTTGCCCTCGTAGCCCTCATACGTGTCCTGCATCCACATCTTCGGGAACTCGCCGATCACGTCCTCCCAGATCGCGCGGGTCCCGGAGAGGTCCTTCATGTCGGGCAGGAAGCCGAGAATCTCGTGGCTGCCCGCACCGCGACCGGTGCCGAACTCGAAGCGACCCTGTGAGATGTGATCGAGCATCGCGACGCGCTCGGCCACCTTCACCGGATGGTTGACCTGGGGCAGCGGATTGAAGATCGCCGAGACGATGTGGATCCGTTCGGTGGCGTGCGCGAGGTACCCCGTGATGGCGTCGTTCGCCGAGAGATGGGAGTACTCGTCGAGGAAGTGATGCTCGGGGATCAGCGCGTACTTGAACCCGGCCTTGTCGGCGGCCTGGACGACCCGGAGGTCGTCCATGAGCACCGTGTGCTCCGCATCGGGATCACTCTCGCGTCGGAAATTCGGCACGTAGCCCTGGACGAAGATCCCGAACTCCACGGTTACCTCTCCCTCTTCGGCCCTGCGGCCATCACGTTCACTGCGAGCACTACTCCTCGTCACCGAATGGCTTCGGGCCCCCGTGCGGGAAGCGCACCCGGGTACCCCCGTCGACGACGAGCGTCTGGCCGGTCATGAACCCGGCGAGGTCCGACACCAGGAACACGAGCGGACCGGCGACTTCCTCGGGCTGACCCCAGCGGGCCAGCGGTACGCCGTCGGCGGCCATGACCTTGTCCATGTCGGCGACACCGCGCTCCTCGAAGCCGGCAACGACGCGGGGGGTGGCGATGATGTCGGGGGCGACGGTGTTGATCCGGATGCCGTACGGCGCCCACTCGGTCGCCATCGACCGGCCGAGCGCCATCGCGCCCGCCTTCGCGGCACCGTACGCGGCGTGGTTCGGCGCACCGTAGAGGCCGCTCACGGACGTGACCAGAGCGAGCCTCCCGCCGCTGGCATCCTCGATCATGTGACGCGCGGCCGCCTGGCCCACCAGGAGGTGGTGCGTGAGGTTGTTGCGCAGGTCGAGCTCCCAGGTGGCGAGGTCGAGATCGAGGAGCGTCCCCCAGGACGCGATACCGACGATGTTGAGCACCGCGTGCAGCCCACCGAGCGCGGCGTGGGCCCGGTCCACGACGTCGTCGGCGCCCTCCCGCGAGGTCACGTCACCGGCGATGGCGAATGCCACGACGCCGGACTCGGCCACCTCGTCGCGGACCTGCTCGGCACGAGTCCCGTCGAGGTCGGCGACGGCGACGTTGGCCCCGACCCGGGCGAGCAGCAAGGCGGTCGCCCTTCCGATGCCCGAGCCTCCGCCGACGACCAGTGTCGGCCTTCCCTCCAAACCGAAGACGTCATTCATGCCATGTGCACTCCGCCGTTGGGCCGCAGCACCTCGCCGGTCATGAACCTCGAGGCGTCGGCAGCGAGAAAGAGCATCGACCACGCGATGTCGTCCGGGGTACCGGTGATCCCGAGCGGTGACTGCTGCGCGCGCATCCCGAGCACCTGCGTGCGTCGGTCCTCGTCGACCGAACCATCGGGATCGGTCCACACCCGCTGCGTCATCGGCGTCTCGACGAAGCCCGGGGCGACCGTGTTGACGCGGACGCCCTTCGGTCCGAGCTCGGCGGCGATCGTGCGCGTGAGCTGCATCACCGCGCCCTTGGTCATCGCGTACACCGACAGGGTCGGCGCGGGCATCTCGCCCCCCGTTGACGCGACGTTCACGATCGAGCCGCGCCCGGCGGCGCACATGACGCGTGCGGCCGCGGCGCAGCCCCAGTAGACACCTTTGAGGTTCACTGCGACGATCGCGTCGAGCTCCTCCTCCGTCGTGTCGACGAGGAGCGAGTTGCGGATGACGCCGGCGACGTTGGCCCACACGTCGATGCGCCCGGTGGCACGCACCGCCTCACGGGCGAGCTCGTCGACTTCCGCCTTCGAAGAGACATCGGTGGGCACGACGACTGCACCATCGACGAGCGACGCCGTCTCGTCCAACGCGTCGCGTGCCCGGTCGGCGAGGACGACACGCGCGCCGGCACGCGCGTACGTGATCGCGGTCTGTCGTCCGATCCCCATGCCCGCGCCGGTGACGACCGCGGTGCGCCCGTCGAGGGAGAACGCAGCCGCGACCTCGGGGTGGAGCTGCGCATGCTGCTCGGCGGCCTGCGCGCGCAGCCCGGAGATCAGGTCCATCAGATCGAGGCCGTCGCGCCGACGCGGTGACCGCGCTCCTCGAGCTTCGGCATGACCTCCTTGGACAGGAGCTCGAGGGTCCGCATGACCTTGTCGTGGGGGAGGTCGCCGAACTGCACGTAGCAGAGGAGCTGGTCGACGCCGACGGACTCGTACCGGAGGATCTTCTCGAGGCACTCCTCGGGTGTCCCGACGATGATCATGTCCTCGTCCTGGTAGTGCTCGACGGGCACCTCGCCCTTGATCACGGGATCGAGGAGCGGGAACACCGCCTTCTGCTCCTCCTCGCCGAGGTTCGGCAGCTCCCACTGGAGCGTGAACTCGGCGAGATGCCGGTACCACCAGTTCACCGAGTCCCACAGGCCGTAGCCCGCGGCTTCCTCCGCGTCGTCGTAGCAGTGCACCAGCGTGTAGACGCCGACCCGCTCGTTCTTGACCCGGGTGATCATGTCCTCGGGCCGGGCGATGGCTTGCGCGGCGCGGTAGGCGCGAATGTGGTCGGCCATCTTCTCGACCGGTTGGAGCAGCGCGAACGACAGGAGCCCGAGACCGAGCTCACCCGCGCTGACCGCGCTCTTCTCGGTCGCGGCGGCCTGCCAGCACGGAGGGTGCGGATCCTGGAACGGCTTCGGCGTCTGCATCCGCTCGGGGAACACGAGGTTCTCGCTCTCCCAGGAGAACGTCTCCTGCTCCCACATGCGCACGACGATCTCGATGGCCTCGCGCCAGTGATCGCGCGAGCGGTCGTCGGCGGGCACACCGAAGGCGATCTGCTCCATGGGCGTCGAGCGCCCAGTGCCCCACTCAACCCGGCCGTGCGAGAGCACGTCGACGGTGGCCACCTTCTCCGCGACGCGCGCGGGATGGATGAACCCGAACGGCATCAGCACGACCCCGAAGCCCAGCTTGATCTGCTCGGTGCTCAGCGCGAGCCCGCCGAGAATCGCCTCCGAACACGGCGATGCCGATCGACCGTCACGAAAGTGGTGCTCGACGACCCACGCCGTGTTGAACCCGAGCTTGTCGGCGTATTGGATCTCGGCGATCGCCTCGTCGTACGTGCGCTGCTCGGCCTCGCGCTGCCCGTACGGGTGCGGCTTGCTCCAGGGCTTGATCTTGGGCTGGAACTCGTAGAGGACGTCGAGCTTCACCGGGAACCCTCCCCCAACGCAATGATCCGTTTTGCAATGTCGAAATTGTCTTCGTATTCTCGGCGACCCTATGGCACGGCCCGCGCTCTCCGCCACCCGCGCCATCGCGGTCCTCGACTTCCTGGCGGCAAACCCCACCGAGGGCTTCACCCTCACCGACGTCGCTTCGCGACTCGGCATCAACGTCGGATCGACCCACGCGCTCCTCACCGTGCTCGCCGACGCCGGTTACGTCACACGCCACGCGCGGCTGCGCACGTTCACCCTCGGCCCGTCGGTCGTCGCGCTCGGCAGCGCCGCCCTCGACTCCCATCCCGTCGTGGACCTCGCCCGCGACGCGGCACGGGAGCTCGCGAAGGCGACCGGCCTCGAGGTCGCGCTGACGGCGCCGGCGGGGACCGACATCGTGTTCCTGGCGCGGGCCGGCGAGCCCTCCGCGCGGGCGGTACCGGTGCACGTGGGCCAACGCGTGCCGTTCGTCCCGCCCCTCGGCTCGGTGTTCGTGGCCTGGAGCGATGCCGCTGCGTGGCTGGCCCGAGCCGACAACCCCGAGACGCTCCGCGACGTGCTCGAGGGTGTCCGCAGCCGGGGCTACTCGGTCGCGATCGAGGCCGACGCGCGCAAGGCGCTGGGCCACGCACTCGATGACCTCGCGGGACGTCCCGCCAACGACGACCTGCGCGAGAGCGTCGCCGGGCTCGTCACCGAGCTGGGGCAGCGCGAATACCAGGTGCGTCGGCTGCGATCCTCACAGACCTACGACGTCTCGATGATTGCCGCGCCGGTCTTCGGACCCGCCGGCGACGTGATCCTCGCGTTCACCTTGCTCGGGTTCGACGCGGGGCTACGCGGCAGCGAGATCGCCGCGTACGGCGAGCGGTTGCGCGACGTCGGCCTCGTCGTCACCCGTCGCAGCCGCGGACGCGCACCGACGAACGCGCCGCAACGGTAATTCGACGCGTCAGTCGCCGCGCTTGGAAGCATCGGCAACGACCGTGCCGATCCCGAGCGCGAGGCGTGCGTGGCCCTCGTCGCCGGGATGGATCCCGTCGGGAAGGTGCGCGGCGGTGAGCAGTGGCTCACCCGGGACCAGCCGGAGGTTCTCGTCGCCATGGTCGATGCGCTCGCGAACGACCTCCTCGATCGCGGCGCGCATCGCGGACAGCGTGGCGCCGAGCCGGTTGGGGGTCGTCTCGGCGTCGGGGCGGATGACCGGGCTGGCGACGACGATGGGCGTGTCAGCGTGACCCTGGCGTAGGACGTCGAGGAACGCATTCGTCCCCGCGCGCAGCATCTCGAGGCTGTGCGGGATGCGTGTCCAGCAGTTCGTGCCGTGCGAGATCGAGATGACATCAGCGGTGATGGAGGCAATCTGCTCCGCCGAGACGATCTCGCCGCGTGCGCTGCCCGCGTACCCGAGGTTGCAGACGTCGAGGCCGTGCGTGCGCCCGGCGATCGCCGGCCACGCCAGGGCAGGCGCCGAGGCGACCCACCCCTCCGCGATCGAGTCTCCGTAGGCGATCCAGCGCGGCTGTGGCGGCGCGGGCTCGATGGTGCCTCGCACCGCGGCGATCGACGCCACCGTGGGACGCATGCCTTCGGGGAAGTACACGACCGCGGGCACGTCATGCGGCCCCGTTCCCGCGCCGAGCTCGACGACGCCCTCGCCGAGCACGGCCGGCTGCTCGTCGACGAGCATGCCGCTGCGCCAGAGCGCGAACGCGCGGCCGGCGCCGTCGCCGCGGTAGCCGAGATCGTCGGTCTCCGTGCGGTACGTGATCTTGACGGCCTCGGCGTCGCCCACGAACTCGAGACGGACGCCCACCGGGAGCTGCGCCGTGCCCCACGTGTCGATCGGCAACCGAGTGAAGTCGGCCGGATCAGCACGCGGGTAGGGCACGCCGGCGCCCGCCGGCCAAGCGCAGCCGCGCGCGAACGGGCTCGGGTCGACGGAGCTCACCACGTTCAGGCGGTGATGCCGCCGTCGATGGTCATGATCGAGCCGGTGACGTAGCGGGCCTCGTCGCTCGCGAGGTACGCGAACAGTGCCGCGACGTCCTCGGGCTGCCCGAAGCCCATGGGCGAGGTGATCTTCCCCATGAGCTCCGGTTCGGGCCGGTCAGGCATGGTGAAGCTCGCCATGATCGGCGTCTCGATCCCGCCGGGCGCCACCGCGTTGACTCGGACGCCACGCTTGACGTACTCCCACGCGAGCGACCGCGTGAGAAGGGCGACGCCACCCTTCGACGCGCAGTACGCGGCGCTGTAGGGCTGCGCCGCGAGGCCGGCCGTCGACGCGGTGTTGATGATCGCTCCCCCGTGCTCGAGCATGTGCGCCAGCACGGCCCTGCACATCAGGAACGTCCCGGTGAGGTTGACCGCGAGGATCCGGTTCCACTCCCCGAGGTCGAGCTCCTCGCTGTGGGCGAACTTCCCGATCCCCGCGACGTTGCACAGCAGATCCGGGGATCCGAGCGCGCTCGACGCAGCCGAGACGGTGTCGGCGACCGCGGTCTCGTTCGAGACGTCACACGCGAAGGCAACCGCGGTGCCACCGTCCTCGCCGATCGCGGCTGCGGTCTTCGCCGCGCCGTCCGGCGCGACGTCGAGGCACGCGACCTTCGCGCCCTCGGCACCGAAGCGCAGCGCGACCGCACGCCCGATGCCGGACGCGGCGCCGGTGACGATCGCGACCTTGTCGTTCAGGCGACGAGCATTGGACAGGTCCATTCGGGTTCCTCACGACGTCGTCAGCAGACGAGTGAGAATACGGCACGATCCCACTTCCTTCCCGGTTCGCCACATCGTGCTGGCGCCGCCCTCAGCCGGCGACCTCGTGCAGACGGGCTGCGGTGCCCCCCACGAGCCGGCGACGAGCGCCTCGTCGAACCCGGCGAGCGCATCGAGCGCGAGCGCCACGCCGTGGGGTTAGCTACACGTCGGGTGGGAGAAGTCGGTCTCGAAGAGCAGGCGCTCGTGGCCGAGGGGCTCGACGACGTTCGCGATGCCGTCGTGCTCGAACCAGAAGCAGAGCGCCACCTCGTCACCCGGCGCACGTGCAGGGAACGGAAGAGTGATTCAAGATCTGGCCGTGCGTCAGACCGACACGTTCAGGGAATCGCGGACACCTCGGCAGAGGTGGTGATGCATCGGCCGGGACGCCGGATGCTGTCCGAACACCGCGTTGACCTGGGGGAGACGCGTTCGATTCGCGGGCGCGGTCCCCCCTGGTCCCTTCGAACTGGACTGCCCGCGACATTAGGCGACTTCGACGGCCGGTGCTGCGAACTGGGCGTTGTAGAGCCGGGTGTACGGGCCGTCGTGTGCGAGGAGCTCCTCGTGTGATCCTTGTTCGACGATCTGTCCGGATTCCATGACGAGGATCGTGTCGGCGTCACGGATTGTGGAGAGCCGGTGGGCGATGACGAAGCTCGTGCGGTTGGATCGCAGTGCGGCCATCGCCTGTTGGATCAGAACCTCGGTGCGCGTGTCGACCGAGCTGGTGGCTTCGTCCAGGATCAAGATCGTTGGTTGTGCGAGGAACGCGCGGGCGATGGTCAGGAGCTGCTTCTCGCCGGCGCTCACCGTACCGCCCTCGTCGTCGATCACGGTGTCGTAGCCCTGGGGCAGGGAGTGCACGAACCGGTCCACGTAGGTGGCGCGCGCGGCCGCGTGGATCTCCTCTTCGGTAGCGTCGAGGTTGCCGTAGGCGATGTTCTCGCGAATCGTCCCGCCGAACAGCCACGTGTCTTGGAGCACCATCCCCATGTTCGACCGCAGATCGCGGCGGCGCATCTTGGTGATGTCGTTGCCGTCGAGGGTGATGATGCCGCGGTCGACGTCGTAGAACCGCATGATGAGGTTCACGAGCGTGGTCTTCCCCGCGCCGGTCGGGCCGACGATCGCGATCGTCTGTCCCGGCTCCGCGATGAGTGACAGGTCCTCGATCAGTGGGTTCAGCGGGTCGTACGAGAACCACACGTGCTCGAACTCGACCCGACCCTGGGGATCGAGGTCCTCGAGCGGGACCGAGTCCTCTTCCAGCTCTTCGGGCGCGTCGAGCAGCTCGAAGACCCGTTCGGCCGAAGCGATGCCGGACTGCATCACGTTGATCATCGACGCGAGCTGGGTCAGCGGCTGCGTGAACTGGCGGGAGTACTGGATGAACGCCTGAATGTCGCCGATGCTCATCTGTCCGGCCGCGACGCGGAGCCCGCCGATCAGCGCGATCAGCACGTAGTTCAGGTTCCCGAGGAACATCATGAGCGGCTGGATCGTGCCGGAGATGAACTGCGCGCCGTAGCTCGCCTCGAACAGCTCCTCGTTCTTGTCGTTGAACCACTGCTCGACGTCGTGCTGACGGCCGAACACCTTCACGAGCGTGTGGCCGGTGAACGCTTCCTCGACCTGCGCGTTCAGGGATCCGGTGTGGCGCCACTGGTCGGAGAAGCGCGTCTTGGACCGCCTGGTGATCGCCCTGATCAGGAAGACCGAGACCGGAATCGTGATCAGGACGACGAGCGCCAGGAGCGGCGAGATGGTGAACATCATGATGGCCACGCCGATGATCGTCAGCGTGGACGTGAGCAACTGACTCAGCGTCTGTTGCAGGGCCTGCGCGAGGTTGTCGATGTCGTTGGTGACACGGCTCAACATGTCGCCGCGTGGCCGACGATCGACATAGCCGAGCGGCATTCGGTTCAGCTTGTCCTCGACATCGGATCGCAGCCGGTACATCGCGCGCTGCACGACCCCGGCGAGCACATAGGCCTGGGAGTACGCCAGTCCCGCCGCGACGACATAGATCGCGAGCACGAGCAGGAGGATCCGCGCCAGCTCGTCGAAGTCGATGCCCTTGCCCGAGACGACGCCGTCGACGATGACGTTGGTGGCGCTGCCGAGGATCTTCGGTGCGATCACCACGAGCGTCACGCTCGAGACGGCCAGACACAGCACCCCCACAACCCCGAGGCGATCGGGGCGCAGTCGTGCTGCAAGTCGCCGGGTGGAGGTCTTGAAGTCCTTCGACCGATCGAGCGGCAGCCCCGCCGCGCCCCATCGGGCGTTCATCGGGGCGCGCGCCTCTTCGGGAGGCCGCGCGGCGGTCTCTTCGAGCTCGGCGAACTCGGACTCCTCGCTCATGCCACCTCCTCCACGGTGAGCTGCGACGCCACGATCTCGGCGTAGGTCGGACATGTCGCCAGCAGGTCGCGGTGCGTCCCCAGACCGATCTGGCGCCCATCTTCGATCACGAGGATCTGGTCGGCATCGATGATGGTCGAGACCCGCTGCGCCACGATCACGGTGACCGCGTCGGTGACGACCGGGACGAGCGCAGCACGCAACCGTGCGTCGGTGGCGAGGTCGAGTGCGGAGAAGGAGTCGTCGAACAGGTAGATGCCCGGGCGACGGACCAACGCCCTCGCGATCGCCTGGCGCTGGCGCTGGCCGCCCGACACGTTGGTGCCGCCCTGACTGATCGGCGCGTCGAGGCCGCGCGGCATCGCCGACACGAAGCCCTTGGCCTGCGCGATCTCGAGTGCCTCCCAGAGCTCCTCGTCGGTTGCCTCCGGGTTCGCGTACCGCAGGTTGCTCGCCACCGTGCCCGAGAAGAGATACGGCTTCTGGGGCACCAGCCCGATCCGGCTCCAGAGCAGCTCGGGCTCGATCTCGCGGACATCGACCCCGTCGACGAGCACCGCGCCGCCGGTCGCGTCGAACAGGCGGGGCACCAGGTTGAGCAGTGTCGTCTTTCCCGCGCCGGTGCTGCCGATGATCGCCGTGGTCTCCCCCGCCCGAGCAGTGAAGGAGATGTCGCAGAGCACCGGGAACTCGGCGCCCGGGTACGCGAACTCGACGTCGCGGAACTCGAGCGACGGAACGCCAGCGAGCTGGGTGACGGGCGCCGTCGGCGCGACGACCGACGTCTCGGCGTCGAGCACGCCGTTGATCCGCTCCGCGCTCACGGCCGCGCGTGGCGCGAGCACCGCGACGAAGGTGGCCATCATCACGGACATGAGAATCTGGATCAGGTAGCTGAGGAAAGCGATCATGGCGCCGATCTGCATGTCCCCGGCGCCGATGCGTTTCCCGCCGATCCAAATTGCTGCGACGCTCGTCACGTTCACGACCAGCATCACCGTCGGGAACATGAAGGCCATGAGCCGGCCCGCCCGCAGTGAGGTCAGGGTGAGCGCGTCGTTGCCCCCGGCGAACCGTTCGGCTTCGTCGGGCTCGCGCACGAACGCCCGGACCACCCGGATCCCGGTGATCTGCTCGCGCAGGATCTCGTTGATCCGGTCGAGCCGCGTCTGCATCACCTGGAACTGGGGGACCATCCGGCTGATCACGAAGCCGACCACCGTCAACAGCACCGGAATGGCAACCAGGAGCAGCAGCGACAGCGCAGCGTCCTCGCGAACGGCCAGGATCACACCGCCGATGATCGTGAAGGGAGCGGCGATGAGCAGTGTGCACGACATCAGCACGAGGATCTGCACCTGGGTGACGTCGTTGGTGATGCGGGTGATCAGCGAGGGTGCGCCATAGCTCGCGACGTCCTGCGCGGAGAAGTTGGTGACCCGATGGAAGAGTGCCTTGCGCACATCTCGACCGAACGCCATCGCGACCCGGGCCCCGAAGTACACCGCAGTAATCGCGAACACGACCTGCACGAACGTGATCAGCAGCATCAGGCCGCCGATCCTCCAGATGTAGTCCGTGTCGCCCGTGATGACGCCCTTGTCGATGATGTTGGCATTCAGCGCGGGCAGGAGCAACGTGCACATCGTCTGGACGAACGTGAGTCCGACGACGATGAGCAGCTCGCGCCGGTACCGGCGGAGGAACCTGCGTAGCAGCGCGATCAGCACGGCTCGTCGCTCCGACCCGATGCATCCGCGTCCGAGAGGCGGACGCCGTCGAGGAACAGCGACACGATCTCGGCGGGTGTGAGCGGCTCGTCGAGGATCAACGCGGGATGCGTGCCGGCGATGGAGAACCCCCTGAGCAGATGGGCCGCCTCGAGCGGATCGCGGCGCAGCTGATCGCGATCCGCTTCGAACAGCGCGGCAAGCGCGGTCAGGTCGGGGGCGCGGTCCCGATGCGTCATCGACGTAGCGCTGATCGAGAACTCCATCATCCCGACTGCAGTGCGGAGCTGGAGGAGGTCCGCGAAGCGCCGGCGGAGGATCTCGACCGCGGCGATGAGCCGCGGCTCGAGCGCAAGGTTCGAGTCGATGGCGGCAAGTGCGGTGTCGACCGAGCCCATGTCGAACGCCGACTCGACGACAGCCTCGATGAGGCTCACCTTGTCGGGAAAGACCCGAAAGATCGTGCCCTCGGCCACATCGGCGGCTTCGGCGATCTGACGGGTGGTGACCGCGCAGCCGTGCGCCAACAGCAACGGAAGCGCCGCGGTGACGATCTCGGCCCGGCGCTCCGTGGCCGGGAGGGCCGCAGCGCGAACGCGAGGGGTCCCGGCCACCGCCGGTGCCCGCTTGGTCATGGTCCGAAGGTTCGACGTGCTGGCATCGCGCCACTCTAGATGAGTGAGTGCTCACTCATCTAACCTTCGCGTCCAGACCTCAGGGTTGCGACGTCACGACACCGGGCAAACGACTCCGGCGTACTACGTGGTTGGTGGTGAGTCGGCCGGTACGCCGGACATTGTCCGAACTGCACGCTGAACTGCGGAGATGTACTCAGATGACGGGTGCAGTCCCTGTCTCGTCCCTCGAGCTGCGAGTGGGCGCGTCCGACGGATCTTGTGCGTGCGAGCTCATCCCACCCAGAGCACGTTGACATGGAGCGCGCGGTAGGTCTCGATCGCACGGCGGTCCCGAGTCGCGAGCACGAGCTCGTGGGCCCGCGCGGTTGCGCCGACCAAGGCGTCGTACACCGAACCGCCAGCGATCCCCAGGGCGGCGAGCCTGGAAAGCAGATCCCCGGCGTCCTCCCCGGAGAGGTAGCGATTCTCCGGGAAGTTCCTGGCCAGCAGCTTCGCCACCGTTTCCGGCGTGCGCCGGGCTGGCGGCGGAAGGCGTGTCAACACAGAGAAGGTCTCGAACGCGGCATGGCCCGCGAGTCCGAGTGCACGGCTGCCGACTGCCTCGGACGTCGCGCCGTGGTGCTCATGGTCCGCAACGACGAGCGCGACGGCGACGCTGGTGTCAACCAGAAGTGGCGAATCGTCGCTACCTCTGGTCGACATCTCGAAGGTTTCGAACGTCGTCGTCCGTGACAACCGACCCGACCGTCGGGATCACCAGGCGACCGTCGCGCTCCTCGACATCGGATCCGGCGACGGGTTCGACCCGCAAGACGTTGCCGTCGGCAGTCACCTCGACGGTCCCAGGCCGCAGACCCAGTCGCTCCCGTAATGGCTTCGGAATAACCAACCGCCCTGCCTTGTCAATGGTTGCTCGCATGCCACAAAGATACCATCGAATCGGATGCCGCGGGCCGGGAGCGGCGTCGGCCGTCTACGCCGGGCCTTGCCCGTCGACGGCCGCCACGCGCACCCCGGCCTGAGCCGCCGATCGGACAGAAGGTGGTGGTGAGTCGGCCGTGTACGCCGGACATTGTCCGAACGACTCGCTGACCTGCGGAGACGTACCCAGATCGCGGGTGCAGTCCCTGTCTGGTCCCCCGACCGTGACCGAACTTCGCTTCGAGGCACTCAAACCAGGATCGGCGAGCAACGTCGTCGGGGCTCGGAGCGCGACATGTGCGTGGGTCGGCGGACCGGCCCACGCACATGCTGGAGACTCCGCCTCAGGCGCCGCTGGCCTGGAGATCCTTCACGTCCTGGGTGCTCAGCGGCTTGCCGCCGATCCCCCAGTCCCCGCTCGCGACCTCCTCCACGGTCACCCAGGTGACAGGGCGCATCGCTTCGCCCTCGATGTCGACCATCGTCTCGGTGAGTTTCGTGATGATCTCCTGCTTCTGGTCCTTGCTGAAGACGCCCTCGATGAGCTTGACCTGAACGAGTGGCATGGTTGGCTCCTCCGTGGCTCGCCGGCATCTCCGGCGACCGGCTACGACTGTGCGCCCAGGTCCTTGCGGGGCCGCAGCAGCGCTCGTGCACCTGCCTTGCAGCGCTTTGCAAGGACGCGGGGCCACACTGGGGCTATGGACTTCCGCGTCCTGGGTTCTGTGGGGATCGTCGACCGGGACCAACCCTTGCCGGTCGGTGGCAGCAAGCCCCGCCGGCTGCTCGGCGTGCTCCTGGCCAACCGCAACGCGGTCGTGTCGACCGACCAGCTGGTCGATGTCCTCTGGTCCGACCCCCCGGAGACGGCCGCTGCGACCCTGCAGAGCTACGTGTCTCGGCTCCGTCGATTCGTCGACCTGGGTGAAGGACAAACCTCGCTTCGGAACCGGGCGCCGGGATATGTGCTCGAGGTCCCCGAGGATCTTGTCGACGCCGGGCGCTTCGAGCGGCACCTCGAAGAGGGTCGAGAGCTGGTCGCGCACGACCCCGCGGGGGCAATCACCGCGCTCGATGCAGCGCTCGCCGAGTGGCGCGGCGCCGCGTTCGCCGAGTTTGCCGACGCAGAGTGGGTTCAGCCCGAGGCGATCCGCCTCGAAGAGCTCCGCCTCGTCGCAACGGAAACCCGGATTGAAGCGGAGCTGCGCGTGGGTAACCACCAACGGGTGGTCGGGCAGCTCGACGCGCTCCTGCTCGACCACCCGCTTCGCGAACGCTTCGCCGACCAACTCATGCTCGCCTTGTACCGTTCAGGTCGACAGGCCGAGGCCTTGCGAGTGGCGCACGACTTCCGATCCCGGCTGCGCGACGACTTCGGACTCGAGGCGTCGCCTGATCTCCGCGACCTCGAGGCCGCGATCCTGGAGGAACGCGAAGAGCTTGCCTGGGTGCCACCACGGGATCGTCGCGGGCAGACGCGGTCGATCCGAGACCTCCGGCGCGCGATCCCCGCCGAGAGCACGTCGTTGATCGGTCGGGAGGGAGATCTCGACCGTGCCGCGGCCTTGCTGGAATCGGCACGGTTGCTGACCCTGTTCGGCTCCGGCGGGGTCGGCAAGACCCGCGTCGCCTACCGACTTGCGACCACCGTTGGCCCGCGCTTCCGGGATGGCGTCCGATTGGTCGAGCTCGCGGCAGTGCGCGATGAGCGCGCCGTGATCGCCGCCGTCAGCGGCGCGCTCGACATCCAACAACGACCGAACCGATCGCTGAGCGACTCGATCGTCGAGTTGCTCGCGGCGCAGGAGACGCTCCTCGTGCTTGACAACTGCGAGCACGTGCTCGAGACGACGAGTGAGATCACCGCCCTCATCCTGCGGTGGTGTCCCGACGTGAAAGTGCTCGCGACCAGTCGCGAGCCCCTCGGGATCGCGGCCGAGGTGGTGTGCGCCATCGGTCCACTGGCGGTTCCCGACAGCTCCGATACGCCACTTGACGGACTCGAGAGAGTGGCGGCCGTACGGCTGTTCGTCGACCGGGCGCGAGCCGCCCGCTCCGATATCGAGTTCGACGACGCGAGCGGAGCTGCGATCGCCGAGATCTGCATTCGTCTCGACGGCGTTCCGCTGGCCATCGAGCTCGCGGCGGCACGGATGCGATCGATGAGCCCCGAGCAACTGGTCGAACGGCTGCCCGAGCGGTTTCGAATGCTCGAAGCCGCGGACCGTACCGCTGATCCACGGCACCGCACGCTCCTGGACCTCGTCCAGTGGTCCTATGACCTGCTCACCCCGCAGGAGCAACGGCTGTTCGAGCGGCTCTCGGTGTTCGCCGGCTCGTTCGACCTCGACCGAGCAGAGCGGGTCTGTGGTGGCGACGACCTCGAAGTGCTCGATGTCCCGCGACTGCTCGCCGCTCTCGTGGACAAGTCGATGGTCGTCTCGGAACGTACCGGCCCCAGGACCCGGTACGTCCAGCTCGAGACGCTCCGCACGTTCGGCCGCGATCAGCTCCGCGCCCGAGCCGAGGCCGGCTCGATCCGTGCCGCGCATGCCCGAGCGCACATCGAGCTCGCCGAGCTGGCCGCGATCGGGCTGACCGGACCGGACGAGGCAGCGTGGGCCGTGGAGCTGGACGTCGCCTTCGATGACATGCGCGAGGCGCACGCGATCGCGCTCGCGAGCGGTGACCTCGACGGCGCACTTCGACTCGTGGTCGCGTTGCGCGAGTACGCGTTGCGCCGCATCCGGTACGAGCTGCTCGCGTGGGCAGAGGCGACCGTCGATGCTCCGGGAGCGCCCGAGCACGCCTTGTACCCCGTCGTCTTGGGGCTGGTCGCATACGGCTGTTTCGTACGGGGGGAGCTGGGTGCTGCGATCGAGGTCGGTGAACGAGCGGTCGGAGCAGCCGAGCGTTCAGGCCACCTGACCTACGGGCTCGCGGAGCGAGCGATTGCGAACGCGCTCTTCTACCAAGACCGCGAGGCCGAAGCGATCGGCTGGACCGACCGAATGATCGCAGCCGTCGGCTCGTTGGGCGACCCGAGCCTGGTTGCCCACGCGCACTACATGCGGGCAGCGGCAGAGACGTCCGTCGGCAACAGTGCCGGCGGGGCGGCGCTCGCCGAGCGCGCCGCCGCAGCGGCGACCCAGAGTGGGAACCCCACCGCACATGCACAGGCCGCATACGCGCTCGGGCTGTCGTTCGAGAGGACCGATCCGGCTCGGGCGCTCCGACTGCTCGACCGCAGCGTGCAGCACGCGGCGTCGGTCGAGAACCGTTGGATTCGTGCGTTCGCGTTGACCGAGAGTTTGTGGATCCGCGCCCAGCACGGCCACGCAGCAGAAGCGCTCGGTCGCTACCCCGACGTCATCGACACCTGGTTCCGGGGCGGCGATTGGGCCAACCAACGCCTCACCCTCCGCCACGTGTTCGCGATCTTCGAGGTGATGGGGCACGACGA
>Ga0209048_10001666_pt1 | contig 22603 bp, 18 predicted proteins | sample FrelakmetCRP12CR_FD_187146 | JGI IMG/M metagenome (GOLD analysis project Ga0209048, IMG submission 187146) | Freshwater lake sediment microbial communities from the University of Notre Dame, USA, for methane emissions studies - CRP12 CR (SPAdes)... | ecosystem: Environmental > Aquatic >... | reverse complement strand
GTCGGTGTACTCGCCCATCAGCGCGTCGATGCGCTGCTCGTCGCGCGCGGTGCCGAGCGTCGCGACGACGATCGCCTGCGTCTCGCCGCGCGTGAACAGTGCCGAACCGTGCGTGCGCGGGAGCACGCCGGCGCGGATCGTGATGGGTCGTACGGTGCGCGTGTCGCGGCCGTCGATCCGGGGCTCGCCCGACAGGATCTGGTTGCGCACGATCTTCGACTCGAGCCCGAACACGAGGTTGTTGACCTCGTTCGCGTAACCGGCCGGCGCATCCGCCGGAATGCATTCGGCCGCGACGTTGGCATAGATGTCCTTCAACCGCTGCTGCCGCGCCTGCTTGGAGCGCATCTGGTAAGCCTCGCGCAGCGGGGCCTCGGCGACCGCGGTGACCTTGGCGATCATCGACTCGTCCTTTGCCGGTGCCTGCCAGTCCCACAGCGGCTTGCCGCCACCCTCGACCAGCTCGTGAATCGCGTTGATCGCGGCCTGTTGTTGCGTGTGACCGAACACGACCGCGCCAAGCATCACTTCTTCCGACAACTCGTTCGCCTCGGATTCGACCATCAGCACGGCCGCTTCGGTTCCGGCGACGACGAGATTGAGTGCCGAGCTCGCGAGCTCGGTCTTGGTCGGATTCAGCACGTACTTGCCATCCACGTAGCCGACGCGCGCCGCGCCGATCGGGCCGTTGAACGGGACGCCGGAAAGCATGAGCGCGGCCGAGGCGCCGATCATGGCCGGGATATCGGGATCGATTTCCGGATCCACCGACATGACCGTCGCGATGACCTGCACTTCATTGTAGAAACCGTCCGGGAAGAGCGGACGGATCGGGCGGTCGATGAGGCGCGAGGTCAGCGTCTCTTTCTCCGACGGCCGGCCTTCGCGCTTGAAGAAGCCGCCGGGAATCTTGCCGGCGGCATAGGTCTTTTCCTGGTAGTCGACCGTCAGCGGGAAGAAGTCCTGGCCCGCCTTCGCGGTCGTTCGGGTGACGGCGGTCACGAGCACGACGGTGTCGTCGAGACTCACCAGCACCGCGCCGCCGGCCTGGCGGGCGATTTCGCCGGTTTCGAGCGTCAGGGTGTGGCGGCCGTAGGGAATCGATTTCTTTATGGGATTCACGTTGTCCTCAATTCTGCGAAAAGACAATGGCCGCGTCCTGGTGGCGCGGCCATCGTCGATGTTCTAAAGGGAGTTGCGGCGGCGGCCCCGGATCCTTCCGCGGTTCCTCGACGCGCATCGTCTGTCCGCTTGCGCGACCGGAGGGGCGTCGGGGGAGTCGGATCGAAGGACCCAGGCGCGCCTACTTGCGCAACCCGAGCTTCTCGATCAGGGTACGGTAGGAATCCGCATTGCGCGACCTGAGATAGTCGAGCAGCTTGCGGCGACGCGACACCATCCGCAGCAGCCCGCGGCGCGAGTGGTGGTCCTTCAGGTTGGACTTGAAGTGATCGTTGAGGCCGTTGATGCGAGCGGTGAGCAGTGCGACCTGCACTTCAGGCGAGCCCGTATCGCCTTTGATTCGCTGATGATCGGCGATTACTTTCGCCTTTTCCTGCGCGGTGACTGCCATTGCTGTGGTCCTTCTCTCTCTCGTAATTGCGCTATGTTGCGTTGCCGATATCGTGCGGTGTTGGTCGCCGGATGCTTGCCGAGTGCCGCGGCCGGCAAAGTTGGAAATTGTGCCTGAAAAACACTTAGGATTCAAGCGCTAATCCGTAGCAGCGGGAAGCATCCGGGGCTCACGGCTCCGTTGGCGCATCCGTGCGCGAGAGCCGCAGCGCGCGCAGCGCCCCGCCGGCGGACTCGACCAGGCCGAGGAACCGCCCCTGCGGACCGTAGCAGCGATAATGCCCCGGCGCTCCCGGCGGCGCGCCTCCCACGCGCCCCTCGACGAGGGCCCGAGCCGTCGGCGCATCCACGTCGAGCCGCGCGACACCGGCGAGCGGCGCGTCCGCCGGCAGCAGCCGCGCATCGCGCGCCGCCGCATCCATCGCCTCGAGCGCCTCCAGCGTCACCGCTTGGTCGAGCATGAACGGTCCGGCGCGGGTCCTCCGCAGCGCGGCGAGATGCGCGCAACTACCGACGGCGGTCGCCAGATCCTCGGCGAGCACGCGGATGTAGGTACCCTTGCCGCAGGCGACCCGCAGCACGGCCATCGGCGGCGTCCAGTCGAGGAGCTCGATCGCCTCGATCACGATGTCGCGTGGCGCCCGGGGGATTTCCACGCCGGCGCGCGCGTACTCGTAGTAGTTCCGTCCGTTGTACTTGAGCGCCGCGTGCGCGGGCGGTGTCTGCGCGATCGTGCCGACGAAGCGCGGCAGCGCCGCTTCCAGCTCGGCTCGCGTGAAGGACGCGTCGCAGGTTCGCGCGGTCTCTCCCTCGGCATCGCCGGTCGTCGTCGCGACACCGAAGCGCACGGTCGCGACATACTCCTTGCGCGCATCGAGCAGCACCTGCGCGAATTTGGTCGCATCGCCGAAGCACAGCGGCAGCAGTCCCGTCGCCAGCGGATCGAGGGTTCCGGTATGGCCGGCCTTCTCGGCCGCGAACAGACGCTTCGCGCGCTGCAGCGCCGCATTCGACGATACGCCGGCGGGCTTGTCGAGCAGCAGCACGCCGTCGACTCGCCGGCGAGGAAGCCGGGAGTGCGGCGACCGCGGTCGCATCACGAATCCGGCTTGCGGTCGCCGGCGACGGCTTCGTCGATCAGCTGCGAGATGCGCATGCCGGTCTCGATCGAGTCGTCGTACGCGAAGTGGAGCTGCGGCACGGAGTAGAGCTGCAACCGGTGCGACAGCTCGGTGCGCAGGAACCCGGCGGTGTGCTGAAGGGCACGCACGGCCTCGTCCGCGTGCTCGCGCCCGGCGAGATGCGTGACGAAGATCTTCGCGTGCGAAAGGTCGGCCGAGACCTCGACACCGGTAATCGTGACCCGGCCGACGCGCGGGTCCTTCACGCCTTCGCGGAGCAGCTCGGCCAGCTCGCGCTGGATCTGGTCGCCGACGCGCTGCGCGCGCTGCGAATGCCTTTTCATGCCCGGGCCGGCAAGGTCAAGCCACGCTCAAAGTGTTCGGGAGACTTCGACGATCTCGTAGACCTCGAGCTGGTCGCCCTTCTGGAGGTCGTTGAAGTTCTTCACCGAGAGCCCGCATTCGAAGCCGCCCTTCACCTCGCGCACGTCGTCCTTGAAGCGCTTCAGCGAGTCGAGCTCGCCGTCGTGGATCACGACGTTGTCGCGCAGCACGCGGACGCGCGAGCCGCGCTTCACGACTCCGTCCTGCACGTAGCAACCCGCGACGGTGCCGATCTTCGAGATCTTGTAGACCTCGCGCACCTCGACCAGCCCGATCTGGCTCTCCTTCTTTTCCGGCGTCAACATGCCGGAAAGCGCTGCCTTCACCTCGTCGACCGCGTCGTAGATGATGTTGTAATAGCGGATGTCGACGCCGCTGTGCTCCGCGAGCTTGCGCGCGGCGACGTCGGCGCGCACGTTGAAGCCGACGACGACCGCCTTCGACGCGAGCGCCAGGTTGATGTCCGACTCGGTGATGCCGCCCACCGCCGCATGGACGATGTTGACCTTGACCTCGCCCGTCGAGAGCTTGGTCAACGCCTGCGTCAGCGCCTCGTAGCTGCCCTGCACGTCGGCCTTGACGATCAGCGCCAGCGACTTGATCGCGTCCTCGGCCATCTGGTCGAACATGTTCTCGAGCTTCGCCGCCTGTTGCTTGGCGAGCTTCACGTCGCGGAACTTGCCCTGGCGGAACAGCGCGATCTCGCGCGCCTTGCGCTCGTCGCCCAGCACCATCACGTCCTCGCCGGCCAGCGGCACGTCGGACAGGCCCTGGATCTCGACCGGAATCGCCGGTCCGGCCGCCGTCACGCTCTTGCCGTTCTCGTCGGTCATCGCGCGCACGCGGCCGAAAACCGCGCCCGCGAGCAGGACGTCGCCGCGCTTCAGCGTTCCGGAATGCACGAGCACCGTGGCCACCGGCCCCTTGCCCTTGTCCAGCCGCGACTCGATCACGATGCCCCTCGCCGGCGCATTCTTCGGCGCCTTCAGTTCGAGCACCTCGGCCTGCAGGAGAATCGCGTCCAGCAGCTCGTCGATGCCCCCTCCGGTCTTCGCGGACACGGGGATGAACTGCGTCTCGCCGCCGTATTCCTCGGGAATCACGCTTTCGGCGACGAGCTCCTGCTTGACGCGCTCGAGGTTCGCTTCCGGCTTGTCGATCTTGTTGATCGCGACGACGATCGGCACGTTGCCGGCCTTCGCGTGCGCGATCGCCTCCTTCGTCTGCGGCATCACGCCATCGTCGGCCGCGACCACCAGGACGACGATGTCGGTCACCTTGGCGCCGCGCGCGCGCATCGCCGTGAACGCCTCGTGGCCCGGCGTGTCGAGGAAAGTGATCACGCCCTTCTTGGTCTGCACGTGATACGCGCCGATGTGCTGCGTGATCCCGCCCGCCTCGCCGCTCGCCACGCGCGTGCGCCTGATCGTGTCGAGCAGCGACGTCTTGCCGTGGTCGACGTGGCCCATCACGGTGACGACCGGCGGCCGCGGCTCGGCCTCGACGGTGGTCGCCTCGGATTCCGCGAGCAGCGCATCCGGATCGTCGAGTTTCGCCGCTTTCGCCTTGTGGCCCATTTCCTCGGCCAGGATGATCGCCGTCTCCTGGTCGAGCACCTGATTGATCGTCACCATCTGACCGAGCTTCATCAGCGCCTTGATGACTTCGGCAGCCTTGATCGACAGCTTGCGCGCGAGGTCGGCGACCGTGATCGTCTCCGGAATGGTGACGTCGCGGATGATCGGGCCCGCGGCCGGCGCCGCGCCTTCGCCACCCTCTTCGTCGTGGCGGCGCGGTCCCACCTTCGGCTGACGCCAGCCCGCCGCCGTCGCGCCGCCCGTGACGTCGCCGCGCAGCTTGAGCGCGCGCCTGCGTGCCGCTTCTTCCTGAAACGCGGTTCCGCTCTTCTTGACGGGCTTCGCCCGCTCGCCCGGTTTCGCCGCCGGACGATGCAGCGTGCCCTCCGTCGGCGCCTTGCCCGCGGCTGCCTTCGCGGCCTTTTCGGCTTCGGCGGCGGCCTTGGCGGCTTCCTCCGCGGCGGCGTCGGCGGCGGCCTTCGCCGCCGCTTCCTCGGCCTCGCGCTCTTTCTTCGTCTTGCGCTTGACCACCTGTTCCTGCTTCTTCTGCGCCTCTTCCTGCTGGCGCGCGATCAGCTCCTGCGCCTTGCGCTCCTCCGCCTCGCGCGCGGCAAGCTCCTCGGCGCTGATCAGCGGCGCGGCGACGGGCTTGGGCGCCTCCTCGACGACAGGCGCGGCCTCGGACTCGTCGCGCTTGACGAACACCCGCTTCTTGCGCACCTCGACCTGGATCGTCCGCGCCTTGCCAGTGGAACCGGCAGCCTTGATCTCGGTGGTCTGCTTGCGTGTCAGCGTGATCTTCTTCTTCGGCTCGCCGGCCGCGCCGTGCTGTTTCTGCAGGTACTCGAGCAGCTTCGTCTTGTCCTGTTCCGACAGGTTGTCGCCTTCGCGCTTGCCGGCAACGCCGGCCTTGGCGAGCTGCTCCAGCAGCGCGCCCGGAGGCAGCTTGAGGTCTGTCGCGAATTGTTCGATCGTCGTCTGCGCCATGTGCTTCTCCTGCGTACCTAGTTGCTGCCTCGCGTAGCGCTCAATGCTGGGTCGGCGCCGCGGCCGCCGCCAGCGGCTCCGCGCCGGCCGGGGCGTCTTCGAACCAATGCGCGCGCGCCTTCATGATCAGGTCCTGCGCGCGGTCCTCGGCAATGCCGGTCAGCTCGACCAGCTCGTCACCGGCGAGATCGGCGAGCGCGTCGCGCGTGGTGATGCCGTGGGCCGCGAGCGCGCTCGCGATCTCGGTGTCCATGCCCTCGAGGCCCAGCAGCGCATCCTCGACGTTCTCGACGCTCTCCTCGCGGACGATGGCGTCGGTGAGCAGCGCATTGCGCGCGCGGCTCCGGAGCTCGTTCACCGTTTCCTCGTCGAACGCGTCGATCTCGAGCATCTCGTTGATCGGCACGTAGGCGACCTCCTCGAGCGAGGTGAATCCCTCGCCGATCAGGATGTCGGCGACTTCCTCGTCGACGTCGATCTTGTCCATGAAAAGCTGACGCAGCCGCTGCCCCTCTTCCTCGTGCTTCTTCTGCGAATCCTCGACGCTCATCAGGTTGAGCTCCCACCCGGTGAGCTCGGAGGCGAGCCTGACGTTCTGGCCGAGCCGGCCGATCGCGATGGCGAGGTTTTCCTCGTCGACGACGACGTCCATGCTGTGCTTTTCCTCGTCCACCACGATCGACGAGATCTCGGCGGGCGCCAGCGCGTTGATGACGAACTTGGCCGGGTCCTCCGAGAAGAGAATGATGTCGACGCGTTCGCCGGCGAGCTCGTTGGTCACCGCGGTGACCCGCGAGCCGCGCATGCCGATGCAGGTGCCCTGCGGATCGAGCCGCGGGTCGTTCGACTTCACCGCGATCTTGGCGCGGATGCCGGGGTCTCGCGCGGCGGCCTTGATCTCGATCAGCCCCTCCTCGATCTCGGGAACCTCGAGCTCGAACAGCCGCATCAGGAACTCCGGCGCGATGCGCGACAGAATGAGCTGCGGCCCCTTCGCCGTGCGATCGATCTTGGTCACGTACGCGCGGATCCGGTCGCCGACCCGCAGCATTTCCTTCGGGATCAGCTGGTCGCGCGGAATCACGCCCTCGATGCGGCCGGACTCGACGATCGCGTTGCCGCGCTCGATACGCTTGACGGTGCCGGTCAGCAGGTTGTCCTGGCGGTCGAGAAAATCGTTCAGGATCTGCTCGCGCTCGGCATCGCGGATCTTCTGCAGGATCACCTGTTTCGCCGCCTGTGCGCCGATGCGCCCGAATTCGACGGGCTCGAGCGGCTCCTCGACGACGTCGCCGAGCGCGAGGGCCGGCTCGCGCTGGGCGGCGTCGGTGATCGCGATCTGGTAGGCGGGCTCTTCGTGCTCCTCGTCGGGCACGACCGTCCACCGCCGGAACGACTCGTAATCGCCGGTCTCGCGGTCGATGGACACCCGCGCGTCGATCTCGTCGACGAAGCGCTTCTTCGTGGCCGAGGCGAGCGCCGACTCGAGCGCCGTGAACACGATTTCCTTGGCCACGTTCTTCTCGCGCGCTAGCGCGTCAACCAGCAGCAGCAGTTCGCGATTCATTTCGCCTTTCTCCACTCGATCTTCGGTACGAGGCGCGCGCGATCGATGTCCGCGAGCGGGATCGTCCTCATTCCCTGCGCGGTCTCGACGAGGACAGCACCGTCGGCGAGGCCATGCAGGATGCCTTTCATGCGCCGGGCGTTCTCCACCGGGTTCGTCAGCCGGAATTCGGCTTCCTCGCCCGCGAACCGGACGAAGTCGGCCGACTTCCTGAGCGGCCGGTCCAATCCCGGTGAAGAAACCTCGAGCCGGTCGAAGTCGACGTTCGCAACCGCAAAAAGCCGTGTCAGGTGGCGGCTCACGCGGGCGCAGTCCTCGACATCCACTCCCTTTGGCTTGTCGATGAACACGCGGACGTACCGGCCCTTGGGCGACATCTCCCAATCGACCAGTTCGTACCCCAGCGAGGGCAACGTCTTTTCCAGTAGTTCGCCCAGATTCATCGCCATGCAAAAGGTTTCGGAAAAAAAAAATGGGCTGTGCCCAGCCCATTTCTCTTACTTATCGCCAGCAATAATAGCAGAAAACGGGGGTCAAATGAAGCGTATTCCGCGGTTCAGGGCCCGCGGCCCGTCCCATCGGCCCGGCCCGGGACCTGCCCCGGCGGGGGGTCCCGGGTGACCGGTCCATGCCCGGGGGCCACGCCGCCGAGCCGGCGCGCGTCGGCTCGCCGGGCGCTGCGCGATCCTGGCATTCCAACGGCATAATGGGGATGAAACCCCGAAAGGCCACCCCACCGATCCGCGTCCGTCCCGGAGCGGCGCGAAAGTCGCGGAGAGACGCCTGAGCAAAGACCCTTTGTCGACGACCGGCGGTTCGGACGCGGCTGAGCCGTTTCGACCGTGCGAGCTCCCCCCGGTCGCGCCCGGCATCGCACTCTGGTGGTGCGCCCTCGAGCGTCCGCCAGCGGAGATCGCGAGTCTCGCCTGCTGGCTGTCCCCTGCCGAGTCGGCGCGCGCCGCGCGATTCGGCAGCGACCGTCTCCGGCACCGATGGATCGCGGGGCGCGCGTCGTTGCGGCTGCTGCTCGGGAATGCCCTGGGCGTGGCCCCGGGCGAGGTCCCGATCCGCCGCGGCGCGCGCGGACGGCCGGAACTTGCCGCCGCGGGGGTGGAGATCGACTTCAACGTCTCGCACACGCACGACGTGGCACTCATCGGCATTGCGCGGGGCGCTCCCGCCGGGCAGCGCATCGGCGTCGACATCGAGCGCGCCGATCGCGATGTCGGCTTCGACCGATTGGCGCGAAAATTCCTCTCGGACCGGGAACAGGCGTCGCTCGCGCACCTCGGATCGAACGAGCGAAGACGACGCTTCCTGCGCTACTGGACCTGCAAGGAGGCGATGAGCAAGGCCACGGGCGATGGTCTCGTCGCGCCGTTTCGGCAGCTCGACGTCGAGCTCCTCGACGCTCCGCGCCTAGTCGACGGCCCGCCCCCGTACGTTCCCGAACGATGGTCGCTCCATTCTGGAAACGTGCCCGAGGGCTGGCTCGCGACGGTCGCAATCTGGCAGGGATCCTGACGCGGCGACAGTCTCCGTCGCCGCATTTCGGTCACGCATCGGGCGGCTTCGGGTACTTCCACCGCTTCTGCAGCCAGAGCCAATCTTCGGGGCCTTCGAGGACCGCCTGCTCGAGCTTGCGCGCGAATCCTTCCATGATCGGCGAGTCCTCGCCCTCGGCACCCCGAACATAAGGAGGCTCGGCCAGCACGAAGAAGCGCACCGAATAGTGGCCGCGACGCACGCGGCGCATCGCCACGTAGAGCACGGTGGCGTCCAGGAACCTGGCGATCTTCTCGGCGCCGACGAAGAACGCCGTGTCGCGGTTGAGCAGGCGGGTCCAGTGCTTGCGCTCGTCCCGGGGCGGCGTCTGATCGGCGATCAGCCCGTAGGCGCGCGGGGTGCCCGCGCGGCTCAGCAGCTCGTACACGAAATCCTGGCGCGGGAACGGCTTGCCGCCGAAGCGCGCCCGCGCGTCGCGCAAGTACAAGTCAACCGATTTGATGCGCAACGTCTGGTAGACGGCATCGATCGGCAGGCCGAAAGTGGCGCCTCCGGCGAGCAGCAGCCACTCCCAGTTGCAGTAATGCGGCGTGAGCAGCACCACGGACTGCTTCGCGGCGGCGCAACGGTCGACGATTTCCGGATTCTCGAAGACCACGCGGCGGCGCAACTCGTCGCCGCTCGCGCCGAACCCCCAGAGGGCTTCCATCACGACATCGGCGAGGTTGCGGTAGGACTGGCGGACGATCTCCGCGCGCTGCGCCGCGGTCTTTTCCGGAAACGCCCTGGCAACGTCGCCCTCCACCTGGTCGCGCCGCCAGCGCGCGACGTGGAACACGGTCGCGTAGATGAACCAGCCTGCGACGTAGAGCGCGCCGAGCGGGACGCGCGTCAGCCCGGTCAAGACGAACCGCATCGCGTACCCTTGTACCCCGGCCGCGGCGCGAGGGGGCGGCGCCCTGCCGGCAGCGGACGCGGGTATCGCCCGCGCGGTGCCCGCGCGCGAGCACCCGCAGGACAACCCCGGGAGCGGCTGCGCCAATCCTGCGGAACGAGCCTCAGCTGGACGACCGTTGCGCGTGGATCAGCCAGAGCCGGGCAAGATCGGCGGTCCCGTCGGCACCCTGAACGGCTTTGAACGCGGCGATCGCCTTCGCCTTCTGGCCTGCCGCGAGGTAGGCGATCGCGAGATGCAGCTTGGCGTCCTCCGGCCGGACCGCGACGCCCTTCTGGATTCCCTGCTCCATCAGCGCCAGACCTTTGTCGAACTGGCCGGCGCTCACCAGCGCGTAACCGACGATGACCATCGGATGTCCGTCCTTGGCCGCGCTCGCGTCCTTGGCGTTCTGCGCCAGCATCTTTTCGTCCTCCAGTACCTGCTTCGTCGCGGTGTCGCGCAGCTGCCGGTGAAAATCGGCATCGGGGCCTGCGCCGAGCACGCCGGAGGCGAATCCCTGATCCACGATCCGCTTGGCCTCGGCGGGATAGCTGGACTTCAGCAGGAGCTGCGTCATCATCGAGTACTGCTCGACACTGGTCAGGTTCCCGGTGGCCTCCTGCAGACGGAGCACATCGAGCCCGAGCGAATCCGCGAAGCCGGGCCTCGTTTCGACGCGACGGATGGCGTCGGCCCAATACTCCTTCTTCGGGTAGTACGTGAGCAGCTTTTCCAGCACGAACGAATAACCGGCATTGTCGTTCAGCTTGACGTAGCAGGTGCCAAGCAGCTGCAGCTGTTCGAGCGGGGACGGTACCCCCTTCTTCTCGTCGGCGTCGACGAGGGAGCGCAACTCCGTCGCGGCCGGGGCAAACTCGCCGGCCAGGTAGAGGGACCTGGCCCGGAGCAGGCGCATTTGCGGATCCGTGCCGCCGTCCTTCAGATAGCGCGATGCCCAGAAGGAGGCTTTCGGATAATCCGCGGTCCGAAAATACATCCGGGCGAGCCCTTCGATGAGCTTGATCTGCTCCGCCGGGGGCGCAAAGCCGGACGCGACGACGGCCTCGAACGACTTGAGCGACGCCGGCATGTCGCCCGCATTCGCGGCCGCGATGCCGCGCAGGCGTTCGATGACGTAGTTCTCCCATGCGGTGCGATCGGCGACGCCGTCCGCTTCGCGCAGCTTGGCCAGCGCCTCCGGGAACTTCTTGGCGGCCATCAGCTCCTCGGCCGCCTTGACCGGCGCGGCGATTTCGGGCCGGATCGTGTTGGGCTTGGGCGCTTCCGATTGGGCAAACGCGACGGACACGCCCCCGATGGCCGGAACCACGACGGCGAGCGCGACGCCAAGAAGCACGCTACGCCAACTTTGACGATGACGATTCATTGATCCGGGATCCGATGGTTGAGCGGGGTCGCGCCGGGGCCGCTGCCCCTCTGCGCAAGCCGGCCATTTTACAATTTTTCCCGTGGCGCCAAGCCGGGCACCGGGTCGCCCCGAAAACGGCGCCGCTCCCGCTTCACTCGGCCTTCACGACGCCGCGGCGAATCTGATCCTGCTCGATCGATTCGAACAAGGCCTTGAAGTTGCCCTCGCCGAACCCTTCGTTGCCCTTGCGCTGGATGAACTCGAAGAACACGGGCCCGAACTGGTTCTCCGAGAAGATCTGCAGCAGCAGCTTGCGGGCCTCGCCATCGATCAGGATGTTCCGCTTGCGGAGCTCGCCAAGCGGCTCGCCATGGCCCGGAATCCGCCGGTCGACCTGTTCGTAGTACGTGGCCGGAGTGTCGAGCAGCTTTACCCCCGCCGCCTGCAGCATATCCACGGTCCGGCAGAGATCGGACGACCCCATCGCGATGTGCTGCACGCCCTCGCCGTGATAGCGATCGAGGTACTCCTGGATCTGCCCCGGCTTCTCCTGGCCTTCCTCGTTGATCGGAATCCGGATCTTCCCGCACGGACTCGTCATCGCGCGCGACTTGATGCCCGTGACCTGCCCCTCGAGGTCGAAATAGCGGATCTCGCGGAAACCGAACAGCCGCTCGTAGTAGCCCGACCACTCGTCCATCCGCCCGCGATGGACGTTGTGCGTCAGATGATCGATGTACACGAGTCCGTGCCCCGGCGGATTCTGCGGCGCGCCCGCGATCGCCTCGAAGTCGACGTCGTAGATGCTGATGTTGCCGATCTCTCCGGGCTGCGCCCCGTCCTTGCCTCGCCAGCGGTCGACGAGATATATCATCGAGTCGCCGATGCCCTTGATCGCGGGTATGTTGAGCTCGCCGGGCCCGCCGGTGGAATCGTAGCCCCAGGCGCCGAGGGAAATCGCGCGCTTGTAGGCCTCGCCGGCATCCTTGACGCGGAAGGCGATCGCGCAGATCGACGGCCCGTGCAGACGGGCAAAGCGCTGCGCGAAGCTGTCCGGTTCGGCGTTGAGGATGAAGTTGATCTCGCCCTGGCGAAAGAGCGTCACGCGCTTTCGGCGGTGCCGCGCCACCGCCGTGAACCCGAGGCGCTCGAACATCTTCCCCATCGCGTCCGGATCGGGCGCCGCATATTCGACGAACTCGAATCCGTCGGTTCCCATCGGGTTGTCCCAAGGGACGAAGGTTCTGGTCATTGCGGTCACCCTTCGAGCAGCTTCGCCGCGATCTGCTGCGGCGTGAGGCCGGCGCTGGTGGCGGCGAGCTCCTTCTCACGCGCGATGTTGCGCTCGAGCTGGACTTTCGCCGAGCGATACTGCCTGGGCCACGCGATATCCGGGTAGCCGATCTTCGCCGCCTCGCTCAATGTCCACGCCGGATTCGCGAGATGCGGCCGCGCGATCGCGCACAGGTCGGCGCGGCCCGCGGCGATGATGCCGTTCGCGTGATCCGCCTCGAAGATCGCACCCACGGCAATGGTCGGGATCCCGGCCTCGTTGCGGATGCGATCCGCGAATGGGGTCTGGTACATGCGGCCATAGACAGGCTTGGCGTGCGGCACCACCTGCCCCGACGAGCAGTCCATCAGATCCGCGCCGGCGGCCTTGAAGAGTCGCGCGATCGCGACCGCATCGTCGGGCGTGATGCCACCCTCCGCCCAGTCGTGCGCGGAGATCCGCACGCTGATCGGCCTGTCCGCGGGCCACGCGGCGCGGATCGCCGCGAAGACTTCCAGCGGAAACCGGCAGCGGTTCGCGAGACTCCCGCCGTAGTCGTCCTGCCGCCGGTTGGTGAGCGGCGAAATGAAGCCGGACAGCAAGTAACCGTGCGCGCAGTGGAGTTCCAGCCAGTCGAACCCGGCTTCCATCGCGCGCCGGGATGCCGCGACGAAGTCGGCCTTGATCCGGGCGAGATCGTCGCGGGTCGCCTCGCGCGGCGTTTGCGAGATGCCCGCGAGATACGGCAGTGGACTCGCCGCCACCAGGGGCCAGTTGCCGTCTGCCAGTGGGCGATCCTCGCCGCCATCCCAAGGTACGCAGGTCGAGCCCTTGGCGCCCGCGTGTCCGAGCTGCATCGCGATCCTGGCGTCGGTGTCGCCATGCACGAAATCGACGATGCGCCGCCAGGCGTCGCGCTGCGCGTCGTTCCACAGGCCCGGGCAACCGGGTGTGATCCGCGCATCGGCCGACACGCAGGTCATTTCCGCGAACACCATCGCCGCGCCCCCCATCGCGCGCGCGCCGAGGTGCACGAGATGGTAGTCGCCCGGGATGCCGTCTTTCGCCGAATACTGAGCCATCGGCGACACGACGATCCGGTTCTTGAGGACCACGCCGCGCGCCCGGTACGGAGTCAGCATCGGCGGAATGCTGCGCGACGTCGCCGGGGCCGCCACTCCGGCCGCAGCGAATGCGTGAACGGCGATCCGGTTCTCGTAGCGTTCGACGAAAGCCGGATCGCGCAGCCGCAGGTTCTCGTGGGAGATGCGCTGGCTGCGGGTCAGCATCGAGTACGCGAACTGTTCCGCCTCGAGGTGCGTGTAGCGGTCGACGTTTTCGAACCACTCCATCGAGTTGCGCGCCGAGCTCTGGATCTTCAGCACCTCCAGCGATCGCGTCTCCTGGTAGACGGACAGCACCTTGTCCAGACCCTCGGCGCCGTGCAGCGCGAAGCAGCGCGCGAGCTCGATCGCATCCTCGAGCGCCAGCTTGGTGCCCGAGCCGATCGAGTAATGCGCCGTGTGCGCCGCGTCACCCATCAGCACGATCGGCACGCGCTTTCCGTCGACCGCGAGCCAATGCACCCAGTTGCGGCAGACGACACGCGGGAACTTGATCCAGATCGCGGAGCCGCGCAGGTGCGCAGCGTTGGAGAGCAGCCGGTGACCGTCCAGGTACTTCGCGAACAGCCGCTCGCAGTACGCGATGCCCTCGTGCTGATTCATGCGGTCGAGGCCCGCTTTCTGCCACACCTCCTCGGGTGTCTCGACGATGAACGTGGAGGTGTCGCCGTCGAACTGATAGATGTGCGCCTGGAACCAGCCATGCTCGGTTTCCTCGAACGCGAAGGTGAACGCGTCGAACGGCTTCTTCGTGCCCAGCCAAACGAAACGGCAGCGGCGCACGTCGATGTCCGGCTTGAACGTATCCTGGTGGCGGGTGCGGATCGCGCTGTTGATGCCGTCGCAGGCGATCACCAGGTCGGCGCCGTATTGCACCGCCACCTCCCGTTCGTCCGTGACGTTGGTCTCGAAGGCGAGCATCACGCCGAGCTCTTCGCACCGCGCCTGCAGGATGTTGAGCAGGCGCTTGCGGCCGATTCCACAGAAGCCGTGCCCGCCCGACGAGATCCTGCGTCCCTTGAAGAAGACGTCGATGTCGTCCCAATGGTTGAACGCCTGCAGGATCGTGCGCGCAGTGGGCTCGTCCGCGGCAACGAGATTGCCGAGCGTCTGGTCGGAGAACACGACGCCCCAGCCGAACGTGTCGTAAGGGTGGTTGCGCTCGATGACCACGACGTCGTTGGCGGGGTCCTGCTTCTTCATCAACAGGCCGAAATAGAGACCCGCCGGCCCGCCCCCGATGCACACGATCCTCATGCGTTTCGCCTCCCGGCGCGTTCCGTCGAGTCAGGACCCCGGTGACCGGGCGCGGATGTCGGCTTCGACCAGGGTGCGCAGCTCCGGCGTTACGGTCGGCATGACACCAAACCATTTCTCGAAACCGAATCCCGCCTGCTGCAGCAGCATCCCGAGACCGTCGACCGTACGGTGACCGCGACGCCGCGCTTCCGCGAGCAGCGGGGTCTCCAGCGGCACATAGACGACATCGCAGACGATCGCGCCGGGCTTCAAGGGGCGGAGATCGACATCCAGCCGCGGCTTGCCTTGCATGCCGCAGGACGTGCAATTGGCGAGCACGTCGGCCGTCGGCAGCAACTTCGGCAATTCGTCAATGGCATGCGCCGTGACCTGCGGCCCGAAGCGCTTTGCCGCGTCCCGAGCGTGCTCGAAGGTGCGGTTGACCAGCGCGACCGCGAACCCGCGCTGCATCAACGCATAGGCGGCGGAATGCGCCGCGCCGCCGGCGCCCAGCACGACGGCGCGTCCCCCCGACTCTTCCCACCCCGGGGTGCATTCGTCCAGATTGGCAACGAAGCCATGGACGTCGGAATTGCCGCCGATCAACCGGCCACCATCGAACCAGACGGTGTTGACCGCGCCGACGGCCTCGGCGACCGGATCGCGCCGCTCGACCAGCCCGAACGCGGCCTCCTTGTGGGGCACCGTGATGTTGCCGCCAACGTAGCCATGAGAGGAGAGCCGTGTCAGAAAGCCTTTGAACGCCTCCGGCGTGACGTCCTGCAGATCGTATTGGCCCGGGATGCCCAGCGTCGCGAGCCAGTGGTTGTGGATGAGCGGCGAGCGCGAGTGGGCGATCGGGTGGCCGATCACGCAAGCACGACGAACGGCAGCATCGCTCATAGGGAAGTTTTGTCCGGAAGATCCTACAATGGACCGCATTCTAGCGTGTGCCGCGCCCCGGATCGGCGAAACGGAAGTGCCGTGCGATCCGGCTCGGCCCGCGGTCCACCTGGCCAAGCGCCGTCAAAACGCGATGTCGACCAACCCCACCGACGCCAGCGGCACCGGATTCGGCCCGTGGAATCCCGGACTCGAGTCGCGGATTCCGCGAGAGCTTCGCCATCTGTCGACGATCTTTCGACCCGAGAACGTCGACACCGACGTTGCCAGAGCGGAGGAATTGCGCGATCTCACCGGCCTGGAAATTGCCGAACTGGTTGCCTTCCGGCCCGAGCGGCTGGTGCTGCACGAGCTGCTGATCCGGGTGACTGCCGATTTCTCGGTCCCCGATGGCACGAAGATCGAGGACCTCGGGATCAACTTCCGCGCGATCGTGCGAGCCCTCCTGGCGCGACACATCGAACCGCGAATGGGCACGATCACGTCCGCCTGCGCAACGCTGCGGCGTCAACTCAAGGACGCGATCGAGAAAGAGCTCGCGCGGCTCATACCCCCGGCCGCGGCATCGGGCGCGATGGCACCGCCGAAGCCGAAGCGCAGGCTCCTCGCGTTTCTCGACCGTGATCGAGCGGGTGCGGTCGGGGCGGACGGCGGACTCGCGCCGCAGGACCGCGTGATCGCCGAGTGGGAGGCGATGGGGCACACCGGCAGCGACGCGCTGGGGAGGACCGCATGCCGCGCGCTCGCGCGCGTCGCCTCCGCACTGCTCGTGCGGCACGGCCGCGTTTGGGGCAGCCGCGAGACGATCGCCGCGCTCGCGACCGACATCGCGTGTAACGAACTTGCCGCCGCGGAGATTGGCCGCCTGATCGAGCCCTGGCTCATCGAAGCTGCCGACGCCGAGGGATATTTGCGGCTGCCGCGGCAGGAGCGGCCGGTCGTAATGAATACCAAGGGTCCGTCGGCCGCGGGCAAGAGCACGCTGCGTCCGCTGCAACGGCGACTGGCCGGGGACATCGGCGTGAATTGGAGCGAGTTCGCGCTGATCAGCCCGGATATCTGGCGCAAGCAACTGCTCGATTACGACTCTCTGGGCAAAGCCTACAAGTATGCCGGCGCATTTACCGGCGACGAATTGCAGATCGTCGACCGGAAGCTCGACCGCTACATGGCGAGCAAGGCGGAACAGGGAAACATGACGCACCTGTTGATCGATCGGTTCCGGTTCGACAGTTTCGCCCCCGACTCCGAAGAGGCGGGGAGCAACCTGCTGACGCGATTCGGTCAGATCGTCTACCTCTTTTTCATCATCACGCCGCCGGAGTCGCTGGTCGAACGCGCCTGGAAGCGCGGACTCGAAGTCGGGCGGTACAAGGCGGTCGACGACACGCTTGCGCACAGCGTGGAGGCGTACTCGGGCATGCCGCAGCTTTTCTTCACGTGGGTGCGACGGGCCGACAAGCGTGTGCATTTCGAATTTCTGGACAACAGCGTGAAGCAGGGAGAGCGCCCCCGAACCGTCGCGTTCGGCTCGAACGACGAGTTGAACGTGCTCGACGTCAAATGCATTCTCGACGTCGAGCGATACCGCAGGGTCGATATCGACGCCACCGCTCCCGAGCGTCTCTACAAGGACAGGGAGCTCCTCGCGGCCGAGAGGAATGCGGACTTCCTCAGGCAGTGCGTCGGTCAATTTCGCGAGACCAACTTTGCGGACCAGGACACCGGCCGCATCTACCTGCAGATCGTCGGCGGTACGCCGGTCTGGGCCGATCGCGAAGTGCTCGAAAACGCGGCCGCCAACCCCGACACGCGCGCGGGTCTGATGGCGGCCGCGCCTGCGGCCTTCGATCCTGCGCTGCCTTCGCCGGACCGCCCGCGCTATGTGCGGGGGTTGGCGGGCGCGGAGCGGATCCACACGCTCGGTGCGTGGGGATCCGGGATCACGGCCGCGCGCGCCGCTCCTTTGCGACACGCAGCACCCACGGGACCAGGACCAGCAGTACCGTGAGAGTCAGCAGGCCCGCCGAAATGGGGTGCGAGAAGAACACCGACGGATCGCCCTGGCTGATCGCCAGTGCGCGCCGGAATTGCGATTCGGCGAGCGGACCGAGGATGAGCCCGATAACCGCAGGCGCCACGGGGAATCCCCAGCGCCGCATCATGAAGCCGAGCAGCCCGAACACGTACAGCGTGCAGAGATCGACGACCGACTGGTGCAGGCTGTAGGCGCCCAGCGTCGCGAACACCAGGATGCCGGCGTAGAGGGTCGGCCGCGGGATCATCAGTACCTTCACCCACAGCCCGATCAGCGGCAGGTTGAGGATCAGCAAGAGCACATTGCCGATGTACATGCTGGCGATCAATCCCCACACCAGCGCCGACTGGGTCTGGAACAGCAACGGCCCGGGTTGAATGCCGTAGTTCTGGAATGCCGCGAGCAGGATCGCGGCCGTCGCCGACGTCGGGATCCCCAGGGTGAGCAGCGGCACCAGCACGCCGGCCGACGATGCGTTGTTGGCGGCCTCCGGTCCGGCCACGCCCTCGATCGCACCGTTCCCGAACTCCTCCGGATACTTCGTGAGCTTCTTCTCCAGCGCGTAGGAAAGGAACGTCGGAATCTCGGCGCCGCCCGCGGGAATGGTACCGAAGGGAAAGCCGATGGCCGTCGCGCGCAACCATGCCGGCCACGAGCGGCGCCAGTCGTCCTTCGACATCCACAGGCCGCCGGACACTTGCTCCAGCTTCTCCGTCTGCTGGCTCTGGTAGGTCGCGACGTACAGCGCCTCGCCGACGGCAAAGAGACCCACGGCGAGGACCACGACGTCGATGCCGTCCATGAGTTCGGGAACGCCGAAGGCAAAGCGCATCTGCCCGGTCTGGTCGTCGATGCCGACCAGGCCGAATAGAAGGCCGAGGAAGAGCATCGACAGCCCGCGGACCGTGGAGCTCCCCAGCACCGCGGCGACGGTGACGAACGCGAACACCATCAGCGCGAAATATTCGGTGGGTCCGAACTTCAGCGCGATCTCGACGACGACCGGCGCCAGAATCGTGAGCAGAAACACGGAAATCGTGCCGGCGACGAAGGATCCGATGGCGCTGGTGGCGAGCGCCGGCCCCGCGCGGCCGCGCTTGGCCATCTTGTTGCCTTCGAGCGCCGTGGCGATCGACGCGGATTCACCCGGCGTGTTGAGCAGGATCGTCGTCGTCGAGCCGCCGTACATCGCGCCGTAATAGATGCCGGCGAACATGATCAGCGCACCGGTGGGCTCGAGCTTCACCGTGAGCGGAAGCAGCATCGCCACGGTCAGCGCCGGTCCGACGCCGGGCAGAACCCCGATCGCCGTGCCGAGCGTCACCCCGATAAAGCCCCACAACAGGTTCATCGGCGCCAGAGCGACGCCGAAGCCCCCCAACAGCGACTGCATGGTGTCGGTCATATGCCTGCCGCACCGAGCAGCGGTTGCAGCCAGCCCGCCGGAAGATTCACGTTGAGGAACTTGACGAAGAACAGGAATACGGCGACGCCCAGGAACAGCCCGCCGGCGAGGTCGCGCAGCGGCCGCGTGCTGCCGAAGCCGCGGGCGACGCAGGCAAACATTGCTCCCGCCGCCAGCACGAAGCCCGCGTTGTGAATCAGCGCCATCTGCGCGAACAGCCCGACCGTCACCCAGACGAAGGCGCGCGGATGCGGCGCGTGATCGCCGCGATCGGCGGGATTCTCGGGCACGGCTTCCCGCCAGCCGCCGGTAAATACTTCGGCCAGCAGCCACAGCCCGCAGACGGCGAGGCCGCCCGCCACGAACTTGGGCATGAAGTTCGGGCCGATGCGCGCGTAGCCCGCCGTTTCGGGCAGGCCAAAGGCGATGACGGCCGCGGCGATGCCCAGCCCGAGCATGCCGATCGACATCATGACCTCGGCACGGGCCCCCGGACGACCGGCGACCATCGCGCTATTTCCGCAGGCCGAGCGAATCGAGAATGGCGGTGACGCGCTTGGTGTCCTCTTCGACGAACGTCTTGTACGCGTCGCCGCCGAGGAAGACCGGATCCCAGCCATACTTGACGAGGGATTCCTTCCAGGCGGGCGAATCGGTCGCCGTCCTGACCGCGGCGACAAGCGCGTCACGCTGCGCGGTCGTGATCCCGGGCGCGGCAAAAACGCCGCGCCAGTTGCCGAGCACGACGTCGACGCCCTGCTCCTTCAACGATGGAATCCCGTCGATCTTCGCCGGGCCGGAAACCGCGAGCGCGCGCATCCGTCCGCCCTTGACGTGTTCGGCGAATTCGCTGACGCCGGCGATGCCGAGCGTGACATGACCGCCGACGATGTTGGCTACCTGATCGCCGCCGCCCTTCGCCGCGACATAGTTGACCTTCACCGGGTCCACACCCACCGCCCGCGATATGAGTCCCGCGAGGATGTGATCGCTGCCGCCGGCCGATCCGCCGTGCCACGACACCTTGCCGGGATCCGCCTTGTACGCCGCGAGGAGGTCCGCCATCGTCTTGTAGGGAGAGGCTGCCGGCACCACGACGACGAGGTATTCACTGGTGAGACGCGCAATCGGCGTAACCATCGTGAGATCGACCGGCGACTTGTTGAGCACGATGCCGCCCACCATCACCATGCCGCCCATCATCAACGCATTCGGATCGCCCTTCGCGCTGTTGATGAACTGGGCGAGTCCGATGGTTCCCGCTGCTCCACCCTTGTTGTCGAACTGGACCGACTGCACGACCTTGGCCGACTGCATCGCCGCACCCAGCGCGCGACCGGTCTGATCCCAGCCGCCGCCCGGATTGGCCGGAATCATCATCTTCAGCGTGCCGATCGACTGCGCCTGCGCCACCCGCAGCAACGGGGCTTGCAAGATGGCGAACGCAGCAAGGGCAGCAAGGGGAAAATGGCGAAGCTTCATCGGTTCCTCCCGGGGTCTCTTGGTTCGTTGCGACGTTATCAAGAAGCATCCACCCTGTCCAGCGGCGAAACCGAGTCCGAAGTTCACACGGCTCCCGCATCGTGCAGCGCGGCGATCTCGTCGCTGGAATAGCCGAGCTCGTTCAGCAGCACGTCGGTGTGCTCACCCAATTGCGGCGGCGGGGTATCGACGGCCGGCGCGACACCGTTGAGCTTGATCCCGGTGCGCACGAGATCGAGGGCACGGCCGACACCCGGGGCGTCGGCAAAATGGCCGACCATGCCGCGCCCGGCGACCTGGCGATGCGCGAGCGCCTGCGGCACGCTGTACACCGGTCCGGCCGGCACGCCTTCCGCGGCGAGCCGGCGCCACCACGCCTCGGCAGAATCGCCGGCCAATGCCTGCTCGAGCATCGTCTTCAGCTCGAAGCGATTGGCGAGGCGCGCCTGCCGTTGCACAAAACGCGGATCGTCGATGAGCTCCGGGCAGCCGATGACGCGGCAGACCGCTTCGAACTGTTCCTGCTTGTTCGCGGCGATGTTGAGCAGGCCGTCACCCGTGCGGAACGTGCCCGAAGGACTCGACGTGAAATTCTCGTTGCCGAACGGAGCCGGCTCGCGCCCCGCAACCAGATAGTTGGAGACCACCCAACCCATCGTTGCGAGCGTGGCCTCGAGCATCGAGATGTCGATGAAATAGCCCTCGGTCCGATCGCGATCGACCAGCGCTGCGGTGATGGCCAGCGCGGCGGTGAGTCCGCCGACCGTGTCGGCGACCGGGTAGCCGACACGCAAAGGCGCGCTTTCGGCGTCGCCCGTGATGCTCATCACGCCCGACATTCCCTGGATGATCTGGTCGTAGGCGGGCAGGTCTTTCAGGGGTCCATCCTGGCCGAACCCGGAGATCGCGCAGTAGACAAGGCGCGGATTCAGAACGCGCAGTGCGTCGAAGCCGACCCCCAGCCGGTCCATGACGCCGGGCCGGAAATTCTCGACGACGACGTCGGAACTCCGCACGAGTCGCGCGAGTACCTCCTTGCCGCGCGCATTCTTGAGATCGACGGTGAGCGATCGCTTGCCTGCGTTCTGTGCCAGAAACGACACGCCCATGTGGGCGGCGTTGAGTTCGGCGTCGGCGCCGAGTTGCCGCGCGAGGTCGCCTCCCTTGGGCACCTCGACCTTGATCACGTCGGCGCCGAGGTGCGCGAGCTGGTGACAGCAGAACGGGCCCGCAAGCACGTTGGTGAGGTCGACGACGCGAACGCCAGCGAGCGGCTTGGGTGGGCGATGGGGGGCCACTGCGTTCCTCTCAGGTTCTGCAACCCGGAATGCTAATCTGATTTTCGGAATGGCGTTCGTCCTCGTCGGGTCACGAGGCCGGGCGGCGGCAAGGCCCAGCGTTGCGGCAGATCGGAAAACTCTGACGCAGAGCAAAGGCAATGTGCGGCGCCGGTGATATTTTCCTGTGGTGCGTCGTCGTTGCGATGGACGGCAACGCCACGTTCGGCCGTAGGCACTCCTTAGGGCGGCCGGGCGTAATTCCGCCGGGCACTCCTCTTCCTCTTCCCGGCTCGCGCCCCGCGTGCGATTGGCCGGGGCGTCTTTTTTTGCAATGACAGGTGCGGCCAACGGCACACCGGGCGCAGGATGATGGCACCACGCACGCACCAAACCCACCGGCGAGAGGCCTGCGCTGGCGCTGAATGCTTCACCGCTCGCGCCACGGGATAGCGGGTCCGATATCGGTGTATGCTGCTGCCTTTTGCGGCCAGATGGAGAAGGCCCCCGTCGCCGTTTCGCCCAGGCCGCTCGGGCCGGGGTCATCCGGATTGTTCCCTGCGCGCATTGCGTGATCCGGCAACGTTCGCAGAAGAAGTCACTGGGTAAGGAGGGGTTCATGGCACGTATTGTTCATCGCGCTGCGGCACTGGCAATGGTTCTTCTCGTGGCGGCGGTTGCACAGCCGGCGCTCGCGGCCAAGACGGTCCTCAATGTCGGGATGGCGGCGATCGATGCGGGCAGGCTCGATCCGCATCTCTCGGCGACGACGCCGGACAAGGCGCTGTTCAACTGGATGTTCAACGGCCTCGTGCGGATGAAGCAGGGCACGATGAACCCCG
>Ga0209048_10001665_pt1 | contig 22606 bp, 19 predicted proteins | sample FrelakmetCRP12CR_FD_187146 | JGI IMG/M metagenome (GOLD analysis project Ga0209048, IMG submission 187146) | Freshwater lake sediment microbial communities from the University of Notre Dame, USA, for methane emissions studies - CRP12 CR (SPAdes)... | ecosystem: Environmental > Aquatic >... | reverse complement strand
CCCAATCGGTTTGCCTGTCTTAAGTCCATGATGCCTATCCTCTTGCCGTCCCTTGCCAAAATCAATCGTAGGGAGTCTATCATGCTGAACGAAGTGAAGCATCTGGCCTACGGACGAGACTGCGTAGCGAATGACACATCCCATTCGCGGCCCAGATCCTTCGCTGGCGCTCAGGATGACAAACCATGCACTACCATTCGAAACGATCTGATGTCACCGCTGGTCGGCGGTATTGACCAGGTTGCCGGTTGCCGCGCCGTTGACGAGTGCCACCACGGTATAGGTGACGCCTTGCCCAGCCGCGAGATTGATCGAAGGATCAGTGAAATTGGTAGCCGAGACCGTTGGGCCGGCGGTGCAGGTAGAGCTGAAGTCCGGCACGCAGGTCCAGGTCCAAGTGGTGAGCTGGGCGGGGATATTATCGGCAAATGTAGCGCCGACGACAGTCTGCGGGCCGTTATTGACCACCCGGATGGTGTAGGTCAAGGTGCCACCGGCGGTGTAGAAGACCACGCCATCAGTCTTGGTCACTGCCAGGTCGGCGCTCGGGCCCGTGTCGGTATCCGTGGCGGTATTGTTGGTCAGAATGGGATCCGGCGTGCCAATCGGAGATGTGATGGTGACAGTGTTGACCAGGTTGCCCGGGATGGAAGTTCCCAGAGAGGCTATGATCGTGTAGATGACCTTTTTACTGGACGGAATGTTGGCAGTATCGGTGATGCCAGTGGCAACCGGTCCACCGGACCCGGCACCGCAGGTGGCGCCAGAATCAGGCGAGCAAGTCCAACTCCAGCTGGTAATCTGGGCAGGTTTGTTGTCATTGAGGACCGCCCCATTCACATTGAGAGGACCGTTGTTCGTTACGATCACCGTGTAAGTGGTCGAGCCGCCCGGGGTCCACATGCTGATTCCGTCGGTGATGGTGATCGCCAGGTCAGCGCTGGGGGGTGAATCAGTGTCAGATGCCGAGTTATTGGCTATGTTGGGATCCGGCGTCGGGCCTGGGTTGGTGACGGTGGCCGTGGTGACCAGGTTACCGACCGCGGAGGCGCTGATGGAGGAAACGATTGTATAGGTAACCCTCTTTCCGACAGGGAGGTTGATCAGGTCAGAAATATTACCGGGTGGATTAATTGGGCCGGCTGTGCAGGTCGCACCGGCATCCGGGACGCAACTGACGGTCCAGGAGGTGATCTGGGGCGGCCTGGTGACGGTTACACTTGCGCTGGTGACATTATCCGGGCCTCCGTTGTTGACGACAACCGTATAGGTGGCTGTGCCTCCGGGCGTGTAAGAGCCCAGGCTATCGTTGATCGTAATCGACAGGTCGGCGCTAGGTCCGACGATAATCCCGGTCGGGGTGGGAGGTATCGGAGTGGAGGTTGGGAGGGGACCAGGTGTGGCTGTTGGAGCAGGGGGTGAACTGCTGCGAACGAGGCGAGGCATCGACCAGACTGCCCGATCTCCGCTCGCAGACCCAAAGGCTTCCACCCTCAAAATGAATTTAACATTCTGTCCGGCCAAAGCAGACACATCCGCATCCAACCGGTAAACCAGGCCATCCAACACTTCAGCTGCTGTTTTTAACGTAACCACCGGGTTGGAACCAATTTGATAGGACAACCGGAAGACTACATTGCAATCTGAAGGGCCAGCAAACTGGCAGCCAACGTAGGATTGAATATGATCTCCGTACTGAACGGTGAATGGCGGATATATACCCTGGATATAACCATCCGTCACGTATTGAGGGAAGGTGAGCAGCCCTTCCGAGCTGTAAATGCCATCTTCCATCTTGTGACTACCCAAGGGAAGTACAAAACCACGCGAATCCCCGTCTGTTCCTGGGTATGGCAAGGCTCCCGCCCCGCTTGACCAGGCGGCAGAACCAGCATTCGCGGAAAAACTATAGGCAGTGCTATATGAGCTGAGTACATTGATCTTGACAAAGAAGTTGGATGTTCCGTTTGCACCCACCCCAAAATTAGTGCCGGAAGCATTCCGCAATTTCCAGTAACTGTAATAATAGCCCGGAGTGATGGGAGCGATCATGTTGACTGACAGATCAATCGTCCCACCGGGGGCTACGCTGGTCGGTAGGTTAAATCCAGACGCAGTTACACCCATGTAATCCCCGCCAACAAAAACCAACCTGTAAGATGTCGTCCAGGTGCAGCTGCCTACGTTCTGCAGCCGCCAGGTCTTTACAAACGCCGAACCGCCGGCAATTTCTGTGCCGTCGGGGATGGTAATATCGGCAACGAACCCGCCCTTATCGCAAGCTGAGGAAGGAGGAGGAGTAGGACCAGTACCAGCGTGCGTAAGCCGCGGTCCTGACCAAACAGCGCGATCACCGCTGGGGGAACCGGTGGCAAGCACTTTAAGGATAAAATTGACACTTTGTCCGGCAAGACCTGAGAGATTGACATCCAGGTTGTAGTACAACCCGTCAATCTTTTCCTTGAATGTCTTAAGAGTCTGGACAGGGCCGGATCCAATCTGGTAATTCAATTGGAAGGTAACATAACAGCCAGTGGCACCATACTCGCAGTTGATAATGGACTGGAAATGGTCGCCACTCTGGACAGCGATGGCTGGATAAACCCCCTGGATATATCCATCGGTGATGTTCTGCGGGAAAGTTAGCAAACCGGCCGCGCCGAAGGAACCATTTTCCAGCTTGGGGGAATCCAGTTTTAGTAAAAAGCCTCTAGTATCGCCATCCGTGCCGGGGCAGGGCAAGGTACCCGCTCCGCTCGTCCAGACGGCCGAGCAGGCATTGGCAGCAAAATCATAAGCGGGCAGGAAACCGGACGTTACGACGATGTCAATGAAAAACGTCCACGTGCCATAAGGACCTACTCCAAAAAGCACGTTGGAAGCATTCCGCAGCATCCAATAACCGCGATAATGCCCGGAAGCGGTTGGGGCCGTCATGTTAACGGTCACATCTACCGTAGATCCCGGGGCAACGCTGGTTGGCAGATTGACAACCGATGGAGCGCCCATCTTCGTACCATTATAGAAAACGATGGCATAAGAGGTGCTCCAGGTGCAGGTGCCAACATTCTTCAGCCGCCAAGTCTTGACCAAAGCCGCACCGGGGGCAAAATTGGTGCCATCCGGGATGGTTATATCGGCCACGAACGCGGCTGCGTCACAGGCTGTGGATGCAGCTACCGGGCGGGGGCCAAGGACCATTCCTGGCATAAATTGGGCCAGGAGAGTCACGATGAGGACTGCGGGGACGAAAAATCGTCTGAATTTCATTTCTTCCTCCTTCAAAGCAAAGGCACAGGCCTTAACGTCCTGTGAGTAAAATATAGACGAAAATAAGGGCCAAAGAGTTCCATTCCTGCCTAATCATAACGCAAATACCCAAAAATGACATATCCATTTTATAGGGTATTTTTTATCGGGTAAATAATCATCCTCACCCCAGCGACCGGCTTGAGATTCCCGCCCTGCAGATGTACAATGATTCAAGGATAGTATGCCGCGAAAATACTTGCCACTCATTTTGGTGACCCTGGGGATGCTCCTGCAAATTTCCCCTGCCCCTCTTCGCGCCCTGGACCTGGGGCCTGCCGGCCTCATCCCCGTTTCCATCCCCCCCAACACCACGCCCGTAACCACCCTCACACAGGCCGACCTTGACGGCAACAGCACTCCGGAAAGCCTGGGATTGACCGGTGGCCGCCTGTCCATCTTCTCCAGTGGCAAGACCGTCTGGCAAAGCCCTCAGGCATGGCAAATCGTCCAGGCAGCCATCAGCGACTTAAATCGCGATGGGCAACCCGAGGTTGCCCTGCTGTTATGGCGGCCTTTTCGCTCCTGGCCGGTCGACCAGTGGCTGCCGAACGGCGGACGGATTGCGGATTTTCATAATTCCAAAGGACAATCCTGCCAGATTATATTGATCGGTTGGACTCGCGGGGGTTATCATGAGCTGTGGGCCGGTTCTGCAATGGCCGACCCGATCACATCCTTTGCCGCCGCAGACTTGGACGGCAACCATACCCAGGAGTTGGTGGCGCTCGAAGGCCGGTATACAGACCCCAGGTCCGCGCCCGCCCGCAGGTTGAAAGTCTGGGAATGGAACGGATTTGGCTTCACCGTCGTCTCATTCATAGACGGAAGGTTCAATAAAATGAGCCTGATTCAGGCCAGTAACGGCCACATTCTGATTCTTGTCCCTTGAGGAGGAGACTATGAAAATGACCCTGCGTAAAATTCTTTGGGCATTCCTGGCTGTGGTGATCATCCAGTCAGCTTGCAACACCTCGATAAAGCTTCCCACCCAATCCCCGCCCGTCACCCCCACCCAATCCCCGCTTGCCACGTCCACTCAATCAGCGCCACCGGCGGGGGTCTACCCGCCACCTTTTGCCACCTATAGTGAGATAGCCGCTCGCCTGCCGCAAACATTCAGCGGTGGGGGATATACGCTGCCGCTCGACCTGAGCCAGGTGCAGAACATGGCGGCAGTTGATCTGACCGACGCCCAGCGCACTCTACTGGCTCAAAATGGATTCGCAGTAGCCGAGCCGGTGGCGGGCCAGTTCCGCGAGTTTTACCAGATCTACGAACAATGGCGCTATTCAGATATCCCGGCCTTCATTACCACCGATTCGGTCTACCACATTTACCACCTGCTCTTTGACAAAATGTTGCGCGACCTTGAAACTGCGCATTTCATCGTTGATCTAAAGTCGCTGACCAGCGCCATGCTGACCACCACCTACCAGCAGTACCAAACTCTACGCGGCACTTCCCTCGAAGAACCGGCCCGCCGCAACGTGGCTTACTTTGCAGTGGCTGCCCAACTGCTTGGGCTGCCAGACCCGGTGCCGCCTGAAGTGACCGACCTGGTCAGCGCCGAACTGGCGTTGATCAACGCCGCAGGCAGCGAGGCAATATCGCCCATCTGGGACCGTCCCGACCTGCCGGATGATCAGAAACTCATCGAGGTCTACGGCCAATATACGCCGCGCGGCCACTATACCCGCAGCGAAGACCTGAAAAAGTATTTCAAAGCCATGATGTGGTATGGACGGCTCACCTTCCGCTTGAATGATGATTTCGAGACCCGCCGCGCCCTGCTCGTGACCCAGGCTGTACGCTCAGCCATCACCGCAGATGGCACCCCCGCCCTCACACTATGGGAAAATATCTACGAACCGACAGTCTTCATCGTTGGCAAAGCCGACGACCTGGGCTACCTCGAATATGGGGCTCTTTCGGACCAAGTCTATGGCCCAAACCCCGACCTGAGCAAATTTGCCGATGAGACTCTCTTCGCCCAGTTCAAACAGGCCTCCGATTCTCTTCCGCCGCCCCAGATCAACTCAATGTGGGTCTGGATCTGGCAGGACCAGGAAAAGGTCACAAAAGGCTTCCGCTTCATGGGCCAGCGCTTCACGCTGGACGCCTACGTATTTGGGCAGGTCATCTGGCGCAAAGTTGGCACACTTGAGAAACCGCGCGGCCTGCCGAAAGGACTGGATTTCTTCGCCGCCATGGGGTCAGACGAAGCTTTAAGCATCCTGAAAGGCATGGGCGAAGACCAATATGTCAACTATGATACCCAGACGACCAAGGTCAGGACAGAAGTCTCGGCGTTGGGGATAGATTCCTGGACTCAGAACCTTTATTGGTCGTGGCTATATTCCTTCCAACCGCTCATCGAACCGAAAGGAAGCGCTTATCCACCCTTCATGCAGACCCAGGCCTGGACGCGCAAAGACCTGCAGACCGCCCTGGGTTCGTGGACCGAACTCAAGCACGATACCATCCTATATGCCAAGCAGGTGATGGCCGAAATGGGTGGCGGCGGGAATGACCAGCCCCCCCCGCATGGCTACGTGGAACCGAACCCCGAGGCTTACTCCCGCCTGCTGGCTCTCACACAAATGACCTACGATGGCCTGCAGAGCCGCAGCCTGTTGAGCGACCTGACCCGCGCTACCCTGGAGAATCTCATCAGCCAACTTACCTTCCTGAAATCCATCTCCGAACGGGAGCTAGCTGGGGAAGCCATCACGGACGATGAATACTGGCACATCACCTACTGGGGCGGTATCCTGGAGCAGTTCACACTGGCAGCGGCAGATTCCACCGGTGATATGTCCAGAGACCTAAGCGACCAGAAAGCTGCCCTGGTAGCTGATGTGGCCACCGGCTCGTTAGACTTGAACACTTTGGTGGCACTTGAAGAAGGTGTCGGGCAGCCAACCTATATATATGTTGTATTGCCCGATTCGCCCTGGCGCCTATCCGTCGGGGCGGTATATTCGTACTACGAGTTTACCGTTCCATCGTCCGGCCGTTTGACCGACGAGGCCTGGCAGGCCCAGGTGGAGGCCGGAACGAATCCACCTCAACCCGACTGGACACATTTGTTCGTTGCCCCGTAAAAATGGGCCATAGAATACAGACCGTGGACGAGGATTCCGATCACCGTCCACGGTCCATCGTCCCTCGTCCCGCCTTTATAGTTTGTCTCCTGGTTTTTTCTTTGGCAGCCTGCCAGCCCAAGGCACATACTGTCACCCTGGCTTTACTGGGAGACCTGGTGCTCGGGCGCGGCGTGGACCCAAAACCCGACTCGCTGGCGTACCTGAAGCCGGACCTGTCCGCCGCCGACCTGGCTCTTGCCAACCTGGAGAGTCCGCTCGCCTCCGTCCTGCCAACATCGGATTCGACCTACAACCTGTGCGCCCTGTCCGTCCGAGCGGACCTGCTCCCCGCCTGGGGCTTTGACCTGCTCTCGGTCGCCAACAACCACAGCCTCGACTGCGGATCAGATGGTTCCGCTGAAACCCGCTCCGCGTTGGAGGCCGCAGGGATCACTTCCATTGGCCCCGGACTGGAGCCGGTCTACCGGGATGTGAATGGCCTGCAACTGGCTTTTCTAGCGTTTGACGATAGTTCTTCCCAGCTGGATGAAAAAGCTGCCGAGCAGGCCATCCGTACGGCGCGCCTCACCGGCGCAGTCGTAGTCATATCCATCCACTGGGGCGCTGAATATCAGGGCGGCGCATCGGACCGGCAGAAATCCCTGGCACAACAATTTGCAGAGGCAGGCGCGGCGCTGATCTGGGGCCATCATCCGCACGTGCTCCAGCCTGCCGAGTGGATCGATACCTCCCAAGGAAAAACGTTGGTTCTCTACAGCCTGGGAAATGCGTTATTCGACCAGGGCGGGCTGGACGATACACGCCGGTCGGCGCTGGTGGTGGTTACATTGGATGCGGAGGGTGTGTCATCCATTCGCAGCGTGCCATTTGAGATCGATGTAGTCAACAGTCGCGTGGTTCAACCGGATGATGGGACAGCTGAGATGATCCAGGATAGGTTAAATCTTCCCTAGGGGCGATGACAAGCGTCGCCCAGGGCAGGCATGAGGCTTGCCCCTAAGATATAATAAATTTATGCCCCGAACCATCCTGCATCTCGACCTAGATGCCTTCTTCTGCGCAGTCGAAGAACTGAACGACCTGTCTCTGCGCGGCAAAGCCTTCGCCGTGGGCGGCAGGCCGGATGGGCGCGGGGTGGTGGCCTCCTGCTCGTACGCGGCGCGCCGGTTTGGAGTCCGTTCAGCGATGCCGACCAGCCGGGCGCTAAGACTCTGCCCAGGACTGCTGGTCATCTCGCATCACCACGGCAATTACGGAGAGATGTCCGAAAAAGTCATGCAGCGTCTGCATGACCTGTCTCCATTTGTCGAACAGATCTCGATTGACGAAGCCTTCGTGGATATCAGCGACCTGCGCGAGTCCCCTGAGACGATCGCCCGCCGCCTGCAAAAGAGGGTAAACGATGAACTCAGCCTGCCATGTTCTGTGGGGGTGGCTACAAACAAACTGGTCGCGAAGATTGCAACCGAAGTTGGGAAAAAGACCGCCAAAAAAGACCAGCCACCCAACGCCGTGACGGTCGTCCCACCAGGAAACGAAGCGGCTTTTCTGGAGCCCCTGTCAGCAGATATGCTGTGGGGGGTGGGACCCAAGACCGCCGTAAAACTGGCCGGATATGGGATTAAAACCATCGGTGACATCGCCCGCCACCCCGCAGAAGACCTAATCCGGTGGTTCGGTGAAAACGGGCGTGACCTGAGTCGCCGCGCCTGCGGGGTGGATGACAGCCCGGTTGCCACAGGGCACGAGGTCAAGTCCATCAGCCAGGAGATCACCTTCGCCCGCGACGTGACCGATGACAAAGAGTTGGCCGCCACGCTCCGCCAACTCTCAGCGGAAGTGGGCCACCGTCTGAGAAAGGCAGGCATCGCCGGGATAACGGTCAGGATCAAATTGCGTTGGCCGGATTTCACTACCCTGACCCGTCAGGTCACACTATCCCAACCCACCGACCAGGACGAGGAGATTTATCGCCTGGCGCTCGATCTGCTGGGGAAGGCGCGTGCAAAAGGGAAGGCCGTGCGCTTGATCGGCGTTGGTGTTAGCGGGCTGGGCATGCCAATCCGCCAGTTGGGATTGTGGGAGGCGGATTCAGAGAAATCACGCCGGTTGCAGGAGGCCTTGGACACGGTGCGAGCTAAATTCGGTGAAAAAGCCATCCAGCGCGGTAAGCGGAAATAATATTAAAGGAGGTCAAGATGCCTGTCAAAACTGGTAGCATTTCCCTCAACACACGCGGTAATACCGAAATTTGCGATATTACAAAGGAACTGGAGCGCCTGGCAGCCAACTCTGGATTGAGCTCCGGCACACTGACCGTCTTCTGCCCTTCCTCCACCAGCGGGCTGACGACTGTTGAATTCGAGCCGGGGGCAGTCGCCGACTTGAAGCGCATGTTCGAGGAACTGGTGCCCTCGAAACCGGATTATGCCCACAACTCCACCTGGGACGACGGCAACGGCCATTCGCACATGCGCGCCTCCCTGCTTGGCCCCTCGCTGACCATCCCATTTATTGAAAAAAGCCTAACTCTTGGGACCTGGCAACAAGTCGTATATGTTGATTTTGACATCCGCCCACGGCGCAGGGAATTGGTGGTGCAAATGGTGGGGGAATGAACTAAATAGTCACCACGCATTCCTGGCGGACTTTTTCAAATGTGCTTAACTTACTGGCAGATTTAACTTCAATTCTCATCGTGATTGCTCCTTATCACGAGAAATGTCCTAATTGAGACATGTGAAGGGCGAAACCACAAAGAATTCAACCCCAGGATTCCATTGATAACCGCGGTGCAGGTATCGAAGAACCATCCGCGACATCCGATTTCAAGCGTGTGGATTTTCTTTTACTTGCTGATCCGCTTCAAAAGGGGGGAGCTTCTTGCTGTTGCCTAAAATACGAAATGTTACGACTCCCACCAGTAATGGGAACCAGAACGTTACCGCCCTATAAATCAGCGTGATTAACACGGAATCCCCCCAAGGGACCCGCAACATGTTCAAGGCGAAAGGCAGGATGCCTTCCACTATCCCCACCCCGGACGGCGTAGGCGAAACAATCAGAAATAAACCGGCGATACTTACCCCGCCGATCACTGACCCGACCGTGAACGGAGTCCCCACCGTCAGAAAAGTAAATGCCATAACACAAATAAGCAAAGCTTTATTATTTAGTGAGAAAAGGAAAGGCCAGACAAGATCTTTTCTTTTCCCGCGTATCAATAAAATACCTTCAGCAACCTCTCGTGAAAACAGATAAGCATTTTCTTCGGTGAGGTAATCCCGATGGATGAAAGGGCGTACAAGCCGATTAATCAGTCGCGAAAGCCAGGCTAATACCCTGCCCAATTGCTCAGCAGATTTGTAGCCCAGGTAGAACAAGGCTGCCATAGCAAACGCAAGTACCAGCAGAATGACCGAAGCGACCAATTCACTCGTTTCAACAGTATTGCGCCGGATCAGGACAACAAAGCCCAACGCGAGAATACACAACAACGCAGCGTAATCGTACAGCACGTATAACGCCCCCACCACCATTACCCTACCCGTGGACAGGTTCCGCCGCTTGGCGGAATCCATGAAAATTGCCACCCCTCCAACCCCGCCACTTGGCGCGACTACATTGACGAAGTTCGCCGCAGTGGCCATCAGGAACAACTGCAGCCTGCCCTCTTTTAACTCCACCAAGTGATATAAAGCACCGAATGTAGTGGACAGGTTGTATAACCATAAACATTCAAAAATAAGTGCAATGCTCAGGAATACCCAATTACTCTTTTGAAGAGTACCCGCGATGTTTTGCAGCTCAGCCAGTCTCAAGAAAATAAAAACGACTGCCAACAAAAGGACGAGGGCTACAATAAATTTTCGCATGGAAATATCATAACGGGTGGGCGAATAAAGGATTGCCTGGGAATGCCCTACTGCTAGAAGTCTCCAGCATGGCTATTTATTCACTCTTACCAACCGGAGGGTTTCCTGCGTGGCAGTGACGATGAAAAAAGAGAGCAGCAACAGGGCAATCACCATGACGAACAGGTCGTAGGGGCTGAAAGTTAAGCTGCCAAAGGTCCCGAATGCGAAGGTAAAACTGCGTTGGCCGAAGATATACATCGAAGTGTTTAGCAGGATGGCAAGGACGCGGACTTCCGTTGGTCCCAGCCGGCCATAGGATATCTTGAATTCACCCACCACACATGTCCGCACATAGACCAGCACGGACAGGAGCAGGTAGGCAATCAGGGTCAAGCAGGCAATGTTGAATTTCACATAGGGGGTCATCCCCAACCCAAGGAAGATCATTACTTGGCCGGCAGCATCGGTGACATGGTCAATGAAGAATCCATATATAGGACGTTCAATGCCCCGAAAGCGGGCCAGAGTGCCGTCCAGGCTGTCGCCGAACCAGTTGATGACAAAACCCAGCGAAGCCAGCCATAGAAAATTACGGTTGAGACCGGTCAATATATAACTGACCAGGATAATAATCGAACCCAGGACGCCAATGGAGGTGCATACATCCGGGGTTACCCAAGCTGGCAGGTGAGTCGCCAGCCATTTAAGTGCCGGCCTTTCCAGCGGACCGAGTAGGATATCATTGACTCTCCTGTGACTCTTTATGTCTGCCATGAGCGTCTCCTCGATAATCCAAGATTTCGCCCCGTCTGCAATCAGACGGGCATCTGGTCCAACACTTCCGGCCAGATTGGCAGGGGAACTGACCACTGGCTGGGAGCCTGCCGGATAAAGCCCTCGCCAATGCCCAGGACTTTCTCGGCATTACGCAGCAATTCCGTATCCGCATCCGGATGCGATTCCATCTCGATTGGGTCTGAAGTGAAGATGTGATTTTTACCGTCCGGCAACCGGATGGTCACCATGACCATCACTGGCACATGGGCCTTGGCTGCCAGGTAAACATGGTGCGAGGGAAGGTCTGCCGGCCTCCCGAAGAAACGCGGCCGGCATTTAGGTTCCGGGATGGGACGGTCGATTCCGGTCATAACCACCCCGCCCTGTTGCAGGTACTTTATTGCATGCCGCAGCGCACTGACCGAGGCTGGGACCATATTCATGCCGGTCTTCTTGCGCATCTCATATTCCACGCGCTGGCTGCCCTGGGGATCGGGAATGGTCAGGATCAGCGGTCGCATTCCTCGAAGGGTGAGAGCGCGCAGGGCCAGATCAAAGTTGCCGAGATGCAACCCGACCACCACCAGGCCGCGTTGATCGAATTCAGGACGTTGAATGAGTTGTTGCACAGGGGGGTTGAACACGATCAGCCGTTCTATCGCGGCGGGATCTAGAATGTAATGATGCAGGTCAAAAATGGAACGGGCCGAGTTGCGATATGTCGCATAGGTTGCCCGATCCAGGGCTTCCTTGTCAAGTGTTTCCCCGCTAATTACCCACTGGTTCGCACGCACTGCCCTGACCATCCTGGACCCCGGATGCGCCACAATGCGATCCGCGGCGAAATCAGCGAAACGATACCCAAGCCAGACAGGTATCAACCGAGCTAGGGGGGAGAGCAAATTGATGCCAAAACTGCTATTGATGATCTGCTCAATATTGATCACAATGTACCCTTGGTTTTTTGAAATTGTACCAGCAACCGGTAAGCCGCTAACTTTTCCTTTCGCGAGTAAGAGAAACTCCGCCTTCTGCCTGAGACAAGCTCTTCGGTGACCCTGAGAAATACGCCCAAGCTCAGGATGGCCAGTTACATTTTACTTTATCCTTTCGCCAGGGATAAAAACACATCCTCCAGTGTTGGCTCACCGCGCTCGAGCCTGGCTACCGTCAGCCCGGCGGATGTCAACCCGATGCGCAGGTCTGTCTCTTTCGATCCCCGTTCGGTGATCATCCTTAAATGGTCGCCCGCCAGACCCATCCGTAATACGCCTGTGCAGGTCTCGCAGGCATTCAATGCAATTTGCAACGGCTCGGCCTGCAGTTCCCATACGTCTCCCTGGACAACCTGTCGTTTAAGCTCTGCCGGGGTATCCAGCGCCAGTAGTTTGCCATCCCGCATCATGCCCACTCGCCCGCAGTATTCAGCTTCGTCCATATAATGGGTCGTAACAAGAACCGTAACGCCATCCGCCGCCAATGTATAGATCAAATCCCAGAAGCTTCGCCTTGCGGACGGGTCCACACCCGAGGTGGGTTCGTCGAGGAAAAGCAGTTTCGGCTGGTGGATAAGTGCAATTGCCAACGCCAGCCGCTGGCGCCAGCCTGCCGAAAGTGCCTTGGCCAGCTCCGATCCGTGACCTGCCAGCCCAACCAGGGTCAGCGTCCCTTCGATGCGCTTCCTGTCGTGGATGCCATAAATACCGCCATAGAAAGTCAGGTTTTCCCAGACGGACAGGTCATCGTACAGGGCAAATTTCTGTGACATATACCCGCTGCGGGCACGCACTTCCTCTGATTGCCGGAAAGCGTCAAAACCGAGCACGGTGGCTTTGCCATCGGATGGCTGATACAGCCCCAGCAACATGCGGATGGTGGTGGTTTTTCCGGAACCGTTCGGGCCAAGATAGCCGACAATCTCCCCGGCTTCTATGGTGAAAGAAACGTGGTCCACTGCAACGAAATCTCCGAAGCGGCGGGTCAGGTTTTCGGTAATGATAACGGGATCAGGCATCGTATTTCACCATAGCTCTCTTTCGGGGATGATAAGTATTGAGATCAAGAAGGTTAAGAAAGAGAAATGAACACATCTTCCAGTGTGGGAGGGATGCGGCGAGCCTCCATTCGCTCACCGGCGCCAGCGGGGAAAGTCTTCGCCAATGCAGCAATGATGGAATCTGCCTGCCCAGAGACGACGCGCATGTGCAGTTTATCGCCAAAAGCGCGTATGTCCTCCACTCCTTCGATCTTTTCCACTGCCTGTCGCAGGGAAGGCAGCGACTTTCCGCGCAGCTCGACAATGCAGCCTTCCAGCCTGGATCGTAATTGGGAAGGTGTGCCTTCGGCAATCACCCGCCCGAGACGCATGAACCCGACACGGTGGCAGCGGGCGGCTTCGTCCATGTAAGGAGTGGAGAGGATGACGGCTACACCCCCTTCATCCCCCTCCGTATCATCCAGTATTGGGGGGAGAGAGGGGGGAGCTACGAGCCGAATGAGCAATTGCCAGAAGTCCTGTCGCGTAACCGGGTCCACGCCGGTGGTGGGTTCGTCGAGCAGGAGCACTTTCGGGCGGGAGACGAGAGCCGAAGCCAGGCCGAGTTTTTGTTTCATCCCACCAGAGAGCTGGCCGGCGCGCCGGTCTTTGAAGGATTCAAGTCCAACGAACTCCAGGATTTCCATGCAGCGCGGAAGCCATTCCTGCCGGGAGAGGCCGCGTACTTCTGCAAAGAAACGGATGTTTTCAAGCACGGTCAGATCTTCATAAAACGAGAAACGCTGGGACAGGTAGCCAAGCTGGGCACGCACCTGCTCAGTTTGCTGGCTGACCGAATATCCGCAAATGGAAGCGTCGCCAGAATCAGGTTTAAGGGCGCCGACCAGCAGGCGCATGGTGGTAGTCTTACCTGCCCCGTCTGAGCCAACCAGCCCATAGATCTCACCGGAGGTGATATTCAAATTAATATCATCAACGGCAAGATTGGCGCCGAAGGTTTTGCGCAAATGTTGAGCAATGATCGAAGCGGTCATGTTGTTTTCCTGGCGTTGAAAAACTCGTTAATCACAATGCCTCCACCGGTTGAATGATGACCATTGCCTCTGAAGCAGCCAGTTCAAGCAATTGTTCCCGGCTGGGGCGCTTCGGCAGACCGTACGCTTTTTGCATCAATAAGCCTATCATAAACGGATGATGTCGCAGGCGCATTTCCAAGAAATCAGCAACCCGGGCCGGGTCGGTCACTGTTTCAGCCAATCCACGGAAACGGCGGTTCTTTACCCATACCTCGACCTTGCCGTCCGCTTTGAGATTGCGGTACCAATCCGCTTTCGTTCCACGTGCCGAACCGAGAAAGAACTTGCCCTCTTGTTCCTCATACTGCAAGGGTGTGATCCGCTTAAGCCCACTCCTGCGGCCGGTGGTGGTCAGCAGGAGAATGAATTTGCCGACAACCGGTCCCAGTCCAACGGCGTACAGCAACTGATGGATGCGTTGAATGTTTTTTATCCTGCCCCAGAATTCATCCTGGATCATTACTTTTCCTTACTGAAAAACCAGAATGGATAAACCTACTTTCCGAAAACCACATCCGCGGGCATACCCGGCTTGAGTTTCCCAGCCGGATCCTGGACCTGGAGCTTGATGGCGAATACGGTACTGGTTCGTCCTTCGACGGTCTGGACGTTGCGGGGTGTGAACTCAGCCTGTTCGGCGATATGACTGACCGTTGCATTGAATGTCTCACCGGGGAAAGAGTCAACCGTCACGGTGGCAGATTGGCCGAGAGAAAGTTCGCCGTAGCGGTCTTCAGGAACATAAACAGTTATGGTCAGGTTATCGAGATGGCCCAGGGTCATGGCCGAAGCGCTGGGGGCAACGATTTCGCCAGGTTGGATGGAACTGGTCAGAATGGTGCCGTCTGCCGGAGCGGAGACAGTCAACTTAGCGATCTGGGTGTCAATTAATGCCAGGCTGGCCTCAGTCTGCGTGACCGCCAGGACTGCCTGGTCCGCAGCGGCTTGTGCCTGGAGGAGAACTGCCTGGGCGGCTGCCAGCTTTTGCGAATTCTCGCCTGTTTGCAAGGACAAAAGGTGATCCTGTGCAGATTCGGCGCGCTCCTGCGCGGCAGACAGGCCTGCGCGGGCAATAATGATTTTCCCCGCTGCAGCGCTGTCTTTCAACCTGTCATAAGCAGCCTGGGCATCCTCAAGTTCAGTTTTTGCCGCGTCGAAAGCAGATTGGGCCGCATCGTGCAAGTCGGTGTTATTGGCCGCGTTGGCACGCGTCAACACATCCTGGGCAACGAAGGCGGCGGCGCGTGCGTTGGCGAGGCGCGTCTCAGCCGAAACGAAACCCGCGTTGGCCGGGTCAGCCAGCATCGTATTGAGGCTGGTCAGTGCAAGTTCGCGCGCAGTCCTGGCGGCTTCAACTTCGGCTTGTGCCGCGGCAATCGCGTCTACCTGGCTGAAATATCCGCCTGGCAGGGTGTAGCCAGACGGGTTGAGGGTGTGCCAGTCTGAAGTGCGGGTGGCAGCGGATTCGAGGCGGGCAGCATTTAAGGCCAGGGCGTAGTTAGCCCGGGCTGTCGCCAAGGCAGCCTCCGAGGTCGAGGCAGCAGCCCGCGACAGGTCCAGGGAGGCTGCTGCAACGGCGCGCTGCGCCTGCAAAAGGGTGGCGTCCAGGCGGAAAAGCACATCACCGGCTTTTACCGAAGTGCCTTCCTCCACCGAAACCTCGACGACTTTTCCGCCGATTTCAGGGGAAATGGTCACTTCAACGGCTTCTATGGTGCCGGAGGCGGTCAGGGCAGTACTTCCCTTGTTCAAAAGGGCGCGAATGCCGAAATACCCGCCAACCAGCACAGCCAGGACGACGATGACGATTACAGGAATAGGGGGACGGTTGTGTTTCATGAAAAACTCCTTAGTCAAGACGTTTGCGGAAACGAATGGACGCCGCGCTCATGATGGCAATGCCAAACACAGCCAGGGCCAGAATTTCGTTCCAGATGGCCCCTGCCCCAACCCCCTTGATGAGCAAGGCACGGATGATGATCAGGTAGTAACGCAATGGGATGATGTAGGAAACCCATTGCAGGAATTTCGGCATGGCTTCCAACGGGAAGAAAAAACCGGAGAGGAAGATGCTCGGCAGGAGCGTCATCCAGACCGTCAGCATGGCCTCCTGCTGGGTGTTGGCAATAGTGGAGGCAAACAGCCCGATCCCTAGACCCGATAAAACCAGCAGGCTCGAACAGGCCAGGATGAGACTGAGGTCGCCGCGCACGGGCATGCCAAACCACCAGTGACCGATCGCCAGCACTTCAAGCGTGTCAATCAAAGCCAGGATGGCGTAAGGCAGGATCTTTCCGATCACCAGCTCCCACGGACGGATGGGAGTGACGATCAACTGTTCGATGGTACCGCGTTCGCGCTCGCGCACCACTGCCGTCGCAGTCAGCAGGGAAGTGATGGCGTACAGGATCATGCCGATCACGCCAGGGATCATGAAGTGGGAACTGACCAAGTCCGGGTTATACCAGACGCGTATCCGCACCTGGAGCGGCGGCTGGAAGTTGCTGGCATTCATGCCGCTGCGTTCCAGACGCTGAATCATCAATTGGGTGGCATGGGATTGTCCAATGAGGGTGGCCGCCGCGAGCGCCGTGGACCCGGCAGTTGCGTCCGACCCGTCCAGGATGAAGGCCACCTCAGCTTTGCCCTGTGCCAGGGCGGTGTTGTAATCCGGCGGGATGATGAGACCGGCACGGGCATCACCCTGCTCGATCAAGGTGCGGATCTCGTTCTCCGACCCGACCATATACGCCATTTTGAAGTAATCGGCGGCGCGATAGACGTCCAGCAGGGAGCGGCTCTCAGCACATCGGCATTGGTCAAAGACTGCCAGTGGTACGTTGCGCACGTCACTGGTGGCGGAATATCCCAGCAGGAACAACTGCATTATAGGAATGACGAGGATAATCACCAGCGTGCGCTTGTCACGCGTGATCTGAATGAATTCCTTGCGGAGGATGGAGGCGAGACGAGAATTCATGCTGGCTCCTTATTTGCGATGACACCGTGAAGGAATATCTCGACAAAGTGATCCAGGGCATCGGTGGACAACATGGCAGCCGGTGTGTTGGCAAGTAATAACTCGGTCATATAGTACGAAAAGAACAAGCCAAGGAAAGCGCGGAAGAAAACAAAGGGCGGTATTGAGCGTAAAGGTTTATTGTCGAACTTTCCAATCAGAGGCAGAACCTGTGGCAGGACTTGCTGTATTATATTCGGCATGTTGCGCCCATTGAATTCGACCATCTCAATCAGCATCAGTTTGATGAAATCGGGGCGCCTGGCAAGCTCACTGACCATCGCCTGTGCGGCGGTACGGACGAAAGCCTCCATGTCATCGGAAGGCGTCTTTAGCATAATTGGCAGGATTTGCCGAAAAGGGTGCCTTTCAACGATGAGCTCACTGAAAATAGCTTCCTTACTGGCAAAGTGATTGTAGATGCCACCCAATGCCAGTCCGGCGCCTCTGGCAATCTGGCGCATGGATGTGGCAGCATAGCCCTGCTCGAGGAACAAAATATATGCGGATTCGGTGATAGCTTGATGGGTGCGCTCGCCCTTCGTGAGAGATTCTTTTAGCATAAGGCTTAGTCCTGAAATGAACGAACGTTCGTTTTTATTTTACATCTTCTCCACTCTTTGTCAAGGGGCGGGTTGCGGAATCCTCAGGATTCCCTTCCGGAAATTCAAAAGGCAGGGGGGAATCCGGCAGGCTGCACACCTCCCCCGGTTGCATCATTCGCCATGATAATTCCCTCAGACCCGCGGGTAGCGAGATATTTTCGTAATTGCGCGGGTGGTAGAATTGACGAAGATGCCCACCCTGGAAGAGTCCGTCCGCAAGCACCTGAAATACAACATCACCGTCAACCTGCTGGACGGCGCTTTTTATGGTTTGGGCTGGGGCTTCGGTTCCGTTGGGACCATCATTACCCTCTTTGTCAGCCGAATGACCCACTCGGCGGTGTTGATCGGGCTCATTCCCGCCATCCACGCCGTCGGGTGGCAGTTGCCGCAGTTGTTCATGGCAAATTCTGTTTCACGGTTGCGGCGCTACAAGCCGATGGTGATGTGGATGACCATCCATGAGCGTCTCCCTTACCTGGGACTGGCGCTGGTAGCCCTGTTCATGGCTTCGCTGGGAAATAAAGCCGCCCTGGTATTGACCTTCAGCATGCTCATCTGGCAGGGGCTGGGAGCCGGGTTCACCGCCAATGGCTGGCAAAGCATGATCGCCAAGATTATTCCGTCTGACTGGCGCGGCACTTTTTTTGGCGCACAGGCCGCCTGGGCTAACGTGCTCATCAGCGTGGCAGCCGTTACAGCGGGGTACATCCTAGACAAGATCCATGACCCGCTCAACTTTAGCATCTGCTTCGCTCTGACCGTCGTTGGGATGGGACTCTCGATGCTTTTCCTGGGTCTGACCCGCGAGCCGGTGGACAACGAAAAAACCATTCCAGTCCACCAACCCTCGCCCTGGAAAGGCGGAATGGAGCTCCTGCGCCGAGACAAAAATTTCAGCAATTTCCTGGTCGTTCGCCTATTATCGCAGTTCGCCACCATGGGCTTTGCCTTTTACATCGTTTACGGACTGCGCCGCTTTGGGATGAGCGACCTGACCGCCGGGTTATTGACCGCGGCCCTGACCATCACCTCCACGATCGCGAATGCCTTGATGGGTTGGCTGGGAGATCGCCTTGGCCACCGCGCCATGCTCATTGCCGGGTCGGTGGCTGTCACGCTCAGTTCGCTGATGGCCTGGGGCGCGCCATCCCTCAACTGGATGTATATGGTCTTTATCCTCTCAGGGCTGGCAAACGTAGCCTACTGGACCATCGGCATGGCGATCACGACCGAGTTCGGGAATGAAGAAACCCGCCCGACCTATATCGGTCTCTCGAATACACTGGTGGCACCGTTCACCATCATCGCCCCCCTGCTCGGAGGTTGGATTGCCGATACCGCTGGATTCCAGGCAACTTTTATGGTCTCGGCTGTCGGCGGACTGGTCATCGCCGGGCTGCTGGTCTGGCTGGTGCGCGACCCGCGCCCGCGTCGGAGTTGAGCGTTGGGATCTTCGAGATCCAAGAAAATTGATAGTACCTGACAGAATCATCGGGTAAAATCCTAATATCACATCCAATAGACCACAAACCCCAATTTGCTCCGCCTGCTCCTGTTTCGCGAGGGTTGTGGTAAGAAAGGGTTTTTATGCGACCAGTCGCGATCATCGGGATCGGCCAGACCAAAATTGATGAGCAGTGGGAAAAATCCATCCGTCAGATCGCCATGGAAGCCATCCTTGCCGCGCTTAAGGACGCCGGACGAGCAAGCGCCGAGGGTCTCTTCCTCGGAAATATGATGTCAGGTATTATCAACAGCCAAAACAACCTCGCTCCCCTCGTCGCTGACTGGGCCGGGCTGACAATCCCGGCTGTCAAGGTGGAGGCGGCTTGCGGGTCAGGTGGAGCTGCCCTCCGCTCCGGTTTGATGGCGGTGGCTTCCGGGGAACTCGAATCCGTCCTCGTGGCGGGTGTCGAAAAAATGACCGACCGCAACCCGCACGAAGTCACCGCAGCCCTCGCCACCGCCGCGGATGCTGATTATGAGCTGGAAATGGGAGTCTCATTCATCGGGCTGAGCGCCCTCATCATGCGCCGGTACATGCACGAGTATGGTTGGAAACATGCCGATTTCGCGCCGTTTGCGATCAACGCACACGCCAACGCGTTGCACAACCCGTTCGCCCGCTTGCAGCACAAGATCACGCTCGAGGACTTCGAGAAATCGGCCATGATCGCGACGCCGATCAACCTGCTGGACGCTTCGCCGATCGGGGATGGCGCGGCCGCACTCTACATTGTCCCAGCTGATTCTGTGCAGAGTGGGACCCGCGTCCTTATCGCTGGTTCTGCTTCTTCCACTGACACGATAGCACTCCACGACCGTTCCGATCTACTGTTCCTGACAGCTGCATTCAAGTCAGCGCAGGCGGCCTACAAGCAGGCTGGGGTCGGCCCGAAAGATATTGATGTATTTGAACTGCATGACGCTTTTACCATCATGACAGCCCTTTCACTGGAAGCCTGCGGCTTCGCCGAACGCGGACAAGGCCCCCGGCTCGGTCTGGATGGGGACATTACCCCGACCGGACACATCCCGGTGATGACACGCGGCGGGCTCAAAGCGCGCGGGCATCCAGTAGGTGCAACTGGAGTCTATCAGGTGGTCGAGGTAGTACAACAATTGAGAGGCGAGTGCGGTGAGACCCAGGTCCCGGAGGCACGCATCGGCATGGCGCAGAACATCGGCGGATCCGGCGCAACCATTATCACCCATATCCTAAAACGCGAATAAAAAAGAACCCGACTCTTTATATGGGCTGGGACCTTTTGCTGTAAAATTATTCCATGCGCCTAAAATTCACCCGGTTTCTCATCCGCTTTCTGCTCCGCTTGCTTACCCACATCGAAGCACACGGCATTGAGAATATTCCAACCACCAGTACTTTCATCATTGCTGCCAACCACATTGGGCTTGTGGATGCTTTCCTGCCTTTCCATATCATCAACAATAATAATCTCGTCCTGCTGGTGGGTGAAAAATGGGAGAAGTTGTGGATCATGCGCTGGCTCGGCCGCGGTTTGAATTTCCTTTTCGTTGACCGTTTCAACCCGGACCTGAAAGCCATCCGCGAGGTGATCGCCCGCATGAAACATGGCGAAGTGCTGGTCATCACCCCCGAAGGAACACGCTCAAAGGTCGGTTACCTAATTGAAGGCAAACCGGGGGTCAGTTACCTGGCCGCCAAAATGGGCTACCCGATTATACCAGTCGGAATAAGCGGAACATTTGATTCAATTTTCTTTGGCCAGTTGAAACGGCTGCATCGCCCGCACGTCAAAGTCAGGATTGGACCGGCATTCAGCCTGACTCCCCTCCCAACTGAGGCGCAGAGCCGCGACGAAGCCCTGAAAACCGATACAGATGAGATCATGTGCCGCATTGCCGCCTTACTTCCGCAGGAGCAGCGCGGCGTATACGCCAATCATCCGCGCTTGAACGAATTATTGGAAAATCATCCATAAATCCTGGCTAACCTTCAGGCATACAGGGGGTTTTATCCACGAGGAAACCCATGAAAAAATCCACCCATCAGATCTTCCGCTTCTTTGTCCGTGCCATTCTCGGACTTATCGCGCGCGTGGAACTGGTCGGCTTTGAAAACATGCCCACCGGCGGTTTCGTCGTCGCCGCCAACCACATCGGACGACTGGACGCTGCACTCGCCTATTACGTCCTCGATCGTCCCGACATCATCATGGTTGTGGCTGAAAAATATGAGAAATACGCCATTTTCCGCTGGCTGGCAAAACTGACCAATGGCATGTTTGTTGACCGCTATAATGCCGACATCCACGCCATCCGGGAGACCCTGCGCCGGCTCCAGCAGGGACAGGTGTTCACCATCACCCCGGAGGGGACTCGCTCCAGGTCCGGGAATCTGATCGAGGCCAAACCGGGCGGCATTTACCTGGCCTGGAAGGCGGGAGTGCCCGTTCTACCCGTGGCACTGACCGGCACGGAGGATGCGGTGGTGGTGGAACGCTTGAAGCACTTCAAACGACTGGCGATAAAGATAGTTGCGGGTCAACCCTTCAGGCTGCCATCCGTCAAGGGGAAGGATAGAGGCACAGCCATGCAGCAATACACCGACGAAGTCATGTGCCGCATCGCGGCGTTGTTACCGGAAGATCGGCGCGGGGTATATGCCAATCATCCAAGATTGAAGAAATTGTTAATGTAATATGGTTGAGGCGACCAACCGGTCGCCCCTGTACTTTTATAAAATCTCTGCCAGCCCCCGTTTTAAGAATTTTCCTTCTCCTTTTCCGCCTTTCCATTTCTCCCCGTCCACAATGCATTGACCGCGCAGAAAAACCTTCTCTGGGAAGCCGGTCAGTTCCCAGCCTTCGTAAAGGTTGTAGTCGGTTCGCTGGTGACTGCGGGCCACACCGTATTTGACCTTCTTCTGCGTGTCCCAGATGACAATATCCGCATCTGAACCCGGTAACAAAGCACCCTTGCGCGGGTACAGGCCGAATATCTTCGCCGGGTTGGTGGAGGTGAGCGCCACAAACTGGTCGGCAGTCATTTTCTTTTCACAAACGCCGGTCGTCCAAAGAACCGGCAACCTATCCTCCACCCCGGGCAGACCGTTTGGGATCTTGGTGAAATCGCCTGCGCCGAGTTCCTTGCCCGGGATGGCAACCGGTTTCCCTTCGTACAGTATCGGTTTAGTGCCATCGTAGAAAAACGGACAGTGGTCAGTGCCAATGGTTTGGATCGTGCCGTCCGCAAGGCCTTCCCACAGGCGGGCGTTGTCGGTGATCGTCCGCATGGGTGGAGAACACACCCATTTGCTCCCATCCGGGCGGCGCAGGTCAGCCTCGGTAAAGAACAGGTATTGTGGGCAGG
>Ga0209048_10001664_pt1 | contig 22615 bp, 20 predicted proteins | sample FrelakmetCRP12CR_FD_187146 | JGI IMG/M metagenome (GOLD analysis project Ga0209048, IMG submission 187146) | Freshwater lake sediment microbial communities from the University of Notre Dame, USA, for methane emissions studies - CRP12 CR (SPAdes)... | ecosystem: Environmental > Aquatic >... | reverse complement strand
GATGATGTGAATCTTGTTGCGCTCGCCAAAAATGAACGGCGCCATCTTCGGGTTCCAGAAGCGGGTTTGATGTCCAAAATGGACGCCCGCTTCCAGCATTTGTCGCATTGACACGCTGGTCATAGATAAATCTCCTGTCGGGTTGAGCCTCCGCGTATCCCAATCGGCAACCCGGGAAGCCTTGAAATCGCAGGCTTAGCCTGCAAATTCTAGAAGCCGCGCCGGGCACCCGGCCGATTGTGACGACACGCGTGCGGGGTTGTTAAAAATAGCCGCGCTTTATACCATGAACCCTTGTCAGAAACAAAGTCCAAGCCCCATATGAACGTGACCATCAAGACCCCCGCCGAACAGGACAAGATGCGGGCGGCCGGGCGCCTGGCGGCGAGCGTGCTCGATATGATCGAACCGTTCGTTCAGCCCGGGGTCACCACCCAGGAACTCGACCAGCGCTGCCATGATTTCATCGTGGATGAGCTCCAGTCGATTCCGGCCAACCTCAATTATCGCGGCTTCCCGAAGACCATTTGCACCTCCGTCAACCATGTCGTCTGCCATGGAATCCCGGGGGACAGGCGCCTTAAGAACGGCGACATCATCAATATCGACGTCACCGTGATCCGCGACGGATTCCACGGCGACACCAGCCGCATGTACTTTGCCGGCCCCGCCCCCGTGCTCGCCCGCCGCCTCACCGACGCTTGCTACGAATCCATGTGGCGCGGCATTCGCGCGGTAAAGCCCGGCGCGCACCTGGGCGACATCGGCCATGCGATCCAGGCATACGCCGAAAGCAACAGCTTTTCGGTGGTACGAGAGTACTGCGGGCACGGCATCGGCCGGGTCTATCACGAGGATCCGCAGGTGCTGCACTACGGCAAACCGGGAACCGGCCTGGAACTGCTGCCCGGCATGACTTTCACCATCGAACCCATGATCAATGCCGGACGCCGCGATGTGCGGCTGCTGCCCGACGGTTGGACGGTGGTGACCAAGGACCAGTCGCTCTCGGCGCAGTGGGAACATACGATTTTGGTCACCGAGGAAGGGTATGAAGTGCTCACCCTTGGCGCGGCCGCGGCGCTGCCCGTCGCCGCGGCGGCCTCTTGAACGCTGGGGCTAGATTTCTCGAGTCCGCGGCCGACTGGGCCTACCTGGCGACGGTGCCCGCGGCGCTGCAAGACGGCCAATTCTCTCCCTCCGCGTTTCGCCAGGTGCTGGATCACGGCGGCGAATTGCTGCGGGAGCGCTTCCTCGCCGACGACGTCATCGAAGATCTGGTCCGGGACCGCGCGCGCCTGGTCGATATCGCATTGCGCACCGCGTGGGTGCGGCATGCCGGCAAATTCGCCGAGGACTTGGCCTTGGTGGCGGTGGGCGGCTATGGGCGCGGCGAACTGCATCCGAGTTCCGATATCGACATCATGGTGCTGCTGCCGAAGAGCGATTCGGCAGACTGGCAGCCCGATATCGAGAAATTCCTGTCGTTTCTCTGGGACATCGGCCTCGAGGTCGGTCACAGCGTTCGCTCCATCGACGATTGCCAGCGCGAGAGCCTCGCGGACATCAGCGTTGCGACCACGCTGTTCGAGGCGCGCCTGCTGGCCGGGCCTGAGGCGCTGTTCGCCGGCATGCGCCGCGCACTCGCGTCCGATCGGCTTTGGTCGTCGCAGGATTTCTTCGAAGCCAAGGTGAAGGAGCAAACCGAACGCCATCACCGCTATTTCGATACGGCGTACAACCTCGAACCGAACGTGAAATCAAGTCCCGGCGGCCTGCGCGACATTCAGACCATCGGCTGGGTCGCAAAGCGCCATTTTGGCACCGACACCCTCGACGAGCTGGTGGCGCACGGCTTTTTGACGCGCGACGAGTTGCGAAATCTCAAGGCCGGCCAATCCTTCCTGTGGAAGGTGCGATTCGGCCTGCACGTGCTCACGGGCAGGCGCGAGGACCGCTTGTTGTTCGATTATCAGATCAAGCTCGCGAAACTGTTCGGCTACGAGGACGCCAGCTTCACCCTCGCGGTCGAACAGCTCATGCAGAAGTACTACCGCACGGTCATGGATATCAGCCTGCTCAATGAAATGCTGCTGCAGCTGTTTCGCGAGGCGATCCTCACGCAAAGCGAGCCGCCGGTACCGATCAATCCGCGCTTCCAAATCCGCAACGATTACCTGGAAGTGACCAATCCGGAGGTCTTCGCACGCTATCCATCGGCTCTCTTGGAGCTGTTCGTGCTGTTGCAGCAGCACCCGACGCTGCGCGGCGTGCGCGCCGAGACCATCCGTTTGATCGGCGCCCATGTGTGGCTGATCGACGAGGAATTCCGCCAAAACCCGCGCCACCACCGGCTTTTCATGGATATTTTGTGCGCCCCCGTCGGAGTCACGCACGAGCTGCGCCGCATGAATTTGTACGGCGTTCTCGGCCGCTATATTCCCTCCTTCGGCCGGGTCGTCGGGCGCATGCAGTACGATCTGTTCCATGCGTACACGGTGGATGCGCACACCCTGTTCGTGGTGAGCAATCTGCGGCGATTGGCGATTCCAAAATTCAACGACGAACTGCCGGCGCTGAGCCAAATCATGCAATCCCTGCCGCGTCAGGAACTCGCTTACCTCGCGGCGCTCTTCCACGACATCGCCAAAGGCCGAGGCGGCGACCACTCCGAACTCGGCGCCGTCGACGCGGAAGCGTTTTGCTTGGAGCAGGGGCTCGGCCGTTACGAGGCGCGCCTTGTCGCCTGGCTGGTCCGCAATCATTTGATTTTGTCCCTTACGTCCCAGAAGAAAGATATCAGCGATCCCGACATCATTCATGATTTCGCGCGCCGCGTCGGCGATCAAGCGCATTTGGACTATTTGTACGTGTTGACCGTCGCGGATGTCCGCGGCACCAATCCGAAACTGTGGAATGCCTGGAAATCCCGCCTGTTCGAGGAGTTCTACGAGCGCACCAAGCGCGCGCTGCGCCGCGGCTTGGAAACCCCGGTCGACCAGGAAGAATTGATCCGGGAAACTCAAGAGCAGGCGCGGGCGAAAATGCCCACTATCCCGCCGGAGCAGATCTCGCAAGTATGGTCGCAGTGGACCGAGGCGTACTTCCTGCGCTACACGCCGGAGGAGATCGCCTGGCAGACCGCGGTGCTGGCGAGCCGCCACCCCGCCGACGATGCTCCCCTGGTCGCCGTACGGCAATTGGCCGACCGCGGAGGCACCGCGGTGCTCACCTATACTCCGCATCGTCTGCACAGCTTCGCGCGCACGACGGCGGTGCTCGATCAGATGGGGCTCAATGTCGTGGATGCGCGTTTGATCACCAGTGCCAACGGATTCAGCTTGGAAACCTACGTGGTACTCGAAGACAACGGCGCGGTGATCGCCGATCCGGCCCGCATCAGCGAAATCGAGCGCGAACTGTGGCGCAATCTGCAGCAACCGGAGGATTCGCCGTTGCACGTGACGCGCCGGGCGCCGCGCCAAGTGCGTATGTTCTCGACCCCGACTCAGGTCAATTTCAGCTTGGACAGCCGCAATAATCGCACCATTCTCGAATTGATCGCCGCCGACCGCCCCGGATTGCTCTCCGAAGTCGGCAAGGTGTTCAAGACCGGAGGTATCGCGATCAACGGCGCGAAGATCATGACCGTCGGCGAACGCGCCGAGGACGTTTTCTATATCACCGACTTGGACGGCGGCCTGCTGCAAGAGGAGGCGTGCAAGAAAGTGCACGATTCCCTGGTGCGCGCCCTCGATCGGCGCGACGCGGCGGCGCGGTTGTGAGCCCGAACGTGCAAGAACTGCGCAGCCTCGTTGAGAGCGCCTACGAATCGCGCGCCGAGATCACGCCCGATACGGCCTCTGCGGCAATCCGCGCCGCGGTCGAAACCACTCTCGGACTGCTCGATGCGGGGACCCTGCGGGTGGCGGAAAAAAGGGACGGCGGATGGCGAGTCAACGAGTGGCTGAAGAAGGCCGTGCTGCTGTCGTTTCGCATCGCCCGAAACGCGCCGATGAGTTCGGCGGCCTTGAGCTTCTACGACAAGGTGCCCTTGAAATACAGCGGGTGGACGGAGGCGCAATTCGCGGCGGCCGGGGTGCGTGTGGTGCCGCCGGCGACGGTGCGCCGAGGCGCATTCATCGCGCCCAATGTGGTGTTGATGCCGAGTTACGTCAACATCGGCGCCTATGTCGATTCCGGCACCATGGTCGATACCTGGGCCACGGTGGGATCCTGCGCGCAGATCGGCAAGAACGTGCATTTGTCGGGCGGTGTCGGCATCGGGGGCGTGCTCGAGCCGCTGCAGTCGAGCCCGACCATCATCGAGGACGATTGTTTCATCGGCGCCCGCTCGGAAATCGTCGAAGGCGTCATCGTCGAAGCCGGTGCGGTGGTCTCGATGGGCGTATTCATCGGGCAGAGCACGCGCATCTACGATCGCGAACGCGGCGAGATCCTCTACGGACGGGTTCCGGCCGGCGCCGTCGTGGTGCCGGGCACCCTGCCGTCCGCCGACGGCAAGTATGGTCTCGCATGCGCGGTCATCGTGAAGCGGGTGGACGCGCAGACTCGAGCCAAAACCGCGCTGAACGAACTGTTGCGCAACATCGATGATTGACGATCCCCGCGGCCCAGGCTCACCCGAAGCGGCCTGTAATGTAATCCTCCGTGAGCTTCTGCTGCGGATTGGTAAACACGAGGTCCGTCGGTCCGACTTCAATCAAATCGCCCAAGTGAAAATACGCGGTACGCTGCGACACGCGCGCCGCCTGATGCATGTTGTGGGTCACGATCACAATCGCATAATTCGTCCGCAGCTCGTCGATCAAATCCTCGATCTTCGCGACCGCTATCGGATCGAGCGCGGAGGTCGGCTCGTCCATTAGAATCACTTCGGGATTTATCGCAATGGTGCGCGCGATGCACAGACGCTGCTGCTGGCCGCCGGACAGGCTCGTGCCCGGCTGCGACAATCGATCCTTGACCTCGTCCCACAGCCCGGCGCGTTGCAAACTGACGTGGACCAGCTCGTCCAGGTCGCTGCGATGTTTCGCGAAACCATGGATTCGCGGCCCATAGGCGACATTCGCATAGATCGAGTGCGGAAAAGGCGTGGGCTTTTGAAATACGATCCCGACCCGCGCGCGCAACTGCGCGACGTCCTGAGCACTGTCGTAGATGTCCTGACCGTCCAAGGTAATCGTTCCATCCACGCGTGCGCCGGCAATCGTGTCGTTCATACGATTGAGACAGCGCAGAAACGTCGATTTACCGCATCCCGAAGGGCCGATCATGGCAAGCACCTGATTTCGCCCGATGTCGAGGCTGACATTTCTTACGGCGTGCTTGTCGCCGTAATACACATTGACGCGCCGTGCTTTCATGACCGGGTCATGGACCGAATCGCGCGCGGCCGCATCACGCTCGTCCCGCGGCGGCACGGCGGGATCGACCGGCAGGGGCTGTTCCTCGTCTGTCACGATTTCCCCGCTCTCCTATCCGAAGCGGCCGGTGATGTAATCGTCCGTCCTGCGATCCTTCGGAGAGGTGAAGATCTCGCTGGACGGCCCGATTTCCACCAGCTCTCCCAGGTACATGAAACCGGTGACATTGGACACGCGCGCCGCCTGTTGCAAATTGTGCGTTACAACCACGATGCAATACTTTTCCCGCAGCGCCTGCAAGGTTTCCTCCACTTTGAGCGTCGAGATCGGATCGAGCGCGGCCGTGGGCTCGTCGAGCAGCAGCACTTCCGGCTGCACGGCAATCGTTCGCGCGACGCACAGGCGCTGTTGCTGGCCGCCCGACAAACTGCGGCCGTCCGCGTGCAATTTATCCTTTACCTCGTCCCATAACGCCGCGTCCTTGAGCGCGGACTCCACGCGCAATCGCAGATCGGCGCCGTGCATACCGCCCGCGAGCCTTAGGCCGAAAGCCACGTTCTCGAAGACCGACATCGGAAACGGCGTGGCCTTTTGAAATACCATGCCGACCCGGTAACGCAATTCCGCCACATCGACCGCGGGGCCCAAAATATCCCGGCCGCCGATCAGCACCTCGCCTTCCGCTCGTTGATTCGGGTAGAGCGCGTACATTCGGTTCAGCACGCGCAGCAGCGTCGATTTTCCACAGCCCGAGGGCCCGATGAACGCGGTGATCGAGCGATCGGCCAAGCTCATGTTGATGTCGATGAGCGCCCGCAACGCTCCGTAAAAAAAATTGAGTTTGCGAATCTCAATCTTCGGGGGCCCCGCATCGACCGTGTCTTGCATGGTGGCTGCCGGCCGCGGCCCGCGAGTCTTCAAGTGTTTCGGCAGCTTCGGCGAAGGTATCATCATCATCTCGCGGACCCGCCCTTTGATTGCAGCAGAGCCAACAATGCGCGGGCGGAAACGCTCAAAATCAATATGGTCGCCGTGATGATCAAGGCCCCGGCCCAGGCCAAATCCTGCCAGTCCTTGTACGGGCTCAGGGCGAATTGGAAGATGACCACGGGCAAATTGGCCATTGGCGCATCGAGATTGGTGCTCCAAAATTGGTTGTTGAGCGCCGTGAAGAGCAGCGGCGCCGTCTCGCCGCTGATGCGCGCAATCGCCAGCAGCAAGCCGGTCACGATGCCGCTGCGCGCCGCCGGGTACAATACGCTGATGATGGTCCGCCAGGGATAGGCGCCGAGCGCCGCCGAAGAATCCTTCATCCCGATCGGCACCAGATTGAGCATGTCCTCGGTGGTTCGCAAGGTCACCGGAATGGCGAGCACCGCGAGCGAAAGGGCTCCGGAAATCGCCGAGAAATGCCCCATTCGAACCACGACGACTTCATAAATAAAGAGACCGACGATGATCGACGGCGCGCTCAACAGCACATCGTTGATGAAGCGCACCAAGACGCTCAAGCGCGAGTTATGGCCGTATTCTGCGAGATACGTGCCCGCGAGCACGCCGATCGGGGAGCCGATCAAAATACCGAGCACCGTCATGACGGTGCTCCCGAAAAGCGCATTGAGCAATCCGCCTCGGCTGCCGGGAGGCGGTGTCATTTGGCTGAACAGATGCCAGGACATGCCGGCGAGGCCGTGGGAAATCAACGTCCATAGGATTGCCGCCAGGCAAGCAAGCCCCGCAAGGGTCGCAATCAGGGACAGAGCCAGGAAGACGCCGTTCTTGAACTTGCGGAAACTGCGCCGGCTCATAGTGCAAGCGACGCTCGCCGCTCGATCCTGCGCAGCATCGCCTGGGCGGCGGCGATGACCGAAAATGTGATCACAAACAGCAACAATCCCAAGGCGATCAGCGAAGAGGTATACAGATCGCCGACCGCTTCGGTGAACTCGTTGGCGATCGAGGATGAAATCGTGGTGCCGGGCGCGAGCAACGATGAACTGATGCGGTGCGCATTGCCGATCACGAAAGTCACGGCCATCGTTTCGCCGAGCGCGCGCCCCAAACCCAGCATGACGCCGCCGACGATTCCGACCCGCGAATGCGGCACGACCACATGCCAGATCACTTCCCAGGTCGTCGCCCCCAGCCCATAACCCGATTCCTTGAGCATGGGCGGAACCGTATCGAACACGTCGCGCATGGTTGCCGCGATGAACGGCAATACCATGATGGCGAGCACGAACCCGGCGGTCAGCACCCCGATCCCGTATGGCGGGCCCATGAATAGTTTACCGACGCCGGGAATTGCTCCCGCATATTCGATCAACCAAGGCTGCACGTGACGCTGCAGCACAGGCGCGAGCACGAATAATCCCCAAATGCCGAAGATGATGCTGGGAACGGCGGCAAGCAACTCCACCGCGACCCCGATCGGTCTTTTCAGCAAGGGCGGGCACAGTTCGGTCAAGAACAGCGCAATGCCGAATCCCGCCGGCACCGCGATCGCCATGGCGATGATCGAGGTGACCACCGTGCCGTATATCGCAGCCAGCGCTCCGAATTCGTCGGTGACCGGATTCCAAATTTCGCGGGTCACGAACGAAAATCCGAAGTGGCTGAGCGCCGGCCAGGATCCGCGCGCGAGCGAGATCCCCACACCGCCGAGAATCACCAACACCAGAGCCGCCGCCGTCAGTGTCGCCGCGCGGAAGACTCTTTCGTAGATCAACTGTTTTGCGGCGTGCCTCGGATCGATGATCGCCACGGTGTCGGTTTCGCTCCCGCTAAACGCGCATCAGCAGCGGTTCGGCCGCTGCCGCGGTCGGTGCAACATAATCGCCCCTGCTGTCGACTGTATCAGACACGCCCGGATCAGCCGCGGCGAGTCATTTGCCGGTCCACACCGGATGACCGTCCGAGGTGATCGACGTGGCCCAGCTCTTCTTCACCTGCTCGATCAACGCCGCGGGCAGCGGCACGTAATCCAGTTCCGACGCCATCGCAGCGCCGTCCTTGTAAGCCCAGGCAAAGAATTTCAATGCCTCGTTGACCGGCGCCGGGTCGGCCGGCTCCTTGTGGACAAGAATGAAGCTGGCCCCCGTGATCGGCCAGCTCTTGGCGCCCGCTTGATCGGTCAAAATGACATAGTACGAATCGGCGCCGGCCCAATCGGCATTGCCGGCCGCCGCTTGAAACGACTCCGCACTCGGAGCTACCGCGGCGCCGTCCTTGTTGGTGAGCAGCGTGAATGCCATCTTATTCTGCTTGGCATAGGCATATTCGACATAGCCGATGGCACCGTCGGTCTGCATGGTCATATTCGCCACGCCCTCGTTGCCCTTCGCGCCGATGCCGATCGGCCATTGCACCGAGGTGTTGGCGCCGATGGTCGATTTGAACTTGGCGCTCTCCTTGGACAGATAATCGGAGAACAGAAAATTGGTGCCGGAGCCGTCGGAGCGGTACACGGGGGCTATCGCGGTACCGGGCAGCGCCAACTTGGGATTCAGGCGCTTGATCTGCGGGTCGTCCCACTTGGTAATGTCTCCCAAATAGATGCTTGCCAGCGTGGCTCCGTCCAAATGCAGCTGACCCGGCCCGACCCCCTTGATGTTGACCACGGGGACCACCCCGCCAATGATCATCGGGAATTGCAGCAGCCCGGCGGCCTTCAAATCGTCCGGCTTGAGCGGCATATCGGAGGCGCCGAAGGTCACGGTCTTCGCCTTGATCTGCTTGATGCCCCCGCCCGATCCGATGGACTGATAGTTGAGACCGATGCCGGTGAGCCCTTTATACGCGTCCGCCCATTTGGCATAGATCGGGTAGGGAAAAGTGGCACCGGCGCCCGAGATATCGGCCGCCGCTGCGACCACCGCAGCTAAACCGAGAGCCGCCGCGGCCCCTGCGATGGCGAAGCATTTGCGCATATTTGTAGACATGATGACTCCCCAATTGAATTAACCGCGAGCGTGATCGATCGTGGCCGACCGCGCCGTAAACCTCAATTCATCGATCGACCGCTGATTATCGGTTCCGCATATGTCTCTTTGATGAAACATTCATTCATGAGCGCCACCGGGGGCGACTCCGTTCGAGTCCGCGCGGAAGCGAATATTATAGGGATAGTGGCGCGAGGATAGTAGCGAACGCGATGCCGACGAACCACGAAGGGAAGCTGTGCAGCAAAACCCGGCCAGGTAATGAAGCCGAACAGCAGCACGAACACGACGAGCGCAACCCAATTCACGTGCGGCAAGTCACTCCCCCGCGGCGAGCGGACCTCATGGTTCAATCCGACCCATGAGATCCGCCTGTGCTCAACGCTTCAGAACGAGTACCGGACACCGATCGTCGGGTCGATATTGGATGTGTTGAGATACCCGTTGGAGAGGCCATTCTTGACGCCAGAATACATGGCGCCGCCGTAGGCATCAAAATGCTTGGTCAGGTGATAGACCGCCGCGAAGGAATACGCCCAAAGATTTCCGCTGCAGGCGGAGCTGATGTTGTTGCTGCAGCCGGCTTGCTTGCCGGTGGCGTAGCTGTTCTGCTTGTAGCCATAGAAGGCGGCCGTCAGATCGAGATTCTGGATGACCGGGTATTTCACGCCCGCCCAATACACCTGCAGCACCTTGTCCTCCGTCGTGAACGGAGCATTGTTGACAAACGCCAGCACGTAGCCGCCGATGGTGTTGAAGCCGACCGGCAAGGGGATCGACGGGTTTGAATAGCTGACGTGCTCGTAGCCGACGTACGCCTTGGGGCCGCCGAAATCGTACGACCCCAGGATGCTCCAAGTCTCATTGTCCGTGATCGTCCCGGACAGTGAATTGCTCAGCGAAAAGACCGAAGGAAGTTTCGGGCACACCCCGGGAAGGTTGCCGCACTGTTTGGTGCTGATCGCGGAGGCCGAGACGGCATCCTTGGTCTTCAGGTAGTACCCATCGACGGACGCGCCCGCATAATTGAAGCCGAGTTGCGCCTGAAGAACGGTATAGGCCTCGCCGCTGCCGCCGCCGTTGCGAAACGCTTCGGCACTGCCGTTGGCGAATTTGTACATGAGGCCGACGTGGGCGCCCTTGTAATTCACGTTGTACTTCAACGAGTCGTCGAGCCTGCGGTCCTGCGTGTCGCCCCCGCCGGCGGGGGTTCCCGACAATCCGATCACCGAGAAGGCCTGCGCAGCGCCCATCGGGTCATACTTGGAGATGCCGTCCGCGTACAGCGTGTTTTGACGACCGAACGTGAAGGTGCCGAAGGTTGGAGAGCTCAATCCCGCGAACGACTGCTGGAACGCCTGGCCTGCCACACTCGAGTCGATATTCGTGCTTTGGGATGCGAGCGGCCTGTTGTTGTTCTGGACCAGGGATTTCAATCCATCGCTGAGTTCCCCGGATTGCGGGTTGAAAAACGTCTCGAGCTTGAATACCGCCGACCAATCCATGAAGGGCAGCGCTTCCTTGCCTTGCAGGCCGATGCGCGACTGGCTCAAGTTGCTGGGCGTGATTCCGGTCACCGAGCCGTTGCTGAACTTCTGCACCACGTCCCCGCCGCCCGCGGGGTAGTAATCGCTGATCGGAGCCATATGACTGTTGTATTGCAAGCCGATGTCGACGATGCCGTACAAGGTGATGCCGTGCCAGGTCAGGCTGTCGTCGGTGGCAGCGCCTGCCCGCGCAGTGCCCATCGACTGCGCCTGTGCGACGCCCGTCGCGGCCAGGGCCAGCAAAATCGCCGGCAAAAAGCCAAGTCCGCGCAGAGCAGAACCGCGACGGTCGCGGTCCATCGATGCCCTACTCCGAGAGGCAATTTTCAGGTCAAGGTTACGCACAAGTTTTACTCCGTGAATGATTATAAATTGTTGCAACGAGCTTACAGGGATCGGAATACTTTGGCAGCAAGCGAATTTTCAATGTAGCTCTTTCGCAACAAACGCAAGGGCGCGCCACGATGGCAGACGCTCAACATGAGGGTGCCTATGGTCAACAATCAATGTTTCATTCCTATGACATGGGCCAAAAGAAAGTCCCCAACTATGGGCAGGTTCAAGACAGCTTGCACTTTTGCGGCCGAGCTAATTCTGACGGGCGTCCTTACCGGCTGCGCTATATTCGACTTCTTCGGGAAAAGCATGCCGACACCGGACAAACTGATGAGCCTGCGCAGGAAACCCGCTGTAGCGATTTATGTCTGTGTGCTTTTCGGCGCGCAGGCGGCGCCGGCCTTGGCGCAGGATCCGTGCGCGGGATTCAAGTGGGACGTGAGCCGCGAGCGCGCCCTGTTTGGTTCATCGGCGCAGGAGCAGCCGGCGGGCAAGGACGCCGCGACGGCGCCTGCGCTGGTGCCCAATCAACTATACCGGTTGCGGCTGCTGCCCCGTGGCCAGGTGGCATTTGCGGTGCCCCCGGGCAAAGAGACGCTTGCCGCGGACACCTACGCCGGTCTGGCCGCATTGCAAATTCCGGCTTCCGGCAGGTATCGCATTTCGATCGACTTGCCGATTTGGATCGACGTCGCGGCGAACGGAAAGCTCGTACCGGCAAGCGACTACGAAGCCGAACATGGCTGCGATGCACCGCGAAAAATCGTGGTATTCGACCTCGACAACAAACGGCGGCTCACGCTGCAATTGAGCGCAGCGAGCCAGGCGGTCGCCCGATTAACGGTTACTCGGGTGTTGGTGGAATAATGAGGCGGTATGCAGCCTGCCCTCACCGTGCGTTTTCGCGTGGACATCGGTCGCCGCTGCTCCATCGGCATCGGCAAGATCGAGCTGCTCGAGGGCATCGCCCTCACCGGCTCCCTGTCGCAAGCGGCCCGCCGGATGCGCATGAGTTATCGGCGCGCTTGGCTGTTGCTCGCGGACCTGAACAAGAGCTTCGACCGCCCCGTTGTCCACACCAGCACCGGTGGCCGCGGCGGCGGGGGTGCCGTATTGACGCCTTTCGGGGTGCGGCTGGTGGCCGGATACCGAAAACTCGAGGCCAAGGTATTGCCGCTCGCCAACAGCTGCCTGCGCGAGGCCGGCCAGCGAGGCCTGTCCGCGCGCTCCAGCAAGATTATTCATCCCACTTCCCTGAAGCGCAGGACCCCGGCCCGTTGAACCAATGCCACAATTGAACCGATGGGAGATTATGCGGTCGAAAACGCTGACAAGAGTTCACGCGCCAGGACAGTTTCTATATTGGATTCGCTCAAAATGGTGACGTCATGAAAAGTCGACCCTCGGTCCGTAAGTTCTCGATCCTGCTGGGCGGCTGTCTTGCCGCGCTCGCGTTGAGCGGCGGCGCGCTGGCGCAATCGCACGGCGGTGGCGGTCATGCGTCCGGAGCGGCCGGCGGCGGGGCGCATGGAGGCTTTTCTGCAGGCTACGGCAACCGAGGCGGCTACGGCTACCGAGGCGGCTACGGCTACCGAGGCGGCTACGGCTACCGAGGCGGCTACGGCTACCGAGGCGGCTACGGCTATTATCCTGGTTACCGAGGCTACGGCTTCTATCCCGGTGGCTACTACCGAGGCTGGGGTGGGTGGGGCGGCTGGGGCTGGGGCTTGGGCGCCGTGGGCCTTGGCATGTACTACGCGACCCTGCCTCCTTATTACACGACTTATTATTGGGGCGGCGTTCCCTACTATTTCGCCAACGATGTCTATTACACCTGGGACCCGAACGTGCAGCAGTACCTCACCGTGGCTCCTCCGGCCGGATTGCAAGCACCGGTGGGGCAGGCGCCGGCTGGCGCAGCACCGAACTCGAGCGCCGGTCCCATGGCCTACCCGAAGAATGGGCAGACGCCGGTGCAGCAAACCAAGGACCAGTTCGAGTGTTACCAATGGGCCGTGGGTCAGAGCGGTTTTGACCCTATGGCGGGAGCGCCGGCGGCCGGGACGAACAGCCTCAATGATTACTTGCGCGCCCAAGCTGCCTGCCTCGAGGGCCGCGGGTACAGCGTGCAATAGCCGTTGGCTCGGACGACTGGCTATTCGGTGAGCAGCAGCTCCAGGGTGCGGTGATAGAGGCCATGCAGTGCATCGATATCGGCGACCCGCACGCACTCGTTCGCCTTGTGAATGCTTGCGTTGATCACGCCGAGTTCGATCACCTGGGCTCCCATCGGCGCAATGAACCGGCCGTCGGAAGTCCCGCCTCCGGTTGATAGCTTTGGGCTGATCCGCAGTTCCTCTTCCACGGCGCGAGTAACCGCCTGCGACAGTATCCCGGGATTGGTGAGGAACGGGTAACCGGAAACGAACCATTCCAGCGAATGGTTGACCCGATGCTGCCGCAAGACGCTCTCGACGGTCGCCTTGAGGGAATCGACCGTTTGTTCCGTCGAGAACCGCAAATTGAAGCGCATCTTCAATTCGCCTGGAATCACGTTCGGCGCTCCCGTTCCGGCCGAGAGGTTCGAGACTTGAAACGTGGTGGGCTGGAAGTGCCGGTTGCCGTGATCCCAGGTGCGTGAGGTCAGTTCGGCAAGCGCCGGCGCCAAGGCGTGAATGGGATTGTCGGCGAATTGCGGATAGGCGATGTGCCCCTGCACGCCGTGTACCGTGAGCCGGCCGCTCAAGCTGCCTCGCCGGCCGATCTTGATGGTGTCCCCGAGAACGCTCTCGCTCGAGGGCTCTCCCACCAGGCACCAGTCGATGGTCTCCTGACGCGCGCGCAGCACCTCGACCACCCGCCGGGTGCCGTCGACCGAAGGACCCTCCTCGTCACTGGTGATCAAGAAGGCGATGCTGCCGCGGTGCCCGCAGTGGCGAGCCACGAATTCCTCGCAGGCGGTCACCATCGCGGCGAGGCCGCTTTTCATATCCGCGGCGCCGCGACCGTATAACAGGCCGTCGCGGATATCGGGCGAGAACGGCGCGCTGTGCCACTCCTCGATTGGTCCGGGCGGCACCACATCGGTATGGCCGGCGAAGCAGAACAATGGACCCTCCCGGCCGCGTCTGGCCCATAGATTGTCGACCGGGCCGAATCGCATGTTCTCCACGCTGAAGCCGATCGCGGCCAGCCGCTCGCCCATCAACGCCTGGCAACCGCCGTCGATGGGACTCACGGACGCACGCGACACCAAGTCGCAGGTCAACGCCAGGGTTTTCGACATCAGAATCGCGGAACCGGCTGCCGGCGCCGCAGATTGGCCCACAGTCCCCACACTCCCAAGCCAAGCGCGGCGATGAGCACCCAGGCCGGCATCGCGAGACCCAAAAACCGCCAATCCACCTTGGCGCATTCACCGGACCCGGTGAACACTTTGACGAGCACATCGGTGAGCGGAAACACCTTGAGCATGAACTCGAGCGATGCCCCGCAGGCTGGAACGCTGCCTGGCGGCAGGCTCTGAATGTACAGTTGCCGCACCGCGACGCCGGCGGTTGCGAACGCCGCCAGCGCGAGCAGCCCGGCGTACAGCCGTCGCGGCCAACCGGCCGGATCGTGAGCTGCCGCGATCGCAAAAACGAGCGCGATCGCCAGCACGCCGATGCGCTGAAAGATGCACAAGGGACAGGGCTCCAAATGCATGACGAACTGCGCGTAATAGGCATACGCCAACAGCCCCCCGCAAGCCAATGCCCCCAGAAGGTTCGCGGTGCGCGCGCTCATCAGCTACGCGCGGCGGCCTGTGCTGCGTCGATCTGCTTGGCGACATCCTCGAGCGCGGTGTGGCGAATGTCCTTGCCGTGCACCATGTAGATCACATATTCGCAAATATTCTTGGCATGATCGCCGATGCGCTCCAGGGCGCGAACGATCCACATGATTTCAAGCGCCCGCCGAATGGTGCGCGGATCCTCCATCATGAAGGTGATGCACTGGCGCTGAATCGACTCGTATTCCTCGTCCACCATCTTGTCTTCCTGGGCGGTCTTCAAAGCCGCCTGCGAATCCATGCGCGCGAAGGCGTCGAGCGCGTCACGCACCATCTGCGCCACCTGCCGGCCCAAATGCTTCACTTCGCGGTACTTGTCCGCCGGCCGCTCCATGGTGGCGAGCCGCGAGGCGATATAGCCGATTTTCTCCCCTTCGTCGCCGATTCGTTCCAGATCGGTGATGGTCTTGATGATGGCGACGATGACCCGCAAGTCGCCCGCCGCGGGGGCGCGAAGCGCCAGGATCCGGCTGCACTCCTCGTCGATCGACACTTCCATGCCGTTGACTTTGTAATCCTCGGTGGCGACGGACTCACCCAAGCGGCTGTCGCCCTCGACCAAGGCGAGGATCGCCTTGTGAAGCTGCTGTTCCACGAAGCCGCCCATTTGCAGCACCTGGTTGCGCACCTTTTCCAGATCTTCGTTGAAGCGGCGGGAAATGTGGTGGGTAAGATCGGCCGTTTCCATGATGGTTACCTTGAAGTCAGCAATGTGGGGATACGTGCAAACACAAGCGTGCGTTTACATCCGATCACGCCGTGCGTCAACAGCTTGGAGAATAATTGTGACGTTACCCGGTCCGCGGGCTCAAGCGCTCGCCGCAGCTTGCACGCTCAAGTGCCAGATACGCTGGGGCGGGAAATGACAGGTGAAAGTGCTGCCCTTGCCCTCGATGCTCTGCACCTCGAGCCGGCCCCCGTGGCGCTGCAGGGCATGTTTGACGATGGCGAGCCCCAGCCCTGAGCCGCCTTGGTCGCGTGAGCGCCCCGCATCCACCCGATAAAAGCGCTCGGTGAGTCGCGGAATGTGCTCCGGCGGAATGCCGATGCCGTTGTCGATCACCGAGAAATGCGCGCCCTCCTCGTCGGTCCACCAGCGCATGCGCACCGTGCCGTCCGCGTGCGTGTATTTCAGGCCGTTCACCAGCAAATTGGTGAACGCGGACTCAATCTCGTGGGCCGCGCCGAACAGGCCGTCGGCCGTTTCCACATCGAGCGACAGGTGCCGCGGCCGCTCGGTCTTCGCCAGGGCATCGCGATACAGACGCTCCAGCATCCGCGGCACATCGACCGGATCGCGCGGCGCCTCGCCGTCGGCCGACTCCAGGCGCGACAACTCGAGCAGCGCCGCTATGATCACGTTCATGCGCTGCGCCTGGGTACGCATGTCCCTGATCGGCCCGGCCCATGCGGGGTCGACGGACGGGTCGTCGGCCAAGGTGTCGAGGTACCCCGAAATCACCGTCAGCGGAGTACGCAATTCATGCGAGGCATTCGCGACGAAATCCTTGCGCATGGCTTCGAGGCGCATTTGACGGGTGACGTCGCGCACCAGCAGCAGCGATTGCCCGGATCCATAGGGAACCACCTGCAGCGCCAAATGCAGATCCACCTGCACCGGCGGACGGATGACCAACGGCATCGCAAAGTCATCGCTGTGCAGATAGTGCACGAATTCCGGCGCGCGAATCAGATTGTCGATGCGCAGGCCGATGTCGACCGGGCGCTTCAGGCCCAGCAAGCGCGCGGCTTGGCGGTTGAACCAAACGATCTCTTTTTGGCTGCTCAGAATGATGACGCCGTCGGGCAGCGCCGCGGTCGAGCGCCGCAACTCGCGAAACAGCTGCACCAGCCGTTGCTTGTGAAATTGTTTGCGTCGATGCAGGCGCACGACCTGCCCGATGACATCGCCCCAGACTCCGCCGATATTGGGCGGATCGAGCCGCGAACGCAGCCGCAACCAGCGGTCGAGGCGATACAGATTAAGGAGCTGCCACGCCAGATAGAGGCAGACCGCGGACAGAAGCCATGGCCAAATAGGCGGGAAAAACAGGCCTACACCTAAGCCCAAGAGCAAAATGCCCGCGAGCCGCGCGAGCGCAAAGGTCCACATCGCTGCCATGATCCGGAGAGTCGTCTCGCCTTGTTGAGTCTCGCCTTGTTGAGGCTCGCCCTATGCTTCCCGCGTCGAGAACCGATAGCCCGCGCCGCGCACAGTCTGCACGAACCGCTCCAGCAAGAAGGGCTCGAGCGCCTTGCGCAGCCGCCTTATGTGCACGTCTACTGTACGCTCTTCCACGTAAGTATTGCCCCCCCAGACCCGGTCGAGCAATTGGCCCCGGCTGAACACCCGCTCCGGATGGGTCATGAAGAAATGCAGCAGCCGGTACTCCGTGGGCCCCAAGGCAATTTCCCGATCGCCGGCGCTGACCCGATGGCTCGAGTCGTCGAGCTTCAGACCCTGTACCTCCATGACGTCGGCGGCGCCCGCCGGGGCGGCGCGGCGCAGCACCGCCTGGATGCGCGCGAGGAGCTCACGCGGCGAAAATGGCTTGGTCATGTAGTCATCCGCACCCCCTTCGAGGCCGCCGACTTTGTCTTGCTCCTCGGCTCTCGCGGTGAGCATGATGACCGGGATCTCCCTGGTGTCCTTGGAGCGCTTCAGCGACCGCGTGAGCTCCAGCCCGCTCATGTCCGGCAGCATCCAGTCGACCAGCATCAAATCCGGCCGGCTGTCGACGATGCGCGCGCGCGCCTCGCGGCAATCCTCCGCCTCCCCGACTTCGTATCCGGCGCGCCGCAAACCGAAGGCGATCATGTCACGAATGGCCTTTTCGTCTTCGACGACCAGGATGCGTTTGGCGGTCATGTGAGTCTGCTAGTCCCCTGATTATTAAAGCCCGCTATTACAGTCGCGCCATGTGACAGTTGCGTGACTCGCACCCCAAAGCGATGTGGAGCGCGACGCTCAGCGCGGAGCGCGTTCGAGGGCGGCGCGCTCCGCGCCGGTCAACGCCACCTTATCGCGCAAATATTGAGGCCTTAAGTCGGCCGGGTCCATGCCGCCGCCGGCCGATAGCCGATTGGCGCCGATCCGCGCCATCTCACGCGCATCGGGCAAGGCATGCGGCAGCACCTCCTCGAGCCCCGGGAGCGCCGCGAGTTCGGGGTAGGCCGCAAAGCCGCGGCCGATGCCGCGCGCGCCCGCATGGGCCAATGTCACCTCGGCGGCGGGTCCCACTCGAGGCGCACCGCAGGCGACGAGCATGCGCGCCGCGTCGCTTGCGAAGCAGCCCCAGTACACCTCGCCCATGCGCGCATCGAGGCAGGCGAGCGCACGGTTCGCCCCGCCGTGCAGCGCTTGCAGCGCCAAGGCCTCGAGCGTGGTGACCGGCACAACCGGCAGATTCGCGCCGAAGCACAGGCCCTGGGCCACGGCCACGCTGATCCTAACGCCCGTGAACGCGCCCGGACCGATGCTGGCGGCAATACCGTCGAGCTTCGCGAGCGATATGCCGGCTTCCGCCAACACCGCATCGACCATGCCGAGGATCTGCTCCGCATGCCCTCTTCCGACTTCGGCGCACCGTCCGAGCAAGCCGTCGTCGGTGAGCAACGCCACCGAGCAAGCTTCGGTCGCCGCGTCCAATGCGAGCACGCGCATGTCAGGAGCCTGCCTGAGTATTCCGCGCAGCGGCCGGCGCCGCGCCCATTCGACTCAACCGCTCGGTGAGAAACCGCGCGCCTACGGCGCCATCCGTAATCACCGGACTCGGGGGCAGAGCCTCCATGAACACCCGGCCGTAGGGTTTGGTCTTGATCCGCGGATCACCGAGGACGATCACCCCGAAATCGTCGAAATCACGAATCAAGCGCCCCACCCCCTGCTTCAACGCCAGCACCGCCTGCGGCAACTGATATTCGAAGAACGGATTGCCGCCGCGGCGCCGAATTCCCTCGAGGCGCGCTTTGAGCAGCGGGTCGTCCGGAGAGGCAAACGGCAGCTTGTCGATGGCGACGATCGACAACGCCTCACCCTTGACGTCCACACCTTCCCAAAAGCTGCCGGTGGCGAGCAGCACCGCATTGCCGAACTCGCGAAATCGATTCAGCAGCGCTTCGCGCGGCGCTTGTCCCTGCACCAACACCGGAAACGGCGGTGAGGGAAATCGCGCCGCGAAGGCGCGCACGCCCTCCGCCAAACCTCGATAGCTGGTGTAGAGCAGGAACGCGCGGCCGCCGCTCGCCTCGATCAGCGGCGCGCAGGCGTCGATGAATTTCTCGGCAAAGCCTTGCTGCTGCGGCTCCGGCATGCCGCGCGGCAGATAAATGCGCGCCTGGGTCGGATAGTCAAACGGGCTGTCGATCTTGAGCGTGCGCGCATCGGGCAGCCCAATGCGCGCCGCGAAGTGCCCAAAGTCTTCGCCGACCGCCAAGGTCGCCGAGGTGAATACCCAAGCGCATTCTCGCGCCTGCACATATTGGCGCAACCGATCGGCGATTTCGAAGGGCGTGAATTCCAGCGACAACCCGCCGGCGTCGGCCTCGACCCAGCGCAGGCCCAACTCGTCGGACAATGCGTTCAACGCCGCCAGGCGCTGCGCGAGGGCGGCAGCGCGGCGCGCACACTGCGCGGTTCCGGCACCGGCGCCCAGACCCTCGAGCTGCGCCGCGGTGTCGCCGATGGCCGCTTCGAGCCTCGGCAAGGCGTCCAAGAACGAATCCGGCAGATTCCCCCACTCATGGCGGGAGGCACCCGCCGGCAAGCTTGCGCGCAATTCCGCAAGCAGGGATTCCAGCGCGGCCATCGCATCCACGATGGCCGGGGCTCGCACGCCTGCGGCGCTCATCTCGGCCGTCGCATCGCGCAGCCAGATCTGCACTTGGCGCATGGACCAGCTTTGTCCGAAGAACTGCGCCGCAATGTCGGGCACCTGATGCGCCTCGTCCAAGATGACCGCCTCCGCCCCCGGCAGCAAATCGCCGAAACCTTCATCCTTCAGCGCGAGATCGGCCAACAGCAAGTGATGGTTCACCACCACGATCTCGGCGGCTTGAGCCGCGCGCCGCGCCTCGAACACGTGACAGCGAGAGAACTCGGGGCATTCCTGGCCAAGACAGTTCTCCCGCGTCGAGGTAATCATCGGCCAAACCGGCGACTGCTCCGGCAAGTCGGTGAGCTCCGCGAGGTCGCCGGATTTTGTCGTTGCCGCCCATCTCGACACCCGCGCCAGCGCTCGTACCCCTCCCCGCTCGCCGGGAAAAAGCGTCCGCTGTTTGGCGGCCAAATCCAAGCGATGCCGGCACAAATAGTTGCCGCGTCCCTTGAGTAAGGCCACCGTCACCGGCAATCCCAAAGCCTTGGCGAGCAAGGGCAGGTCGCGCCGAAACAATTGGTCCTGCAGCGTTCGCGTACCGGTCGAAATGATCACGCTGCGCCCCGACAAGAGGGCCGGCACCAGGTAGGCAAAAGTCTTGCCGGTGCCGGTCCCCGCCTCGACGATCAGCGGCTCGCTGCGAGAGAGCGCGAGGCCCACCGCCTTGGCCATCGCGGACTGCTCCGGCCGATAGGCGTAGCCCGGCAATGCCCGTGCCAGCGGCCCGTCGGTTCCAAAGACGTCTTGATAATCGGTGTTGATGTATTTCGCTCGCTTGCCGCGCAGCGCGGGCCCTTGCGCCTAGCCTACGATGTTTTAGCCGCGGCTATTTCACTACCGCGCGAAACCGCGCGAACGCGACTGAATTGACGTTGAGCCGGTGCTTTAATTGCCACCGGATGTGGGTGTAATCGGCCGCCGTGGCCGCACGCAGCTGTCCGCCCGGCCCCGGCACCTGAAGATTCTCGGGCAACTCGAAAGTGCGGCCGCCGTCGACCGAATAACTCACGTCGGCGCCGGGGCCGGCCGCGGAGTCCGCGAGGTAGCGCATGTGGTTCGGAATCGCAAAGCGCACGCTCGGCGCGAGCACCGGCGCTGCGCCGGTGTTGCGGATTTCCAGGGTATAAATGACTTCATCGCCCGGCACGACGTGATCGGCGGGCACCAGTTTGATCGTGTCGCGGCCGTTCAACGACACCTTGGTTTCGACCTCGGCGCTTGCTTTGACCGCCAGGGTATCGACGCCCGCGGCGAACGCCATGCCGAGAACCATGAGGACCGTGCCGGTGAGGTTAAATCCAATCTGTTTGACCATCAATTTAATTTTAACACTTCCGGATCACAATCAATGAGTTACCGACTATTTCCATATTCTGTTGGAACTTTTTGACTCAAGGGCGTGCCACCGCCGGTGGCCCCGGCAGAGGAGTTGGCGGGTACGCGGCCATCTGTCATCCTGAAGCCTATCCTTAAGCCCATCTTCGGGGACCTTCTATGGCCACTGCAGCCTTGCAAGTCACGTCTCTTGCCTCGTTGAATCGTGATGTTGCGGCCTGGGTCGATGAGGTCGGACGGCTCACTCGACCGGAGAAAATTTACTGGTGCGACGGGAGCGACGCCGAGTATCAAGCGCTCGAGCGCGAGCTGGTGGCGAAGAAGGAATTGCTGGCGCTCAATCAGCAGAGCTTTCCCGGATGCTATTTGTACCGGTCGCACCCCTCGGACGTGGCGCGCGTCGAGCATGTGACGTACGTGTGCACCAAGAATCGCGACGATGCGGGCCCGAACAATCCGTGGCTGCCTCCCGATCAGGCTCACGCCAAGATGGATGCCCTGTTTGCCGGCTGCATGCAAGGGCGCACTCTGTACGTGGTGCCGTACTGCATGGGCCCGATCGATTCGCCGTTCTCCCGTTGCGGTGTCGAAATTACCGACAGCGCCTACGTGGTGATCAACATGAAGCTCATGACCCGCATGGGCCGGGCGGCACTCGAGCGCATCACGCGGGACGGCAATTTCGTCAAAGGTTTGCATTCGACCGGGGACTTGAACCCCGCTCGCCGCTTCATCATGCATTTCCCCGAGGAACTGTCGATCAAGAGTTTCGGATCGGGCTACGGCGGCAATGCCCTGCTTGGCAAGAAATGCCACGCGCTGCGCATCGCGAGCTGGCAGGCTCGCACCGAGGGCTGGCTCGCCGAGCACATGCTAATCGTCGGCATCGAAAATCCGCAGGGCGAGGTTCATTATCTGGCGTGCGCGTTTCCCTCCGCCTGCGGCAAGACCAACCTCGCGATGTTGATCCCGCCCTTAAGCTACAGCGGTTGGAAGGTATGGACCATCGGGGAGGACATCGCATGGCTGCACCCCGGCGCAGACGGCAGGCTGTACGCGATCAATCCCGAATCGGGCTACTTCGGCGTGGTTCCGGGCACCAATGCGAAGACCAATCGCAATGCGTACGAGACGATTCGCCGCAACACCTTGTTCACCAATGTGGCTGTCACGGCCGACAACAAGCCATGGTGGGAAGGCCTGACCGAGGGCAAACCGGCGTTTGATTGGCAGGGGCGTCCGTACGATCCGGCGAACGGGGCCGCCGCGCATCCGAACTCGCGCTTTACGGTGGCCGCGCAACAAAATCCCGCCTATTCGAAGCTCGCGGATGCCCCTGGCGGCGTGCCGATTTCCGCCA
>Ga0209048_10001663_pt1 | contig 22616 bp, 15 predicted proteins | sample FrelakmetCRP12CR_FD_187146 | JGI IMG/M metagenome (GOLD analysis project Ga0209048, IMG submission 187146) | Freshwater lake sediment microbial communities from the University of Notre Dame, USA, for methane emissions studies - CRP12 CR (SPAdes)... | ecosystem: Environmental > Aquatic >... | reverse complement strand
CGGCCATCTGGGCGCGGGTCACGGAAGCGTCCGGGCAGAAGGCTCCGCCCCCGCACCCGGCAGACACTCCGTCGTCCTCCGTCTTCATGACGAAGTCGTAGAACGGATGTGTTACGGGGACGTCGGAAAAATCGAGCAGGGTCGCGGCGAGCGTCGCCGAGCGGGAAGGCAGGGAGAGGGCCAGTCCGCCGCCCGAAGCGAGCACGGTTCCCGCGGAGCCGAGCGCGTTGGCCTGGTCGAAGCGCCAGAGCCGCGCCCGCCAGTGGAGGGCGGAGGGCAGAGCGACCGCGGCGTCCCGCGCGGCGGTTGCTTTGTTGAAAAGAAGGAGGAAGAGCCGCGTGCCGCTTCCGGCCACGGCGTACGCTCCGACGTCGTCCACGCTGGCGCTCACGGCTTCGACGCTGTCGCCCGAGACCGACGAGCCCGCGGCGTCGTAGTCGAGGTAGAGCCGAAACGCCTCTTCGACGCGGCTGCCGGGATCGGGCGCGACCCAGCGCGTGGCGAGGTCGACGCCCTCACGCCCGAAGATCGCGAGCGCCTCGGCCTGCGCGAGCGCCGAGCTGACGCCCGTGTCGCCGCCCCAGTTGTACTCGGTGATCGCGAGCTTCGTGCCCGGATATCGGGCGGCGATCCAGCCCTTCATGCGCGGGATCAGCTCGACGATCCCTGAGCAGCACGAGCCGATCCAGGACTCGTCCACGTACGCGGGATCGTAGAGGCTCTTGAGCGACCGCAGGCGCAGCGCTGCCACGCTCTCGTCGTCGGACAGCGCCACGTTGCCCGCCTGCGGGTAGTAATGGATGTCGAGGTAGTCCACGAGGCGAGTGCCATGCGCGGTTTCGTAGTCCTGGGCCTGCTGCAGGTACCACTCGAGGTAGTGGAGGCCGCCGTGCGCCGCGAGATCCGGGCCGCCGTCGCCGCAGCCGTCGAGGGCGGACCAGAAGTACGCGCACCAGCCCCAGGGGACGGGACCCATGACGAGGGCGGCCGGATCCTGCGCCTTGATCGCCGCGGCGTAATCGACGGTCCGCTGCCAGATCTCGTCGTACGAGAGCGGCGACGGGTGCACGTCGCGGTGCGTCGAGTTCCAGAGGTCGGGCTCGTTGTCGAGCGCGAAGAAGCGCACGCCTCCCGAGCCGGCGGTGCCAACACGCCCCGCGATGTGCTGCATCCAGCCGGTAACGAAGTCGGGACCGATCTCGCGCGAGGTGTCGTGGGGGTCGTTGCCGGTGATCGGAGTCCCGTCCGTGTGGTTCCCGTTGCCGGCGTCCGGCTGGCACCACGGCGGAAACCCCGTGACGGTGCACTCGGTGTTCTGCTGCGCCCCGTACTTTGCCACGGAGAAGCCCCAGTGCCGCGCGCGGTCCTTTGGCGTCCAGCCGATGAGCGGGACCGTCAGGATCGTCTCGCCGCCGTCGGCGCGCGTGCCGTCGATGAAGAGGTCGGCCGTCGAGCCGTCGGGCAGGGTCCCGGGGTCGGCCTGCGACTCGATGTTGTAGAAGAACCAGTCGCTCGCGTGATTGGCGATGTCATCCTGCCAGGAGTAGCGCGTCGTGCCGTTGCCGCCCCACCGGCGCGCGGGCCAGCGCAGGGCCGCGGCCTGCGCGTCGTCGCCGAAGTTGACGCCGTAGATGAGCGGACTGATCGCGTGGCGGTTTCCGGCCGGGTCCACGGCCACCGTCACGGTGACGGCGGGCGCCTGAAGCGCGAGCGCGAGGAGAAGAGGAGCGAGCTCGGTCAACATGGGGGCGCCATCCCAACTCCCAACGCTAGCCGAGCCCGTCCCTTTCGCCGGTGACGCGGCTCACAGAAGCCCGATCAGGGACAGGTATCGAAGGCACCCGTGTCCTGGATCGGGGCGAAGGGCGTCCCGATCTGGTTCGTGTAGAGCTTCGTCTGGCTCGCCGGCAGATCCTTCACGACGATGCTTACCCCGACGTTCGTGAGACCGGCGGCGAAGAACCAGTAGGCGCCGGGGGACAGCGCGCAGGCGTCCAGGACCTTCACGACGAGCTCGACGTTCTCACGGTCGAAGAACCAGAAGTAGCCGCTGTCGGCCGTCAGCGAGACCGCGGTCGCGAAGAAGGACGGACCTTCGGGCGACTGCTGGAAGCTCGCCGTGACCGAGAAGCGGTCCCCGGCGCCAAAGCAGAGAGTGTTGGCGTCCGCGACGCAGTGCGGCGGGGCCTGCGCCCCGGCCGCCGCGGCGGCGCAGAAGAGCGCGAGCGCGAGACCCGGGCGAATCAGGGCAGAGACAAGTCCGCGACGAGGACGATCCGGCATGGCAGCCTCCCTTGAGAAATGGCCCAGGCCGAATCGTACTCTTCGCTACGGCATCAGGGCAGCGAGAACGTCTTCGTGAGGAAGACCGCCATCTGCCCCCGCGTGTTCGGGTTGTCGGGGCAGTAGAGCTGCGGGCTCGCGCTGCAGCCGCCGGTCACGCCCCGCCCGTACAGGTCCTCGATCCAGACGTCGGCGAAGGAGCCGATCGGCACGTCGCCGAAGATTCCCGTGGCCGCCGGGGGGACGTACGCGGAGCCGAGCAGCGTCTTCAGGAGAAACACCGCCATCTGCGCCCGCGTAACCGGGGACGTCGGGCAGTAGTTCCCGTTGCCGCAGCCGCCCGTGACGCCGAGCGCCGCGAGCTCTTCGATCCAGTTCGCGGCGAACGCGCCCTGGGGCACATCGGCGAAGACTGTCCCGGTCGCGGGCGGCGGAACGTGGTTCGAGCCGAACTTGCTCTTCAGAAGGAAGACCGCCATCTGCGCCCGCGTGACGGGGGCCGCCGGGCAGTAATTGCCGCCGCCGCATCCCGCCGCGACGCCGTTGCGCGCGACGGTGTTGACGTAGGCGTGAAACAGATCGGCGGGCGGCACGTCGAGGAAGTCGACCGAGACGAGGACGTCGGCTGCCGGCACGTCGCAGCCGGCGAGCGAATCGACGACCTGAAAAAGGACGGTGGCCCCGGGGTCGCCCGACGTGAAGGAAATCGCGCCCGTTCCCTGGCCGGAGTCGAGCGTTGCGCCCGTCAGCGTCCACGTGGCGGTGTGGCCAGCGCCGGAGGACACGCTGGCGGCAAGGCCTGCGGTTGCAGGCGGGACGGAATCGGGCGCCGTGATCACGGGCGCCGGGAAGGGGCACGCGCTCACGGTCGTCTGCACCTGGGCCGAGTCGTTGTTCGGATTCGGATCGAGCCCGGTGGTCTGGACGACGGCGTTGCTCGTCAGCGTCCCGACGGAGCCCGGCGTGCCCACGATCGTGATCGTGGCCGAGCCGCCGCTCGAGATCTGCCCGAGGTCGCAGCTGGCGCCGTGCGACTGCAGGGTGCAGGATCCCTGGCTCGGCGTGGCCGAGTTCACCGTCGCGCTTAGCGAGAGGCCTTGGGAGACGTTGACCCCGAGGGCCCTGCCCGGGCCGAGGCTCGTGACCGTGATCGTGTACGCCACCGGGACGCCCACGAGCGTCGGGTCGGGCGAGTCCGTCTGCGTGAGCGCCAGGTCGGCAGTGAATGCCCCGAGCGCGTCCACGCGGCCCCACCCGTACGTGTTGTTGGGGATCTGGTCTCCCGGAATGCCGCCGCAACTCTCCGTCGTGGTGCGGGGCAGGGCGGACCCGGTCAGGAGAGGCTCGATCCCATCCGGATTCCCCACGAGATCGGCGTTGGCCGAGAGAACGAGCGCCGTGACACCGGCCACGTGCGGCCCCGCCATGCTCGTGCCGCTGAAGACCGCGTACCCGTTGCCCGGAACGCTGGAGCGCACGCTGACCCCCGGGCCGGAAATGTCGGGCTTCAAACGGCCGCTGCCGTCCACCGTGACCGGTCCCCGGCTCGAGAAGCCGGCGATGTCGTCGCTGTTGTCTGTGGCGCCCACCGAAAAGGACGCGTCGTAGATGGCCGCCGGCTCGGCGACCGTGCTGCACGCGGAGCCCGCGTTGCCCGCCGAGACGACGACCTCGATTCCCGCGGCCCGCACGCTTTCGACGACTGCCTGCAGGATCGCCGGGTCGGTGCAGCCCTCGGAGACGGTGCAGCCCCAGGAGTTGTTGATCACGTCCGGGGCCTTGGAGGGGTCCGGGTTCTGGCCGGCGAGATCGGTGGGCGCGATGAACCACTGGAAGCACTCGCTGTAGGTCGACGGCGCGCCGACCCCGACGTCCATGTTGCGGCAGCCGATCCACTTGGCCGACGGCGCGACGCCGATCTTGTTGACGCCGCCGTCGTCGCCGACCATGGTCCCCATCGTGTGGGTCCCGTGGCCATAGTCGTCGCAGGGCGCCGGCGAGTCCGCGCCGCAGGTGCCGCCGCCGGAGTGGATCGCGTCGTGCCAGCTGTAGTTGTGGTTCGCCGCGCCGTTCCAGCCGCGGTACTTGGACTTGAGGGCCGGGTGATCCCACTGGTATCCCGTGTCGGCCCCCGAAACGACGATTCCCGCGCCCTTGAACCCGAGCGCCCAGACTTCGGGTGCGTGCACCTGCGCCACGCCCCATTCGATCAGGTCGGGTGCTCCCGGCGCGGGCGAGGAAGGCCGCGAATCCACCGGCCCCGCGAGGCGGACCCAGGGGTTGGCGTAGACGTGGAAGACGTCCTCGCGGGCCGCGAGCTCTCCGACGAGCGCAAGACCGCCGCGGACCCAGATCATGTTGGCCACCCAGTAGGAACGGTGCTCGGCGCCGCGCGCTTCGAGCAGCGCCAGGATCGGGGCCTGGGTCCGCGCCGCCGTCGCGGCGAGAGCGTCGGCCATGAAGGCGCCCTTCTCGGTCTTCGTCGGCAGCGCCCGCGCCCCGCGCACGTCGGCCTGCTCGCGCAGCATGACCAGGAACTCCGTGTCGCCGCGCGAGGCCGTGTCGAGGACCCAGGGGTCCACCTTCTGGCCGAGGCTCTCGGCGGAGGCGATGCCGGCGGCGAGCCAGAGCGCGAGGCAGAAAACGAACACTGTGCGAGACCGCATGGGTGTCCTCTCCTTATTCCTACGAGACGGGCGATTATGCCCGAATCCGCCCCTGACCCAACCGGGAAAGGGGCGGACGGGGAGCGGACAGAGAGACGTCTACTGCAGCCCGAACGTCTTCGTGATGAACACCGCCATCTGCTGGCGGTTGTTCGGGTTGGTCGGGCAGTAGCGCAGGGGGTTCGACCCGCAACCACCGGTGATGCCCCGGGCGTAGAGGTCTTCGATCCAGTCGGCCGCGAAGGCGTTCGCGGGCACGTCGGAGAAGACGGTGCCGGTCGCGGGCGGCGGGACGTAGCCGGAGCCGAGGTGCGCCTTCAAGAGGAAGACGGCCATCTGCGCCCGCGTCACGGACGCCGTCGGGCAGTAATTGCCGCTGCCGCATCCGCCGGTGACGCCTTCGAGGAAGAGTTGCTCGATCCAGTCGACGGCGAAGCCTCCCGGACATGCGACATCGAGGAAAACGCCCGCGCAGGAGGGCGGCGCGAAAGTCGCGCCGTGCTCGGCCTTGAGCAGGAAGACGGCCATCTGGGCGCGGGTGACGGAGCTCGTGCCGCAGTAGTTGCCGCCGCCGCAGCCCGCGGTGACGCCGTTGCGCGCGACGGTGTTGACGTAATCGTGGAAGGTGTTCGACGGCGGCATGTCGAGGAAATCCACCTGGATGTTCTTCGTCGCCATCGGCGAGGAGCAGCCGGCACTGGTCTCGACGACGGTGCAGACCATGGTCGTGCCGGGGGAGGCGGCGTCGAAGACGATCTGGCGCGTGGTCTGGCCGGCGGTGATCACACCGCCCGAGAGCGTCCAGGCCCAGGTCGCGCCGGGGTGGTTTGGCACGCTCGCGGAAGCGCCGGAGGCGCCGACCGGCACCGAGAGCGGCGCCGAAATCGTCGGCAGCGCGGGCACCGGATTGACGGTGACCGTGGCGGTCGCGGCGTTGGTGGACGGGCAGCCGTTGGCCGCCATGACGGTGAGCGTGTAGACGGTCGTCACCGTGGGAGTCGCCATCGGCGTGCAGCTCGACGGATTGTCGAGCCCGCTCGTGGGCGACCACGAGCACGACGCGCCGCCCGAGCCCGTGAGGGGCGTCGCCGTGCCGGCGCAGACGGTCGCCGATCCAGAGGCGGAGGCCGTGGGCCGCGCATTGACGGTCAGCGTCGCCGGCGAGGACGTGAGTGACTGTCCGAAGCCGTCCGTGACGACGACGTCATAGGTGCCCGAATCGCCTCCGACGGTCGGGCTGATGGTCAGCGTGTCCGTGGTCGCGCCCGAGATCGTGCCGCCGTCGGCGAGAGGGGCGGCGCTCTTGCGCCACTGGTAGGTGAGCGTGGGCTGGCCGGTCGCGGTCACGCTGAAGACGGCCGGCGCGCCCGCGCAGAGGGTCTGAGTCGCGGGCGCCGTGACCGTGATCGGAATGCGCTCGTAGGCGCCCATGTCCACGATCCCCGGAGGAACGTTGCCGACGCCCGTGTCCGCGACGTCCGGATCGTCGAAAAAGCGGGGCAGCCCGCGCACGTCCACGGTCGTGCCGCCGGGGACGAGCGTGTTGTTGCCGGCGTCCACGACCGGCGACAGCGCACCCGGGCGCAGGTCCGAGGGCGCGCCGAGAAAGAGCGGATCGGACTGGATGTTGCCCGAGCCCGCGAACGGCGAACCGCCTTCGACGTCGCACCAGGTGATGGACGCGGAGGAAGAACCGTCGAAGAAGATCTCCGGGACGAGGTCGCCCCAGAAGATCGTGTTCGAGATGGTGTTGCTGTTGCTCAGGAAGAACGCCGCGCCGTAACCGTTGTTGGCGTTGAACGTGCAGTCCTGGATCTTGTTGTTGTCGCCCTGGATCTGCACGCCGTTCGGGCTGTTCTGGGCGATGACGCAGTTGATGAGCGTCGTGTTGCCCGCCGTTTGCACCCCGCCGCCGCCGGTCGTCGAGCCCGAGATGGAGTTCGATCGGATGACGCATTGCTCGGCGTCCACCGAACCGCCGCCCGTCGAAAGGCCCGCTCCCCCGGCGCCGAAGGCGACGGTGTTCGAGGCGATCGTGCACGAGAGCAGCTGCGGCGCCCCGCTCTCGACCCGAACCGCTCCGCCGCGGAAGGCCGCGTAGTTGGCGGTCATCGTCAGGCCCACGAGCTTGGGGCTCCCGCCGTTCACCCAGAGGGCGCCGCCGCGGTCGTTGGGGTTTGCTCCGTCCGCCTGGCCGCCCGAGACCGTCAGGCCGTCGAGGATGCCGGAGAGGGTGACCGTCGCGTCGGCCGTGACGACGTGGTAGCTGTTGTCGCCCGAGAACCCCGCTGTCCCGATGTCTCCCGAGAGGATCACGACGTTGGCCACAGGATCCCGCTGGCCGCGCAACGTCTCGGTGCCGTTGAAGCCGCCGTACACGGCGACGCCGTTCTTCATCGCGAAGCTGATCGTGCGGTCCGACGTCGCGGTCGGCTTGTAGGTCCCGGCGGCAACCCAGATCTCGTCGCTCGCGTTGGCGGCGGCGAGAGCCGTCTGCAGATTCGTGTAGGCCGTCGCCCAGCAGCCGCTGCCGGAGGGCACGGGTTTGACGCAGAGGGTGGTTGCGGAGGCCGCGGTTGTCGCGACCGCGCACATCAGGATCGAAACGGTCAGGTATCGCGCGGCGAGGCGCATCGAGTCACTCCCTTTCCCTTTGATTGCCCGGAACACCCCCCATTGTCGCGCCGATCGGCCCGAAAAGTCAGCCGTCCGTTCGGGCAGGTATCGGGGCGCCGCGCGAGCTCGGCGCGCCGCCCGAGGACAGGGTGATAGGGTCGCCGGCGAGGCCTTCGATGAGCGAAACCACGCGCCTGCGGCTCTGGACGCTGACGAAGATTCCGCTGCTCTTCTTTCTCCGCCCCTCGGTCGTGGAGGTGAGCGAGCGTTCCACCGCGATCCGGATTCCGCTCACGCGCCGGTCCCGAAACCACCTCGGTTCGATGTACTTCGGAGCGCTTTGCGCGGGAGCGGACCTGGCCGGTGCGCTGACCGCGATGCGGCGCATCGACGCGAGTGGCCGGCACATTTCCCTCATCTTCAAGGACGTGAAGGCGCAGTTCTTCAAGCGCGCCGAAGGCGACGTGCTCTTTTCCTGCGAGGATGGCGAAGCGGTGGCCGGCCTCGTGCGGCGCGCGATCGAAAGCGGCGAGCGCGAGGAATCGACGGTCCGCGTCGTGGCCACGGTGCCGGAAAAGCTCGGTCCGGAGCCCGTGGCCGAGTTCCTGCTGACGCTCTCGCTCAAGCGACGGGACTAGGCAGACCGGGCCCGGCGCACTGTCCATCAGGACAGGTCGAGTGTTACCAGCAGTGACGTTTTCGTCAGTCTCTCTCGCCCAGGGTGCGTCGAAGTCCTTCTCTTTCAGTAACCTGGATTCTGGCCTTTCGATTGCTCCATTGGTTGGACGAGGAAGGTGGGAAGGAGCCATGACCAACCAGTGGATCGAGCGGGCGGCCGCGGACGTGACGCTGGATCTCTCGCGTCTGAAGGGCGAGCCTTCGGGCAGCGACACGCGCTACTCGGTGGCGCTCGAGGGCCCCGTCGGGGAGCAGTGGGTGGAGGCCTACAGGACCCTGGAGCAGGCCGAGCCAGCCGCGCACCGGCGCTTCGAGCTCGACGTGCCGAGGGCAACGGTGCGTTTCTCCTGCCGCACCGTGGATGGGACCGGGGTCGTCTTCGATCTGCTCGAACAACTCGAGACGATCGTCGGGCGTGTCAACCAGGTCGCGGCGGTGCGCCGGGCGGCCGGTCCCCGGATCAGTCTCGCGTCCCCCGCGCTTCGCGCGCGATAGGAGCGCCGCCCGACGCCTCGTCGAGGGCGGGAGCGAGTCCCTCGTTGCGCCGCAGGCCCCGGGGTAGACTTTCGCGCCAATGACTTCGGAGCGTCGGTGAGAAAGTCGAACCGCCCGGCCTGGTTGTCCTCGACCGCCCTCATCTTCTATGCGCTCATCCTGGGCGTCGTCTGCGGCTTCCTCTTTCCCGCCGAAACGCACCCGGCCGCCTACGAGGCCTTCCGTTTCATGTCGAAGGCCTTCATCAACCTCATCAAGCTGCTGATCGTCCCGCTCATCTTTTCGACGATCGTGGTCGGGATCGGAAAGACGGGCGACATCAAGGCCGTGGGCCGCATGGGCGTCAAGGCCATCGTCTACTTCGAGGTCGCCACGACCGCCGCGCTCGCGCTCGGACTGACGATCGCCCACGTCGTGCGTCCGGGCGACGGGCTCCGTCTTCCGCCCTCGGGCGAGGTGATGGCGAAGCCGAAGACGCTCGTCGAGACGCTCCTGCACCTCTTCCCGTCGAACGTGATCGACGCGATGTCGAAGCAGGACGTGCTGCAGGTCGTGATCTTCGCGACCCTCGTCGGCATCGCGGCGGCGCACATCGGACAGAAGGCGGAACCGTTCCTGAAGATCATGGACTCGGTCGTGGCGGTGATGTTCCAGCTCACCGACTACGTGATGGCGTTGACGCCCCTCGGGGTCTTCGGCGCCATGGCGGGCTCGGTGTCGCACCACGGCCTGGCCGTCCTCGGGTCGTACGCGAAGCTCGTCGCCTCGCTCTATGGCGCGCTGCTGCTTTTCGCGCTGCTCGTGCTCGTGCCCGCTCTCGCGCTCGCGCGGGCGAACATCCGTCTTTTCTTCCGGAAGATCCGGGAGCCGTTCCTGCTCGCCTTTTCGACCGCCTCCTCGGAGGCGGCCCTGCCGCGCGCGCTCGAGAAGATGGTCGAGTTCGGCGTGCCCGAGTCCGTCGCCGGCTTCGTGATCCCCGCCGGCTACTCGTTCAACCTCGACGGCTCGACGCTGTACATCTCCCTCGCGTCCCTGACGATCGCGCAGGCGGCGGGGATCCAGCTTCCGCTCTCGACCGAGCTCCTGATGATGCTGACCTTCCTCATGACGTCGAAGGGGGTGGCCGGCGTCCCGCGCGCGTCACTCGTCATCATCGCGGCCGGCTGCGCGTCCTTCGGCCTTCCCGGCGAGGCGGGCGTCGCGATGATCCTGGCCGTCGACGAGCTCATGGACATGGCCCGGACGTCCGTCAACGTCATGGGCAACTGCGTCGCGTCGGTCGTCGTCGCGCGGTGGGAGGGTGTCCTCGGAAAGCCCCTCGACGTCCACGACGAGAACTCGCCGGGCGCCGAGCTCGGGAGGAAAGCGATTCTCTAGACCGGCGTCAGAGCGCCCGGGTGTATTCCGCGGCGTCCTGCTTCCACACGACGACCCCGCAGAATCGCTCGCCCTCGGGACAGACCGGGCGGACGGCGGCCATGTGGCGCAGCGTGCAGGGGGGCAGCAGCCACGGGCCGATGCGCGGGTTGGCCTCGCGGATCTGGAGGGTCTCGTCGAGGGAGGCGCGCCAGATTTCCTCCTGCGCGTTGTAGCAGAGGCGCATGGCGAACTTGTGGTGGAGGTTCAGGAGGTCCGCCGACTCGGTGAAGCGCAGGGCGACGGCGTTGGGCAGCAGGTACGCGGCGAACTCGTCGGCGACGCCGCGCGCGCGCAGCTCGCCGATCGCCGCCCACGTCTCGTCCATCGTCGCGCGGTAGAGGGCGTCGGCCTCGGGCACGTCGGCGACGAGCATCGGGACGATGTAATCGGGCTCGTCGGAGAGATACGCCGGCAGCGCGGGCCGCGAGGCGGGCGTCATGCGGTGACGCTGGTCCTGGCTGTCGGCCGTGTGCGAGAGCTTCTTGCGGAACGTGTACGAGGGGTGGAAGAGGGCGCGCGAGAGTTTGCCGTGCGTCGTCAGCGTGAGCGTCTCGCCGAGAGCGCGGTTCTGCGAAGGGTCGAGGACGAGGCGAATCGCGTCGTCGTCCGAGAGGGCGGCGCGGGGCAGACCCAGGATCTCGCGGACGGCCGAGGCGAGGACCTCCTCGTTGTTGGCCTTCCAGTCGACGAGGCGCGAGACCCGCCCGTGAAGCTCGCGGTCGAACTCCTCGCGGAAGGCGCGGCCGGCGGCGCGCACGCGGGGAAGGGACTGGAACGCCGCGTACTCGGGCGTCTCCTCGAGGGGCATCGGGTCCTGGAGAACGGCTGCGTAGAGCGGATCGTGGCGCAGCACTTCCGCGACCATCTGGCCGACGACTTCGCGCTGCTCGGCCGGCGCGTCCATGGACTCGCAGAGGCGCCAGTAGCGAAAGAGCGTGATGCCGGAGACCGTGTGGTACAGGTACGAGAAGGTCGCGACCGGCAGCACGTAGCGCGCAATCTCCTGCGCGCGCTTCTTGATCGAGCCCGCAAAGCGCGTCGGCCCGTCGCCGCGGGTGCGCCCCGGAAAGAGCCCGAAATACCGTTCGCCGGCGAGCGGTGTCAGCAGCTCCGTGAGCCGCGCGTAGGCCTCCTGCTGGCGCCGGGCGGTCCTCTCGTAGATGTCGCGCTCGACGGGCGGCAGCGGCGGGATCGCGTAGTTGCCGCGGCTGACCTCGACGTAGCGCTGCGAGACCTGCTCCGAGTTGTAGAAGGGGTGCGAGTGGAGGAAGGTCCACAGGAACTGCCGCGAGACGTTCTCGAGCGAAAACTGGAAGTGCGCGTGCTGAAACGTGGTGTGGTGGCCGGCCTCGTAGATGGACTTCGCGATGGCATCGCGCCGGTCGGGCCGGGCCGACGCCTGGTCTTCGGTGATGATGCCCTTCGAGGAGTAGCAGGTCCGCGCGGTGGCAACGACGTTCTCGAAGGGCCGGTCGAACGCGTGGACGAGACGGACTTTCGGCGCCGGCGAGGAGAAACCGAACGAGCGGTCGGGCAGGGGGAGACTCGACATCGAGTTCCCCATTCTAGCCCGGACCCTTCACGCACCGGTCCGACTCCGAGCCTGTGGCGCAGCTGTGAGGGCCTGAAGACGACTGGTTCTCGCATTGACCGAAAAGAGCTCTCCGAGAGGAAGCGGTTCGCCCTGCGGCCCCGGTCGCCGCAAAGTTCGATAGCATGGGCGCCGGAATGGGAGTCCAGACTCACGGCCGGTTGCCCGCAGCTTCCTTCCGCGCCGACGAGCGGCGTCGCGAGGGGCCGCGGTCGTGACGTCCGTGGCCGGCTGGATCGAGTTCGTCGTCCTGTTCGCCGCCTGGATCATTCTGCAGAGATGGGTCCTTCCAAAGCTCGGGGTGCCCACGTGAGCGGTGCCGCACCCGCGCCGGTCGGCGCGGACGGATCGGGGCGAAGAGGACGATCGACCGGCAGGTTGCCCGTGATCGCATCCGCAGCCGCGACGGAGGAACGGGGCGGCCGAGCGTTCCCGCGGTGCGCGTGCGGCGTGTCTTCGGCTCGAGCGCTCGGGCCAATCGCGGCGGTCTTCGGACTGTTTCTCGCGCAGGCGCTCTGTGCGCAGGCCCCGGCCCCGCGCCCGGGGCTCGAGCCCACGCCCTCTCCGGCGCCCGCGCTGCTCGTCAACGAGCGCCGGCCACTGCCCGGGATTCTCACCGGCGGCGCTCCCGCCGGCGAGGCCGGTTTCCAGGGCCTGGCCGGAGCCGGCGTGCGGACCCTGATCGACCTGCGCTCGGACGACGAGGTCGACGCCCGGATCCGCTCGGAGGCGGAGGCCGCGGGGCTCGTCTACGAGCGGATCCCGGTTCGCGGCGACGCCGATCTCGGCCTCGGGAGCGCCCGGGCGCTCGATGCGCTCCTCGACGAGCAGGCGCGGTATCCGGTTGCGATCGTCTGCGCGAGCGGCAACCGGGTCGGCGCCCTTCTGGCGGTTCGGGCCTTCTGGCTCCAGGGCACGCCTGCCACGGTGGCGCTCGCTCTCGGTCGTGCCGCCGGCCTGACAAGGCTGGAGCCGTCCGTGCGCTCCCTGCTCGGCCTGCCGCCGGCGCCGTCCGCGACCCCGTCCCCGAAGCCGACCCCGTCCCGGCAGAACTGATGCGGGCACCCGCACGGCCTTGCGGGGCCGCGACCGCGGGTACATAGTTCTGCAAGGATGCAGCTGCCGATCTACCTCGACCACAACGCGACGACGCCGGTCGATCCGCGCGTCTTCGAGGCGATGGCGCCCTACTTCACCAAGGCGTTCGGCAACCCGTCCTCCCGCGGACACGTGTTCGGATGGGAGGCCGAGGCCGCGGTGGACGCCGCGCGGGAGGCGGTTGCACGGGCGATGAACGCTTCGTCGAAGGAGATCGTGTTCACCAGCGGCGCGACCGAGTCGGACAACCTCGCGGTTTTCGGCGTCGCGCGCCTCCACCGCGAGACGGGCGGCCACGTGATCACGGCCTCGACGGAGCACCCGGCCGTCCTCGATGCCTGCCGGCAGCTCGAGCGCGAGGGCTTCTCCGTCACGTTTCTCGCGCCGGAGAAGGGCACGGGCGAGATCGCGCCCGAGAGCGTGGCCGAGACGATCACGGACAGGACCCTCCTCGTCTCGCTCATGCTGGCCAACAACGAGATCGGCACGATCCATCGGATCGCCGCGATTGGCGCGATCTGCCGGGAGCGGGGCGTCCTCTTCCACACCGACGCCGTCCAGGGCTTCGGCAAGATCCCCTTCGACGTCGCAGCCATGAACGTCGACCTCGCCTCCATCACGGCACACAAGATCTACGGGCCCAAGGGAACGGGGGCGCTGTACGTGCGCGCGCGCCATCCCCACGTCCGTCTTCAGCCCCTTCTCTTCGGCGGCGGGCACGAGCGGGGCCTGCGGTCGGGGACGCTGAACGTGCCCGGGATCGTCGGCCTCGGCAAGGCGGCGGAGATCGCCGTCGCCGAGATCCCGGAGGAGAGCCGTCGCCTGCGGCTGCTGCGCCGGCGCCTCCACGACGGGATCACGGCGCGGCTGGACGGCGTCGTGTTGAACGGCGCGGCGCTGCCGGGGAGCGAGCCGGACGGCGCGCTCGTTGCGGGCGTCGCGGACCGGCGGCTGCCGGGAAACCTCAACGTCTCGTTTGCGGGCGTGGACGGAGAAGCCCTGCTCGCCGGCATGAAGGACGTCGCGGTCTCGACCGGTTCGGCCTGCACCTCGGCGTCGCTCGCGCCCTCGCACGTGCTGACGTCGATCGGCGTCCCGAAGGAGCTCGCGCACGCCTCGATGCGCTTCGGCCTCGGAAGGTGGAATACGGCCGAGGAAGTGGATTACGCCGTCGAGACGGTCGTCCGCGCGGTCCAACGCCTTCGCGAGAAATCGCCCCTGGCGCAGGCTTCCAGCCGATAGGTAGAGTGTCTCCTCGGGTCAGGCTGGCAGCCGGCGGCTGACGGCGGAAAGCTCACTTGCTCACGGATCTCGTTCGCGGTCTCTCCTCGTACGCGGACCTCCTCGCGGGGGTCCGGAGGGGAGAGGACCGCCTGGTCGTTTCCGGAGGCGTCGGCGCGCTGCCCGCGATCCTCGCCGCCGCCGTCGCACGAGACCTTTCGCGGCCCCTCGTGCTCGTCGTCGGCGGCGAGAAGGACGCCGAGCGCTCTCTCGGCGACCTCACGGCGGCCGGCTTCGAGCGGGTGTTTCACGCTCCGGCCCCGACGCTGACACCCTACCAGCGCATCCCCGCCTCGCTCAAGGCGCGGCGCGACGAGTTCGCCCTCCTGACGGCGCTCGGTTCCGGCGCGGCCCCATGGGCGGCCGTGCTGCCCGCGCGGTCGCTCTTCGTGCGGCTGCCCGAACCCGCGCGCTTCGAGCAGATGGTCCTGCACCTCTCGCGCGGCCAGGAGGTCTCCCTCGGGCGCCTGGTCGGGCGCCTCACGCGCCTGGGCTACCGGCGCGGCGATCTCGTCATCGAAACGGGCGACCTCGCCGTGCGCGGCGGTCTCTTCGACGTCTTCCCGCCCGATCGCGATCTCGCGGTTCGCGTCGAGCTCGAGGGCGACACGATCGCGTCGCTGCGTCTCTTCGACCCCGACACCCAGCGCTCGCGCGAGAAGCTCGACGAGGTGTGGCTGCCGCCCTTCGCGGCCTCCGAGGAGTCTGACGAGGCGCGGCGGCTCATGACCGAGCGCATCGGCCGGCCGCCGTCCGAGGCCGAGCGCGACGTCTTCGCTCCCGGAGTCACCCCGATGGCGGCCGGGTGGCTCGACCACGCCGGGGGCGCCCTGATCGCGCTCGTCGAGCCGGCGTCGGTGGAGGAGGAGATCGCGGCCTTCGGAGAGCGCCTCGCCGCCGACCGCGATCCGGACCGCGACGCCTTCGCCCCGGAAGAGCTGATGCATCCGCCGGCGAAGATCCGCGAGCGTCTGGCGGGGGTGGCCCTGCGGTTCGACCGGCTCGGCCTCGGCGAGGCCGGCGCGACGGCCATCCGCCTGCCGGCCGAGGCGATCGCGGGACACGGGGGGCGCACGGCGGAGGCGGCCGCGGAGCTCGCCCGGGCCCTCGCGTCGGGAGAGGAGGTCGTCGTCGCCTCGCGGCCGACGGGCGGCGCGGAGAAGTTGAAGCGCCTCGCCGTCGAATACGGGTTTCACGTCTCCTCGCAGCGGCATCCCGGCGTCGTCGTGACGACCCCGGCGGAGATCTCCGCCGGGTTCCGCCTGCGACAACCGCTCCTCTCCGTGTACTCGGAGGAGGAAATCTTCGGCGAGGAACGCCGCTCGGTCGCAGCGCGGCGCAAGCCCGCCGAGGCCTTTCTCTCGGACCTGCGGGACTTGAAGCTCGGCGACGCCGTGGTGCACGTCGACTACGGCATCGGCCGCTTCAAGGGCTTGAAGCGCGTGCCCGTCGAGGGCGAGGACCGGGAGTTCATGGAGATCGAGTATTCCGAAGGAAAGGCGCTCCTGCTTCCGGTCGAGCGCCTCGACCTCGTGCAGAAGTACTCGGGCGTCGAAGGCGTCGAGCCCGCGCTCGACCGCCTGGGCGGCGCCGGCTGGGCGAAACGCAAGGCGTCGGTGCGCAACGCCATGCGCGACATGACCGACCAGCTCCTGAAGCTCTACGCGCGCCGCAGCCTCGCCGAGGGCTTTGCGTTCTCGAAGGACTCGCCGTGGCAGAAGGAGTTCGAGGACGCCTTCGAGTACGTCGAGACGCCCGACCAGGCGCAGGCCATCGCCGACGTCAAGCGCGACATGCAATCGGCAAAGCCCATGGACCGCCTCCTGTGCGGGGACGTCGGTTACGGCAAGACCGAGGTGGCGATGCGCGCCGCGTTCAAGGCGGTGCTCGACGGCAAGCAGGTGGCCGTCCTCGCCCCGACGACGATCCTGGCCGACCAGCACTTCCGGACTTTCAAGCGCCGATTCGCGGCGTTCCCCGTCGTGATCGAGCTGCTCTCGCGGTTTCGCTCGCGCGCGGAGCAGAAGGAGACGATCGCGAAGGTGGCCGAGGGGTCGGTCGACATCCTGATCGCCACGCACCGGATGCTCGGCAAGGACCTCGCGTTTCGGGACCTGGGGCTCTTGATCGTGGACGAGGAGCAGCGCTTCGGCGTCGCGCAGAAGGAACGCCTCAAGGAGTGGAAGGCCTCGATCGACGTCCTCTCCATGTCGGCGACGCCGATCCCGCGGTCCCTGCACCTGTCGCTGTCGGGGCTGCGGGATCTCTCGATCATCGAGACGCCTCCGAGAGACCGGCTCGCGATCGAGACGCAGGTCGTCCCGTCGCGCCCCGAGATCATCCGCGAGGCGATCGAGGCGGAGATCGCGCGCGGCGGCCAGGTCTTCTTCGTGCACAACCGCGTGGAGTCGATCGGCCGGATCAAGCAGACGCTGGAAGAGCTGCTTCCGTCGCTGCGGATCACGGTCGCCCACGGGCAGATGCCGGAAGCCGAGCTCGAGAAGGCGATGCTGCGGTTCTTCTCGCGCGAGGCGGACGTGCTGCTCGCGACGGCGATCGTCGAGAACGGCCTCGACATCCCGTCGGCCAACACGATCCTCATCGACCGCGCGGAGACGTTCGGCCTCGCCCAGCTCTACCAGCTTCGCGGCCGTGTCGGCAGGAGCGACAAGCCCGCCTACGCCTACCTGCTCGTTCCCGAGACGGCCGCGCTTTCCGAGATCGCGCGGCAGCGGCTGGCGTCGATCCGCGAGTTCTGCGATCTCGGCGCCGGGTTCCGGATCGCCGCGCGCGACCTCGAGATCCGCGGATCGGGCAACATGCTCGGAGGAGAGCAGTCCGGCCACATCGCCGCCGTGGGATTCGAGACGTACCTGACGCTCCTCGAGGAGGCGATCCGCGAGATCCGCGGCGAGGAGCCGCTGCCGGAGCGCACGGTCACGCTCTCGCTCGGGATCGACCTGGCCATCCCGCACGAGTACGTCGAGGACGAGAACTGGCGGATGATGATCTACAAGAAGATCGCCCGCGCCGGAGACGATGCGGCGCTTGCGGAGACCGCCCGCGAGGTCGCCGACCGCTTCGGCGAGCCGCCTCCGGAGGTGCGGCGCCTGATCGAATACGCCCGGCTGCGAGCGCGGGCCGAGCGGCTCGGGGTCACGGCGATCACCCGGCAGGCGGGCAAGGTGCACCTGCGCTTTGCCGAGAACGCGGCGGTCGACGCCGAGCGGGTGCTCGCGTTCGTCGGCCGGACCCCGGGCTCGAGCCTCTCGCCCGCCCGCGTGCTGACGCTGCTCGCCCCGGACGGGGACCGTCTGCTCGCGGGGCTCATCGAATTGCTGCCGTCGCTCGAGCGGCAGGTGGCCTAGGGGAAACTGGAATTCGAGGGCTCAAAAGGTGTTAATAATGTCCGCCGTGCGCAAGCCATTTCTCCTCTTCGTCCTCCTGGCGCTCGCTGCCGGGGCCGCGCTGCCGGCGGCCGAGCTCGTCGAGCAGATCGTGGTGCGCGTCAACGACCGCCTCGTCACCCAGACGGAGTTCGACAAGCGGCTCGCGATTGCAGCCAAGGCGCCGGGGCGGGCCCCGACGGACCTCGCGGACCTGCAGCGGTCGGTCCTCGAGGACCTCATCCGCGAGAAGCTCCTCGAGGAAAGGGCCAAGGAGATGTCGGTGGCGGCGACCGACGAGGAGGTCGAAGTCGCGGTCGCGCGCGTCAAGGCGCAGTACAACCTGACGACCGACGCGGAGTTCGACGCGGCCCTGGCTCAGTCCGGGATGACGCGCGACGAGCTCAAGCGCCAGATGCGGCTGAACATCACGCTGCAGAAGGTCGTCGGACGCGACGTCACGTCGCAGCTCCAGCTCACCGACGACTCCCTGCGTCTCGAGTACGAGCGCAAGAAGGAGCAGTTCTACGTGATTCCGGAATCGGCGCACGTGGCCGAGATCGTGCTCAAGTTTTCCTCCGGCGACGGCGAGGGGCGGCAGAAGGCGGTTCTCGAGATCGAGCAGATCCGCGGCCGGGTGAAGACGGGCACGTCCTTCGCCGATCTCGCGAAGGATGTCTCGGAAGGCAACACGAAGGACAAGGGCGGCGATCTCGGAACGGTCTCCAAGGGCGAGCTCGTCGAGGCCCTCGACGCCGCGATCTTCGTCACGCCTGCCGAGGAATACCCGGCCCCGGCGCTGCTGGCGGACTCGATTCACCTCTTTCACGTCACCGACCGGAAGCCCGCGGGATTCAAGCCTTTCTCGGAGGTCAAGGAAGACCTGCGCAAGCGCATCGGCGACGATCTCTACGACAAGCGCTTCAACGAATACGTGGACAAGCTGCGCCGCGACGCGTTCGTGAAAATCTACGTGCCGGAGCTCGCGAAGCTGGACGAGAAAAAGGCGAGCTAGTCGGTCGTCCGTCGCCACAGGCTCTCTTCAGTGCGCCTGCGCCTCCCTCTTCCTCCCGGCTTCTCCTTCGACGCGGTCGTCCGGTCGCATGGCTGGTACGACCTGCCTCCTTTTTTCTACGACGCGGAGGGCGGCGTTCTCACGGCCGTCGTGCCCGGGCCGACGACGCTCACGTTTCGCGCCAGGGAGGGGCGGCTCGAGGCGTCCGGGGCCGTGGATGGCCGCGCGGCGCTCGAGCGGCTGACGCGGCGCGTTTTTTCCCTGGATCTCGACCTGTCCGGGTTCGACGGGATGCTCGCGGACGAGCCGCGGCTCCGTCGGGCGCTGTCCCGGGGCGGCGGGCGCATGCTCCGCGCGCCCACGCTCTTCGAGGATGCCGTCAAGATGCTGCTGACGACCAACTGCTCGTGGGCGGCGACGCGCGGCATGGTCGTGCGCCTCGTGGCCCTGGCGGGAGACGGCGGGTCCGCCTTCCCGCGTCCGAGCGCGATCGCGCGCCTGCGCTCGAAAACGCTGCGCGACAAAGTCCGCTGCGGCTACCGGGCCGAGGCGCTCTCGCGCCTGGCGCGGCGTGTGGACTCGGGAAAGCTCGACCTCGAGGCGTGGGAGCGCGGCGAGGCGCCCGCGGACGAGGTCCGCGAAGCGATTCTCGGCGAGCACGGCTTCGGACCGTACGCCGCGGAGGGCCTCCTGCGCATCCTCGGGCGGCACGAGTACCTGGCTCTCGACTCGTGGGTGCGCAAGCAATTCCGGCGTCTCCATCCGGGCCCGGCGAAGACCGTCGATCGGGCCATCGCGAGGCGCTACGCGCGGTTCGGTGACTACAGGGGTCTTGCTCTGTGGCTCGAGCTGACGAGCGAGTGGCACGAGGGGGCGCAGGCGCTCTGGCCCTGACCGGAGCGATGCACAGGTCCTTGGGCGAGCGCCTTACGCCCGTTTAGCGCTCCTAATTTTTTTAGGCAAACTTCTTTTCTTGACTAATAAACCACGGCACTCCTAACATCCGCCCAGTGGCCAAATCTGGCTAAAAGTGGGAGAAAGTGGTCCCGGAACGCCAACGGGACGACCTTTAAAGGATGGATCGCTTTCGTGGAAGCGCGCCGGCCCGTCTCGACGAGAAGGGCCGGCTGAAAGTGCCGAACCTCTTCCGTCAACAGATCGAAGAGGCGTTCGGGCGAGACCTCTTCGTCACGTCGCTCCACGGCCGGAACTTTCTCGTCTATCCGCTCCCGATCTGGCGCGCCCTCGAAGAGAAGCTCGCGGAGCTGCCGGCGATCCACCGCGCGAAAAACAAATTTCTCGAGCGCGTCAACTTCTACGGGCAGGACGCCGCGATCGACGGGCAGGGCCGCGTCCTGGTCCCGCAGATCCTGCGCGACGCCGCGAGCCTGCCGGCCGACGTCGTGGTGACGGGAAACATCGACCACCTCGTCGTCTCCGACCGCGGCGGTCTCGCCAAGAAACTGGCGACCGAGGAGTTCGGGCCCGAGGACTACGACGAACTGTCGAAGCTGCTGCTGTGAACGCGAGCCGGGAGTCGTGAGACGTGAGCGAAAGGAGCCAGGCCGATTGAAACGAGGCCGCACGTCCCCGTCCTCCTCGAAGAGGTCGTCACGCTGCTCAGGCCTGAGCGCGGCGGGTTCTTCGTGGACGCGACGCTCGGGGCGGGAGGCCACGCGGAGGCCCTGCTCGAGCGCGGACCGCAGATCCGGCTTCTCGGCCTCGATCGAGACCCGGATGCGCTCGCCGCGGCTCGCGAGCGGCTCGCCCGTTTCGGCGACCGGGTCGCCTTCCGGGAGGCCGACTTCGGCGATCTCGAGGCCGCGCTCGAGGGCTTTCCGGCGCCCGACGGCATTCTCGCGGACCTTGGCGTCTCCTCGATGCAGCTCGATCGCGCGGAGCGGGGGTTCTCGTTCCGCCGCGACGGACCGCTCGACATGCGAATGGGTGGAAGCGGGCGGAGCGCGGCCGACATCGTGGGCGCGGCTTCGGTCGAAGAACTAACACGGATTTTCCGTGATTTTGGGGAGGAGCGAATGGCGGCAAAGATCGCGCGCGGAATCGTGGCGGAACGGGCCCGCGGCCCCATCACGACGACCCGGCAGCTGGCGAGGGTCGTCGCGGAGCACAAGGGAGGCCGGGAGAAGATCGACCCGGCGACCCGTGTCTTCCAGGCGCTCCGCATCGAGGTCAACCAGGAGCTCGTGGCGCTCGCCCGATTTCTCGCGGCAGCCGTCGCCCGGATGAAGCAGGGCGGCTGCCTCGCGGTCATCTCTTATCACTCGCTCGAGGACCGGATCGTCAAGGAAGCCTTCCGCCGGGACTCGGGCGTCTGCCTGTGCCCGCCGAGGATGCCCGCGTGCGTCTGCGGCGCGCGCAAGGCCCTGGAGGTCCTGACGCGGCGCCCGATCCGGCCGTCGGAGGCCGAGGTCGATCGTAATCCGCGCTCGCGCAGCGCACGCCTGCGGGCGGCCGAAAAGATCGTCCCGGAGGCCTTGGCGGTCTGAGGATCGCCGAACCGAACATGAGCACCCTGTATGCGCAGACCAAGCGGGTCGAAAACCTGCACCTGACGCGCGAGCGCGACCGGCGCCGCGGCCGGGAGCTCGCGACTTTCCTGCTGGCCGGGCTGCCCGTCGCGTGCGCGCTGCTCGGGTACGCGGCGCTGCACATCGAGACGGTGCGTGTCGGCTACCTGCGCGAGGCGCGGCAGAAGACGATGACGGACTTGACCGAGGAGAACCGGCGGTTGCGCGCCGACCTCGGGCGAGCGTCCTCGCCGGACCGCGTGGCCGCGCTCGCCCAGAAGAAGGGCCTGCGGCCGCCGCACCCCGGTCAGGTGCAGTACGTCGAGGCGCCGGGAGGCGCGGCGCGGTGAACGCCGTCCGACGCGGCCGCACGCGGTTGCTCGCCCTGCTGCTCGCGGCGTGGGCCGCGGCCGTGGTCGGGCGGCTCGTGCAGGTCCAGATCGCGCAGGGATCGCGCTACCGCGCCCGGGCCCAACGGCAGCAGGAGCGCCGCATCGAGATCCAGGGCTCTCGCGGCTCGATTCTCGACCGGGAAGGACGGGAGCTCGCCGTTTCGGTCGAGGCCGCGTCGGTCTACGTGATTCCGGACGAGGTCGAGAATCCGCGCGCCACGGCGCAGGCGCTCGCGCCCCTGACGGGCATGGCGCCGGGCGAGGTCCTCGAAAAGCTCAAGTCCGAGCGCGGCTTCGTCTGGGTGCGCCGCCAGATCGACACGGACGCGGCCGATAAGGTGCGCGGCCTGAAGCTTGCGGGCGTCCATCTGGTTGCCGAGCCGAAGCGGTTCTATCCGAAGGGCCACCTCGCCGCCTCGGTGCTCGGGTTCGTCGGCACCGACGACGCGGGCCTGGCCGGACTCGAGCACCTCTACGACCGGACGATCCGCGGCAAGCCGGGCGAGATCGTCGCGCTGACCGACGCGCGCCGCAGCCGCTACGGCGAGTCCGAGACGGCGAGCAGCCGGCCGGCCGAGGAGGGCGCCTCGCTCGTGCTCTCGCTCGACTCGGGCGTGCAGTTCGCGGCCGAGCACGAGTTGGCGGCCGCGATGGCGGAGCACCGCGCGAAGTCGGGCTCGATCGTCATCCTCGACCCCTGGAACGGCGAGATCCTCGCGATGGCTTCGGCTCCCGATTTCGACCCGAACGAGTTCGGCCGCTACCCGGCCGAGGCGCGGCGCAACCACGCCGTCGCGGATTCCTACGAGCCTGGCTCGACCTTCAAGATCGTCACGGGATCCCTCGCCCTCGACGAGGGCCTCGTCTCGCTCGACGAGATCATCGACACGGGCGACGGCACCATCCGGGTCGCCAACACCCTGATCCAGGAGGCCGATCATCACCGGTACGGCGCGCTGACGCTTGCCGGCGTCCTCGAGCACTCGTCCAACGTCGGCATCATCCGGGTGGGCCTGCGCCTGGGCGCGCGGCGGCTTTACGAAGGCGCGCGGTCGTTTGGCGTCGGCCAGCCCACGGGCGTGGACCTCCCGGGCGAGAATTCCGGGATCCTGCGAGCTCTGCCGCGCTGGTCGGCGCTCTCGAACGCGGAGATCTCGATGGGCCAGGA
>Ga0209048_10001662_pt1 | contig 22618 bp, 23 predicted proteins | sample FrelakmetCRP12CR_FD_187146 | JGI IMG/M metagenome (GOLD analysis project Ga0209048, IMG submission 187146) | Freshwater lake sediment microbial communities from the University of Notre Dame, USA, for methane emissions studies - CRP12 CR (SPAdes)... | ecosystem: Environmental > Aquatic >... | reverse complement strand
CGCCGACGCAGCAGTCGCCGCCCGCCACGACCGCGCCCTGATCGCGGTCGAACGCTGGTTCCTGTACATGCCCTTCGTGCACGCGGAATCGAGCGCAGCGCAAGCCCGCTCCATCGAGCTGTTCACGCGCTTGCGCAGCGACACGGGACTGTCCGACCCGCTGCACTGGGCCGCAAGACACGCCGCGGTGATTCGCCGCTTTGGCAGGTACCCGCACCGCAACGCGATCCTCGGACGCACCTCGACGGCCGACGAAATCGCGTTTCTCGGCGAGCCCGGCAGCCGCTTCTAGGCTAAGCTTGTTGCGTGCAAGTCGTCGAGATTACCCTTGGCCTGCTGCTGGCGGTCGCGCTCATCGCAGTCATCGCAAAATGGGTGCCCGTCCCGGTCCCGCTGTTGCAGGTCGCCGGCGGCGTGCTGCTGTCGTACACCCCCGGGCTGCGCGAGTTCTCGATACCGCCCGAGGTTTTTTTCCTGCTGTTCATTCCGCCGCTGTTGTTCGCCGACGGCTGGCTCATCCCCAAGCGCGACCTGATCAGCGCGCTGCGGCCGGTGCTCCTGCACGCGATCGGCCTGGTCTTCCTGACCGTGCTCGTCGTGGGGTACCTGATGCACTGGTTGATCCCCGACCTGCCGCTGGCCGCCGCCTTTGCGCTGGGCGCGGTGATCTCACCCACCGATGCGGTCGCGGTCAATGCGATCACGAGCAAGCTCAGCATCCCGTTGCGCGCGACGACCGTCGTCAACGGCGAGAGCCTGATCAACGATGCCTCGGGTCTGATCGCGTTCAAGTTCGCGGTCGCGGCAGCAGTGACCGGAGCCTTCAGCTGGAGCGACGCGCTGCTGCAGTTTTTCGTCGTGTCCGCCGGCGGCTTCGCGCTGGGGCTTGCGGTCGCGTGGGTCATCGGGCAATTGCGCATCAGGCTGAAGCGATTCTGCGTCGTCGACCCGACGATCCTGACGGTCTTCTCGCTGCTCACTCCGTATGCCGCGTACCTCGCCGCGGAGAAGCTGGGTCTGGGCAGCATCCTCGCGGTGGTCGCAGCAGGGCTCTACGCGGGTGTCCACGATGCCCGTCACATCGACGCGCCGACGCGCACCCACGCGTGGGAAGTCTGGACGATGCTGCTGTTCGCCCTGAACGGGCTGGTGTTCGTGCTGCTCGGCGTGCAGCTGCATTCGATCGTCGCGGGCGTGTCGCGCGCCGGCGTCGGCGAGCTCGCCGGCTACGCGCTGGCGCTGGCGGCGACGGTGATCGGCTTGCGCGTGCTGTGGGTCTTTCCGGCGGCGCTACTGCCGCCGCTGCTGTCGAAGCGCATCCGCGACACCGAGGGCATGCGCAGCCCGCGCCTGATCTTCCTGGTCGGCTGGGCCGGCATCCGCGGATCGGTGACGATGGCGGCGGCATTGTCGATACCGCTGCTGACCGCCTCGGGCGCGCGCTTTCCCGGCCGCGACCTGATCATCCTGCTCGCCGCCAGCGTCATCGTCGTGACGCTGCTGCTCAACGGATTGACCCTGCCCTTCGTCATTCGCGCGCTGAATATCCGTGGCGACGGCATCGCCGAACGCGAAGAGCGCGCGGCGCGCATCGCGACCGCGCAGGCCGCCGTCGATGCGCTGCGGAAGCTGTTGCCCACGCTCGATCGCGCCGCGGAGACTACTTACGCGCAGACGCTCATCGACCGTTACCAGAGCCACTTGCACCGCTACTCGGCCAATGCGGATCGCCGGCGGCATCTGGATTCGCTGCACGAGTCGCAGCGGCGCATCTGGCTCGCCGCGGTCGACGCCGAACGCGCCGAGCTCATGCAGATGCGCGATGCCGACGAGATCAACGACGAAGTGCTGCGCGTGCTGCAGGCGGACATCGACGGCGAGGAAGCGTTGATCGTCGGAGCGGCACGCCGTGCACACTGAGGCGGCGCAGCGGCGCCATCGATGCCGAGTGCTCGCGCCATGACGCATACGCTAGGCATACTCGGCGGCACCTTCGATCCGATCCACTACGGACATCTGCGCTTCGCCGCGGCGGTGCGCACGGCGCTCGCGCTGACGCAGATCCACCTCATTCCCTCGGGCCAGCCGCCGCATCGCGCGGCACCGGTCGCGTCGGCCGAGCACCGGCTGGCGATGACGACGTTGGGCTGCGCGGAATTTCCCGGCCTTGTCGCCGACGGCCGCGAAGCCCGCCGCCCCGGCCCGAGTTACACGGTGGTCACGCTCCAGGAACTGCACGCGCACGACAGGTCGCGGCCGCTGGCGCTGCTGCTGGGCAGCGATGCGCTGCACGGGCTTGCCACCTGGTACCGCTGGGAACAGCTGTTCACGCTGGCGCACCTGGTCGTCGTCGAACGTCCCGGCGAGGCATTCGACGCGGGGAAACTGCCGCCCGCGCTGCGCGAGCAATGGGAGCGGCGCCTGACCACCGATCCATCGCGCCTGTCGCGCGGCCTGGCCGGAACGATCCTGCGGCTGACGGTGGCGCCGCAGCCGATTTCGGCCACCTCGATCCGCGCCGCGCTGGCGCGCGGGCCGGCGGGACGCGCCGAAGTCGCGGGTTTGCTTCCCGCGACAGTTCTGGCTTATATTGACCGCAACCAACTGTATCGGTCCCCCACGGATGCGCCTTAATCGCCTGCAGAAAATCGCCGTCAACGCTCTCGAAGACATCAAGGCCCGCGACATCACGGTGCTCGATGTCCGCAAACTCACCAGTCTGTACGACACGCTGATCATCGCCACTGCCGAGTCCAACCGGCAGGTGAACGCGCTCGCCCAGCACGTGCGCGACGCCATGAAGGAAGGCGGCGCTCCGCTCATCGGCGTCGAGGGCGAGGAATCCGGCGAGTGGGTGCTCGTCGACTGCGGCGACATCGTCGTGCACGTCATGCAGCCGGCGGTGCGCTTGCACTACAACCTCGAAGAACTGTGGACACCGCCGGCGCCCACGCGTCGCGCCAAGGTCGCGGTCACGAGCTGAGCCGCGCGGCGTCGGCCCGGCCGCACCGACACCGAGCGCAGCGAACGCGCCCGCCATGAAACTGCGCCTCGTCGCGCTCGGCCAGAAGCTGCCGGCATGGGTCGGCGCCGCGTACGACGACTATGCTCACCGTCTGCCGCGCGAGTTCGCGCTCGAATTGGTCGAGCTCAAGCCCGAAGCGCGCAACCAGGGCAAGAGCCTCGCGCAGATCCTGGCCGCCGAAGCCGCGCGCATCGCTGCCGCAACGACCGGGTACCATGCCGTTGCCCTCGACGAGCACGGCGTGGCATGGACCACCGCGCAGCTCGCTCGCGAACTGCGCCGGTGGCACGACGAGTCGCGGCCGGTTGCGTTCGTGATCGGCAGCGCCGACGGGCTCGCGCCGTCGGTCAAGCGCGCTGCCGCAGCCATCGTCGCGCTGTCCGCGCTGACGCTGCCGCACGGGCTTGCGCGCGTCGTGCTGGTCGAACAGCTGTACCGGGCCGTGAGCCTGCTGCAGGGCCATCCCTACCATCGCGAATGAGCGCCGCCTTCATCCTGACCGAACGCCCTTCGGTGTACCTCGCGTCGCAAAGCCCGCGCCGGCAGGAGCTGCTGCGCCAGATCGGCGTCGAGTTCGAGGAGCTGCTGCTGCGCGAAGCCGCGGGCCGGCGCCGCGATGTCGCCGAAGTCCCACGCAAGGGCGAGCCCGCGCTCGACTACGTCAAGCGCATTGCGCGAACCAAGGCTTCGGTGGGCTGGCACCAGATGACGAGGCGCAACCTGCCGCCGCGGCCCGTGCTCGCCGCCGACACCGAGGTCGTGGCCGACGCCGTCGTCTTCGGCAAGCCCGGCGACGCCGCGGGCGCGGTCGCCATGCTGCGGCGCCTGTCCGGACGCACGCATGAAGTGATGACCGCCGTCGCCGTGCGCTGGAACACACAGATCGCGCTGGCGGTATCGACATCGCGCGTGACCATGCGCACGCTGCCCGACGACGAGATCGAGCGCTACGTGGCCACGGGCGAGTGCTTCGACAAGGCTGGCGGCTACGCGGTGCAAGGCCGCGCTGCCGCGTTCATCAGCCACCTCGACGGCAGTTATTCCGGGGTCATGGGGCTGCCGCTTTACGAAACCGCCGAGCTCCTGGGCAAGATCGGCTACCATGTCCTTTGAAGAGTTCCAGCCTGCCGCACGCAGCGCGAGCCGCCATGAGCCACGAAATCCTGATCAACGTAACGCCGCAGGAAACCCGCGTCGCCATGCTCGAGCAGGCGGTCGTGCAGGAACTGCACATGGAACGCGCCAGCGCCCGGGGACTGGTCGGCAACATCTACCTCGGCCGCGTCGTGCGCGTGCTGCCGGGGATGCAATCGGCGTTCGTCGAGATCGGGCTCGAACGCGCGGCCTTCCTGCACATCGCCGACATCTGGGAAACCCGGCAGAACGGCCACGGTCACGAAAGCAAGCTGATCGAGCGCATCCTGCACGAGGGACAGTCGCTGCTGGTGCAGGTCATCAAGGATCCGCTCGGCACCAAGGGCGCGAGATTGTCGACGCAGGTGAGCCTGGCCGGCAGGCTGCTCGTGTACCTGCCCCAGGATTCGCACATCGGCATCTCCCAGCGCATCGAGGATGAGGCCGAGCGCGAAAGCCTGCGCGAGAAGCTCCAGCAACTGTTGCCCGAGGGGCTCACCGGTGGATTCATCATCCGCACGATGGCCGAGACCGCGTCCGAGCGCGAGATGCAGAACGACATCGACTACCTGACCCGGCTCTGGCGCGACCTGACCGCCAAGTCGGGAACGGTGCCCGCGCCGACGCTGGTGTACCAGGACCTCAACCTCGCCCAGCGCGTGCTCCGCGACATGGTGACCGAGGAAACCGCGAGCATTCACGTCGATTCGCGCGAGACGTACGTGAAAATGCAGGAATTCGCGGCGCAGTACACGCAGAACATCTCCGACCGCATCGTGCACTACGTCGGCGAGCGGCCGCTGTTCGATCTCAACGGCGTCGAGGACGAGATCCAGAAGGCCTTGGCGCGGCGCGTCGACCTCAAATCCGGTGGCTACCTGATCATCGACCAGACCGAGGCGATGACGACCATCGACGTCAACACTGGCGGCTTCGTCGGCGGGCGCAGTTTCGACGAGACGATATTCAAGACCAACCTCGAAGCGGCGCAGGTAATCGCGCGGCAGCTGCGCCTGCGCAACCTCGGCGGCATCATCATCATCGACTTCATCGACATGGAGAATGTCGATCACCGCAACGCGGTGCTCGCCGAGCTCAACAAGATGCTCGAGCGCGATCGCACGCGCCTGACGGTCAACGGCTTCACCCAGCTCGGGCTGGTCGAGATGACCCGCAAGCGCACGCGCGAAAGCCTGGCGCACATTCTCTGCGAGCAGTGCTCGACCTGCGCGGGCCGCGGCGAAATCAAGACCGCGCAGACGATCTGCTACGAAATCCTGCGCGAGATCGTGCGCGAATCCAAGCAGTTCAACGCCAACGAGTTCCGCATTCTCGCCGCGCAGTCGGTGATCGACCATTTCCTCGACGAGGAATCGCAAAGCCTGGCGCAGCTGGGCGATTTCATCGGCAAGCGCATCTCGCTGCAGGTCGAATCGATCTATACCCAGGAACAGTACGACATCGTCCTCATCTAGGACCCGCGTGCGAACACCTTCGCACCCGACGCGCACCGCGACTCGCAGCAGCGTCATGTTCGTCGACCCGCAGCGGTTTCCGGCATGATCGGGCGGCTCTGGTCGCGCATCCGCGACTCCTTCGCGCGCCTCTTCCCCGGCAAGCCGCCGCAACCCGGTCGTTTCGTCGCGGGCAGCAAGATGTCTTGGCGCGGCTGGCTCCGGACGCTGCCCTGGATCTGGCCTTCGCGCGACTACCTGGTATACGTTCCGCGCGGCTATTCGCGCTGGAAGCGCCGGCCATTGGTGGTCATGCTGCACGGATGCAAGCAGACTCCGGAGGACTTCGCAGTCGGAACGCGCATCGCGGCGATGGCCGATCACCACGGCTGGCTCGTGCTCCTGCCGCGGCAAACCGGCAAGGCGAACCCCTGGAGCTGCTGGAACTGGTTCGACCACCGCACCAGCGCCGGCGGCGGCGAAGCCGCCATCGTCGCCGCGCAGATTCACGCGGTGCGTCGGGCCTATCGCGCACATCCGCGGCGGGTGTTCGTCGCCGGCATGTCCGCGGGCGGAGCCCTCGCCGCGACGCTGGGCGTACGCTATCGGCCGCTGTTCGCCGGCGTCTTCGTGCACTCGGGACTCGCCAGCGGCGCGGCGTCGAGCGCCCTCACCGCGCTCGACGTCATGATCCACGGCGCGGACACGCCTTTCGAGCGCATCGCGGCGTCTGCCCGCGGCAGCGCGCCGAGCGAGGCAGCGGCGCTGCCGCTGCTCGCGATCCGGGGCGGCGTCGATGAAGTCGTTGCGGACATCAACGCGGTGCAACTCGTCCGCCAGTACCTGGTGCTCAACGACCGCCTGAACGCGGTCGATCATCCGCCCGCGGAACTGCCGCGTCCGGACGCGGAATCCACGGTCCCGCTTGGCGACGGCCGCACGCTGACGCGGATCGACTACCGCGACGGCGAGCGCGTACTCGTGCGCCTGGTGCGCGTGCCGGACCTGGGCCACGCCTGGAGCGGGGGCGACGCTTCGTTGTCGTACAATGACCCGCGACCACCGGATGCAACCGGACTGCTCGCCGAGTTCGTCGTCGAGCAGATCCGCCTGCAGCGCAGGTTCGGCTCGGGGAGGAAATGATGCCAGCCACCAGCATGAATCACTTCACGGTGCTCACCGACGATGTCGACAACACCGTGCGCTTCTACGACGCGTTGCTGGGCCTGCGCGCCGGTCCGCGCCCGCCCTTCGATTTTCCGGGTGCGTGGCTCTATGCCGGCGAGGCGCCGATCCTGCACGTGGTGGGCGGCCGCCCGAAGAACGAACTCAGGGCCGGGGTCATCGATCACATGGCGTTCAGCGGCCGCGATCTGCCCGCGACGCTTGCCGCGCTGAAGGCGCGTGGCGTGGACTACGCCTGTCGCCGGCAGGTCGGTTCGGGCACCTGGCAGGTCTTCTTCCACGACCCGAACGGCGCGCGTGTTGAACTCGATTTCGACCGCAGCGAGTCGGACGCCGTCGGCTGATGTTGACGGCGACGCTCGATCACCTGATCGTCGCCGCCGCGACGCTCGAACAGGGCGAGGATTACGTCGAATCGCGACTGGGCAGGCGGCCGCAGCGTGGCGGCAAGCACGTCACGATGGGCACCCACAACAGCCTGCTCGCACTGGGGCCCCGCACCTATCTCGAAGTGATCGCGATCGACGCCGCCGCGGCCGCGCCGCCGCGGCCGCGCTGGTTCGGGCTCGACCGCCCGGCGATGCAGGCGACCTTGCGCGCCTCGCCGCGACTCGTCCACTGGGTGGCGCGCACCAGCGACATCGACACCGCGCGCGAGGCCGCGACGGTCGACCCGGGTCCGGCGCATGCGCTGTCGCGGGGACCCTACCGCTGGCGCATCACCATTCCCGACGACGGGCATCTGCCGGGCGCCGGCGTGATTCCGACGCTCATCGAATGGTCCACCGACAGCCATCCCGCCGATGCGCTGCCCGATTCGCGCCTGCGCATCGCTACCCTCGCGGCGGCGCATCCGGAACCCGCGCAGATGCGCGCCGCACTGGCCGCGCTGGGCCTGAGCGCGGCGCTCCAGGTCACCTACAACGCCACGCCGCGCCTGGCGGCGCTGGTGCACACGCCGCGGGGAACCGTCGCGCTCTAGGCGCGGTGGCCCGTGGTCGTCGCTCTTCTGCGGAGGGTAAGGAACGCGGAAAATTGCCTCAGGGCTTGGGCGGGGGCGTTGCTTCGCTCGCGGCGATCTGCCCGTACGCGACGCGCGCGATGGCCAGCAGCTGCGCCTTGTCGATGTTGCCCGACAGCGCGTAGCCGCACACGTCGTCGATCCAGTAGAAGACGCTGACCCCGTCCTCCTGTGCATAACGGAACGCGGTTTCGCGCGAGTGCGCGCCGTCCTTGCGCACGAGCAGCGATATGCGCTGTTTGTCGGCGTTTTCATACATGAACTGCGCGCCGGGCCTTTCGTTGCCGGCGACCAGCCTGCCGCCGACGAGCGCAAAACCCGCACCGTTCAGATTGGGCGCATGCAGCGGGTAGCTCAACCGCTTCGACAGCCAACGCACGAGCCGCTCTTCCTCGTTGGCCCAGATTTCCACCGGCCGGTTGGCGTCCGTCGCGTACAGCGCATGAGTCAGCGCGGCCTGGCGCTGGAACGTCACCGGCGTGCCCGCCTCCTGCAGCATCTCGCCGCGCAGCAGCCAGCCGAGCCCCAAGCCCACGGTCAGCGACGCGGCGGCCGCCAGCGCCGACCACGCCGCCCAAGGCACGCCGGTGCGTCCACGGCGCGGTCGCTCCGCGGCGCTGACCAGCTCGCGCGGCGATGGTTCGTCCAGCCACGGATCGAGCGCGTCGCGCAACCGCGCATTCATGCGCCGGATCTCGGCCACCCGCGCCGCGAGCGCGGGTTCCCGCTCGAGTGCCGAGGCGATCTCGCGTGCGCGCTCCGGCGGCACTTGACCGTCGGCATAAGCGTTGAGATCGTCGTCGGTCAGCGGCAGCGCGGGACTCATCTCACCACCTTCAGCGCCGCCGGCCGATCCGCCGTCATCCGCCGCAGTTTTTCGCGAGCGCGATTCAGGCGCGACATGACCGTGCCGATCGGCACGCCCTGGACATGCGCGATTTCGTCGTAGCGCAGCTCCTCGACCGCGGCAAGCACGAGCACTTCGCGCTGATCGCTCGGCAGGCGCCCGATCAGCAGCAGCACTTCGGCGAGCTCGACGCGATCGTCGTGCGTCGCGCGCACCGGGATTTCCCAGCCGGCGACGGGCCCGTTGTCGGCGTCGAGCGAGCTCTCGGCGAGCTCGCGCCGGCGCAGCGCATGCTGATTGGCGTGGACGTTATGCATGATCGTGAACAGCCATGCGCGCAGATCGCTCCCGGCTCGCCACAGGCGCCGCTTTGCCCAGGCCCGCGCCAGCGTGTCCTGCACCAGGTCGTCGGCGCGATGGACGTCGCCGGTGAGCACCCGCGCGTAGCGGCGCAGTCGCGGCAGCGCCGCGACCAGGTCCGGGTCAGGCAGGGTCTCGGACATCAGAGGGCGGCAATGCGCCGCAGGCATGGCCGGCTCCGGCGCGCTGCCGTGCACACACGGCGATCGGACTACTCCTTGATGACGTGCCAGGCGTTGTTGAAATTGTCTCCGCTCATGTCGCCAGGCTTGGCGTCCTTCGCCCAGGTGTAGACCGGCTTGCCCTTGTACGCCCACTGCTTGCCGCCGTCGTCGCGCGTGATGATGGTCCAGTCGCCCGAAGCCTTGGCATCGCCACCGGCCATCATCGGCGGCCAGTTGGCGGTGCACGGGCCGTTGCATACGCTCTTGCCCCCTGCGTCCTTGTCGAAGGTATAGAGCGTCATGCCGGCACTGTTGACCATCATGCCACCCATCTTCTTCGCGTCCTGCGCGACCGCGCCGCCGACCAGAAAACATCCGCAAACCACCGCTGCAATACCCTGACGAAGCTGCATATCATTCCCCCCCGAAGTTGAAATTACGCCGCAAACCCCCGGCCGCACCCATGTTACCAAGCAGCAAACACGTTTGCAGCGCAGTTTATTCCCGGTCGCGGGGCGCTCCCGGCCCGCCGACGCAACGCTATGGATAGTCCGCGGCCGGCATGCGCGCCAGGATGATCGGGATCTTGCGGGCGAGGCCGCGCGAATCCGGGTTGCGCTCGTAGTGCCGCGGATTGGGCGCCATCGCCGCCAGCCGGGCCGCCTGTTCGGGGGTCAACTGCGCTGCCGGCTGGTTGAAATACCGTCGCGCCGCGGCCTCGCTGCCGAACACGCCGTTGCCCCACTCGATAACGTTCAGGTAGAGCTCGAAGATGCGCCGCTTGTCGAGCAGCGCTTCGAGCATGAGCGTGATCAGCGCTTCTTCGCCCTTGCGCCAGTAGCTGCGTTCGCCCGACAGGAACAGGTTCTTGGCCAGCTGCTGGGTGATCGTCGACCCGCCGGCGACGACGCGGCCCTTGCGCATGTTCTTGTCCATGGCGTGCTGGATCCCGTCCCAGTCGAAGCCTTCGTGCTCGACGAACTTGGCATCTTCGGCAGCGATCATCGCCCGCTTCAGGTTGACCGAAATGCGCTCGTAGGGCACCCACGTGTAGCGCAGCCGCGCCGGCGGACTTTTCTCGCGCATTTCACCCAGGCGCTGCGCCATGAACGCGGTTTCGCGCGGCGCATGGTCGCGCCACCACCAGATCTGCGCGGCGTACCAGCCCTGCAACAATGCGAAGGCGAGCAGGACGGCGGTTGTGGTCCACAGGACCCCGCGCAACGCAGTGCGCATCGTTCACGCCCGCAGCAGGGCAAATACCGGCGCCGTGTCGGGGCGCACGCCGCGCCAGAGCGCGAAGCTCTCGGCCGCCTGTTCGATGAGCATGCCCAGACCGTCCGCGGTCCGCGTGACGCCTTGCTCGTGTGCCCAGCGCAGGAACCGCGTGGTGTCGTTGGCGTACACCAGGTCGTAGGCCAGCGCCCCGGGCGCGAACATGCCGGCCGGCCAAAGCTCGCGCGGGACCGCCGCGCCCAGCCCGATGCTGGTGGCGTTGATGACCACGTCGAAGCGCTCTCCCGCGAGCGCCGCCGGTTCGATTGCGGCGACGGGTCCGTCGGACGCGAAGTCGGCAGCCAGCTGGGCCGCCCTGGCTTGCGTGCGGTTGGCGACGACCAGGCGCCGCGGCGCCTGCGCCAGCAGCGGCACGATGATGCCGCGCGCCGCGCCGCCCGCACCGAGAATGAGCACATCGCCGCCGGCGATCGTTGCGCCGACGTTGTGCAGCAGGTCGCGCAGCAAGCCCGCCCCGTCGGTGTTGTCGCCGTACCAGTGATCGCCGCGCCAAGCCAGCGTGTTGCAGGCGCCGGCGACCTGCGCGCGCGCGGTTTGCTCGCGCGCCAGCGCGAAGGCTTCAAGCTTGAACGGAACGGTGACGTTGAGACCCTTGCCGCCGGCGGCGGCAAAACCCGCCACGGCCGCGGCAAAACCGTCGAGCGGCGCGAGCAGCCGCCCATAGCTCAGCGCCTGGCCGGTCGCCGCGGCGAACGCCGCGTGGATCAGCGGCGACTTGCTGTGCGCGACGGGGTTGCCGACGACGGCGTAGCGATCCATCGCGCTACTGGCTGACGAGCGAATCGCCCGGCGCGAAGGTCCAAGTTCGCGTGATGTACAGGATGTCGGTGTCGCGCTTGATGTCGGCAGGGAATGCCGCATACGGCGCCGCCAACTCGACGATCTTCCTCGCCGCGACGTCGAGAATCTTCTGTCCCGAGGAGCGGTCGACGACGATGCTTTCGAGCGTTCCGTTGGCGCGGATGCCCACGGTCAGCAGCAGACTGCCGTAGAGTTTCTGTTCGCGCGCCGCGGCAGGGTAGTTGCGGTTGCCGATGCCCTCGACCTTCAGGCGCCAGTCTTCGACGTAGCGCGCGAAGCGGTATTCTTCGGCGCGCGCGCCCACGAAGCGGCGCTTGGGACGCTTCTGGTAGGCATCCATCTGCTTGGCGATCTGCGCTTCGAGGCGCATCGTCTCCAGCGTTCGCTGCATCATTTCATTGGCGTTGGGCAGCGGCGGAACATCGGCGCCGTCCTTGGGCGCCGGCGCTGGCGGGGGCAGCGCCGCGGCCGACTTGAGCTGGGCCATGAGCTCGCGCGAGCGCTGTTCGAGCGCCGCCACCTGTTGCGTCGCCAGCGACAGGTCCTGCGTCGCGCTGTCCGTCAGCGGAGCCGGCAGCGGCGTCTTGGCACGGCGATTGGCGTCGGTGTTGCCGCCGCCATCCAGATGCGCCTGCGCCAGGATATCGGCCTTGGTGGGCCTGGACTCGGACTTGGCGTTGACCAGCGCGATTTCCAGCGGCGGTCCGTTGCGGTCGAAGGTCGGCACCTTCACCGGGCTGAAATGAATCGCCAGCACCACCATGTGCAGCAGCACCGACCAACCGATGGCGTTGGCGAGCAGACGGTGGCCGGGCGCCTCGTCGGCCACCAGGAATGGCAGTGACATCGCCAGCGGCGGCGGCGTCTTCACGACCGCGGCAGCCGGGCGCGCCAGCCGTTTCGACGCGGCTGGGCGCGGGGTGGCGACGGCACGCGGGCTGGATGCCTTTGGCATAACTCGGCAGTATATCGCTGCCCGGGCCGGTCTCAATCATCGGCAGGGGCGATATAACGGCTTTCCATGGTCGCGGCGAGCAGGTCGATGCGCCCGACGGCGATCCGTACCCGGGTCTCGGGGGGCAGCGCGGGGAGGTCGGCGACCCGCAGGTACAGCGGCACGGCGTCGCAGCGCACCAGGCTGTCGCGGATGACCGTCGCCGTGGCTTCAGTGGCGTTTTCCTGGAGCAGCCAGCGCAGGCACCAGTAGTGTTCCATGCGATTCTGGAATTCGGCGAACTGGGCGTAGGTATGCTCGAAATCGGTCATCGCCGCGAACAGCTCCGCATCGCCCTGGGCGTAGGGCGCCGGGTCTCCGGCGATCGCGGCGAGCAACTGCCGCTGGTTGACCAGGTCGCTGTAGCGCCGCAGCGGCGAACTCGACCACAGATACTGCGCGACGCCGAGCCCCTGGTGCGGCTCCGGGCGCGTGCTCATCCTGACCTTGCCCATCTGCTGCACGCGGTAGAGCCCGGGCATGCCTGCGTCGGCCAGCAGCGCGCCCCAGGTCTGGTTGACGTGGATCATCAGCTCGGCGACGAGCTTGTCCAGCGGCGCGCCGCGCGGCCGCGGCGCGATCGTGACCTTGCCGTCGGGTGCCGCGTCCCAGTCGACGCTGAAGCTGTAGTCGGTGCGCGCGACGTCGCTCTTGCCGCGCGCGCTTTCGAGTCTTTGCGCGAGCCGCCACAGGCAGCGCAGCTCGTCGGTCCACTGCGCTTCGCCGGGCGACGCAGGCTGCGCGAACGCTTCGCCGATCGCGTCGAGGCGCAGATTGGTGGCGATCGGCACCCGCTCGAGCCGCGTCGACCGCGCCACCGGCGTGCCGTCGCTGCCGGTCTCCACATAGAGCGACAGCGCCGGATGCGGCGCGCCCGCGGCCAGCGAAAAACGCGCGATCACCGGCTCGGGCAGCATCGTCAGCTTGCGGCCGGGCATATACACGGTCGACAGCCGCGTCCGCGCCACGGCGTCCAGCGCCGAGCCGCGCGGGATTGCAATCGCCGGCGCGGCGATGTGGATGCCGATCTCGAGATTGCCGTTGGCGAGCGCGCGCACCGAGAATGCATCGTCGATTTCGGTCGTCGCCGCGTCGTCGATCGAGAAGGCGCGCACCGGAGCGAGTGGCAATTCGGGTGTTTCGGGCAGTTCCGTCGGCGGCGGAAACGCGACGCCGCGCGGGAACGCCTCGAACATGAAGGCGTTGAAGTGATAATCGTGCGTCGAAGGAATCGCGCCGGCGGCGGCGAGCAGTGCCAGCGGATTCGTGTGCAGCGCTTCGCAGGCCTGCGTCAGTGCGCGGGTCTCGATCGCCTGCTTGTCGGGCTTGTAGAGCAGCATCGGCAACTTGTCGCGCAGGGCGCCCGGCAGCCGGTGTGCCGCGAGTTCGCCGGCATACGCCGCGACTTCCTCCGCCTCGCGCCGCTTGCGCTCCATGCCGGCGAGCGCGGCCTTCAGCGCTTCGTCGGGCGCCGCCTTGTAGCGGCCCTTGCCCTTCTTGTAGAAGTGCATCGGCGAGGCATGCAGGCACAGCGCCAGCGCGGCGGCCTCGGCCGGACGCGGCGCGCGCCCGTAGTAGTCGGCGGCGAGGTCGCAGAACGCGAACTCGCCATCGCCGCTGACCTCCCAGAGGAAATTCGGATCGAGCGCATTCGCCAGCGCCTGCGCTTCGGCAAGCAGCGCCGACGGCGACGGCTCGGCAAAACGCAGCAGCACGTTTGCCGCCTTGATCTTGAGCCTCTTGCCGGATGCCGCCTCGACCTGCAGCGAAGTGTCGTTGTCGACGAGAACGGTTCCGGCCTTGAACGCGCCGTCGTCCTCGAAAAAGACGTGCATCGGAAAGGAAAACTGCGAGGGAAGAGACGCGGATTATAGCGCAGCGGCGCGAACATCCGCACCGCCGATTGCGCTGCGCCACGCTTTGCCTCACGATGGACGTTTTCGACGGAATGTTTCCATCATGACGATGCCTTACCGTCGCCTCGGCGACAGCGGTCTCGAAGTCTCGGTGCTGTGTCTTGGAACCATGATGTTCGGCGATCGCACCGACGCGGCCACGGCGCAGCGCATCGTCGACTCCGCCGTCGATGCCGGCGTCAACTTCATCGACACCGCCGACGTGTACGCCAAGGGCGCATCGGAAAAAATCGTCGGCGCGGCGATCGCCGCGAATCGCCGCCGCTGGATCCTGGCGACCAAGGTCGGCAACGTCATGACCCAGAAGCCCTTCGACGGCGGATCGTCGCGGCGCTGGGTCATGCAGGCCTGCGACGACAGCCTGAAGCGGCTCGCGACCGACTACATCGACATCTACTACCTGCACAAGGACGATTTCGATACGCCGCTCGCCGAGTCGATCGAGGCGATCGGCGACCTTCTGGCCGCTGGCAAGATCCGCTACTTCGGCATTTCGAACTTCCGCGGCTGGCGCATCGCCGAAGTCGTCGCGACCTGCGACAACCTCGGTGTCGCGCGGCCCGTCGTCTCCCAGCCGTACTACAACGCCATGAACCGGATGCCCGAGGTCGAGGTCCTGCCCGCCTGCGACTACCACGGCATCGGCGTCGTTCCCTACAGCCCGCTCGCGCGCGGCATTCTCACCGGCAAGTACGCGCCCGGCGCAGAACCGCCGGCAGATTCGCGCGTCGCGCGCAAGGATCGGCGCATCATGGAAACCGAATTTCGCGCCGAATCGATCGCCATGGCGCAGACGATCAAGGCGCACGCGCAGAAGAAGAACCTGACGGCGACGCAGTTCGCGATTGGGTGGGTGCTGCACAACCGAATCGTCAGCTCGGTCATCGGCGGCCCCCGCACGCTGGCGCAATGGAACGATTACCTCGCCGCGGCCAACGTCGAACTCGACGCCGACGACGAAGCGCTGATCGATTCGCTGGTCACCCCCGGCTACCCGTCGACGCCCGGATACCACGACCCGCAATACCCGTTCCACGGGCGCGTCGTCGACTAGCGCAACCGCGCCAGACTCCGCCGAGGGATGCCTGCCAGTGGACAGTGCAATGCCCCCCGAAGCGTCGACATTGGCCGGCCCGGCGGTCGTGACGATCAAGGTCGGCTCGCCGCGCGGGCCATTTGCGCGCAAGGGGGCCAGCGTCGCGCTGCCGCCGACCCAGATCCGGATCGTCAACACCGGCAGCGCTGCGCTGACCATCGCCCCTCTCATGTTCGATCCGTTGCAGTGGTCGGACACCGGCGCCACTGCCGATGCGAGTCTCGCCGCCAACGTCGCGCAGCGCGAACTGCAACCAGGCGACAGCTCGTTGTTGACGATTTCCGGACGCGTGCCGGCGGCGCCGGCAGCGTATGCATCGACGCTTCGGGTCGCGTCGCAGGAAGGCGCGCGCCTTCCTATCCGCATCGAATTTCGCGTCGCGGCCGCCGCCGCGTGGGGCTTCGGTTGCATGGTGCTCGGCCTGCTGCTCGTCGGGCTCCTGAGCCTGCTCGACGGTGCGAGCGGCGTCAGGGGTGATCTGCGCCATGCGCTCATCGAGCGTCAGGCCGCACACGAATTCCTGCAGCAAACGCCGCCGCCGCAAAGCCTGATGCCGCTGGTGACCAGCCTCGATCGCGAGTACGACGCCGCCATCGAAATCCTGCAGCAACCGCGGGCCTTTTCCTTTATCGATCGGCGCGGCGCCGATGCCAAGGAGCATCTCGACCGCGCCCAGGCCATCAACGGCGAGTTGCGCCAAGCGATGGCCGCCAAACCGCGCGGTGGCATCGAGGTTGCAGATCTCGTCGAGGAGTGGGCCGCACTGGCGCAGCATTTCGAACAGATATCACGACAATTCCTGGGTCCGGCCCCGCAGGGGATGGCGCTGGCGCAACGCCTCGGCGCGTTCGACGCCTGGGCGGCGCAACGACTGCTCAAACCGCCACTCGACACCTACACCAGGGACTTCGACTATCAGGTCAGTCGCGTCTTGTTGACACACGCCTCCGGCCGCACGCCGGTTGCCGCGACCGAGGCAGTCGCCGTTCGCCGCTGGATGCAACGCGCCGCCGATGTCGTCAACGCACAGGTGCAGCTCGCCAGCTATTACGCGCAGCTGTCGCAGAGCAATGTGGCGACGGCGGAGAGGACGCGCCGGCGCATCGCAACCCCCGGCACATCGCCGGACCGCCGCGCCGCCATCCTGAGCACGCTCGACGATGCGGCAGCGACGCTGACCGAGCCCTTCGACTGGCCGATGCGCCGCACTGTCAACGAGCGCATTCTCGCCGCCCGCACCGAAACGCTGCGCGCGGAAACGGACACGGTGCTCGCCGCCGCCCTGGCGGCGCGCGCGCAGGAGGAGAAAGACGATTCGCTGGCCGCGATCGAAGCGGTCATCGCGGAGGGGTCGAAACTCAAGCGCGGCGCCGACAACAAGGTCGACCCGGCGGACAAGGCGCGGTGGCTGCGGCGCAATGTCGCTGCGTGGCGCGCGCGTCTGGCGACGTTTGCCGATCCCGAACCTGCTGCGATGCGTGCCGAGCTCGATCGGCTCGAAGCAGCCGTTGAAGCGGGGGACATGGACGCCGTCGCAACGCGCTCGCGCAGCATGTTCGAACAATGGGCCGCGTACAGCTCGGCGCGTGCGCAGGCGATGATCCTGAAGGCCACGGCGCCGTTCTGCCTGCGCCTGCGCGACGACGCGCTCATCGATCTGCAGGCGAGCCAGGCAAGCATGCGCCGCCTCGAGACGCACCCGAAGCTGCAGCCATGGGAAGGCCAGCTCGACCAACTGGCAATGAAAGTCCGGGCGTCGCCGGACGCCGTCGAGAACATGCCGCCCAATTGCCTTGCGACCCTCACCGAGCTGTCCACGCAGGCCTACAACCTGTCGAACGAGATCGACAGCGCACTGTGGGACGCGACGGCGCTTCCCGACGCGACCAAGCGCCAGCTCGCGATCGACCTGCGCGGGAGCCTGACGCCGGAGACGCTGCGCAATTTGCTCGCCGACGTGCGCCCGCTGCAAATCGAGGTCAGCACGCCGCCGGAGGAGCGTTACGTGGGCCGGGAGATCGAGTTTCGGATCGCCAACCTCGATCCGATCTGGGGGCCGGGCGTGATGGTGTCGCTAAACTTCGGCGACGACCAATTCGCCAGCGCAAGCGCCGAGGATCTGCGCAAGAACAAGTGGTTCACGCACGTGTACGCTGCGGCCAAAGGCGTCAAGCCAGTCGCGGCCGCGGCAGAAGGATTCAGGCCCAATTCGCTGGACGCGATCGGCAAGCAACTCGGCCAGGGCGAGATGCAGCAGTTCTACGTCTTGCCGTCGCCCATTTCACTGGCGAGGCAGTTCGCGGACAGGTTCTTCAACGCTCGTTTCGGCCTGGCGCTGCTGGTTGCCGGGTTGCTGTATTTCTGGCGCTACCACGCGACGAAAACCGTGTTCGGGGCCAATCGCTTCGACTACGTTCAGGCGTTTGCGCTGGGCTTCGTCGTCAGCCTGGCAGTCGACCAGTTTCCGCAGAAGTTTTCCGACTTCATCAAGTAGTCGCGCTGCGTGCGGTCCCGCGATGGTCGCGGGGGTGGCGCCGCAAGCGGGTCCGCCACGGCTTTCCCCTGACAATTTGGCGCGAGGCCGATGGAGCAAAGACAACTCAATCGCGGCACGCTGTGCCAGAATGGCAGCCAGAGCGCCGCCGCCCAGGCGCCCATTCAAAGGAGGCTCCATGAGCATGCTTTCCCCGGAAGACCGGCAACGCCTTACCGCCGCCGAATCGCTTTTTCCTTCGCCCATTCCCGTGCAGTCGGTGTCGAGCGACGAATTCATGCCGGCGCCGCAGACGGCGAAGCAGCGCGAGTTCGAGATTCGCGTCAAGGAGCTGGGCGCGCAGATGGCGAAGCGCCTCGGGATGAGCCGCCGGCGCTTCTTCCAGACCGCGGCCGGCATGGCTACGGCCTTCGTCGCGATGAACGACACCTACGGGCCGCTGTTCGGCGTATCGAGGGCCGAAGCCGCAGAGCCCGAGCGCGCCGACGACCGTGCGAAAAAGCTTGCCGACCAGTTCATCATGGACATGCACACGCACTTCCTGCGGCCCGGCACGAAGATCATGACGTTCGTGAACCAGCGCAACGCCGTGGGCAAGGCCGGATGGAACCCGGCGCTCGGCGGCAAGGAGCAGACGATCGACGACCTGATGTTCACGAATTATCTGAAGGAGATCTATCTCGACAGCGACACCAAGGTCGCGTGCATCAGCGGCGCGCCGTCGGAAGTGCCTGAAGACTGGTTCCTCACCAACGACATGAAGGCGCAGGTACGCGCCGACGTGAACGGGCTGGCCAAGAGCAAGCGCATGTTCGCGCACGCGATCTTCACGCCCGGCTACGACGGCTGGATGGAGCAGGTCGATTATGCGATCAACGTCCTCAAGCCGGACTCGATGAAGGGCTACACCATCGGCGACAACACCAACAAGAACCTGTCGAAGCACCCGTGGCGCCTGGACGACGAGAAGCTCGTGTATCCGGCGTATGCGAAATTCCAGAAGGCGGGACTGAAGAACGTCTGCATCCACAAGGGGTTGTTCCCGCCGTCTATCGAGAAGCAGTTCCCGCACCTGCTCGAATACTCGGCGGTGGGCGACGTCGGCAAGGCCGCCAGGGACTGGCCGCAGTTGAACTTCATCATCTATCACGGCGGTTATCGTTTCGCCGGCGGCGGCAACGTCGCGGATGCCTGGGCGCAGTTCGAAACGACCGGCCGCATCGACTGGATCACCGATCTTGCAGAGGTCCCGGCGAAGTATGGCGTGACCAACGTCTACGCCGACGTCGGCCAGCTGTTCGCGCAATCGACCATCGCCGACCCGCGCGTCTCGGCGGTCATGCTGGGCCAGCTGATCAAGGGCCTGGGCGCGGACCACGTCTGCTGGGGCACCGACGCGATCTGGACCGGTTCGCCGCAGTGGCAGATCGAAGCGCTGCGTCGCCTGGAGATTCCCGAGGACCTGCAGAAGAAGTACGGCTTCAAGCCGCTCGGCCCGGCCGCCGGGCCGGTCAAGACGGCGATCTTCGGCGACAACAACGCGCGTCTCTACGACTTCAAGCCGCAGCAACGCACCGCGCTCGTCGACGACCGGCTGGCGGACTACAAGACCCTTTACGCGAAGCATGGCAGCGAGCGTACCAACCTCGCCTACGGATTCGCGCTCAAGCCCGCATAGCCATGTCCGGCGCTGCGCCGACGGGCTCGCGGCGGAATTTCCTGGTGGCGGCGGGCTCCGCGCTCGCCGCCGTTGCGTTGCCCGCGGAAACCCAATCGCTCGCCCCGACCGTCGCGCCCGGCGACGTCGCCAAGTCCGAGCACTGGACCGTCAAGCGCGTCGGCGCCGACGACGTCCGGCTGTACCTGCGGCGCAAACGGTTGCAGACCGTGGACGGCAGCGGTGCGCGCCGCGGGACCGTCCTGTTCGTGCACGGCTCGTCGGTGTCCGCCACACCGGTGTTCGATCTGCAGATTCCCGGCAAGCCGGAGGCGTCGACCATGGATTGGTTTGCGCGCGCCGGTTTCGACACGTGGTGTGTCGATTGCGAGGGCTACGGATACTCCGACAAATGGCGACCGGTCAATGCCGACGTTGCCTGCGGCGCCGACGATCTCGACGCCGCAGCGCAGTACATTCTCCGGCAAACCGCCGCGCCGAAGCTCCTCATCTACGGGGCTTCGTCGGGCGCCTTGCGTGCCGGCTTGTTCGCGCAGCGGCACCCGGAGCGAGTGCAACGGCTCGCGCTCGACGCGCTGGTCTGGACGGGAGAAGGCAGTCCGACGCTCGCCGAGCGCAAGCAACGGCTCGCCCTGTATCGAGCCAGCAACCGGCGGCCGATCGACCGCGCCTTCGTGCGCAGCATCTTCACCCGCGACCATCCGGACACCAGCGATCTCACCGTCGTCGACGCCTTCGCCGACGCGGTTCTGGCCCTCGACACCTCAGTGCCGACGGGCACCTACATCGACATGTCGGCCAACCTGCCGGTGCTCGACCCGGAAAAGATCACCGTGCCGACGTTGATCATGCGCGGACAGTGGGACGGCATCGCGGCGTACGAAGACCTCGCGCGCTTTTTTGCGAAACTGCCCAATCCGGACAAGCAGTTCGTCGTGATGCCCGGCATCGCGCACACCAGCACGCGTTCGAAGAACTGGGCGCTGGTCTACCACCTGCTCGAAGGCTACTTCAGCCAGCCCGCGCCGGCGTACGTCGGCTGACCTGCTCCGGCGCGGTTCCCGATGCCTCGGGAGCGATGCTATTTCACCGTCGCCGCGCCTACCTTGCAGACCACCTCGTCCTGCGAGCCCGTGCCGCCGGAGCACCCGATCGCACCAATCAATTTGCCGCCCTCGATGAGCGGGATGCCGCCACGCGAAGCGATGACACCATCCAGGGTAATGAGGTAGTTGAAATTGTTGAGCTGAATGCCGTTCTCGTACGCCTTGGTCTCGCGACGCGACTGCGCCGCGGCGCGCGCCTTGTGCTGCGAGATCTGGATCGACGAAAGCTGCGAGCCGTCCATGCGCTGGAAGGCGACCAGGTTGCCGCCCGAGTCCACGACGGCAACGTTCATTTTCCAGTCGCGCTTCTTGGCTTCGGCGACGGTCGCAGCGATGGCAGCCTCGGCGCGCTCCAGCGCTATCGGCGCGCCATAGGGAACGTCGAACGGCATCTTGTCGGGCACCACGTCGAGCGGATTCGGCGGCGGCGACTGCTGTGCCCCGGCCGTGCGCAAGCCAAACACGCAGGCGACAAGGATGGCGACGGTCAAGACGGTCTTGGGTGACATGGCAATACTCCTCCTCTGGGATGACTGCGGTTGTGCAACGCTTGCTACTGAGTGAGGCAGGCCCTTCGGGCGCCGGCATGGGCGTTGTTCGAGTCCGAGCGCAGGGCGTCGAATCAAGGCCAACAGCTGGCCCAGGGTCAGGGTTCCCAGTTTACACTCTCATCGGGTCGGCGTTCCCGATCAAGGTGCGGTCGTGCCGGGCGCCGCAGGGAGCGCACCCTGCGCAGCGAACCACGTCGGCACTACCAGCGCTATTCGTTCGTGACCCCGTGCGGAACGTGCCCCGTGGCGACGTGCTTCGCCGCCGATTCGACGTGCGTGCGCTGGTCGTCGAAGTAGATGTCGGCGCCGAACGCCCTGAGGAATTCGCCCTTCTCGAGCCCGCCGAGGAACAGCGCTTCATCGATGCGGATGTTCCACGCGCGCAGCGTGCGGATCACGCGCTCGTGCGCAGGCGCGCTGCGCGCAGTGACCAGCGCGGTGCGGATCGGGCTCGCGTCCTCCGGGAAGTCGGCCTGGATGCGGTGCAGGCCGGCGAGGAAGTCCTTGAAGGGCCCTCCCATCAGCGGCCGCAGCGCGGCTTCGGATTCGCTCTTGGAAAACGCCGCCAGACCCTCCTCCTGGTAGACGCGCTCGGCCTCGTCGGAAAACAGCACCGCGTCGCCGTCGAAGGCGATGCGCAATTCGTCGGTTTCGTTGCGGAACACCGTGGGGAAGATCGTCGCCGCGGCGTAGCCTTCGTCGAGCGCGCGCTTCACGTCCTCGGTATCCGCCGACAGGAACAGGTGCGAGCCGAACGCCGGCACGTAGCGCGAAGTCGGCTCGCCCTTGGTGAAAGCCGCGCGCGTGATGTCGAGCCCGTAGTGCTTGATCGAGTTGAACACGCGCAGCCCGGTATCGGCCGAGTTGCGCGACAGCAGCAGGACTTCGACGTATTGCTTGTCGGGCCGGTTGAGCCGCAGCAGCTTCTTCGCCAGCGCGAAGGCGGGGCCGGGCGCGAGGACTTCGTCCTCGTGCTCGATCTGGTAGCGCTGGTAGGCGTCGACGCCCTGATCGACGAAGATGCGATGGCTCGCGCTCAGGTCGAACAGCGCCCGCGACGAAATCGCGACGACCAGCTTGTCGGCGAGCGTGGGCTTGCTCATTGGGGAAGTATAGTCCCGCGCCACCCGGCGTTACGCATCAGGCAGGCTGATCGCTCTCGGGCAGTCGCAGGACGGCGCGCTCGTCGGCGGCGCTGCAAGGCAAGCCGGCGAGCGCGCCCAGCGGCATCGGCCGGACCGGGAAGCGCGCCCTGAATCCCCCAACCACCGCCGGGTGCGCGCGCCGTTCGCGCGCGACGAGCTCGGTGACGGTGAGGCCGCAGTCGCGTCCCTGGCATGCGCCCATGCCGCAGCGCAAGAATGCCTTGAGCTGGTTGGGTCCCGCGGCCCCGGCACGCACCGCGGTGACGACCTGGCGGGCAGTGACTTGCTCGCAGTGGCAAACGATCGCGGCGTCCTCGGCAAGGCGAAAGCGCTCGGGCGGCCGGTAGACCG
>Ga0209048_10001661_pt1 | contig 22618 bp, 21 predicted proteins | sample FrelakmetCRP12CR_FD_187146 | JGI IMG/M metagenome (GOLD analysis project Ga0209048, IMG submission 187146) | Freshwater lake sediment microbial communities from the University of Notre Dame, USA, for methane emissions studies - CRP12 CR (SPAdes)... | ecosystem: Environmental > Aquatic >... | reverse complement strand
GTACGCCGGATTCTGTCCGAGCTTGCGCTCGTGGCGGCCATCCCTCTCGGTCGGCGGTTACCCGCCGACTCCAGCGGCCTACCCGGGGGTGTCTGCGGGCGGGCAGCCCTCCCCCTGTCTGACCTTGCTCCCGATGGGGTTTGCCGAGCCACCCGGGTCACCCCGGGTGCTGGTGCGCTCTTACCGCACCGTTTCACCCTTGCCTGTGCGACCCGCTCCGAAGAGCGGGATCGCCATCGGCGGTCTGTTCTCTGTGGCACTGTCCTGCGGGTCGCCCCGACTGGGTGTTACCCAGCACCGTGCCCTGTGGAGTCCGGACGTTCCTCGGACCGATCCACTCCGCCTCCCGTGAAGGGAGGAGAAGCGCTCGATACGCGGCCGCCTGGCCGACTCACCACCGAAACCAGTGTCCCACGTTCCCGGTCAGGCCGACACCTTCAGGCGGGCAGCATCAGACGGGCAGGTCGTACTCGAGCCACTCCGAACGGGTCGCACCGGTCGCGTCGTACAGGCGCTGCCCGACGGCGTTGTCCGGTGCGGTGCTCCACACGAGCGACGGGACGCCGCGGTGCCGGGCCACGCCGGCCGACGCTTCGAGCAGCGCTCGGCCCGCGCCGGTGCCTCGCTGCCCGGGCACGACGTACAGGTCGTGGAGACAGACGACCTCACGCGCCTCCACGGTGTCGAGGCGCCAGTGCAGGCACGCGTATCCGATGAGCGAACCGTCCCCGGCGCGGGCGCCGAGCAGCTGGCCGTCACCGTCACCTTCGACGAAGCGACGGAAGAACGATGCATTGCGCTCGTCGTCGGGCTCGACCTCGTAGAAGCGCTGGTACGCGGCGACGAGCGGTAGTACGTCGGCGTACTCGGACGCGTGGATCGGCCCGATGTCGATCATTGCCTCTCCTCTCGACGTGCCCGGGCGATGCGATGGCGCGCTTGTGCTTCGAACACCTTGCGGTGGATCGGCTGCAGCAACTTCCAGTACAGGAACCCGGGTACACCCTTGGGACGCAATGCCCCCACCTGGACGAATCGACCATCGGTGACCCGCCAACCCAGCCACCCGTCACCGGGGAACCACTGGTCGCCCCGCAGGACGAGCTCGCCGGGAGCGCGACGCGCGATCACCCACCAGTCGACGCGCTCGCCGGGTTCGACCGCGCGCGGTCGACGCGCTCGCCAATTCTCGCCCACCAGGCGGCCGGCCCAGATCCGGATCCGCCATCCGGCCGGCAGTCCGTACCAGTCCAGGTCGCCACCGACGCGGTCGAAGTCGGCGTCGAGCGCGCCACGATCGGCGTCCTCCACATCGACGGTCACGCGTTCGGTGTAGACGCCTTCGTCGAGTCCACTCGGGCGGTCGAGCAGGTCCGCCTCGAGCGCGTTGGCCTGATCGTCGAGCGCGCGTCGGATCGACGCTTCCAGCCCGAGCGGTTGCACGGTGAACGCTGCAGCCGTGCGACCTGCGTCGGTGACGATCACCTCGGTGACGAGGCTCTCGATCAGCGCGTGGCTCACGCGTTGGTCGACCGGCGTGACGAAGTCGACCCAGTACGACGACAAACGTGGAGTCAGGTACGGGATGTCGACGATGAGGCGGCGGCGCAACCCACGGGCGTCGGCGTACGCATCGATCATCTCGCGGTACGTCGTGGTCTCGGTACCGCCGATCTCGTACACACCGGGCGTCACGGTCAACGATGCGACGAGGTACTCGATCATGTCGCAGAGCGCGACCGGCTGGATCGCGGTGCGCACCCACCGCGGACAGACCATGAACGGGAGCCGCTCGGTGAGGTAGCGCAGCATCTCGAAGCTGATGCTTCCGGAGCCGAGGACCACCGCGGCGCGGAGCTCGACGATCGGGACGCGCGCGGCGCCGAGGGCGACCCCGACCTCCTGGCGGCTCGCGAGATGGTCGGAAGACGGGTCGTGCCCGAGCCCACCGACATAGATGATGCGCTCCACACCGGCGCGCCCCGCGGCCCGGCCGAACGACTCCGCGAGACGGAGATCGCGCCTGCGAAAGTCGTCCGAATCCAGCGAATGCACGAGGTAGTACGCCGCATCGCAGCCCTCGAGCGCGCGTGTGGCCGCTGCTTCGTCGCCCACGTCGAGAGCCACGCCCGTCGAGCCGGCCAGCGCAGGCGCGTGGCGGGCGAAGGCCAGGACATCATGCTCAGCGGCAAGGGCCGCGACGAGGGCGCGGCCCACGAAGCCGGTTGCTCCCGCCACGCCGATTCTCATGCTCATACCTTGGCGCGCGCCCGGGCCGAGTGTCCGATCGGTCCTGCCGCAGTGCCCCAAGAGGTCTTCACCATCATGTCTTCATCATCTCCTCACCCCACGAATACACGGTGCGCACACTGCTGGGCCAGACTCGTGCCCATGCGTCGAATCGCCGCGCTGCTCTTGGCACCTCTCGCCGCGATCCTTCCGGGGTCACCGTCGGGTGCCGCGCCCACACCGGCACCGGGCACGACGGAGCATCGTCTCGTCTTCGGCGGCGTCGAGCGGAGCTACCGACTCGTGGTCCCGCCTGGGTTGTCGAAGGGGCCCGTTCCGGTCGTCGTCGTGCTCCACGGCGGGTTCGGGACTTCCGAAGGTGCGCTCCGCCAGGGTGGCTGGGTCGCGGCCGCCGCCCGGGGCGGTTTCGTCGTCGTGGCCCCCGAAGGCATCAGCCGGTCATGGAACGCGGGGGCGTGCTGCGGCCCGCCGGCTCGCCGGGGCATCGACGACGTCGGCTTCGTGCTCACGGTGCTCGACGAGGTCGAGGGTCACATGCGCGTCGACCGTGACCGCGTGTACGCGACCGGTATCTCCAACGGGGGCATGCTGACCTATCGGCTCGCCTGCGATGCCTCCCACCGCTTCGCGGCAGTCGCGCCGGTCGCGGCCACGCTCGTCACCGATGGGTGCCGCCCGACCGAACCGGTGTCGCTCCTCCACATCCATGGGCTCGCCGACAGGAACGTGCCGTTCGACGGCGGGTCGCCGACGCGCAGCTTCCAGCCGAATCCGCCCGTGTACCGGCCGGTACGCGAATCGCTGGACGTCTTCGTGCACGCCGACGGATGCACGGCAACGCCCCGCGTCCGGACGCGGGGCGTGGTCACGACCGAGCGGTGGCGTGGATGCACCGGTCGGTCGGCAGTCGAGCTGGTGACGATCGCCGATGGCGGGCATTCATGGCCTGGCGGCCAGCAGATGGCGAAGGTGCTCGACCCGCCGAGCTCCGCGCTCGACGCGACGACATCCATCGTCGCCTTCTTCGCCGCCCATCCACGCCACGGGTGACCCCAGCCGCGCCGACGCCGGGCACGGGCCGCGGAACCGCTACCGTTTGACCCTCATGGCCCCCACCCCTGCGCTCATCCGCGCCGAGGCCGCGCTCCTCGACGAGGGTCGAGGGCTCACGCGCGCCGAGGTCGACGCGGTTGCTGCGCTGCAGCTCGACCAGCTTCCCGACCTTGTCGCCCTCGCACACCGTGTTCGTCTCGCCTATTGCGGTGACGCGGTCGAGCTCGAGAGCCTCATCAACGCCAAGTCGGGTGCCTGCCCTGAGGACTGCGCCTTCTGTTCCCAGTCGGCTCGGTTCGAGAGCGCGGTCGACGTGTATCCCTTCCTCGACCTCGACGAGGTGCTCGGCGCCGCCCGTGCCACTCGCGACGCCGGGGCGACGCAGTTCTGCATCGTCGTGGCGGTGCGGGGCCCCGAGGAACGGCTGCTGCGCAAGGTGATCGACGCGGTGAACGCCGTGCAGACCGAGACCGGGCTCGAGGTCGCGTGCTCCCTGGGCCTGCTCACCGACGAGCAGGCCGCCCGCCTCGCGGCCGCTGGCGTGCGCCGCTACAACCACAACCTCGAGACATGTCGCGCCGTCTTCCCGCAGGTGTGCACCACGCACTCCTACGACGATCGGGTCGCGACTGCCAAACGCGCGATCGACGCCGGCATGGAGCTGTGTTCGGGAGGGATCCTCGGCATGGGCGAGACGCTCGCTCAGCGCATTGACTTCGCGTTCGAGCTCGCCGAGCTCGGGCCCTGTGAGGTCCCGATCAACCTGCTCGACCCGCGCCCCGGCACCCCGCTCGAGGATCAGCCCACGCTGTCGCCACGCGAAGCATTGCAGGCGATCGCTCTCTTCCGTCTCGTGCTGCCCGGCACCTGGATTCGCCTCGCCGGCGGGCGAGAACGTGTCCTCGGAGAGCTCCAGGCAATGGGCCTCCTCGCCGGCGCCAACGCCCTGATCATCGGCAACTACCTCACCACCACAGGACGCGACGCGTCGGTCGACCTCGCGCTGCTCGACGCGCTGGGCATGCCCGTGGCCGACGGGCCGGGCGAAGGTCGCTTCGTCGTCGACGGCGACGGCGCCCACGCGCGGCCTGCGCAGCCGGTCCGTGCCGGCATCCCCGTCAGCCCCGCCTGAACATCCGTTGCCTCCAGGCGGTGATCAGCGGACGGCTTCGTTGAAGCCGACAAGAACGGGGCCACGGGCGATCCGTGTGATCGACGCGACGTCGACGCGCAGGCGCCACGCGAGCATCGGTTCACCATCGAGGGCCCACACGACGGCGGCCTTGATCGGCGACACGTGGCTCACCGCGATCACGGCACCGTCTTCCGCGCGCTCGAGCAGGTCGGCGGCACACTCGCCGACGCGCGCCTGGACCTCGGCCAAGCTCTCGCCCCCGGGCGCCCGGTAGTCGGGGTCCCGGCGCCACTGCACCCACGCCTCGGGCGCGACGTCGGCGAGGGGCATCTCGTCCCACTCGCCGTAGTCCATCTCGATGAGTCGGACGTCGGTCTCGATCGGCAGCCCGAGCGGCGCCGCGATCGCGGCAGCGGTCTCCATGGCCCGGCGCAACGGACTCGCAACCACCGCGACGGGCGCACGACCACCGAGCATCTCGGGCAGCGCGCTCGCCAGGATGCCGGCCTGGTGCCGACCGGTGGCGTCGAGCGAGGGGTCGGCGCGCCCGAGCAGCACCGCGCGCCGGTTCTGGTCGGTGCGACCGTGACGGGCAAGCACGATCATGGCGCAGCCCCTTCCGTGAGGCGACCGGTGCGGAAGAACTCAGCGCGCGGGCCCGGCAGGTAGAGATCGAACTGGCCGACGATCCACCAGCAGGCCACGAGCCCCGCGAGCTCCTCGAGCACGACGATCCACCAGGCCGAGAGCAACGCCTGCTCGCCGAAGCCCGAGCCTCCGAGCGGCCAGAGGAAGAGGTCGCCGTTCGTGAAGGCCCCGGAGAGCACGAGCCCGAGGAACACGCCGATCGGCAGGCAGAGCAGACGCCGACGGAGCAGTCGTGGCCGGCTGATCGTCGCCACCATGACGACGACGAGCAGCCCGACCGCAAAGAGCAGGGTGGACCCGAACGCTCGGTGCCCGACCGGGAGGTCCACGACGAGCGGGAGCATCGATCCGACGGCGATCATGCGGTAGTCGACGCCGGTGCTGCGAAACACGTTCGCGACGATCAGGATCGACAGCCCGACATTCCAGAGGAGCACGACGTCGTCTCTTCTCCAGCCCGGCCGTCAGCCCGCGTCGAGCGCCGCGTTCACCAGCAGGTCGGCGTCCACGTTCTGCTCGCGCCGGACATGGGCCAGGTCGACCTCGGCCCAGGATTCGAGGAGCTCACGGGCCCGGGCGTGCAATGGGCGCAGATGCTCCGTCTTCACCCTCCACACACCCTCCAGCTGACGGATCACCAGCATCGAGTCGGCGCGCACCCGCACGGTCCGGGACGGGAAGGCGAGTGCAGCCTCGAGTCCTGCGATCACGGCCCGGTACTCGGCGACGTTGCTCGTCGCAATCCCGATCGCCTCGCTCACCGTGGCGAGTCGCGTCGGGGGATGGGTCGACGGGTCGAGGACGACCGCTCCGATGGCCGCCGGGCCGGGATTCCCGCGCGCACCACCGTCGGTGTAGACCTCCACGACGGCGCGAATCCCGCTCACGACGTGAGCACGAGGATGCAGCCGCAGTTGTCGCAATAGGACACCTGGTCGGCCGGGGCGTGGCGGATCGCGTCGACCTCGGTCGAGGGCACCGAGAGGTGACACCCCTGGCAGGTCCCGCCGACCAGGCGGGCGGCGCCCACGCCGTTCCCCTTCTCGCGACACCGTTCGTACGTCGAGAGCAGCTCGCCCGAGATCACTGCGGCGACCGCGGCGCGGGAGTCCGTCTCGGTGCCGATCTCGGCGTCGACCGCGGCTTCGGCGGCGGTGAGCGCGTCGCGCGCCGCGGCGAGATCCGCCTCGGCCGCTCCACGACCGGCCTCCAGCTCGGCGAGCCGCGCGTCGAGCGGCTCGCGTTGCTCCATAGTTGCGAGCTGGCGGTCCTCGACCGAGCGCTGGTGTCGCCGCAGCGACTCGACGTCGGCCTGCAGGGCTTGGAGCTCCTTGGGCGAGGAGATCTCTCCCGAGTAGAGCTTGCGCTCGGCACCGGCGGCCTGGGCCGAGATCCCCTGCGCCTCGTCGTCGAGCCGTCGCTCTGCGCCCGCGACCTCGTCGCGCAGAGCACGCACGTCGTCGACCTCACTCGTCAGGGCCGCCGCCTGCGTCGTCGCTTGCGCGACCGCGATCCGTTCGGGCAAGGTCTTGCGCCGGTGGCGAAGCCGGTCGAGCGCGAGGTCGCGCTCTTGGAGGTCGAGCAGCGGCTCCAGGTTCGTCACGACGCCGACCGTAGACGCGAGTCGGGGTCGGGGGGCACTTCGGACGCTACGGATGCAGCGTCGTCGTCGTGCTCGGCGGGAGCGTCACCGGGGGGAGCGTGACCGGAGGCTTCGTCGTGTCCGTCGTCGACGGCGGGTTCACGACGACCGAGGGCGGCTCGACCGTGGGGACGGTGTCGCCGGATGGCAGCTGCCCGTTGTCGGTGGCGCTTCTCCCGGTTTCGAGGATGAACGCTCCCTTGCGCGAACACGCCGGACCTGCGGCAGGTAGCGTCTGGGGTGGAACACCGTCGAGCGCCGCGTCCATGTAGCGCTTCGAGATCCGCGCCGGGATCTGGCCACCGAAGCCGGCACCCGGGATGCGCGCGGCGGCGTTGCCGTGCCACACGAAGTCGACGAGCGTCGGTGTCACCTGGAGGAAGTTCGCGTCGGCCTTGTTGTCGGTGGTTCCCGTCTTACCGGCCGACTCGCGTCCGTTGAGCCGGGCTGCGGTCCCCGTGCCGCCGGTGATGACGCCCTTCATCATGTCGAGGGCACACGCCGCGCTGTCCGCAGCGATCGCGCGAGTCGGCGTGACGTCCCGCACCGCGTCGAACACGATTTCGCCGTCGGGACCGACGATCTTGCTCACGAAGATCGGTGGCCGGTGGAGACCGCCATTCGCGAGCGTGGCGGCGACAGTGGCCATCTCGGTCGCGGTCGTTTCGATGGTTCCGAGCGTCAGCGTCAAGATCGGCTTGAGCGTGTCCTGGGTGATGCCCATCTTCTTCGCCGTATCGATGACCTTGTTGAAGCCGACCGCGAGCTCGGTTCGGGCGAACGCGCAGTTCACGGAACCGCTGGTCGCGGCGCGCAGCGACATGCGGCCGTTCCCGCCCTCGGCGTTCGCGGTCTGGCCGTACTGACCGAACTTGCAGGGCGAGCTGCCGTCGACGAGGTCGTTCGGCGAGAACCCACTCTCCATCGCCGCGGAGAGGGTGATCACCTTCCACGTCGATCCCGCCTGACGTCCCGGATAGTGGGTCGCGATGTTGTACTGGCTCGAATCGAACCCGGGGCCGGCGACCATCGCCTTGACCAGACCCGTCGTCGGATCGATCGAGACGAGCGAACCGGTCCAGCCCGGCTTCTCGGGGAGGACCGCGTCCATGGCGTTCTGCGCGTCCTGCTGGAGCTTCGGGTCGAGCGACGCGTAGATCTTCAGCCCACCCTTGAGTACCCGATCCTTGCGCTCCTGCTTGGTGCTTCCGAGCACCGCGTAGATCGGATCGGTGAACAGCCGGTTCTGGACCTCCTCCGCCCACGAGGTCTTGGGCTTGAGCTCGGCCTCAGGCTTGATCGTGGGCAGCGGCTCCTGGGCACCGGCCGTCGCCTGCTCGGGCGTGATCTTGCCCTGGGCGCGCATCTGCTCGAGCGCGAAGTCCCGACGGCTCTTCGCACCTGCGGGATTCGTGAAGGGGTTGTTGCCCTCCGGGTTCGAGATCACACCCGCGAGCAGCGCAGCCTCGCCGGGTGTCACCTCGTCCAGGCGCTTCGAGCGGGGGAACGGAGATCCGGGGTCCGTCGTCAGGAAGAAGCGCTCCACCGCCGCCTTCACGCCATAGGAGCCCTGGCCGAAGTAGACGGTGTTGAGGTACTGCTCGAGGATCTTGCGCTTGGAGAACTTCTCGTTGAGTCGTACCGCGAGGACGAGCTCCTTCACCTTGCGGTTGATGTCCCGCTTGGAGTTGAGGATCCGGTTCTTCACGAGCTGCTGGGTGATGGTCGAACCACCCTGTTCGATCTTGCCCGAGGTCAGGTTCTTGACGAACGCACGGAAGACACCGTTGAGGTCGATGCCGTCGTTCGTCCAGAAGGTCTTGTCCTCGACGGAGATCACCGCGTTCTGGATCAGCGGCGGTACCTCGGCCAGCGTGACGTCCTCTCGGTTCTGGATGCCGAGCACGCCGATGACGTTGTTCGCCGAGTCGAAGATCGTGGAGCGCTGGTTCAGGCCCCGCAGCTCCTTGATCTTGTCGCTCGTGTAGTGGTTTGCCGTTGCGATCGTGGTGGCGCCGGGAATCAGCGCGGCGAGGCAGGCGCCGACGGCCACGCCGCCGATCACGATCGTGAGGAGGAAGTTGCGCAGTGCGCCTGGGACCTTGTTCATGTGGGGTCTTGATGATCGCACATGGGCCGACCAAGTCCCGTTCGCGGGCCGCGAGCGGCGGGGTGGTGGGTCACCCAGTGCAAACGCTGCGAGCCCGCCGAGGGTTCCCGAGATCACACCCGACGGACCTGCGGTGCCGGGACCTGACTCCCCGACCTGACCTGGCCGAGCAGTGGCTGTGCGGCACCTGTCCCACCCCGTCGGTAGCCTCCGCGGCGATGACTGCGCCGGGGGCCACACCACCCCATCGTCTCCTGCTCGTTCCCCATGGGCCGGCGGCGCAGGGGGCGCTCTTCGATGCCGTCGCCTCGGCCCAGGGTGACGACCGACTGGCACCGGTCACGGTGGCCGTGCCCTCACCGCTCGCCGGACTCGCCCTGCGTCGGGCGCTCGGCACCTCCGCCGGGCTGGTGAACGTGCACTTCACCGCGCTGGCCCGAGTCGCCGAGCTCCTCGGCGCGCCGGGTCTCGCCGCGAGGGGCCGCCGACCCCTCGCCGGCCCGTTACGGGCCGAGGCCGTCCATGCCGCGCTCGGCGCCGATCCGGGGGCCCTCGCTCCGGTTTCCGGCCACCCGTCGACGACGCAGCACCTCGCCGTGACGTTCACCGAGCTCGCTCACGTGTCACCGGCTGCGCTCGCGACGATCGCGGCGCGCGGGACGCGGGCGGCGACCGTCGTGCGCCTCTTCGAGGAGTACCGCACGCGCATCGCCGGGTACTACGACGAGGACGATCTCGTGCTCGCTGCCGCGGCGGCAATCACCGATGGCACTGCTCCGGCCCACGAGATCGGGCACGTCATCGTCCATCTCCCCGTCGACCTCTCGCCGGGCGAACTGACGCTGATCGAGGCGCTCGCAGCGCACGATCGGTGCACGGTGCTCCTCGGGCTCACCGGCGACCCTGCGGTCGACGTGCACCAGGCCGAGGTGCACGCCGCCCGGTTGACGGGGGCACTCGGGCCGCCGGTTGTACTCGCCACCGACCTGCGGGCACCGACCGCCAACGCGATCGTGTCCGCGCCGGATCCCGAGGACGAGGTGCGAGCCGTCGTCCGTCGCCTCCTCGATCGGTGCGCGGCCGGGGCATCCCTGGCCGGAGCGGCGATCCTGTTCCGTGCGCCCGAGCCCTACGCTCGCGTCCTCCCCGAAGTGCTCGACGCCGCCGGGCTCCCGTGGAACGGTCCGTCACCGCGCCGCGTCGCCGACTGCGCCGCGGGGCGAGTGCTCCTCGGCCTGCTCGCACTGCCCGACGACGACCTGGCTCGTGACGATGTCGCGGCTTGGCTGGCGTCGGGGCCCGTGCGCGACCCGGCCGACGATCACCGCGTGAACGCGGCTCGTTGGGACGCGCTGTCTCGTCAGGCCGGCGTGGTGCAGGGATCCGAGCAGTGGGCCGAGCGACTCGACGTCTTCCGCGCCGCGATTGAGGCCGACCTCCAACGCGTGCGCAGCGAAGGCGACGAGTCGCAATGGCGGGCGCAGCGCCTGGAGCGCGATCGAGCCGATGCCGCTGCGCTCGCGGCGTTCGTCGTCGGCCTCGCCGCTCGCCTCACACCACCGGACCGGCAGACCTGGGCGACCCTTGCCGGATGGGCGCGCGACCTGCACGACCATTTCCTCGGTGGTGAAGGCCACCGAGGCGACTGGCCGGAGGCCGAGCTCGTTGCCGCTCGACGCGTCCAAGAAGTGCTCAGCGAGCTGGGCGGACTCGATGCGTTCGATGACCGTGCCGATCTCGCACGCTTCCGGCGCTCGCTCGCAGCAGAGCTCGATGCGCCGGTTGGACGGGTCGGCCGGTTCGGCACCGGCGTGCTCGTCGGACAGCTCGGTCAGGCCTACGCAGCGAACCTCGACATCGTCTATGTGCTCGGCGGCGCCGAAGGAACGCTCCCGCCGCGCGGGCGCGAAGACCCGCTCCTCCCCGACCGAGATCGCCGCGACGTCCCGAACCTCACCCTGCACGCCGAGCGGCGGATCGAGGAGCGACGCGACTACCTCGCCGCGCTCGCGTCCGCACCCGAGCGAGTCCTCACGTTTCCTCGCGCCGATCCGCGCGCGCAGCGCAAGCGACTGCCGGCGCGTTGGGTGCTCGAGTCGGCACGCGCGCTCGGCGCGCACGACGCGACCGCCGAGGAGCTCCGCGACGAGGTCGACGCGCCGTGGCTCGAGGTCGTGCAGTCATTCGCAGATCTCGTCACCACGGGCGAACCCGGCTCCCCGACCGAGTACGCGCTGCGCAGCCTGTCGGGGTGGCGCGCCGCGCATCGCGACCTCGCTGAGCACCCGCTCGCGGCCGGGACGCTCACCCGCGGCTTCGCCGCAGCCGCAAGTCGCGCGTCGAAGCACGCGAGCCCGTTCGATGGTTTCGTCGGGAACCGGCCCGGGCTCGGGCCGGGCACGTCCCGCCCGACCTCACCCACCGCGCTCCAAGACTGGGCGGCCTGCCCCTTCCGATACTTCCTGAGCCGCGTGCTGCGCCTGCGAGCGATCCCCCGCCCGGAAGCCACCGAGACGATCAGCGCTCTCGACCGGGGAGCCCTCGTGCACGCGATCCTCGAGGAGTTCGTCCGCGACGCGCCCGCGCCGAGCGCGCCCGACGCTCCATGGACTCCTGCGGACGAGGTCCGCATGGCCCAGATCGTCGAGCGCCACTGCGCGGACGCGGAAGGACGAGGCATCACTGGTCGTGAGGTGAGCTGGGTGCTGGCTCGCCGACGCATCTTCCGGGACGCGATGTGCTTCCTCGACACGGATCTCGCCGTCCGAGCCGCCTATGGGGTGGTGCCCGCGTCCGATGGCCTCGAGCGCGCGTTCGGCGACGACGGACAGCCCTCGGTCGACGTCGAGGTCGGTGATGGCCGCACCGTGACGTTCCGTGGCCGCATCGACCGTGTCGACCGTTCTCCCGACGGACGACGTGTCGTGGTCTATGACTACAAGACCGGGAGCTCTCGCTACACCAACCTCGAAGACGACCCCGTCGGCGCCGGGCGCTACCTCCAGCTGCCCGTCTACGCGCTCGCAGCGGCCGAGGGCGAGGGCGCCGAGGAGGCCAAGGCCTACTACTGGTTCACCGGGGAGCCGTGGCCCGAGGCACTCGTCGGCGTCGACCTCGACGACGCACGCGACCGGTTCGTCGACGTCGTCGGGACGATCGTCGGCGGTGTGGAGAGCGGTTGCTTCCCCGCCTACCCCGGCGAACGTTCCTACGACTTCCGAAGCCAACGCGAGACGTTCGAGAACTGCCGCTACTGCGACTTCGATGAGCTCTGCCCGGGCGAACGCGGGACCCTGTGGGACCGCAAGCATGAGGAACGTGCGTTCGAACCGTTCCTGAGCCTCGGTCTTGAAGCAGCTGACGACGAGGGTGTCGAATGAGCACGCCGATCGACCACGAGGCCCGTCACACGGTGCGTGATCGCCACGACCTCAGCTTGTTCGTCGAGGCCGGCGCCGGGACCGGGAAGACCACGGCGCTCGTGAATCGCGTCGTCGCGCTCGTCGCGCACGATCAGATCGAGCTGCGTGAGCTCGCGGCGATCACGTTCACCGAAGCCGCGGCGGCGGAGCTGCGCGACAGGATTCGCGGCGCACTCGAACGTGCCGCCGCCGGACTCGTCGACGGCGTTGTCGAGGGTCCGGCTCGAGACCGCTGCCGCGTCGCGCTCGACCAGCTCGATGATGCTGCGCTCACGACGCTGCACGGGTTCGCGCAGCGTCTGCTCACCGAGCACCCACTCGAAGCCGGACTTCCGCCGGGCTTCGAGGTGCTCGACGACATCCGCGCCGGTGTCGCGTTCGAGCAGCGTTGGGGACAGTTCCTCGACGACCTCTTCGACGATCCCGACCTTCGCCCCATCCTGTTGACCGGCCTCATCCTCGGGCTTCGGTTCGAGCACCTCCGCGGCGTCGCGCAGACGCTCCATGACCACTTCGACCGCATCGGCGTTGCGCCGAATCCCGAACCTCTCCCGACGATCGACGTCGCACCGGTCGTCGCCGCGCTCGACGAGCTTGCCGTACTCCGGAAGACCATGTGCACCACCGACGACGACAAGCTCGGATCACACATCGACGATCTGGCCTCGTACCGCGCCGCGCTCAACCCTTCCGGCGACCGGCTCGAGAGGCTCGAGTGGCTCGCGGATCCGGCGAAGCTCGCGTGCGGGAGGAAGGGTCAGAACGGGAACTGGGCCTGTGACATCAACGACGTGCGCAACGCATGTGGCGAGGCGGACGAGATGCGCTCGACACTCCTCGATGCACAGCGACGAGCCGTCCTCCATACCCTGCTCACCCGCGTCGTAGATTTCGTACATGCGTACGCCGACGAGCGGCGCGGCGAGGGCACCTTGGAGTTCCACGACCTGCTCGTGCTGGCGCGCGACCTGCTGCGCAACGACGGCGACGTGCGCGTCGTCGCGGCGCGTCGCTGGCGGTGTGTGATGCTCGACGAGTTCCAGGACACCGACCCGCTCCAGATCCAGCTCGCGGTGCTACTCGCAACCAGCGAGGTCGATGCCGGACGGCTCCGGTGGCAAGAGGTACCGATCGATCCCGGAGCGCTCGTGGTGGTCGGAGACCCCAAGCAGTCGGTCTACCGCTTCCGACGGGCTGACCTGGGCGTCTACCACGAAGCGCAGCAGCGCCTCGGACTCACCGGCGTCGCGCTCGTCGAGAACTTCCGCTCGGTCCCGGGCATCCTCGACTTCGTGAACCACGTGTTCGGCCGACTCCTCCCCGATGACGTCCCCGGCGTGCAGGCCGCCCACGTCGACCTTCACCACCACCGCAACGCGATCACCGATGGGGCGCCCTGCGTCGCGTTGATCGGTGGTGCGGTCGACGAACCCGTCGCAAAGATCCGAGCAACCGAAGCGACCGACGTGGCTGCGATCATTCAGGCGATCAAGCGCGAGCGGTGGCAGGTCGAGGGCCCGACGATCGGTGCGGTGCGAGACGCCGAGTACCAGGACATCGCGATCCTCATCCCCTCACGCACGGTGCTCCCCGGGCTCGAGGATGCGCTGGAGCGCGCGGGGATCCCGGTGCGGGTCGAGAGCCAGTCACTGCTCTTCTCGACCGCAGAGGTCCGCGACCTGCTGTCGATCCTGGCCGCGATCGACGACCCCTCCGACGAGATCTCGGTCGTCGCGGCGCTGCGCTCCCCCGCGTTCGGATGCAGTGATGCCGATCTCGCGGACTACGTCCAGGCTCACGGGCGCTGGGACTACCGCCGCGACCCCGTCCCCTCCATCGCGGCCGAGCACCCGGTGGCCGCCGGTCTCGCGGCGCTGCGCGGCTTCTGGGAGCAGCGGTGGTGGCGGAGCGTCAGCGAGACGGTCGAAGCGGTCGTCCGCGAGCGCGGGCTCCTCGAGCTCGCGCTCGCGAAGCGCCGGCCCCGCGACCATTGGCGACGAATCCGTTACCTGCTCGATCAGGCGCGCGCGTGGGACGACGCGGGATCGGCGACATTGCGGAGCTTCGTCGAATGGGCGCGCGAACAAGCCGACGAACGCGCGCGGGTCGTCGAGTCGGTCGCGCCCGAGCCCGACGACGATGCCGTGCGGATCCTCACCATCCACGGGGCGAAAGGCCTCGAGTTCCCCGTCGTCGTCCTCGCCGGGCTGAGCACCCAACCTCCGAACGTCGTTCCTGCGGTGGTCTGGGACGACTCCGGGAACCCGCAGTACATGATCGGCACCAGGTCCGCCGACTCGCGGGTCGAGACCGAGGGCTACGACGCCGCACGCAAGGCCGAGCAGGGTCACGACGAGGCCGAACGACTCCGGCTGCTGTACGTCGCGATGACGCGGGCCCGGGATCACCTCGTCGTGAGCCTGCACCACAAGGAGAACAGCAGGTGCCACGCGCGGGTGATCACCGAGCACCTCGCCGGGGCGCCGGCACGGGTGGTCGTCCCTGGTCGGCCCGAGTCGGTCGCTGAAGATGCGCCGGCGGGTGAGCCTCCGGCGGAGCCGGCGACGTACGAGGCGTGGGTCACTACCCGCCGCGCGTTCTTGGCGTCAGCGGGACGCGCGAAGAGCGTTGCCGCGACGGCGCTCGCCAAGGCGGGGGATTCGGACGACGATGACGTCGACAAGGACGCACCGCCGACCGATGCCCCGCCCTGGCGGCGAGGCCGAGCCGGCACCGCAGTGGGTCGCGCAGTGCACGCGGTGCTCCAGACGGTCGATCTGGCCACAGGTGCTGACGTCGAAGGGGCGGCCCGTGCGCAAGCCCTCGGTGAAGGGGTGCCCGGGCGCGAACAGGAGGTGCGCGAGTTGGTCGAGGCCGTGCTGCGCGCACCCATCGTGCGCAGCACGGTCGAGGAAGGCCGGCGCTACTGGCGTGAGGTCCCGGTCGCGGCCCAACTCGACGGCATCCTGCTCGAAGGGTTCATCGACCTGCTCGTCGAGACCCCGGACGGCCTCGTCGTCGTCGACTACAAGACCGACCGCGTCGACGGGGACGCCGATCTCGATGCGGCGTTGGCCCGCTACGGCGTGCAGGGGGCGGCGTACGCAGTGGCGCTCGAAACGGTGCTCGGCCGACCCGTGTCGCGGTGCGTGTTCGTGTTCGCCCGAACCGGCAACCCCATCGAGCGCGACGTCGACGATCTCGACGCCGCGAAGGCGATCGTCCGCAGGCGCCTCGTGGTCGCCGCCGGCGGCTAGAGCCGCAGCGACTTCGTCGGTGTGGCGACGACGGTGGGGTCGTCACGCCAGACCTCGGGCTGCACGTCGATGTACAGCTCGATCTCGTTCCCGTCGGGATCCGCGAGGTAGAGCGAATGGGTCACGGTGTGGTCCGACATGCCCATGACGGGAACGCCAGCGGCGCGCAGCTCGACCAGCGCCTCACGCAGCTCGTCGTCGGTCGTCCCGATCTTGAGCCCGAAGTGGTACAGCCCGAGCCGTCGGCCCGCAGGAATCGGATGCGCGCCCGTACCGACCTCGATGAGCAGCAGCTCGTGATGCGTGCGCGGCGACCCGTACAGCGCGGCGCCCGCACCCATCGAGTCGATCTCGTGGAACCCGAGCACATCGCGGTAGAAGTGTCGCGACGCCTCGAGGTTGCTGACGTAGAGCACGAGGTGACCGAGCTCGTGGACCTGCATCGTGCTGTCTCCTTCTCCACAACGGCGTCACCCACGATACGGCCCCTGGCGCACGGCGATCACCGTCATCGGTCCCGAGCGAGGCTCAGCGACCCGATCACCTCGTCGCCCAGTCGCTCGATCTGGTCGCGTACCTCGCCCGGACCGACCCCGGGGACGTGCACACGGAGGTTGAGGGAGTCACACCCGGCCCGCCGAGCGGCGTCGGCAAGACCCTCGGCAACCGAGGCCGGGTCCGTCGCGTCCACCAGCTCGTCCTCCCCCCAACCTGCCTGCGCCGATGAGGGCGTGTAGCTCCGATACACATCGACCTGATCGGCGAGGCGTGCGCGCGGTGGCTCCCCCAACCACGCGCGCCGAATGAGCACACACGGGCCGTCACCACCTGCATCGCCGTACGCGTCGGTGAGCTCTCGGCATCGCTCCGGGGTCGAGAGCGAGTCGAACAGGAGCCCCACGCTGCATCGAGCGGCGCGGCGGACCGCGGTGAAGCCCATCGCCGCACTCAGAACCGGAATGGGGTTCGCGACGCAGGCATCGATGGCCGCGTCGCCGGCGAGGCCTCTCGGAGCGTGTCCGCCGAGCATGCCGGCGACTTCCTCGAGTCCGGCCGCAAAGCGGGCCGAGAGGTCGTGCATCGTGAGACCCATCACCTCGAAGTCGGCGGGCAGCGCACCCGAGGCGACGCCGAGGCCCACTCGTCCGGGAAAGCGCGCCGCGAGCCACGCGACCTCCTCGGCGATCAGCGCCGGTGGGCGTAGTGGCAGGAGGAGCGGAGCCGGGGCCGCCCATCCGCGGGGCATCGCGTCGAGGCAGAACCCGGCGATCTGCAGCGGGTTCGGGAGGTAGCCGTGGAAGCCGGCATGGTGCTCGCTCGTCATCACGCCGTCGAAGCCGTGCTCCACGGCGAGTGCAGCCTGGGCCCGGAGCTCTTCGACGATCATCGGCGCCGAGAGGTCATTGTGCGGGTAGAGCCGGACCGAGACCGACCCCGCCGCGAACGGCGGCGACTCGGGCACGGGCGTCACGGCCCGGTGCGCGTGTCGACGAGCCACTCCGGAAGGTCGATCTTCGGGTTCGGGAGCTGCTGCACGTTCTTCTCGGCGAGGAGTTGGTCCCATCCTTGCGGATCCGCGGCAAAGGATCTCGGGTCTCCCATCATCACCTCGAAGAGCACGACGCCGTTGGGACCCGCGATGAACGGTCCGAACGTGTCGCCCTGGTCAAGCGCGATGTGCGTGCCGGGCGTGCAGTGCACGTCGCCGCACATCATGTCGCCTTCGAGCACGAACACGACGTGGTCGCTGTTGTGGCCGTGCGCGTGCACCATCATCCCGGGGTCCCACTTCGCGTAGAGCGACAGGAACCGGGGTGAGAAGTCCACCCACTTCTCACGAACGAACGCGACGCGGTCTCCATGCTGCTGGCTCCTGACCTCCTGCCAGCCCAAGTCTTCGAGGTGCGTGATCCGAGGGCCGCCGGGCATCGTGTTCTCCTCCTTCTTCCCCGATGATGCGTCTCTCACCTTCCCATACGACGCCCGGAGACGCATCCGGAAGCACGCGGGTGTGAGCGCTGCGCCAGACTGACGTCATGGACACGAGCGCCGCCGACGCACCGATCGTCGTCGGCGTCCTGGTTCCGCCGGAATGGTTCGGCCAGGACTTCGAACGGGCGACCGCGTCGCTCGAAGACCTCGACCGTAGGGTTCGGGTCATCGCAGAGCCGTACCTCGAGTCGCATGACCTTCGCAGCGCCCGGGGCAAGCCTGGCGCCCGCGCCCGGCGCGACGACGCGCCAGTACTCACCGACGCACAACGAGGCGTGTTCGCGCAGGTCGACATCGTGCTCGCGCTCGACCTGCCGTTCGACATCACCGACGTCGCCCCAAAGCTGCGGTGGGTGCAGGCGGTGGGTGCCGGGACGGCCCAGCTCCAGTCGGCCGGCCTCGGCCCGGCCGGGATCCGTCTCACCTCGGCCGCAGGGGTCAACGCCGTCGGGATCGCAGAGTTCGCGCTGGCGCGTGTGCTCCAACATTGGAAGCGCTTCCGTGAATTCGACGAAGCCCAGGCGCGTCACCGCTGGGAACCGGTGTACGGGCGACAGCTCGCGGGCAGCACGCTCGGTCTGGTCGGGCTCGGCGAGATCAACTCGGCGGTAGCGGCTCGAGCGAGGGCATTCGACCTGCGAGTTCTCGCCACTCGGCGTTCTGCGACCCGCGGCGCCGTCGCGCCCAATGTCGACGAGCTGTTCGCACCTTCCGACCTCACCGCGATGCTCGGTCAGTGTGATGCGGTCATCGCCGCGGTCCCGGAGACACCAGAGACCACCGGCATGATGAACCGGGACTCGTTCGCCGCGATGCCGACCGGGGCGTTCTTCTGCAACGTCGGGCGCGGTTCGTTCGTCGATGAAGCGGCGCTCATCGAGGCGCTGCGAAGCGGTCACCTCGGCGGTGCCGCGCTCGACGTCGCGAGCGAGGAGCCTCTCCCATCCGAGCACCCGCTGTGGGACGCACCAAACCTCTTTCTCTCCCCTCATGCGGCGGCGTCGCCGGGCGCGATGTTCACGAACCTGATCCGGCTCTTCCGCGAGAACCTGGGTTCCTTCCTGGCGGACGAGCCGCTGCGCAATGAAGTGGACCTGGCCCGCGGATACTGACCAGCCGTCCCGCACGCAGAGTGGAGGACCTGATGGCCGAGCACCTCGTGGTCGATGGCATGAACGTGATCGGCTCACGCCCCGACGGGTGGTGGCGTGATCGCGACGGCGCGGCACGACGGCTCCTCGACAAGCTGCAACGCCTCGCGGCGGCAACCGGCGGCGAGGTGACGCTCGTCCTCGACGGTCGGCCGTTGACCGATCTCGGCGAGGGACCCCACGACGGGGTGCACGTCGTGTACGCACAGCGTGCGGGACGCGATGCCGGGGATGACCGACTCGTGGAGCTGGTGTCCGAGATGCCCGACCCGGAGAGCGTTCGGGCGATCACGTCGGATCGCGCCCTGGCCGCGCGCGTGCGCGCGCTCGGGGCGACCGTGGTCGGCGCCGGCAGCTTCCTCGAGACGCTCGACACCTACTGAGAGCCGACGACTGGCGTCGGAACCTAGGCTCGCCTGATGGGAACGAACGTCACCGAAGGGCTCTGAGCCCGCCGATGACAAGACTGCTGGTGGTCCACCACACGACGTCGCCGACGCTGCAGGCGATGTTCGACGCGGCGATGTCCGGCGCGACCAACGATCAGATTCACGGCGTCGAAGTGCTGCACCGGCCGGCGCTGACCGCGACGGCGGTCGACGTGCTCGAAGCCGACGCCTACCTGCTCGGCACGCCGGCGAACCTCGGGTACATGTCAGGTGCCCTCAAGCACTTCTTCGACCAGATCTACTACCCGTGTCTCGACACGACCGTGCACCGCCCGTACGGAACCTACGTGCACGGCAACAACGATACGACCGGTGCGGTCCGCAGCATCGAGGTCGTCGCGACCGGGTTGCAGTGGCGCCGGGCCCAGGAGCCCGTCACGGTCGTCGGGGAACCGAGCCGGACAGATCTGGACGCCTGCTGGGAGCTCGGCGCGGCGCTCGCGGCAGGGCTGACGCTCGAGGCGAAATGACACGACGCGCTACGACGGTTTCGATCAGCTCGCTGAGGTCGGCTCGCGCCGCATGAACCAGTTGGGGACGCCGATCACGGTCGCCTCCCCGGTCACGATGAATCCGTGGCGCTCGTAGAACACGACGTTCGCCCGCTTGTCGGTCTCGAGGTATCCGACCTGCGCAGTGTCGTCGAGGCGCCGGCAGTACTCGCCGAGGATCCGTGTGCCGATGCCTCGACCCTGGAGGTGCGCGTCGACCGCGAGCGGACCGAGGTGTGAGTGGGGCTCGGTGAGATCGTGGTCGGACCACACCTTGAGCCAGGACAACGTCCGGCCTGCCCGTCGGGGCCCGAGCGCGAGGAACGCCGGAGCGAGGCGCAGCCGCTGACTCGCGGTCGGCTGACAGTGCCCGACCGGTTCGATCCCGGTCACCCCGACGAGACCTTCCTCGCCGTGCGCGCCGAGGGGCGACTGCGACGTCGCGACCCGGAACAAGGCCGTGAACATACGGGTCAATGACCGCTCCCGGACCTTCGCATCTTCGCCGAACGCCGCGAAGTGGAGCGGGTTGTCGCGCATGCCGCGAGCGAGCACGCCCACCGCAACGCCGATCTCATCGCGCTCGAGATCCCGCACTTCCACGTCGGGGTGCGGTCCGGGGGTCACGACCGCAGGCTAGGCGCGGTGTACGGACACGACGTAGGACCCTTCACCCGGGAACTCGACGCGGTCCCACGTCGACCACCGGGCCGAGAGCTCGAGCCCGACCGCTCGGCAGTTCTCGTCGTACGCGCTCACGTCGTAGCCGCGCCCGAGCTGGAACCCGCAGACCAACGCCCCGCCGGGCGCGACGTGTCGAGCGCACCCGCCGACCAATGCCGCCTGGGTCCCTGCTGGCGTGAACAGCGGGACGTTCCCGGCCATGATGACGACATCGAAGGTGCGACCGAGCTCGAGGTCGCCGAGATCGGCCACCAGCCAGGCAATGTCGGGACGGCGCCGACGCGCCGCGGCGATCATCGACACATCGGCGTCCACGCCGACGACCTCGACCCCTCGACGGTCCAGCTCCTGCGCCACCCGCCCCGTCCCACATCCGGCGTCCAGCACCGACGTGGGGGCGAGTGTCATCACGAAGTCGGCCTCGCCGTGCACGGAGACGCCGGACGCCGCGAGCGCATCGAAGCGCTCCTGGTACTGCTCGCCGTCCCACTCCACGGCGCCATCATCGCATCGTCCGTCATGGCAGAGGTACCGCTCATGAGAAGATGTCGGGATGACCGAGCGTTCCATCGACACGCGCACCCTCGGCCGTTCAGACCTCGTCGTCTCCGCCCAGGGTCTCGGCTGCATGGGGATGTCACAGTCCTACGGTGTCGCGGACGAGGGCGAGTCGATCGCGACCATCCAGCGGGCGCTCGATCGCGGGGTGTTCTTCCTCGACACCGCGAACGTCTACGGCCTGGGTCACAACGAAGAGCTCGTCGGGCGGGCGATCGTCGGGCGGCGCGACGAGGTGGTGCTCGCGACCAAGTTCGCGCTCGGTGTGGGTGAGGGTGGTGGGCTCCAGATCAACGGGAGGCCGGAGTACGTGCGCTCGTGCTGCGACGAGAGCCTGCAGCGGCTCGGTACCGACCACATCGACCTCTACTACCAGCACCGCGTCGACCCTCGCGTTGCGATCGAAGAGACGGTCGGCGCGATGGCTCAGCTCGTCGATGCGGGCAAGGTTCGCCACCTCGGTCTCTCCGAAGCCAGCGCACGCACTATCGAGCGGGCGACGGTCGAGCACTCGATCACTGCGCTGCAGAGCGAGTGGTCGCTCTGGACGCGCGATCTCGAAGACGACGTGCTGGAGACCGCTCGGCGCCACGGTGTCGGGATCGTACCGTTCAGCCCGCTGGGACGCGGTTTCCTCACCGGGGCGATCACGAGCCCGGATGACTTCGCCCCCGACGACATGCGTCGCGGAAGCCCGCGGTTCCAGGACGAGAACTTCGCGCGCAACCTCGATCTGGTCACCCAGGTGCGCAGGCTCGCCGAGGACAAGGGCTGCACCTCGGGCCAGATCGCGCTGGCGTGGGTGATGGCGCAGGGCGACGACGTCGTCCCGATCCCCGGCACCAAACGGCGCACCCACCTCGACGAGAACATCGGGGCGTGCGACGTCGTCCTGACCGACGATGACCTTGGACAGATCGCGGCGATCGCACCACGGGACGTGGCCGCCGGGGACCGCTACCCCTTTGCCGGGTACGCCTACGGGGACAGTCCGGAGCCGGGGTGACGCGGGCGACGCAACGTTGCCAAGATGAGCCCATGACCCCGCCAACCCGGATCGGACTCCTTGCGCCGATGGACCACGAGCTGGAACCGCTCGTGCGAATGCTCGCGCTCGCGCCGGTTTCGGGCGCCCCGGACAAGCGCCACATGGCGGTGCTCGACGGCGTCGAGTTCGTCGCGGCGACCACGGGCATCGGGATGGCCGCGGCGACCGGAGCGGCGAAACGGATGCTCGACGACCTGGCGGTCGATCACGTGATCGTCGTCGGCATCGCGGGTGGCGTCGCCGCGGACGCCGAGATCGGCGACGTCATCGTCCCGGTCGTCGTCGTCGACGGGTCCACCGGTCGCGAGCACCGCCCCACTCCCATCGGGGATGTCGAGCCGTTCGGTCGCATCGTCACCTCTGATGATCTGCTCGTCGAACCCGATGCGTTCGCGCAGTTCGAAGTCGACGGCGTCGTCGCGCTCGACATGGAGACGGCCGCGATCGCGGCGGTGTGCGAGGTGCGGGGCATCCCATGGTCGGTGTTCCGTTCGTTGAGCGACCGGCCGAGTGATGGGCTCGTCGACCAGGCAATCTTCGACCTCACGCAGCCGGATGGCAGCGCGAACGTCGCCGCACTCGAGCGGTACCTGGCGGCGGACCCGGGTGCGGCTGATCGCCTCGCGAAGCTCGCGCATGACATGGAGATCGCGACCAACGCCGCGGCTGCGGCCGCGATCGCCGCGTGCAAGCAGTGGAGGACCGACGCCCGGTAGCTCTCCCGCGTC
>Ga0209048_10001660_pt1 | contig 22625 bp, 22 predicted proteins | sample FrelakmetCRP12CR_FD_187146 | JGI IMG/M metagenome (GOLD analysis project Ga0209048, IMG submission 187146) | Freshwater lake sediment microbial communities from the University of Notre Dame, USA, for methane emissions studies - CRP12 CR (SPAdes)... | ecosystem: Environmental > Aquatic >... | reverse complement strand
CTCTTACCTGTTCGTTCCTGGCATCCTGCCGATCGCTGAACGTCCAAGAATGGCATACCTTTGAACCAGCCGACAGTTCCCAAGCCTGAAAAAAGATGGCTGCCCGCCTTGCTCAAACGCGGGTTGGCGGTGATCGCCTTTGCGGTACTGGTCTATCTCTTCTGGCCGTTCATTGGAGAGATGCGACATATCATCGATATCCTGCGAACAGCAGCCTGGGGTTGGTTCGGCCTGGCTGTCGTGATCCAGGCCTTCTCCTATGCAAGCCTGACCGGCCTGAACTTTCTGCTGCTGCAACCCTTCCAGGGAAAGATCAGCTTTTGGCGGTTGCTGGCGATCCTGCCGTCGATCGCATTCATCGAAGTTGCGCTGCCGAGCGCCGGGGCAAGCGGAATCGTGCTGCGGGCACGCTTTCTCGGGCGGCGCGGCTACTCGGTTGAATCGTCCACTTTCACCAATATCCTGGAGATGATCTATCTTTCTGTATTCATGGTTGCCATCTCGCTGGCTGGCTTGTGGTACCTGATCCGGAGAGGAGAAATCCATGCAGCGCAATTGATCCTCCTGGCCGCGCTGACGGTGGCGGTCCTGGCTGCGGGCTTGTTGATCTACCGGACCGGGCGCAAACGCGAGGGGGGTAAGGCGCTGGCGGGTTGGTTTTTGGCACGCTGGAATCGGCTGATGGGATTCCTTCACCGGCCGCCTTATCAACAGGAGGACCTGGATGCCCGCCTGGACAGTTTCTACGCGGGTCTTTCCCAACTCGGGCAGACCCGGCGTTGGCCGTTCTTGCTGGCTGCCGGAGGACGCGTTTTTCTGGATGTGGTCTCCCTGGGGGCATGTTTTGCAATTTTTCACTATGCCATTTCCCCAGGCATTCTCTTAACCGGCTTCGGGCTCACGCTCCTGCTGAGCGGACTGGCCTCCCTGCCGGGCGGATTGGGCCTGGCTGACCTCTCGCTGGCAGTGATCTATGCCCGCCTCGGGGCGCCGGGTGCAGTGGCGGTGGCGGCCGCCTTGTGTTATCGCCTGATCGCCTTCTGGCTGCTGCGATTTATCGGCTTTGTGACCTGGCAGGTGTTGGAGGTGCATGCATGACAACGGTTGATCAAATCCGTCACCGGTTTGACTCGCGCGCCGCGAACTACGACAATCCGCTAACCGCCTTCATCGGGGAGCGCGAGCTGCGCGCCATCCGTAAGCTTGTGCCGCCTGATACTGAGGTCCTGGACTACGGCTGTGGGACAGGCCGGACCACGCTCGACCACCTGCGCCGCGGCTGCAAGGTGACCGCCTATGACATCTCGCCCAAGATGCTGGCGATCGCAAAAGCGAAGACGGTGGAGATGGGATGCGCGGCAGGCTTCACCACGGACCCTGGCGGTTTAGAGGGGCGAACCTGGCCGGTCGTGACCTGCATCGGAGTGCTGGATTACTATCCCGACCCGCTGCCTCTCTTGAAGAGCCTGCGCGCCTACCTGGAACCAACCGGCTTGCTGGTGGTTACTTTTCCCAATGCATTGAGTCCACTGGCATGGATGTACATAGCCGGCTCGCGATTTACAGTGCCGGCGGTCGCGCGCACGCCGGGGTTTGTAAGACGGGCAGCCGCCCGGGCAGGCTTTCGAATTTCATGCCTCTATTATGCCTATCCAGCCATTCCACCCCTGGGCCACACACTTGTGGCTGGTCTGCAATTGCAGACAAAGCAGCCCATGTAATCGGCAAGCCGGAAACAGGTTGTGTCGTTCCCCAAAAGGGAGGTTGTGCAAGCCAGTGGGTGAGGGGCGGAGGTGAATTGGATGAAAAGAACTCAGGGGACTTTCCACAACTCGAATGCTTTAAAATCCGTGGTTTTCCCGTTAACCTCATCGCCCTTCCGGGACCCGATCGCAATTCCAATATCGCCTGCTTCCTGGTAAGTGGACACGTCCATATAGGCAACTTGCAGGTCATTAAGCTTCAGCAATGCAATTTCATCCCGAACGTCCAAATAGACGGTATTTGAGTCAGCTCCCCCCGTTTTTAGATTGGTGAGGGTGCCGCTGGCGATAGGAGCTAATGATTGGCCAAATGTAAGTGCCCACTGCTGGGTGGAAAAAATCGTCAAGCGGTATTCATCCGTATAATTCCGCCGAAAGCGGATGCAGGTGCTCCAGGGATGGTATGTGCTGGCATAGGGATTAACCATTACAACGCTCATAATGAAGTTCTTGGAATCCTGGTTCGCCCAATAAGTTTTGATCAATCCATCAATATTATGGACCAGTGTCCCATCCACAGGCCCAAAGAGCGGAGGCAGATTCGGATCAACTTGATCGGGAATGCGCGTCTGCTGCACTGCCAGCGTATTTTGCTGGGCTATGATCGTATTTTGCTGGGCGGATATTGTAGACTCTGCCCGGCGTAAACTTTCGCCCTGGGCTATCTGTGTATTCTGCGGATTCCGGTAGGCATTGCTAAGCGCCAGGAGTTGATCGCTTTTCACCAGGTATTCCATAAAAAGAAAAACCAGGCCTGCCAGCAAGAGCGCGGACAAGATCCAGACCCTCGAAAAGCTGTGCGAACGTGAGCTCTTGCGGAGATCAACCGGGGATATGGCAGGCAACAGGGTAACGTAAGCTTGAGGAGTTGTGACAACGGTTTCAGCTGCCAGGGGGACTGGTTTAATAGCTGGTACTATGGGTTCAACTGCCGGGGGGACTGGTCTAATCGCCGGTATTATGGTTTCAGCTGCCGGGGGGATTGGTTTAATAACTGGTGCTATTTTGGCGGGTGCTGGCTCAGGTTGAGTTTGCCTTTTCTCTTCCTGTTCAAGTTCAAGATCCAGCCGGTTGGCGATGGCAACCGACAGCTCAGGGAAAAGTTTGGAAGCCAGGTCATTCGGAGGCACCTTTTCGGACTTGTGGCGCTCCGCTTGTCCATCCCGGGGGGTGACAGCCGCTGGTCCCGGATTGGGCTCAGCCCGGGGAATTTTATCTATCAATTTATTAATATACAAATTCATCCCGCAATTGGGACATGCCAGCGCGTTTTCAGGCAGCGTATAACCGCAAAGTCCACATTTGATCGGTTTGGATTTTATCGTTGTCATATCAGCCATTATTCCTACAGGGGTGCCAGAGGATGTAGGAACAGCACACCATCAGGTTTGGTCACCGCAAGGTTTATACCATACCCAATATGCACTTTATCAGAGGATATTCCACCTTGGAGTAAAAAAATATTACAACTACCTTACAGCTGCAGAAATGGAGGCCGTGGAAAACACGGTAATAACAAATACTTCAACCCTCACCTGTGGGACTGGATGGACAAGCCCCCCCCATATATACTGGTCAGACATGCCGGACGCCGGCTATTTATTGATTGGTTCGGGGTTTTCCGGCGATTCATGTCGCCTGCCAGCCGACACCTGCCAGGGCTGATCCCAAAAGACAGGAGGCAGGTACATGCCGCAGCGTCGGAATGCCTGTCCGTGCAGTTTTTGACTATGGAAGATTAGAGATAACTAGAAAATGGGGGAAAATGAATGAATTGTAAATAAACATTTAATCTAGCGGTTCAAGGTTCAAATCCTATAGAAGTCCGTTGTTATCGTAAATAAATCTCGGCAGTGTGGCTTAGCTTAACATACGAATTAGTAAAGCGATGGCTGAAGCAGCAAGTAAAATCCAAATCGAGATAATAATAATGGCGGCTACACGGTTAACGGGCTTTCCTTGACGTATGATTTCCTGTGCTTTTTCTCGGCTTTCAATCATTACAATTTCTGGAATCATTGAAAGTGCCACCTTTATTCCCAAAGGAACTAATATCAAGTCGTCCAAATATCCGATGATGGGAATGAAGTCTGGAATTAAATCTATCGGGCTGAAAGCATACCCAACTACACAACCAGCAAAAACCCTGGCATACCAAGGAACTCTAGGGTCTCGATAAGCTAAGTAAAGAGCGTATGTTTCTACTTTGAGTTGTTTGGCTCGTATTTTCAATTGTTCTATAAACTGTCCCATCAAGTATTCCTTTGAATCTTTTGAACAAAACTATTTGATACCGCCCAACTCGTGTATATGCGGATGGCACAATCACTTAAAATTAATATAGATTGATTTGCCTTTGCTAAGCGTTGTTATCTTGCCCGTGCAGGTATCCTATATGCGCCGAGTGGAACCTGCCGGGCCCTGCTTAACGACCTCCCAGGAAAGGTTACTATAACCCCAAATCCAAAACAGTTTGGGGATGTACTTTTTATTGTTATGTAGCATTCCTTGGCAGGCTAAATCAAGGTGCTGGCAATTCGATTTTCATGATACTTCGATCAATCAGGAAAATATTATTGTGGGAGTCGATGACAATGTTGCCAATCCTGGGAAGGAACCATTCTCCAATGTACTTGCCGGTACTGTCGAATTCCCATAGGGCTCCATTTGCTTCCGTATACACATTCCCCTTGCTGTCAACATTTACATTCCCGGGGCCAGATAGCATCCGTTCGCCATCCCCGGTGATATTGTATAGGAAATTTCCCGAGGCATCGAATTTAACCAGCCGGTTATTTACATGATCCGCAACGTAGATATTCCCATCAGGGTCCACGGCCAACTCCTCGGGACCGGAATGATCACCAGCGCCTATTTGGCCATCTAGCGTACCAGGCCCCGGTGCGAAAGCCATCAGCAGTTTGCCATCCGGTGAATATTTTTCGACATAATGATTATGGATGCGGTGCAGAGCCACATACAAATTGCCCTGGGCATCCAAGTCAATTCCCACCGGGCCGACGTTACCTCCATCCACTTTCCAACTCATCAGTTCCTTTCCGGTCGGATCGAGCTTATGGATGGTCGCGTCATCGAAATTGGATACATAGATGTTCCCCTGGTTGTCAACCACAACGCCGACGGTATAGGTCAGCGAAGTCCAGCTTTGGATGAGGGAACCATCCGGGTTGTATTTGTAGATCCCGTTCATTCCATCGGTGGTAAAAAAGTTGCCGGCCGAATCCAGCGTTGATTGGTTGTAATCCGGCTGGTTAAATTTCTTGCTCTCCGACACGATGGTGGCATAGGGAAACTGCTGGGGCAGTTTTTTTAGAGTTTGGGTAAAAATTCTCGAACGAGCCGTGCAGGTATCGTTTACCAAGGCAAGTTGGAGGACATCCTGTTGCAGCGACCATTTATACACACCTGTAGCATTGTTGCACGATTCGCCCGTAAAAGTGATCTGGTGCCCTGAAACCGTATAGGTATCGTGCACGGTGGGAAGGGGCTCATCAGGAATATAAACGCTGCCATCCGGAAGCAAATCGACCACGAAACTGGTATCCCCGCCAAAGTAGTATCTGCCAGTCAGGTCTGACAGAGGGGTAGAAATGGCGGAGTTGGTGCATCCAACAATCAATCCTGCTAAAAACAGGTACAACACAAAACGAAGGGGGTTTTTCATGTGCTGGACTCCTTTTGAGATTTTAGTTGAAGGATGATGAATTTAAAGATTATAATTTATATAAATATTTTAATTATTAGCAACGAATAAGAATCTCGCCTTTTATACGATTTCTAAACTTTAACTGGATTGGGGGAAATGGCGTATTCCGCGCTCATAGTGTTGGGTGGCCTGCGCTGGTTGGCTCAGCAACCGCGTCTTACGGAAGATCCATTGCTTAATGACCAAGTGGCATCCAAATTGTCACCGTTGAGAGAGACGGTCTCAAGGGTAACAGTTAAGCTGAGGTCTGTGTCGTAATAAGACCAAGTCAGGGTACTGCCATTCCAGGACTGGGATGTAATCGAGTAGCTTGTTCCTTGCCATATAGCAGACAGCACCACGTACTTACCGTTCTGCCAGGCAATGTCGTACACATCCTTCGTATCCGGTGCCAGCCACTTTCCGGTCAGACCGGGCATCGGCTCCACGCCACTTGATCCAGACGGGATGAGCGAACTGCACGAACAGGCGATTACCACCATCGCCAGCACAAAGGATAAAAGGGTAATTAATACCTGAATTCCACGTCAACATAAAATCAACTTCATTTTTCTTCAACCGCTGAAGAATTATTGGGAAACTTACTGTATTGTTTCATTTTCGTCACCACCTTGGCGTGAATTTTACGAATATACTTTTTGAAACAGAATTTTTGGTATGGTAAACAGACCCCATCAAACACCTTGAAGCCAAACCCGGAATGTTCGATACCATCTTCTCAAGACAAGCATTTTTCATACACTTCTTGATAGGGATATTTTTCCGAGAGTTTCATTATCACACTTCTTGCAGTTCTGATGATCTTTCCGGCCAGAAAAATATACTTCAAGCGGAATGGCTGAAGGTGCAGTTTTTAACTATGGAGGATTGGAGATAATTAGAAAGTGGGGAAAATGAAGAAAGTGAGCCTAATTACTTATTTTCATGTTAAGTATTTCTCTCGCCAAGTGACTAGGTATGATTCTCATTTTAGTGAGAGAATCAATTGAAATGAAAGGCAGATCTGACATGAAAAGCAAGCTCCCACGTGGCCTCTCTGCTTTACTGGAAGTGGGCGTGATGTTTCTGCCCGCAATACCGGCTTACCTGTGGTTGTGGCCGATTGTCGAAGGAACCAGCGCGTGGATCGCCAATTCTTTGTCAGACCTCTACGCCATCGCCGGGAGCCTATTCATTGGCCTACGCCGCTGGAGCCTGGATGAGCTGGGAGTGAACATCAAAGGTCTCTGGATGGGCTTGGCCTGCGGTCTGGCGATCGTGACCGGCCGGTCTCTCGTCATCTTATCTGTTGATTGGAATCTGCCTCTGCCTCAACTCAGCCCGCTGCGCCTTGTTGGCGAATTCGTGTTTGACTTCGCCCTGGTTGCTGTAGGGCAGGAGCTTTTATACCGCGGGCTCATCTATCGGGCCTTTGAAGAGTGGCGCGGCACACGCTGGGCAATCTGGGGGTCGAGTATCTGTTTCGGCTTATGGCACTTGGGAGGTGGGCCATTGATCATCCTCGCCACCGCTTTATACGGTCTGATCTTCGCCCTGATTCGTTGGCGGACCGGCAGCATCTTGGGAGCTATCCTGGTTCACGGACTGATGGATTTTGCAGGTACGTTGCTGCTCCCGAACACCGATGTAGTGAGCGTGAGTCTAAGCCGCCCGAATATTCCCCACCCCTTCTGGATGATTTTCGGGCTGGTCCTGATTATTGTTCCCCCGATTTACTTGTGGTTGTTTCACCCTCTGGTAAAGCACTATTTTCCCCGAAAAAAGTAAGCTTGAAATTCTAATCGGTTTCCCTAAACGTCAATGCTATTCCTGCTATAGAAAAAACTACACCCTTAACGTTCAGTTTTTGACTATGGAGGATTGGAGAAAATTAGAAAGTGGGGGATTTTTAAAGCTTGAACCCATCGATAACTAATTATTTTATAATTGTTTACTAAAATCGGATAAGTTCAGCATACATTCTTTGTATAAACCATAACCAGAAAAACTGGCGACAAAAAACTTAAGATCAAAATGCTTTGATTTACTGTATGCAGTAATTTCAGGAGTGTTGAGAATTGTTTTTAAAGCTGACGCACGAGGGTTATGGTTCGCCAGGATAAAGATCACTTCCGGTATTTGATGGGGGGCTAATGAAATCTCGTTATATTTTTGACCTTTATTGAATTGTAGTAATCCTAGTTTATCTAGTTGGTTGAATTGGGTCTCTATCACACACATCATTTCGGGAAATTTTTCTTTGTTGGTAATTAAAGAGTCAATATCCCTGAGATGTTTAAGCATTCCCGCTTTACCACCAAGGGCACCATCCCCATATTTCATCTCGATGAATGCTAAGCGGCAATTGTCTCCACTTCTCCGTTTTGTAGTTGGCCACTTGATGGCAATCATATCAAAACGGGCTTTTGAGGTGGATTCGGACACTTCGATATCAGAAATGAAATAATCGCTTTCATTGGAAATGGACGAGTTATTGTTTTCGCGTGCCACTAGTTGTTGAAATTCTCTTTCATCCTTGCTGTAAGTAGAGAGAAAGTCATCCATGAATCTTTTAAGAACAGGCAAGGAATCAACCCATGCCTTCGCATCATCTTGATTTTCAATGGTCGCTGGCGTACTGGGCATCTTATGTTTGGTTTTATTGTATCGTTCATCAAAAAAACTTCTATAAGGTCTTCCCTCATTTTCAGTCACTCTGAGGATGCTTCCACCTCGATAATAGATATTAATAAAACCGTCCCGAATTGCCAGCATTAATGACTGATCTTTTTTAACACATGATAGTATGGGAAAAAGCACGCCTTTCGGATTTAATAAATCATCCATAAATCTAGGTGATAGCACTCTCATAATTTCCTCCAACCATTGTCTTTCAGATGAACAGTGCAGTATCTATCTTACTCATTACCAATTATTTATAATTTTCTCTTCCGATTTGGTCACTATAGTAAGTTAACTTTACCAATTTTAAATATTCCTTCTTGTTTATATTTCCATATTAGCAGGTTTTAATTGAAATGCATATGGCCTTGTTTCATTTCAAGCCATGCCAATTGCCGCCATTAAAGTCGCCCATGAAAATTTTCTTGTCCTCAGCATCACTGATCGCCTGACCGCCCGCCTGGGCAAGCTGGATGTACTTGAGGGCTTCGTCCCGGTTGCCTGCCAAGGCGTTGGCTCGAGCGACGCCTTCATATGCATAAGCCCAATCGAAATCCTTCATCAGATCGGCGAATTCGTTGGTGAGCTCAAGGCAGCGGGCTGCATGTCTGAGGGCGGATTCGGAGAGACCGAGTTCAGTATACACATGGGCGATGAGCCACTCAGCGCGTTGGTGGTGCAAACCTGTGCCTGCACTCAACCAGTGGTAACCGGAGGCATGCGCGGCATAAAGCATGAGTTCATCTTCTGCCTGTGTGCGTCCTGTTTTTTGGAGCAATTCCCAGACTTTACCGTTCACCGTTTTTGCAAAATACAGGGCTGCTTCTTCCAGGGTGTACATCTTCTCAGCGTTCATTGTGAAAGCCTCCTTGCGAACCTTTGGTACGGCGTGCCGTTCCAGGCGCGCTTGATTAGAGCGTAGTTTGGTTTATGGACGGTCTGTATCCTATCCGGGCATGGATATTATACGGCAATATAAACACAGCCTGCCATTTCAAGGCGAGGCAGCCTCCGAATGCCGTCCAGGACATCCTCCCCGAAGCGGCGCGAAGAGCAGGGCGAAGACCCTTGCAAACAGAATAATTATGATATATATGATATAATTTACCGAATTAAAACACGGACTTGCCCTGTGCGGAGGAAATTTTTATGCATGCAAGGCAAGTCGACCATCTTTCACTGTTCATAAAGGAAAAAATGAGAAAAACCGGAATGTTTCTGTTCGTAACCAGCCTGCTGGCGGCAAGCCTGCTCGCCGCGTGCGGCGGGGCCGCCGCTCCAAACACCAATCTGAGCAACAGTGGTGCACCCTTGACCGCAGGTCAAGCCACCTCGGTACCCCAGGTGGGAGTTCCCACCGCGCCGGCTGTCCCGGCCTCGGCGCGGGATGTCAATTCGATGAATGCCTGTGCGTTGTTCCCGGGTGATAAGGTGGCAAGCGCCCTCAACACCAGCCTGGTCGACCCGACCAATAAAGGTGCTGGAATTGCCACGAATTGCACATATTTCCTGAAACCGGCCGGAGCGGGCTCCGGAACCGGCCAGCTATACAATTTGTTCCTGGCCATCCCCAAGCTTTTCGATCCAAGTCTAACTGCACTTGAGAATCCGCAACCTGTGGCGGGCCTGGGGGATAAAGCCTTTATGGGCACCCGCGTGGGAACAACGCTCAAGGATCTGATGGTGCTGAAAACCGGTGACATCTTTATCGAAGTCAATGGCGACGATGCAAGCATGCTGCAGAAGCTAGCTGAGTACGTCTTAGCCAATCTGCCCTGACCCAGCCATCTTGTGCAAACCATCCACCCCTAAACAATCACCTCCCCGTCCGATTTGGGCGGGGGAGCGGAGTGTGCCGGGTGCCTGGTGGGGCGCACCGCCGTGACATTCACGTGTGCTACTTTTTCTTTTCATGGCAAAGTGTTCCAAACATGAAAATCATCACCATTCTTTGAGGTCGAATAATGAACAAAAATACAATTCGCTTATCCTTCGCGCTGATCACGCTGCTGCTGATGAGCTGCAGCCTTTCCAGCCTGGCGCAAGTGGCGACCTCAGCCCCTGGTTTGATTCCAGCCGTGCCAACGACCCCGACACCGGCCGTTCAAACCACACAATCTGCCACTTACACGCCGGTGCCTCAACCCAGTACCAGCATCACTTCTGCCAACGTAAACAACCTCGTGGAGGTGGCCCGTTGGGGCCAGGGCAGCGGTCACCATCCCACCTATTCACCGGATGGAGGACTGCTGGCGGTCTCATCGTCAAGCGGCATTTACCTGTACGATACAAAGACCTACCAGGAGAGTATTTACATTCCACAGGGTTCCATCCATGACATGGCCTTCTCGCCGGACGGCAAGACCCTCTCGGCGGTCTCGGACACTTATTACTCCGTTACAGTGGAACAGTGGGACCTGGCCAGCGGCAGCGACCTCCATAGTTGGAGCGTGGATAAAAATCCGCAGCTTAATCAATCTGTTATTGATCCGATCGCGGCCCTCTCGCCGGACGGCAGGACCGTGGCGATCAGTTTTGACGAGAACACCGTGAAGCTGTGGGATGTGGTTAGCGGGCAGGCACTGCATGCCTTGAGCATGAGGTTTGCAGTGGATGTGGCTTTTTCGCCGGATGGCAAGACGCTGGCTTCGGCTGTGTCCAGCCAGGTGACACTGTGGAACGTATCCAACGGCAGCCAACTCCGCACGCTTGATACACCTCAGTCAAATATCAGCCTGGCCTTCTCACCGGATGGCAGGACGCTGGCAGTTGGGACCGATAACAGCGATTGGAGCTTTGGCGACAATAATACAACTTTGTGGGACGTAGCCAGCGGCAGCAAACTGCAAAGCTTTAAATCGGATCTACCCTTTAGCATGACCAATGTTACGGCATTTGGCCTGGCCTTCTCGCCGGATGGCAAGACGCTGGCTTCCGGCACCGAGCGCGGCACCACGGTCAAACTGTGGGAGGCGACCAGCGGAAATGAACTCCACAGCTTGAAGGTGAGTAAACTGGAAAGCCTGGCCTTCTCGCCGGATGGCAAGACCCTGGTATCCGTCTCCAGCGTTGGCGAAGATCCGGTGAAACTGTGGGACGTGGCAACCGGCAATCAACTGAACACCTTGAAAGGGGATAATGTAACCGGAGCAGTTATCTTCTCGCCGGACAGCCGGACCCTGGCCTATGCCTCGGACGACTTTACGGTGAGACTGCGGGACGCGGCCAGCGGCGAAGTGCGCATCCTGAGCGGGCATCCAAATTATGTGAGCAGTATCGCATTCTCGCCGGATGGCAGGACGCTGGCCTCCGGGTCTGCGGATGATGAATTATCTCCTGGAGTTAATGTATTGAAACTGTGGGACGTGGCCAGCGGCAGCGAACTGCATACATTGAACGGGCATACAGGTCGGGTAACAGGTGTCGTCTTCTCGCCGGACGGCAAAACGCTGGCTTCCGGGTCTCAAGACCAGACCATTAAACTTTGGGACGTGGCCAGCGGCAGCGAACTGCACACCTTGAGCGGGCATACAAGCATGGTGTATGGTGTGGCCTTCTCGCCGGACGGCAAGACATTGGCCTCCGGGTCGTGGGACCAAACTGTGAAGCTGTGGGACGTGACCAGCGGCAGCGAACTGCGCACCTTGAGCGGGCATACCTCCCAACTGGTTAACGTGATCTTCTCGCCGGATGGGAAAGAACTGCTCTCGTGGTCTTATACCGAGATCAAGCTGTGGGAGGTGGCCAGCGGGCAGGAACTGCACACCTTCAGCTGGGCCCCCGATCCGTATACGGAGCCGGGCCTCGCCTTCTCGCCGGATGGCAAAACTCTCGCGATCGGTTTTTTGGACGGGACCATTAAATTGTTGAATCCAGCCAGCGGGCAGGAACTCACCAGCTGGAGCGGGGGTACACAAGCGCTAACTGGCCTGGCCTTCTCGCCGGACGGCAGGATACTGGCCTCGGGGGCTGGCGATAAGATCAAACTGTGGGACGCGTCCAGCGGGCAGGAACTCAGCACCCTGGATGTGAGCAATGTTACCAGCCTGGCCTTCTCACCGGATGGCAAGTTCATCCTGTCACGGTCGTTTTACAGCATGGTGCGCTTGTGGGGAGTTCATCCATGAAAGGCTGATGCGGGAAACGCGTCTTCTTTTGCCGCGGCACCCAAAGCCTAATAAAACCAGATTGCATTCCCTCTAATTCGCCAACCCCTCGCTGAAGAAATGCAGTTAATACCGCCAGGTGAAAATTCGATTTATTTGCGAATATAAACCTCCCCCGTCTGATAATGGCGGGGGAGGTTGTTGTTCAGGGGATGATGGGTCAGGCTGCGGGCGACCCGGTTGTTGAACTACCATAAGGCATGCACATCGGGACGCATGCGCCGGTCGTATATTGCTTGTATCTTCTGCATGGTTGATTCCGAAAGCGGCGGCAGGTCGGCGGCCTTCAGGGTGTCTTCGACCTGGGCGGGGCGCCTGGCACCCGGCACGGCACACGTGACTGCCTCGAACATCAGGATCCAGCGCAATGCCAGCTGGGCCATGGTCGCCCCCGCAGGCACCAGCGGGCGCAGTTCCTCAACCGCCTCCAGCCCCTTTTCAAAATCCACGCCTGAAAAAGTTTCCCCTTTGTCGAACGCCCGACCCTGGCGGTTGAAGGTGCGATGGTCGTCAGGCGCGAAGGTGGTGAGGCGCGTCATTTTGCCGGTAAGCAAGCCGGAGGCCATGGGCACCCGGGCGATGATCCCCACCTTCCGGCGCTGGGCTTCGGGGAAGAAATCCTCTATCGGGCGCATCCGGAACATGTTGAAGACGATCATTACCGACTGCACGCCGGGAAATTGAATGGCTGCCATGGCTTCGTCAATGCGCTCGACGCTCACCCCGTAGGCCCGGATCTTGCCCTGCTTGACCAAATCATCGAGGATGCCGAATACCTGCGGGTTGTAGACCTGGATGGGCGGGCAGTGCAATTGCATCAGGTCGATCGTGTCGGTCCCGAGGCTGCGCAGGCTGCCCTCGACAAAGGCGTTCAGGTTGCGGCTGGTGTAACCGCGCGGGTCCGGGTTGACCCCCATCCCCATTTTGGTGGCAATATAAAAAGGCTCATGCCGCTGGCGGCGCAGTTGACCCAGCAGAGGTTCACTGCCATAGGCATCGGCGGTGTCGAAGAAATTAACCCCCAGGTCAAGGGCGCGGTTGAGGGCAGCCAGGCTCTCGCGCTGATTAACCGCTCCCCAGGCGCTGCCCATGGCCCAGGTGCCCAGACTGAGGGCGGATATCTTCCAGCCGGTGCGCCCCAGTTCGCGATATTCCATTTCATATCTCCCTTTAAGTATGGCTTTCTACGGATATGCATCCAGTGGGGATCCAAGTGCCCGGGAAGCCTATTTTCTCGTCCGCTCCCTGTTATTCGTGATAGGTCTGGACCGTTTGGGGCGTAAACTTGTTCAAGCGAATGGCGCGCGCTTTGGGGCGCAGGTAGGAGGGGACCGACATCAATGCCTGGGTTTCGTTCTCAGACTCGAGAATAGCCCAACTTGCATGGACGCCGGCTTGACAGCCCCAATCAAAATTGATGATATGCCCGTGAATGATGAATTCCTCCACGGCGTGATGACAATCCTTGGCGGTATGGGTGGATTCGACCAGATAGCGGTTCATGGATTACGCCTCCCGATATTTCTGCTCGCGGCGCAGGGTCTAAAAGCGTCGCGGTGAATGCGATCCTGGTCAACTGCTACTTGCGTGACTCTTTCAATTCGACCACCAGGGCATGCCCTTCGGTTTTTCCGATGTTCTGCGCGGCGTGCGGCCCGGCTCCCATAAAAATAGCCTGTCCCGCTTTGAGCGGAACTTCCTGGCTTTTGCCGTCCGGGCCGGTCAGGTTCAGGGTGTAATCGGACAGGACGTAGACGACATGATCGGGATGCCCGTGCATAAGCGCCTTTTGACCGGGTTTGAAGCTCACTTCGAATACCCGCACGCGCTCATTGTCCAATACCAGCTTGTAAACGTCCCCGGCCACCTTGGTTGGATCTGGAAATGTGGTCTTGCTATTTTCGGCTAACATGGGTTTGCTCCTGTGCGGCATTGAATGGGGCATCGGAACCCGCCCATCACAGGCTGATGGTCATGGGGATGCTCTTCCTATCTCCGCAGCGGGGATTATACACCAATTAGATAATATATATCATATTAATAATATTATTCTCACCCGGTTCTAATTTTGGCGGGGAGACAGGCTTGTGGACGGCGATGGAGACGGGCTGTGGGGTGGAAAGAATAAACCTCCGGTGAAGCGCCGGAGGCTTTTAGATGAAGACTATCAGAGAACGCCTCATCCTTTTTTAGACCGGAACCAGGTCATTGACCAGCACGATCCGGTAGCGGGCCCGGTTCTGGCTCACCTTCAGGACCGCCTCGTTTGCCTGCGACATGGGCATCAGTTCGAGCTTGGGCGCGATGCCGTGCGCCTGAGCGAAAGCGAGCATCTCCTGCATGCCTGCCCGGCTGCCGATGAAGGAACCGGTCATCGAAAACTGGTGCACCACGAGTTCAAGCGGATCGAACATCACCTGATCATCCGGGAAGCCGACCACGGCAAGCCTTCCGTTGGTCTTCAGGCTGTACAGCAGGGAGGTCCAGTCGCTCTTGCCATGCGAAGTGTACAGCAGCAGATCATAGTTGAGCCTCACCTGCCGCAGGCTGTCTTCATCCGCAAGGATGAAGTGGTCCGCGCCGAACTTGAGCGCCTGCTTTTTCTTGCCTGGTGAAGAGGAGATGGCTGTTACCTCGCACCCGAAGGCATGCGCGAACTGGAGGGCGAGATGCCCCAGTCCGCCCACACCTGCGACAGCCACCTTCGGAGAGCCTTTGGCCGCGTAGGCGCGCAGAGGGGAATAGACCGAGATCCCGGCGCACATCAGCACGGCGGCCACCTCGGAGGGCATGCCGGCCGGCAGAGGATAGGCGAAACGCCCATCCACCACGACGGAGGCAGCGAAGCCGCCGTAGGGTTCCCAGGTTCCACAATTGCCAATGTCAACGCAAAGCTGCTCCTCTCCCCGCAGGCAGTACTCGCAGTGCATGCACGAACGACCCTGCCACCCGATCCCAACCCGGTCGCCTTCCTTAAGTCCGGATACCGCCCGGCCTACTTCCGATACGGTTCCGACGATCTCGTGACCGGGCACGAATGGAAAAGTAACGATGCCATAGTGGTCTTCCATGCCCTGGATATCGGTGTAGCAGACGCCGCAGTGAGTGATGGAAACCCGGACCTCCTGTTCCCCCAGTTGCGCTGATTCGTAAGTGAACGGTTCGAGCGGTTGCCCCACCGCTTTGGCAGCAAATCCCTTTACAAGAAGAGACATAAGCCAACCCTCCTTTTCTGAGCGGGATCACGGGTGCTGAATGGCGAACAAGTTCGATAACCTGTTCTTCCATTAACATTATACGGCAGCCTGCAATAGATAGCCCCAATCAGGTCACAGCGGGGCAGGCTCGTTGCCGCTTTTTTCGCACGATGCTATACTTCAGGGGATATTTATGAGCCGTTGGCTCACCTGTACAGCATCAGGACGGTCGCCAATAAATGAGCTTGCATTTCTGCCAGGAATACTGCCGTATGAAAAGAAATTTGGTGCTTGCAGGACTGGTTCTAACAACCCTGGTGGCCTGCAGGTTTTCAAACCCGTTCAAACCTGTGCCCGAGATCATCCTGGCGGAAGTGCTTCAAAAATCCGAAAGCTGCCGCAGTTCGGCAGGGGTCGAGGCGGGGGAGGATACCTATTCATTCTCCTGCAGCAACAGCGCCGATACGTTCTACACTGTTTCAATGACCCGCTTCAACAGCCAGGCAGGCGCACAGGCTCAATTCGAGTCAAACCGGGGAGATACTCCCGTCCAGTGTTTTCATGGCTATGATCTCTACGAGCAGTTTTCGACAGGCACGACCAACCAGTTCATCGTGGGGGAGCAAACCGGCTGGCAGGCGGGACGATGGGTGGTTTCGATCCAGGCCAGTTACGACTATGGTTACTTTCACTACACCTCCATGGGTTTCTCGGAGGTTTTATATACTTCCGGCGTGAAACACGGACTGTTCCCGGCTGGAACCTGCCCATAGACCGGCACGCCTTCTCTACCGGGTTCATTCGGGTTCTTCGCTTTTTTTCGACTTCGGGAAACCCGCGGGCCCTCCAATTTATACCTTGTGGCATTCCGCAAGGTTGGTTGTATAATGAAATCATCAAACCCAGGCACGATAACCGGGCACGGGGGAATACAGGACAACTCCTGGGGATTTGGCGAAGAGTGAAAACGCCAAGGGCATTGGTTGCCCGGCGCAATTGATTCAGTTTGTTTAATTTAAAAGGAGGTTCGAAATGAAACTGAAAATCAACCCGGGGGATATCCGCTGGTGGTTCTGGTTGGTCACGCTGGTATTTATCATTTTAGCTTTAGTGGGTTGGTCTCCGGCCTATTATGCGGTCATCGCGATCAGCGCCGTGCAGGTCATATTCTTCCTGGTTCAAGAAAAGAGCCTGTCAGCCTATCCGGTACAAATCCGGATCGTTTATTTCGCGTGGACCCTCTTTGGATTATGGCCGGCAGGTCGTTTGTACTTTTATATCCTGCTGCTCCTGGGAACCATCATGGTGACATTCTTCGCACGCTGCGTGATCGCCCAGGGATTGAAATTAATGCCATGGAATAAGACACGCGATATCAAACTTAATTGACCGGCCCCACCCGGGGGGCGTTGCTGTTTTTTGCGCAACGCACTAATTTAAGCGAATTCCATAGCCTGTTGCCCCCTGTGCCGCGGGGACTTGGCCCGCCACCAGCCGTTCCAACAAGGTTTTCCCCCTGGACAAGGAGCAGAATATGAGCCTTAAGCTTAAATTTGAAAAGAAGAAGGATCATCTCGTCGCTAATTTTACCGGCACCGGCAATCTGGATGAGATCAGCCAGCAGTTTGGTTCGATTGCGGAGCGCTGCCGGACCGAAAAAAGAAGCAAGACTCTTATCAATTTATCAGGTATTAAATTAAATCCGACCTTTTCAGAAAGATACCAGGCGGGGGAAAGGGCAGTGGTTTTCGCTGAATACCGCATAAAACTCGCTGTGGTTGCCGAGCCAGAAATGATGGACCCGGGGCGGTTGGGAGAGATGGTGGCTCGAAACCGCGGCGTGGATGTCCGCGTATTTTCGGACCTTGCCAGCGCAGAAAAGTGGCTGCTGGAAAAGAGTCCGGGCTGACCGGGGCGCCGAAGACCCCTCCCCCTGGATATATTGATGAATACCGTCTTATGGATCGTCCAGATCATCCTGGCAATAAAGCTGCTCTCGGTTTCCTACACCCATGCGTTTCGCCAGTCCCTGCCGACCATGCAGGCAGCCATTCAAAAACTGGGCAGGTTTTCCCGGCCGATCCTCTTTCTGGTTGCGATCGCTACATTTGTTGGCGCCCTGGGGTTGATCCTTCCCGGCGTTCTGAGAGCCTCCCACTTTATCACAGCGCTCACGGCAGCCAGCCTGTCTCTCATCCTGCTGGTTTCCCTTTTTTTCCATATCAAGAGCCGGGAAAAACCGCAGATTTTTGTAAGCCTGGTCCTGTTTGCATTGGCGGCATTTGCGGCCTATGGGCGCGGGGTGCTTATTCCATAACCCCCACTTTCGGGAGCAAGACGAAGAGAGCTCCCTGGTCCCCTGTTCTGCGGAAATACTTGCGCAATTTAAATATTTTATGCTATGATTGGTTCGTTACCTTTTCACAAGGTTGGCTTGGAGCCAGGGCGATCAAGCCTGGCGGAGGCACTTTCATGGAAAGGCCGGTTTTACCTATCGACATTGCCAATAAGAGCCGCGCAGTTGTGCTCCTGGCAGAACGCCAAGGGCATCCGCTTATTCCGAACCGGGCACAAGCCCTGGGGGAAATGACAGCCTGGCTGGAAGATCATCGCGTCCAGCAAACCCACATGAAGTAAGGGGATTATGGCTGATCGACGGGCGATTCCTTCAGTTAATAAAACAGCTCGACCAGGTCAAAAAACCGCTCAACGCGTGCGTTTTCCTATCCGGACAAAGATCACTGTTCCGTATTTGATCCTCTCCATATTATTGGCGCTGGCCGCGGCTTACGTGATCACGCAGCTGGTCACAGAAAATGTGCAGGAGCGTTTCAACAGGCAATTATTTGAGTCCGGAAAAATATCCTCTGAACTGATCGTCACTTACGAGACCAAGTTATTGGAGACCCGCCGGCTGCTGGCGAATGTCGAAGGTGTCCCGGCTGCCATTCTCGCGAACGACCCGGATGCCTTGAGATCTCTCACGCTGGGTATCATCGCAAATGACCAGCAGGAAGCCGTGGAGTTCCTCGATACCCAAGGCAACCACGTGCTGTCCATCCATCATCGTCCCGGAGGCAACCCGGAGGATTATGACGTGTCCACCGGCGGGCAGACGATATTTACCAATCTCGAGATCGTTCAGAATGTTTTAAAAGGCCTGAGCGATGCGCAGGGCGATAAATTTGCCGACCTCGTCAGGACGGATTTTGGAAATTTCATCTATATTTCAGGACCCGTCTATGATGCTCAAAACGAACTTGTGGGCGTTGTTTTGGTGGGCCGGTCCCTGCCAACCATGGCCGAGGATATGCGCGTTAAAACGTTTGCCCAGATCAGTTTTTACGACCAATCTGGACAGGTGGTTTACAGCACTCTTCCATTTCCCCATGACCTGACTCCTGACCTGGCTGTACAAACCATCTCTCTTAAAGACATCAGCAGCACGACCCGCAATCTTTCGAATTCACGCGACCTGAACGTGGCAAACATTCCATATGCCGAGATCCTTGGCTCCTGGGAGGTGCGCGGAGGCCATCAAATTGGGGTATTGGGTGTTGCTTTAAGTAAAAACATTTTGGTTGCCACTTCAACCAATTCGCGCTGGCAGATCTTTTTATTGGTTGCGTCTGCACTTTTCTTTATCACTCTCCTGGGTTTCAACCTGGCAAATTCTATCACCCGCCCTTTGCTTCGGCTGGTGCAGGCCTCCAGGGAAGTATCTGAAGGCGACTTGAGCGTAAAACTAAACGTGCGTTCGAACGACGAGGTCTCGGTTCTTACAGATACGTTCAATAAAATGGTGGCAAGTCTCAAGCAATCGCACAACGAATTAATTCAGTCTTACGATGAGACGCTTAAAGGATGGGCGGATGCGCTTGAGTTGCGGGACAAAGAGACGGAGGGGCATTCGGAGCGGGTCGGCGGTCTCACGGTCCGGTTGGCCAAGGCGATGGGAATTGAAGGGGAAGCCCTCGTGAACGTCCGCCGGGGGGCATTGCTTCACGATATCGGCAAGATGGGTACGCCCGATGCCGTGTTGCATAAAACCGGTCCATTGGATGGAAACGAGAGGAAAATCATCCAGAAACATCCCCAGGATGCCTATGACATGTTGCAGCAGATCGACTATTTACGGTCAGCGCTCGAGATCCCATACTGTCATCATGAGATGTGGGATGGGAGCGGCTATCCGCGCGGTTTGAAAGGCAAGGACATTCCGATCTCGGCAAGAATATTTACCGTGGTGGACGTTTTTGATGCGTTGACCAACGATCGTCCTTACCGAAAAGCCTGGTCCCAGCCGGAAGCTATCAAGTACTTGATCTCAAAAAAAGGCATCCTTTTCGATCCAGCCGTGGTGGATATGTTCATTCGACTCTTAAATCCGGCTTGAGTTGATCCCATGAATGCCAAAAAAGCCGGAACCCCGACCAGTGTACAACCAACAGGGCCTGCACTGCCGCGGCGAATGCTCATCTTGGCGGTTTTTCTCCCATTTCTTTCGTGCCTGTTGATCCTCATCCTATTATTAATTTTTGAAAACAATAACGCAAAAGCCAGCGGGATCGGCAGTCTGCCGGTCTCGATCCGGGCTGACTCACGGGCGGATTACAGTCCGGATGCGACCAAAGCGGTCTTTCCTCAGATCAGCGAAAATATTCTCATCCAGATCATCACGGATATTCCCGCCACGGGCAGCCCGCAAGACCGGTTGGGCACTTTGCAGGCTGACCTTCTATCACCCGTGCCCAGCATGACTCCCGATCATCGTCTGCCAACATTTGTTACGCCGACCTTAACTGGCACGGATACCCCCACGCTCAGTCCGTCACCAACTCAAGCCTTCACGCCAACCTCCACACCCACCACCACGTTGACATTCACCTCCTCCCCCAGCCTGCCAATCACGCCGACCCGTACTCCCACCCGCACCCCCACCCGCACAGTGACATTCACTGCCTCCCCAACTCACCCCTTCACGCCAACCACCAATCCGGCTTACACCCTGACACGCACTCCCTCCCCGACCCGAACTTTCACGCCAACCAATACTTCCATTTACACAGCCTCGTTCACCCGCACGCCAACCAATACCTCCATTTACACACCCACCCTCACCCGCACGCCAACCAATACCTCCATTTTCACGCCCTCGTTCACCCGCACGCCCACCAACACTTCCATTTTCACAGCCACTCTCACCCACACTCCAACCGACACTCCCACCGGAACCCCCACGTACACCCTCACCAATACTCCCAACCCTTCGTCTACTCCCAGCGATACCGCGACAGCCACGGACACGGGTACGCCAACCTTCACCCTGGCGCCCACCGATACTGCCGCGCCTACAGCCACCCAGACCAGCACGCCTTCCGGTCCGGTTGCATGTGATCCCTCTCTAATTTTTTACAGTTCATCCCCCAATATTTACTTCAACGTGGATGAGCTTCGAGCAGACATTACCAATAATTTCGGGTCAGCCATCCATATTACCAAGCTGCACCTCGATTGGCAGGATGCCGGTCCGACTGCCTTGGATTTCATCCGGTTGGGCGCAAACTTAATTTGGGATCAAAATGGCTTTATCTATGACTATGATCCCCCCAGTGATTTTGCGGTATCGGGTTCGGAATTCGATTGGGATTCGCCCATTGGGGCTCGCACAATAGGTTCAGGCATTATGAAAACTCTCCTGGTTAACTTTGACCCCGATCTTGACGACCTGCCTGCCGGTGATTATTTCCTGCGGGTCACCTTCGGCGGTTTGGCCAATTGTTATATTGACGCTTCGATTACGAAACCGTGACGAAGGCAGCCTGTGTTCCTGGTGCTTAATGAGCAGGATATGATGATGGGGGATAATCGCGCCTTGATAACGAATAGTGCGGTCCGTTGAATAAATCCTGAGTGCAGCAGCCGGTGTTAGTCCGCTCAAACACACCGCAATTTTGTACAAGTGATGGATATTATATGATAAATATGGTAAATATGGTAAAATTAGTGGTATAATCACTTTAAATACCTATCAACCCATCAAATATCATATTTTCTTTTTAGGAGCATAAAATTATGAAAGCAGCACGTCTTAATGAATGGGGAAAACCCCTGCAATTGGAGGATATTCCTCAACCTAAACCGAACAACGATGAGATTCTGGTCCGTGTACACGCTGCTTCAATCAATCCCTTTGACAGCGCAGTGCAGGCAGGCTATATGCAGGCCATGGCCAAGACGCCAATGACTCTGGGAACTGACTTTGCCGGCGATGTGGTGGCTGTTGGCTCGAACATCAAGCACCTAAAGCCAGGTGATGCCGTCTACGGCCTCTGCCCCCTGGGCACCGGAGCGTTCGCAGAGTATACGACCGTCAATGCACAGCAGGTCACGCTCAAGCCCAAAACATGGGACTACACCTGTTCGGCTGTCACGCCTCTGCCCAGCATGGCCGCCTGGAAATCACTTTTCGAGCTTCTTCAAGTGAAAAGCGGAGAGCGGTTGTTGGTTCATGGTGCGGCAGGCGCAGTAGGCAGTCTGGCTGTGCAACTCGCCAAAGGTGAAGGCGTATTCGTGTATGGGACAGACATCCCGGAGAAGGCCGAGCATATCCAAAAATTGGGCATTGACCGGTTCATCTCGACCCGGGAGCATTTTGAGGATGTTGTCAAAGATGTGGATGCCGTTCTAGACCTTATTGGCGGCGAAATGATGGAACGGTCATACAAGGTGCTCAAGCCAGGCGGGAGGTATGTGACCTCGCTTCTGCAAGAGACACCTCAGGAAGAACCGCAGCGCCTGGGCATTCACAGCATGGGTTTGGCAGCCTGGCCAAATGCCGACATCCTGACGAAAATGGCGAAGCGGATCGATTCCGGGAAGATCCAGATGTTTGTGAACCGAACGTTCCCGCTGGCGGAGATCAACGAAGCCATGGCATACCGGTTACAGAGCAAGGAACCCGGCAAGGTGGTAATACTCTTTTAGGGAAGCCCGCAACCGGGCGGGGTTTTCGGAGCGTGCGCGCCAGGCAAGCCTGCGCGAGGCAATGTCCAACCCGTCTGGCAAGTCTTGATCATCCAACAGGTTCATGCTGAGAGATTTCTGCATG
>Ga0209048_10001659_pt1 | contig 22633 bp, 20 predicted proteins | sample FrelakmetCRP12CR_FD_187146 | JGI IMG/M metagenome (GOLD analysis project Ga0209048, IMG submission 187146) | Freshwater lake sediment microbial communities from the University of Notre Dame, USA, for methane emissions studies - CRP12 CR (SPAdes)... | ecosystem: Environmental > Aquatic >... | reverse complement strand
TATTGTTTCAATAGGGCTTGCCCCTTCATGGGTGGATATTGAAGAAGGCTTGCATAACATTGACGGGGTTGTGTTCTCATCCGAGTATGGGGAAGGTACATACAGGATGATTCTGAATAATGTCAAAGTGGATGGAAGGAAGGTGAGGGGGCATGCCCAGTTGAGCGTTTACCGTGATGTAGTCTTTCTTGCACCGGGTTCAGTGGTGGAAGCTGTTGCAAGGTTCAGGACACAGATGGGATTCGGTAATCATGATGATTTTGACTATAAACAATTTCTTCTGTCCAAAGGCATTGTCATGAAGGGTGTCGTAAAAAGCCCTGATGACGTTACTATAAAGCGATATGTAAGACCATGCGGTCTTAAATATGCGGTAAACACGTCATTGTCCCAGCTTGCGCGTCCTGAGGCCGAGGTATTGAAGGCAATGCTCACCGGAGACACATCCGGCATAACTGATTCCATCCAAGACAGTTTCAATTCTCTTGGCCTCTCCCACCTTATCGCCATTTCCGGGCTCAATATGGCCATTATCATGATTATTGGTTACACAGTGATCTTTAGCCTCTTGAGGATTATTCCCCCTGTCTCGCTACGGCTCGATGCCCCTCTTATAGCACAGGTCGGTGCCGTCATGGCTGTGGTTATCTATACCCTGTTTGTAGGGCCCAATATCCCGACATTGCGGGCTGCGATTATGGCCTGTTGTGTAATCTTGAGTTTCTTCCTGCACCGGAAACCCCATGTTCTTGAAAGCCTTGCAATTGCCGGTATCATCATCCTTATTCTATGGCCTTATTCTCTCTACTCGGCCAGTTTTTTACTCACGTTTGCAGCTGTCCTGGGGATTATCGGAACAATCCAAAAAGGTGCCTCGTTGCCACAATGGGCACATCTCATTACCATACCTATCATTGTTGCCGTATTCACCCTGCCCATCCTCATCTACCTTTTTGGGTTTATCTCGTGGACAGGTATCCTTGTAAACATCATCATAGTCCCCTTCTTCAGTATTGCAATCATGCCTGTCGGGATAGCGGGGCTCCTCGTTTTCCCTTTTTCGCATCCGTTCGCTTCTTACTTATTCTCACTTGCCAACGATGCCATTGGTCTCCTGATGCTGATGAGCAAAAGCCTCGGTACCCTGATCGCTATACCAAGACCTCCGATCTATTGGGTTTATTCCTGTTATGGCGGTATTATCATTGCATTTTTTGCTGCAAAAACTTTCTGGCGTACCTTAACTCTGGTTGCATTTTGCCTTGCAATTGTTTTCATCCCTATACTGCAACACCGCATTTCCATGCAAAGTGCCCTTTGTTTTGATTTCATAAGCGTAGGCCAGGGTGACAGTATTCTCTTGACCAAAGGTCCCCATGCAGTCCTCATAGATGCCGGTCCGGCACAGACTGGGTTTGACATGGGAAGGCACGTTGTGGCGCCGCACCTGTTGGGAAGGGGTATTGCCGCATTGGATCTGGTAATCGTCACCCATATGCACCCTGACCACTCAGGCGGTGTCCCCTATATGCTTGAGAGATTCCCCATTAAAGAGGTATGGACAAATGAACCTCAGACCGACAATCCCAATTTCCAGGATATTGCCCGCATAACGAAAGAAAAATCCATTCCCATGAAAAGTGTCTGTCTTGGCGATAGCCTCCATCTGGAAAGTCTGGCCATTGATGTCCTGGGCCCGCTCCCAGTGGTTGATCCCCAAAAGGGGAAGCTGGATATGAACATGCAATCTGTTGTGATGCTGGCAGGTGATGGCAGCATGAAAGGGCTCTTCATGGGTGATGCGGACATGTTTGGCGAGCTGATTGTTGCGCATCTGCAAAAGGACATTAATGCCGACGTGCTCAAGGTTGCCCACCATGGCGGAGAGAGGTCATGCCTTGATCCGTTCCTTGATGAAGTCAGGCCCAAGATTGCTGTTATCAGTTGCGGCCTGAATAATATATATGGTGATCCATCCCCAGAGTCCTTGATGCGGCTGAAAAAACGAGGGATAAAGACATACCGGACAGACCAGCATGGAGAGATAATGATTACATCTTTGTCGCCGGGATTCAATGTAAAGTCGGGCCATCCACTTGCCGATAAACATTAGGAAGGACTAGGGGGCTTGGATTGTATAAAGATTTTGTTCAGAAATACCAAATGAAAAAAAGAGCAGGGTTCTCTCTCCTCGAGCTGATGGTGGTCATTGTGATCATCGGCATCCTTGCCGCAGTGGCCATACCGAATATGGGTGGTTGGCTTGGCAAAAGAAACCTGGATTCCATTACGAGGCAGATGTTCTCTGATTTCCAACAAGCTCGGAGTGAGGCCATATCAAACAGTAATAGAGTACAGATCCAGGTCCATATGGATCCTGACTGGTACCAGGTGGTATATACGAGCAGCGGGCGTGTGATTGTTCCCCAGACTGATATGCCCCAAGGGATCGAAATTACTAATACTACATTTCCTGCGTCAGCCCTTGCCAATACCACAGGAATAACCCCACGCGGGTTCGTGACACAGGGTGGCTCAGTAACCATCCACAGCGATTCCGCCCCTGCTGCCAGCAGGGACAGGATAATAACCATCTCACTTGGTGGTGCAGTGAGTATTCAGCCATGAAGTACTTAAGACCTATTCTCAATGATAAAGGTCTCACCCTTGTGGAACTCATGATCGTTCTGGTTCTGTCGCTCCTGCTTATGGCGGCTGTCTATATGACTTATCAACTCCAACATGCCACCGGTCAGTCCCAGCTCCAGGTAACCGCCACCCAGCAGGATCTGAGGGCTTCGATGGACATTATATCCCTTGACATCATGCATGCAGGTGCGGACCCGACACTCACGCAGACTATCCAAGGTGTAGTTGAAAATACCAGCGGTCTTACCTCACTTAAGCTCCGGATGGACCTCAACAGCGACGGAAACACCAACGGAGCGAACGAGAATATTACCTACAGTCTTACCGGGAACAACCTGGAGCGGGTCGACATAGGCAGTGGAGTAATCCAGCTCCTTGCAAACAATGTGACCCAGTTGTCATTCACATACTTCGGAACACAATATACACCCATTAATCCGACTGGTGGAGGGAACACTCTCACTGCTGCAGAGGCCCAATCAGTGCGATATGTCAATATAAACATTGTTAAAAATAGCGATAAGAATGACCCGCAAACAGGCCAGCCTGTTACAAGGTCGCTTCAGCGAACCATTTGCAGACGTAATGGTATATAAGAAATACATATGAATAATATTAAAGATAATTTAAATGAAAAATGCTCAGGCGGGTTCACTCTGATCGAGCTCGTTGTTGCCATCCTCATCTTTGCAATAGGTATAGTGGGGATCATGAAGATGCACCAGGCCTCTATTCAAAGCAATAATTACAGCATGCAACTTACCCAGGCGTTGAACATAGCTGATGACAAGATCGAGTTCCTCCGGGGAATTAATTTTACTGATGCGAATATGACGCTAGGTGCTCATGCAGCTATTGCTACCTCCATGGGTGTCCAATACAACATGGACTGGGTGGTCGCTCCTACGACGAATAATTTTGCACGAAACGTTAATTTCACTATCTCATGGCAGGAAAAGGCCATCAACCACCAGTATAATATCCTGTTGATATTAGACCAACTCTAATTATGGACAGACACCATCCGGGAGCCATCGATATGATGAAAGATGTCTTGAAAGATGAAAAAGGCGTTGTTCTCATACTTGTGCTCATTGTCCTGGTTGCTTCCATAATCATGGGTGTCATGATTATACGGAGTTCAGTCCTGGAGGCGAGAATGGCGGGTAACGAGCGCAGATATCTCACCAGGTTTTTTGATCTCGAGAGTGCCGTGAATTTTGCCGTGGTGGAGAACACTGCAGCGCTCGGTGCTGTGGCAACAACCGAAGGTAATGTCTATGATTATCCAACAACTTCGTTGCCTGCAGGGATAACTGTCAGAGTAACCCTGTCCGATGTAAGAAAACCCCCGGTAGGCAAAGGTTATGACCCCACCTTCAAGGCAAGATACTATACTATTGTAGGTACGAACGATGACGATAACCAGACGATCACTCTAGGTGCCTACAAGGTATTTCCACCCACAAATTAGCATAAAAGGAGTGGTGATATGCTTAGGAAAATCTTAATATTCAGCATCACCTGTTTCCTGGCCATTGTCCCAAGCATTATGCATGCAGAAGATACAGCTATATTTGGCGGCAGTGAGATCAATCTTCCACCAAATGTCCTTATCATTTTCGATTCATCAGGGAGTATGGATGAGACGGTTACTGTTCAAGGATCAGCCAGTCCGTGGGATTCAAGTTTTCCTTACACAGGAAGTTATGACCGTAACTATGTCTACAGAACTGATAATGGAAGTTGGTGGTATAAGGACGTCAATATAGGATCTAATGAAGTGGTGGATTCAGGTGAAATTGCCTGCGAAGGGACAAGGACCACGCTCAACAGCTTCGGACACTGGATGGGTACGATCAATACCCGAAATAATTATACCTGCACCGGTACACGTCCGCGAGAAAGGAATTGGCGAACAGGGAACTATCTTAACTACCTTCTGAGCCAGGGACCCCATCAGGCAAAAAAAATAGATGTCGCCAAGGAGACCATTTGTGCCCTTGTTGACACCACCTCAAGTGTACGATTAGGTATGATGGTCTTTAATTATGAAGAAGGGGGCAGGCTTGTAGCGCCGCTGCAAGACCGGAATACACAGGCTTCTAAAGACGCCCTGAAAGCCACAATTAACGGTTTTAGCGCGAATGGATGGACACCCCTTGCCGAGACCCTTGCAGAAGCAGGGCGATACTATGCAAGGCAGCCCTCATGGTTCAATACAGGGGTGGATTACGCCACCCCAAGCACCTATGGGGGTACCGAACATGCGATTCAGTGGAGATGCCAGAAGAATTACATCATCATTATGACCGATGGTGAATCAACCCAGGACAGAAACCACCAACTATACGACACGACATATCTGAACGGCAAGACCATAGGTGATTTCGACCAGGATGTCGGCACGTTGGCTAATCACATGCACACGGACGAATATCATTGGATTGACAGCAGTGATGTGCAGCACGCCTATGCCAGTAACGGAAGCGACTATCTTGATGACGTGGCCAAGTTCCTCTATGATGAAGATCTCCTTCCTGCAAGTGTCCATGACTCGAGTGGAGTCTCCTTTGACAAAAGTGACTTTGTCAAGCAGAACGTCCAAACCTATACCATCGGTTTTGATACCGCTCATAAACTCTTATCCGATACTGCAGACACTAATCACGGCCAAGGTCATTACTTCTCCACCCAAGATAATATAAGCCTCTCCGACATATTCGAGAGGATCATCGGCAGTATTCTGAAGGTGAATTCCCAGTTTGTCTCACCTGTTGTTCCGGTGAACAGGGTCAATAGGACTTATGCGGATAATGGAATCTATCTGGGCATATTCTCGCTCGATTCTGAACACCCGGGTGTCTGGAAAGGGAACATAAAGAAGTTTGGTTACGACAAGGATGGGGTGATAAGAGACCGTAACAATGATGTGGCAACCAATGCGGACGGATCCATCAAAGAAGGCGCCCGTTCTGCCTGGATCGATGTAGGGGGTGGAACAGAGGGTATGCAGGTTGACAAGGGAGGCGTCGGTGCTGCGCTGCTTGCACAATCCTCGAGAATCTTTAAGACATATAAGTATGCTACAAGCCAGAACTTTGCATTTAATACAACGAACATACTCCCAGGCGACCTTGGATTGTCCACGACAGATGAGCGGGATGACCTCATAAATTTCGCAACTGCAAGCGGCATCTATGCGCCGACTGCCACCGGTTCTGGGGCAAAGCCGCGCCAGTGGGTACTTGGCGACATCATCCACTCCCAGCCTGCTATCCTCTATGACCGCGATAACAACAGAAATGTGATCTTCGTAGGGGCCAATGACGGGTTCCTGCACTGCTTCATAGACAACGACCAGGGCACTTCTGACTCATTAACAGACGATACGGTTACCGAGGCATGGGCCTTCATCCCCTGGGACCTCCTGCCGAATCTCAAGTATCTACCTTCGGACAATTCTTCAAGCGTCATTGCCGGCGATACCGCTCACGACTACTTCGTTGACGGCTCACCCGAGACGTATAAGACCGGAGGGAACACGTATCTGGCCTTTGGACTCAGAAGAGGCGGTAGGAACATATCAGACGGGACTGAACTTTCCCACCAGTATTTCATCCTCAATGTGAACAACTATACTTCGCCGACGTTCGTGAGCAGCATTGCCACGAACATTCTAAACGGAGAGCCCCTTGGCCAATCGTGGTCAAACCCGCATTTCTGCAAGTTCAGAACTGGGACAGACGTAAACTCTAACCCGGTTTCCCAGGACGTACTTCTCCTGGCCGGCGGATACGACACGAACCAGGACATTACAGATCCAGGCGCAATCGACAGCAAGGGCAGGGCACTATTCGCAGTCAGTGCAGCAAATGGGGCGTTATCTACCCTGTTGAACTATAACCATACGAACTATACCAAGATGCGGTACTGCATGGTGGATTTCACAGCATATGACGATGACGGTGACGACTGCGAGGATGTCATCTATGCGCCATCTGTAGGTGGTGACCTCTTCGTGTTTGAGAACAAAAAGAATACGGACGGCACCTATGACAGCACATGGTCAAAGAAGTTGCTCTTCCAGTCTATACCAGGAGGTGGGAGCACCAGTACGAGTACGTTGCGGAAATTCTTTTATGCACCTGGAATCGCGCAGGAAACGTGGGGAGACTTTGTCTTCATCGGCAGCGGAGATCGTGAGGACCCCCCCAAAACAGCAGTAGTTGATCGGTTCTATGCCATCAGGAACACCTGGTCCGGGGCACGGGATGACGATAATCCCATTAAAGATACGGATCTCACTGACGTGACAGCCGATGAACTCCAGGGAAACTCGTTAACGGATGAGCAGAAAGCGCAGTTGCGCCTAGATCTCGCTACAAGCGGCTTTGGCTGGTATATCAATATGGAGAATAGTGGTGAGAAAATAGTCTCAACACCGCTTGTCTATAACAAGGTGCTCTACTTCACCACCTATAGCCCGGCTACAACAGTTTCCTCAGATGGAGATAAATGTTCGTCAGGAACAGGAGCAGGTGAGGGAAGACTCTATGCAACTAATTATCTCACTGGTGAGGCGGTATATCCAGGATTTCATGCGACAGGCTCTACTGGGGGAAGCGGCGTAGCTGTAAAAGCCGACAGAAGTACATTACTTGGGAGCGGTATACCTTCCGAGCCAACACTCGTGATCACAGAACATGGAACATTTGTCGTCGTCGGGACTGAAAAGGGAACGACCTCTTTTAATACCAATGATCCACAATCCATGAACCGCTATTTTTGGCTGAAACAGTAGAAAGGTGGTATATATGATGATTATGAGAGATATCTGTATGATATTAAAGAAAACAATGATCTTGGTTATAGTCGGCATGAGCTTTACAGCCTCTGCATATGCAAGCACCCTCTCGAATGCCCTGAATGATTGGGACCCTGGGATGCTCCAAGGTAAAATCATGGAAATTGGGCCAGACTACATCATACTTCAGGAAAACAAGATTGTCCTCATGGACACAAGCATTGGGGGAAAGAACGTCAAAACAAGTATTACCGACGGGAAGGGGAAGGCATTTGGCCAGAGGGACTTGCAGATAGGAACCATTGTCTTCGCAAAGGGATCTCATGCAATTGATGAAAAGACACAGGGCGGTGTACTAGTCGCGACAGAAATCTATGTTGTCCCACGACTTCTCACACCGAAAGACGCAAAAGAATACAAGGGGATTACAGAACCGGCAAAACCATGGTAGTTTTCTAAAGAATGCCAAGAGGAAGGCACTGGATTTTATCCGGCGCCTTTTTTTAACTCAATCATCTCATTGATAAATTGATCCAAGTAAGTTGCACTGGCGAGTTTATGGCTTGAGGAGTCGAACCGACGCCTTATCGCCTTCGACCATCATGTCCGCCTGGGTGATCTGTTTTTGTTTGAGGTTGTCTAGGATATCCTGAAGGTTGCCCTTGATGAGGATGGAATGACAGATGGAATGTCCCTGAATCCGTGATAGGGAAATCTTTGTGACTGAGTCCATAGAACGCAAAGAATTAATCATTGACTGGTAGGTATCATAATCCCTGATTTCAGTGATGCATAGGCTCTTCTCACTCAATATAGGGCTTACTAAAACCACCTTTTTTGCAATCTCATTTCTCATCTTGTCAAGAAAGGCAGTGATCATGAGCTCGTTCATGGTTCTCACATCAGCAGTACCTTTGAGTGATATCGATGAGGTATAAAGCTTTTGCCTTGTCTTGACCTCGATAAGCGAGATATCGAGGCGAGTCTCAAGGTTTTCAGCATCAAAAGCTTTATGTGTTATTGTCCCTGTGATGACGAGTCCGGCACCGAGGTTGGCTGCCATGGCAGGGACCCGGTCAGGGCCTGCAGGCAAAACGGTAAGACGTGTAGGTGCATCTGCAACATTCTCACCTGCGGTCCTTAGCCTCTGGGCGAGCTGGTTTTCGAAAGGGGAGTATCCTTTTGGTGCGGTTACAGACCACCACTCGTACCGTTCTGATAGCCCCGGGCCCCTTGTTGATACTGCCAGGAGGATCAGGGGTCTTAACCCAAGGGGTGTCGTAAATGCTTCAGATTGGAGCCATTCCTTCAAGGGGGTATCATTAATTTTTAAATCCAGGCTTAGGTAAAGGATGCTATCCTGTTGTGACCTGGATACAATCTGATACTGGATGATATCCTGAGCCCCCCTGGAAGCGACAAATCCCTTGAGCTTCTGGGCAAGATCAACCGCAGAACTTGCCGGTGCCTGCTTAAGGGCAAGTTCAAGGTATGCCTTGAAAAGTGCATCATCATAGGCAGATTTCTCTGCTTGGGATATAGTGCTTCCTGTTATAGCGCTGATACCTGAAACTATCAGCGATACTTCAGCCCGTGCGGGGCTGAGGCTGAAAAAGTGTATCAGGACCAGCCAGAAAACCCCGCACGTACAAAGGCGGGAGAGTCTCATCCTGCGAGGAAGTCTTTCAGCTTGGAATTAATCTCTGCCGGTTCGATCCGACCCACTGCATGCTTATAAATAAGGATCGGCTTCTCGGTCTGGATTAAGATACAGAAGGGGTCAAAACTCTTCACAAACCCTTCAACCTTGGTATTGTCTACGAGGGTAACAATGATAGGAACCCTTTCCTTGCGCGCCTGATTCAGAAACTGGTCCTGTACATTAAACACAACTTTTCCCATTACAACCTCCTTATGGCGAGGGATCCACTGTTATTACAAACATTTGTATGTTGTGCTTGTATTCCTAACGATTTTCCTTATTGCTATATCTATTAATCATAATATTCTTTAGATCAAGTCTTTTTTATGTTAGAGCACGATTTTTATACTGAAAGGTCAATCAGGGTCATATGGTGAAATCCAGGGCCGAAGCACCCAAGCATATAAGAGAACGCTTGATCGAACTCCGTAACACCATTGAAAGACATAACTATCTCTATTATGTCCAGGATTCCCCAGAGATATCAGATGGTGAATATGATAGGCTCATGCGCGATCTTTTAAAGATTGAGGAGGACTATTCTTATCTCATAACCAGTGACTCACCGTCACAGCGTATTGGTGCAACACCACTCAAGGCCTTCCCAACCATGACTCACCGGGTAGCGTTGCTGAGCATGGATAATGCCATGGATAAGGAAGAAGTGGTATCATTTCACCAAAGGGTACTGCGCTGGCTTGAAAAAGACGAAATCACCTACTGTTGCGAGCCCAAGTTCGACGGCCTGGCCGTTGAGTTGATTTATGAAAAGGGGCTATTTATTCAAGGTGGAACCCGTGGGGATGGTTCTATTGGCGAGGATGTTACCCTCAATCTCAAGACCATTAAAAGCATACCGCTCAAGCTTCAAGGTGCTCAGCATCCAGAGCTGCTTGAAGTGAGAGGCGAGGTGGTCATGTTCAAGAAGGCCTTCTTGGGTCTTAACCAGGAGCGCGCAGAACAGGAAGAACCTCTCTTTGCAAATCCAAGGAATGCTGCTGCCGGGTCCCTGCGCCAGTTGGATCCCAGAATAACAGCCTTAAGGTCGCTGGCCTTTTTTGCCTATGGTGTTTCAATCGCCTCTTCACTCAGCCTTGATTCACAATACTCCGTCCTGTCCCACCTGGGTGAACTTGGCTTCAGGATTAATCCTGAAAGGAGACTATGCCGCGGGGTAGATGAGGTATGGGAGTTTGCGCAGCAGATGGAAAAAAAACGGGATATGCTCCCGTATGAAATTGACGGCGTGGTTATCAAGGTGGATTCCATACCTGATCAGGACCTGCTTGGGATCAAGGCCCGATCACCGAGGTGGGCGGTTGCCCTTAAATTTCCGCCAACTCAGGTAACTACACAACTGAAAAAAATCGGGCTCCAGGTGGGCCGTACAGGCACAGTCACCCCTGTTGCCTGGCTTGATCCGGTGAGGGTGGGGGGTGTCATTGTAAGCAGGGCCACGCTTCATAACAGGGATGAGATACTGCGCAAAGACATCCGCGAGGGTGATACCGTGATAGTCCAGCGTGCCGGTGATGTGATCCCTGAGATCGTAGGGCCTGTTATATCCAAACGGCCCGAGGGCTCAAAACCCTTTGATATGGCGGTTGCATGCCCGGTATGCGGCTCAGGGCTCAAGGAATATCATGAAGATTATGAACAAAAGAAAAACAGGAAGATCGTCAGTATTTTTAAGTGCGTCAATATAACATGCCCTGCCATTGTACGTGAACAGATCTTTCATTTTGCTTCAAAGGAAGCGCTCAACATTGAAGGTCTTGGCAGGCAGATCATTCACCAGCTCGTGGGAAAGGGCCTGATAAAAGACGTCTCTGATCTTTACACCCTGTCACGCGAAGACCTTCTGACCCTTGAGGGATTTGCCGATCTCTCCACAACAAATCTCCTCGCCTCTCTAGAATCAAGCAAGTTCACAACACTCGAACGGTTTATCTATGCGCTGGGTATCTTGCATGTAGGATCGGTTGCATCGAAACAATTGGCCCTTAAGTTTAATGTCTTAGATGATATCATGGATGTAAACATTGAAAAGTTGCAAGGAATAAAAGGGATAGGAAAAGAGATTGCACAATCTGTCTGTGATTTCTTTTCAAATGAACAGAACCGCTCTGTTATTAGGAAAATACTGTCTTATGGCCTCTCCATTGCTGCACAACCGCAAGTGGCACACAAAGAAACCATATTCACAGGCAAGAATATATGTTTCACCGGCGCCCTTTCTTCAATGACCCGATCCGAAGCAAAGGGGCTCGTTGAGGCCATGGGCGGAAACGTTGTGGATTCAGTGAGTAAGAAACTTAGGTTTCTTGTTGCCGGTGCAGATGCAGGCTCAAAGCTTGATAAGGCACAATCACTGGGAATACAAGTGATCTCAGAAGAACAATTCATGGAGATGATAAAGGAGACATGATACTATGAAGGCCCTCCACCTGATGATCCATGGCAGGGTACAAGGCGTTTGGTTCAGGGCCTCTGCACAGGAGACTGCACGTCAGCTCAAGATTAAGGGATGGGTTCGCAACACACCTGAAGGCAAGGTAGAAGCACACATCCAGGGAGAAGAATCGTCTGTTGATAAAATGCTGTCATGGTGCTCACAGGGCCCCCGGGGCGCAAATGTGGAAGGTATCGATGTCAGCGAAGCAAGTCCAAACGAAGAGTATAAGGCGTTTAACATCCGCTATTATTGATTTTATTTCATGCTTGCATAAGAAATCCCTTTGGTATAAGAAATTTTCGCTCCTTGCTCCTGAATGGGGCTACGAATCCACAAGGAGGATTTTATGAATCTTTACGAGATTATGTTCATCTTGAATCCCGACATCGGGGAAGATGAACGGGAAAAGCTAACTACCCGCCTGAAGAACACTATCAGCAAGAACAAAGGTGACATCATCCGCTTTGACGACATGGGCTTCAAGAGTTTTACGTACAAGATCAAGAAAAAATCCCGTGGCCTGTTTTTCCTCATCAATCTGGAAGGCCCGGGTTCCATGGTCGCCGAGATCGAGCGATTCCTGCGTCTCGATGAAAATGTCATACGATTCGTCGTTGTGAAGCTCGATAAGCACGTGACAAGACAGGATCTCGAGCCGAAGGTTGAACCCCAGCCCGAGGCGTCGCCGGCACCAGCGCCGGCACCAGAACAGGGGGAGGTAGGAGCATAACATGCAGGATAGACCGCCAAGAACTTCATCAGGCAGCAAAAAGCCGTATTATAAGAGAAAGACATGCAGGTTCTGTGAAGAGAAGACACTGCCCATAGACTACAAGGCACCCCATGTGCTTAAGGACTTCATCACTGAACGAGGCAAGATCTTGCCGAGACGGATCACAGGCACCTGTTCTCACCACCAGAAGAAGCTGGCCACGGAGATAAAGAGGGCAAGGATCATGGCCCTTATTCCCTTCACCGTGCACGACTAGAGATATGCCCCTTATGGGTGGAGACAGGAGGACCCTGTGGATTATCATGGGGGCCTTCTTTATTTTTTGTGTCTTAATCGTCACAGCAACGGAGTTGGCATTGCCTGCCGCAGTGATATTCCCGGCTGCATACTATCTGTTTGCAGAACGGATACCGTACAGATGGCCGGGGCTTATTGCGTGTGCACCGCTTACGCTTTCGCTGGTCCCGGCATTCTCATTTGGCGCCATGATATACGCTGCTCTGCTGGTATCAGCACTCATGATGCACTATTTCTTAAAGAGGGGGGGCATCGGGCTTGCTGTTGCAGCGCCATCCTTCCTGATCTTTGCTTTTGTGGCGGCGAGCATCTTTTCATTATCTTATAATAGCGGCAATACTATTGAAGAACTACTGACCAGATGGGCTGCCCAGGTGGTAGGTGAGATGAAGAAGGTTTCTGAAGGTGCGCTCTCTTCGGCTGAACTGTTTGAATTCAAAGAGAACCTTCAGACCTTTCAGGTAATGATCGTCACACTTTTCCCCTCAATAATCATATCAAGCTTTGCGGTTATCATGTGGATGAATCTGCTCATTATAACGAGGAAAATCAAGGCTATATCTGTTAAAGAATGGAAAAGCCCAGACTGGGTAGTTGCGTTTTTCATCCTTGCAGGATTGTTTACCCTACTTGAGCAGAAACTTTTACAGGCAATAGGGCTCAATCTCCTGGTCATTGTGGGGCAGGTCTACTTTTTACAGGGCCTCGCCATTGTCTCGGTCTTCATGGATGAGCGCAAGTGGCCCGGGATGATTCGGTGGCCTATTTACATTTTAATCTTGATCCAGATATATATGATGATTATTGTAGCTGGATTCGGTCTGTTTGATACCTGGTTTGACTTCAGGAAAAGGATACGAACACCAAAAGGAGATATACAATGAAGGTAGTACTCTTAGAGACGATCGATGGCCTGGGCAGCGTGGGCCAGGAGGTAAAGGTTAAAGATGGCTATGCCAGGAATTTTCTTATTCCCAAGGGATTGGGACTTCTGGCAACCGATACCAACCTTAAGGCCTTTCAGGGCAAGATACAGGCACGCATCAGGTCTGAGGCCAAGTCAAGGGAACATGCCGCTAAACTCGCTAGTGAGTTATCTGCTGTTGCCTTAAAATTCAAGGTCAAGACCGGTCAGGAAGGAAAACTGTTCGGCTCTGTTACCAATGCCGATATCTTTGATGCCCTCAAAGATAAGGGATTTGAGGTAGACAAGAAGAAAATTATCCTGACAGAAGCTATCAAGCATGTGGGCACACATGAAGTCGCAGTCCGCCTCTTTCCGGAAGTGACGGCGTACATAAAAGTGGAGGTGGTCCCAGAGCCACAAGGCGAATAAGATGGATTCTTCACCAATTTCTCCTCCCCACAACAGGGAAGCAGAAGAATATATACTCGGAGGGGTCCTCATGGAGAACTCCTCTTTCGATACCGTATCGGAGATTATCTCTCCGGCAGATTTTTATGCAGAGCGGAACAGGATCATCTTTGAGGAGATGGGCCGACTCATGGATAAGGGCCTGCCTATCGACCTTGTTTCACTTACAGAGGCTATCGAGGCGAGAGGGAGGCTTGATAAGGTTGGTGGGGCATCCTATATTTCTCAACTCGCAGATAACATACCAACCACCGCGAACATTGAATATTACGCCCGGCTTGTAAGGGAAAAGTGCATCCTCAGGTCATTGATCAACGGCGCCGGCGAGATCATCAAGTCTGCAAGGTCACCTGTCGGAGAGGTTTCTGATGTGCTGGACTCTGCCGAGCAGATCATCTATGCCATCAATAAACAGGTCAAGGACAGAAAAGGCGGCCTGACCAAGATTAACATCCCGCTGCATGACATGTATCATAACCTTAGTCGTATAGCCAAAGGCGAGATCGATCAGGGCGTAGTCCCTTCCGGATTCAGCGAGCTTGACAATCAATTGCTTGGCGGCCTCCACAAGTCCGACCTCATAATCGTTGCAGGCCGGCCTTCCATGGGCAAGACCTCGCTGGCAATAAATATTGCCCAGTATGTTGCAGTAACCGAACAGCTTCCCGTTGCAGTTTTTTCTCTTGAAATGAGCATCGAGCAACTCGTGCTAAGGATGTTGGCCTCTGAGGCCTGGATAAACCAGAGCTATGTGCGCTCCGCCTCATCAATTTCAAATCTCAAAAAAGAAGATTGGAGTAAACTGCTTGAGGCATCGGGAAAACTCTCGGAGGCACCCCTGTATATTGACGACACTCCAGGCATAACACCCATGGAGATCAGGGCCAAGATCCGCAGGCTCATATCCCAGGTAGATGTGCGCATGGTCGTGGTGGATTATCTTCAGCTCATGAGCATCAAAGGCCGGTCTGACTCCAGAGAACAGGAGATATCGGAGATATCTAGGACTCTGAAGGCCATAGCCAAGGAATTCAACATACCGGTCATAGCGCTGAGCCAGCTCAATAGAAGGGTTGAGGAGCGCGGCGATAAGAGGCCTATGATGTCAGACCTCAGGGAATCGGGTGCCATAGAGCAGGATGCAGACGTGATCTGCTTTATCTATCGAGACGATGTATATAATCCTGACAGCCCGGAGAAAGGCATAGCCGAGATTATCGTGGCTAAGCATAGGAACGGGCCTACAGGTACCATAAGGCTGAAATGGATCCCGGAATATACAAAATTCTGGGAGCTTGACTTAAGACACTAAGACCTCAGCCCTAATCCAGGTATCAGATTTTCTTCCTCCGCATCGGGTACTCGTGCTCTATATGAAGGTCTTCAGTAAGGATTGAGTGCTGTTTTTCAATGGCATCCCTCATTCGTTGCAGCGATCTCATCTCAATTTGTCGGACGCGTTCCCTGGTCACCCCGATCAGGTTCGCTATATCCTTGAGGGTTGCCGGCGGGTCACTGAAGAACCTCTTCTCAATGATGAATACTTCCCTATTGCTCAGGATAGGAGGATCGGAACGTAAGAGGTTAAGCAAATAGGCATGTCGCTCCTTAAAGGAGTAGAAATCGTCCGGATCAGGCCCCTCATAGAGGAGGTGATCCAAGAGACATTCCTCATGCTCGGACTCGCTGGCAATAGTGCAGTCCAGAGAGACAAGGCCTTTTGCATGGGTGAGCCTGCCTGTATGCACCTGGTAGCTCTTGTGGATGAAATTCTTGATATAGGCCTTTATCCACCATATGGCATAGCAGATGAATCGTACCCCCATGTCAGGATCAAAGCGGGTTAGGGCCTTAACAAGACCCATGTTTCCTTCCTGCACTATCTCGAGCGAACCATAGCCAAGGTGAAAATACGGCCGGCTGATTTTCATCACAAAACGCAAGTTAGAGGTGATGATCTTCTTGCCTGCATCTATGTCGCCATGCTTGTACTTCCGAGCAAGATCCTGTTCTTCTTCTGGGGTGAGGATGGAATAGTCTTTGATCTTCCGGGTATAGTTCTCATAATCCGAAGACGGATATCTGCTTCCCATAGACCCTCCCGAAAAATCGGATAGTATAAATTAGCTCATATCTTACACAAAAGTCAAGAGGTATACTATGTAAAAGACATATAACAATAAAACACAATAAATAAAAGATATTGAACAATCTTAAAGGAAAACACAAACGACGTATGTTTCACATACATTGAGAGCTCATTCATTCATTATCAATTGGGGGGTTCTAGTTTATTGATTATAGGTCTTTTTTTGTATGAGCGGATATAGACAATAAAGACAAACGCCATGCAACCTAAGACTACAAAGACTGCCTGCCTGGAATACTTCATCACGAGTTCCATGTTGTTCCCGACAAAATAGCCGATGCATGCAAGGACAGTCACCCAGAGGATTGCACCGAGAGCAGTATAAATGCAGAATTTAAGCAGGTTCATACGGGCCAGGCCTGCTGGAAATGAAATAAAATGACGAACGCCCGGGATGAGTCTCCCGGTAAAAGTACTTATCTCACCATGGGCAATAAAAAAGGAATTGATCTTCTCAAACCTGTAGGGTGGCAGAAGAATATATTTGCCATATTTCAGAAGCAGGGGTCTCCCGAGGACTACTGCCAGCATATAATTAAAAAGGGCGCCAAACAGGCTGCCAACTACCCCGCAGAGTATCACGATCCCCATATTCATCTCACCTTTAGCTGCGAGAAAGCCTGCCGGGGGTATCACCACCTCGCTTGGGACCGGGAAGAAGGTGCTCTCCAGAAACATGAGCACCAGAATGCCTGTATAACCGAGTTGCCCGATAGTTTCTACGAGCCATTGTATGATTGCTTCCATATTCTCATCATATAGTACCTCTAATATCATTGCAATAATTCCATGCCGGAGATACAGAGACCTCGGGTTAAAATCTTTTTCATATCCAAGGGATAGAATTATGGAAGACGGACCTTTCACCTTGCAGATAGAATCCATGGCTTATGGAGGCACTGGTGTAGGCCGGAGAGAGGATGGCAAGGTGGTTTTCATACCCCGGGTTATCCCTGGAGAGAAGGTTGTCGCAACTATTACAAAAGAACATAAGAGCTATATTGAAGCCGTGGTGAAGGAACTCCTGGAGGCTTCACCTTACCGGGTCACGCCACCTTGTCCGCATTTCTTTGATTGTGGGGGATGTGACTGGCAGCACATTATTTATAGTGAACAGATTGCTCTTAAACAGGGACTCCTGGAGTCGCAGATACGAGCAAAAATTCCACGAACGGACCTGTCCTTTGATAACCCGGAGATCTCGTCAAAAGAGTATGGATACCGCTGTCATGCAGTTGTGCAGTGTGCACATAAAGACGGATTTGACATAGGCTTCTTCCGAAAACAATCAAATACTATTACCCCATTTAACCAGTGCCTTACACTCAATGAACGTTGCCAGGCAGTGCTTAATCAGATCAGGGAGATGTTGAGAGACCATCTGATTGCAGGGCTCGACTCCATTGAGATCCATGCACCTATGGACGAGGTTCTTGTACGGGCCTTTGTGAAAGGGGCGCTTTCAACCGATGACTTGGATTTCTTTAAGAGGGTTTATCAGATTGTCGCTCTGAGTGGCTTATCAATTTTTCCCATGGACGAACTATGGCATGAGCATGTCTTTGGAAAGCGCTTCTGTTGCTATGACATCACTGTGCATGACAGGAAGGTCTTGCTTGCAAGCAGTTTCGGCGGATTCATCCAGGCAAACATGTATATGAATCAGAAACTTGTTGAATATGTTTATGATAGTACTAAAGGATCTAAGAAACTGATCGACCTTTACAGCGGCGCTGGAAACTTCAGTATACCGCTGTCTTTCAATACAGACGAGGTACTTGCTGTGGAACAGGACGACAGTCTGGTAAAGACAGGGGCCGATCTTGCCCGGAGAAATGGATGTAGAAACATACGATTCATAAACGAAAAGGCAGCTCGAACATTAAAATGGTTAGAAAAGGAAGGTGTTTCGTTTGATTCAGTAACCCTGGATCCACCCAGGGAAGGTGCCCGGGATATCGCCCACATTCTCCCCAAGATGAAGATTAACCGGGTTGTGTATATATCCTGCAATCCATCCACCCTGGCCCGGGACCTTGCCATTCTTATACAAGAAGGATTCAGATTAAAGACTGTGCGCTTTTTTGATATGTTCCCCCAGACCTTTCATATCGAATCGGTTTCAGTGCTCGAACGATAAAACCCCCTTAGGTTTTTATCTCAGGAAGACAATGTAGTTTTTAGCTAGACAAAGGATTGAACCGGCTTGTATATGATTCTTGATGATCGTCGGGATCATAAGCAAAGAGGATAACCCAGAAGCCCTTGCCCTTTCCAAGCGGGTTGTCCGCTGGATGCAAGATGCAGGTTTACCCTGTCTTATCGAAAACCATATCGCCGATTATCTCAAGACTGAACATACGGATGATGCATGGACACATTCAGAAATCCTCATTGCCATTGGGGGTGATGGGACTTTCCTGAGGGCCATACGTATGGCTGCACCCCGGGAAATACCTGTTCTCGGAATTCATATGGGAACCCTGGGGTTCCTGACAGAGGTGACGGAAGACGAAGTATTTAAGGCCCTGGATGCCCTGAAAAACAGCCAATACATCAGGGATGAGCGCACCATGTTTGAGGTCACCCTCTTAAGGGGTGATGAAACCATTGCCTCACAGCATGTGCTTAATGATGTTGTCATTACCAAGGGGGCGTTGGCACGCATCATAGACATTGAGGTATGGACCGATTCAACCTTCATCACCTGTTATCGGGCAGACGGGCTCATCATATCCACCCCCACTGGATCCACCGCTTATAGCCTTGCTGCAGGCGGTCCTATTGTGCACCCACAGGTGAGTGCAATCATACTCAATCCCATATGCCCGCATGTGCTTTCCAACAGGAGCATCGTACTTCCTGATTCTCAGGAAGTTATCATTGTAGTCAAATCCAGCAAGGCCTCGGATAATATTTATCTTACCCTTGACGGACAGAAAGGACACCCCCTTCAGGCAGGGGACCGACTTCGCATCAAGAGGGGCTCCAGAAAGGCAGTTATGTTGAGATTCCCGCAGAGGGACTATTTCGAGATTCTCAGAAGCAAACTAAAGTGGCAGGAGAGATGATTGATTTTTTAAAGATCTCTTCCATGGCGATCTTTGATGAGATCGAGATTGATTTTACATCAGGGCTCAACTGTATCACCGGCGAGACCGGGGCGGGAAAATCTCTGATACTTGGCGCACTGACCCTGCTTATGGGCGCAAGGGCAGGGCGTGAAATGATAAGGCCGGGTAGTGAGAAGACCATTGTCGAGGCACTATTTACGGTTTCGGGCCGTGATTTGGTCCTGCGAAGGGAGCTTTATCCCACAGGCAGCAGCCGGTGTTACATTGATGGAAAGCTTACAACATCTGCCGGCCTTGTTGAAGTGTCTTCAGGGCTTATACACATCTACGGTCAGCATGAGTATCAGGACCTGTTGAATCCCAGGCAACATATGAAGATACTTGAAGATTATGCAGGGATCAGCAGGGACAATGTCGAAGCGTCATATAAGGAGTATACCAAGGCAGAAGAGGCCTACAAGGAGCTTGAGCGCCTAATCGATTCATTCATGCAGGAGAAGGAATATCTGGAGCATTGCCTTAAGGAATTGACTGCGCTGCGCATCGAGGAAGGATTAGAGGAAAGGCTCACGCAGGAACTCCAGACAGCACAAAAAGCCTCAGAGCTCAAACAGACGGCATTGGCCGCCCAGGAGCTTATCTACACAGGAACCCACTCCATTACCGACCTCACTGCCGAGGCCCGACAGCAGATACACCGTATCGTGGCTCATGACCCATCCATGGAAAATCTGGTACATTCAATGGACTCGATAATGGCTCAGCTTGAGGACATGCATGTGGAACTGAGGGGCAGGATTGATGCTTATGAATATGACCCGCAGCGCATTGAAGACCTTGAAGAACAGCTCAATACCTTGCGGGAGATCAAGAGAAAACACCGCACAGATGAGACAGGCCTCATCAGGCTCACAGGAGAGATGCAACAGAAGCTCAGCATGCTCGATGAATCAGGAAACAACACCTCATTTGCGAAAAAAAAGGTGGATGAGACCCGCAGCAGATATCAAGAAACGGCTAAGACTTCCCTGGAAAAGAGATGGCGTGCAGCAAAAAGCTTGTGCAAGAGAATCAACGCAGACCTTGAAGACCTCGGCATGCCGGGCACCGATTTCAGGGTGTCACAGCTGATGCCTGATGATGTTGATAAGGCATTCCTTGATGCGGGGACCAGGGCTGTTTCACCCAATACTCTCCTGAAAGGCGACTTCCTTATCTCCACAAATGTCGGCCAGAATATTTTACCGCTGGCTAAGATTGCTTCGGGTGGGGAGTTGAGCCGCATCATGCTTGCAATAAAGGTCTCTCAGAAGGCCTCATCTGAAGCAACCCTGATATTTGACGAGATAGATGCAGGTATCAGCGGGCAGACCGCCATTGCCATTGCCCATAAGCTCAAGGAGCTTTCCGGGCATGCCCAGGCAATCGTGGTCACACACCTCCATCAAGTGGCATCAGTCGCTGACTCGCATTTTGTTATCACCAAGACGGTCAAGGACAGGACTACATCATCAGCCCTTCAAAAGGTTAGAAGCACAGACAGGGTCATGGAACTTGCCCGTATGATGGGCGGTGACTCCCCGAGCTTAAGCGTTATCGAGCTTGCAAAGGAACTGGTTGGATCGCACGAAGGGCGTCCCTTGCTGGAAAATTAAGCAATGATTTGCATTTGACTTTTCAAGACCTTGGTGGTCTATGTAGGGAAATTTGCTTCGATGGATATTGTTACATGATACGGAAACCAGCCATAGCTGAAGCAACTGAGATAAGAAATCTCATAGACCCGTTTGTGAAGGAAGGGTTAATCCTCCCAAGGTCTCTCCACTCTGTGTATACCTCTATCAGAGATTTTTGGGTATTCACAAGTGAGGAGGATACTACACTCATCAAGGGTTGCTGTGCGCTTCACATCTCTTGGGCCGATCTTGCTGAGATCAGGACCTTAGCAGTATGTAGGGAATGCCAGGGAAGAGGTGATGGTGCCGATCTTGTAGATGCATGTCTCCAGGAGGCCCGGGACCTTGGATTGAAGAAGGTATTCACGCTGACCTATGTGCCGGATTTTTTCAAGAAGCTCGGCTTTATCGAGGTTGACAAGGCAAAACTGCCTAACAAGATATGGGCCGACTGCATTCACTGTCAGTATTTCCCGGACTGCAGGGAGATTGCACTCATATATGATCTTTAAGAGGTGAGCGTGGGACTAGTCGATACCATGGAAAGGGCACGTGCCCTGCTCAAAACAAAATCAATAAAAGATTTCGAGGTATTCGGGATCTTTTCCGACGCTATCCGGGCGGAATCAAATCATGGAGAAGTAGATTTTCTCAACCGATCATCTGAAAGCGGTATCAGCATACGGGTGCTCATGGATGGCGCCATAGGCTTTTCTTATGGGAAAGATGCAGATGATGCACTGATCGATGCAGCAATAACTTCAGCCAGATATCAGTTTAAAGACGAACACAACCAATTTCCAAGCCTTATAGGTGGATATCCAAGCATCAATGCATTTGATCAGAATATAGCCTCCCTGAGCCCGGATGATTGCATAATGAGGTCTATACAACTGGAACTTGCTGCGAGAGATGCGGACCCGCGTGTGGAGAATATTAGAAAGGCATCATTTTCACGCTCATCTGCAAATATTCAGATCCTCAATTCCCACGGCATACAATCATCTTTTTCAGTAACATCCATAGCTGCCTCCCTCATGGTCACTGTAAGGCAGGAAAGTGATGTTCAGTCAGGCTATGATTTCGACTTCAGCCATGCATTATCAGGCTTCGATGTTGTCAGGGTAGGCAGATCTGCCGTATCGCGGGCAGCCCGGATGCTCGGCGCAAGGCAGCTAAAGACCATGAAGATACCTGTGCTATTCGACAGGGACACCACGGCAGAGATGATCGAGTTCATCTCCGATGCCTTTTTAGGAGAGAATGTGATTAAGGGCAAGTCTGCACTTAAGGACAAGTTTGGCAAGAAATGTTTCTCAGAATGCATCAAGCTTTCCGATAATCCCCTGGACACTCGATCTGCAGATTCCTGCCCCTTTGATGGAGAGGGGGTCCCTTCACAGGACACCATTTTGGTCAATGATGGATCCGTGGTTGCATTTCTCTATGACACCTATTGGGCTTCTCTAGCCGGCAAACAGTCTACGGGCAGTTCGGTGCGCGGCGGATACCGGTCATGGCCTTCGCTCGGCATACGGCACATATGCCTTGAACCAGGCTTAATGCCGATATCCAAGCAACTTGCGGATCTGCCCCTGGCGCTACTAGTAACAGACATCATGGGTATGCACACGGCAAATCCTATCACAGGAGAACTATCTGTCGGCATAAATGGGGTTCTGTTGGAAAAGGGGGTTCCGGCCTATCCCGTTCGTG
>Ga0209048_10001658_pt1 | contig 22641 bp, 26 predicted proteins | sample FrelakmetCRP12CR_FD_187146 | JGI IMG/M metagenome (GOLD analysis project Ga0209048, IMG submission 187146) | Freshwater lake sediment microbial communities from the University of Notre Dame, USA, for methane emissions studies - CRP12 CR (SPAdes)... | ecosystem: Environmental > Aquatic >... | reverse complement strand
GGATACATGGCAACAACCACTCTGAAGAGTGATTTATGGCGATCGTAATAGGCGTTGCGGATATGGCAGTCAGCAACAAGGCTGGAGATACACTGATCACTTACTCACTTGGTTCGTGTATCGCGGTGATCACTTATGATCCTGCGGTGAAGGTGGGGGGGATATTGCACTACATGTTGCCTGAAGCGACTATGGACATGGAAAAAGCCAAGAGAAAGCCGGCCATGTTTGCCGATTCGGGCATTCCTTTGCTTTTCAAAATGAGCTATCAACTGGGGGCAACAAAGAAGAGCACCATCGTAAAAATTGCAGGTGGTTCTCAGATCATGGATGAAAATGGGGTCTTCAATATAGGGAAGCAAAATTATTTGGCCATGCGCAAAATTTTTTGGGGAAACAATGTAACGGTCGCGGCTGAGGAAGTAGGAGGAAGTGTTAATCGCACGGTGCGGTTGGAAATGGCGACCGGGCGTGTGATCGTCAAGGTATCTGGTTTCGGGGAAGTAGAACTCTAGCTCTCCTGCCATATTCAATGTCGCAGATTGTTGGTCAGTTCTATCGGTAATAACTAGTTTGATGGATAACTCGAATATTGACGCTATCGACATGATGCTGCCCTGATCATACGGACCATCCATCTACTGCAAGGCAAGAAAGACCATGGCCTGTAATTACTGATAGGCGACGATTCTAGAACGATCCGCTAAGTTATCAAGAAGGGATTGAGTGTTTCGGGATTTAAGGTTGGTGAATGCCTCGAAGCAGGCAATGGCAGGGAAGCTCTTGAGGTACTCGCCAATAGTTGGGTTGATTTGATTCTCTCCGACATCCATATGCCGGTGATGGATGGTTTTGGCCTTCTTAAGGCCCTGAGAGAAAATGAGAGTTGGCATGAATTACCGGTGGTGATGATCACCACGCTTTGCTGAAAGACTTGGAAACTAACCTGGTGATCGTCATTCGCACCTTCGGTGTTCGGCTTGACGGCCAGAAGGAAAGTGTCACTGAGGAACTCTATGGGCCAGCCCATGCCGGCATAACGACTGCCATTCATTCGCAGGATGATGTGGATTCACTGTTCGCAGAGTTTGGCTTTTGATGCTCAGTCGGAGACAGCTGCGTTGTGTGATGAACCGTCAAGCTATCCACGAGGTCGTACTAAGAAGCACTGAAAAGAGTTAGCTGTAAGTACTCCATGCACTTTGGTGCTTCTTTGTGCTCATTGCTTATCGCCGATGGATTCGGTTCCGTCCTCCTTTCTTTGCCTGATACATCGCTTCATCAGCACGCCTGAAGACAACTTCGGGAGCTTGGTCTGTTGAATTCACCTCGGTTATGCCGAGGCTGATAGTCACCGGAACCTCGGCCCCACGATAAAGAAAGCGTGTGTTTTCAATTAGCTTACGGACCTTTTCGGCCACCTTGAGCGCATCGTCCTCAGCAGTTCCGGGGAGAATGATAACGAATTCTTCCCCACCGTAGCGAGCCAGAAAATCACAATGGCGCAGAGAGGGTTTGATCCTGCGAGCTATTTCTCGCAGACATTTGTCCCCCGCCTGATGACCATACTCGTCATTCACCTTCTTGAAGTGATCGATGTCGAACATCACCAATGAAAACGATTGCTCATAACGATGGTATCGGTGTAACTCCTCCTTGATGCGAAGTTCATAGGCGCGTCGGTTATGGATACCTGTAAGGCTATCAAACAAGACTTCCTGTTCAAGGGTTTTGGCTTTCATCTGGATCTGATGGATCTCTTTCTTCATCTTCTGAAAGTTTTTCTGCAAGCCGCCCATTTTTTCATTGGTATTCTGTAGATAGCTTTCATCTTGCATGCGTTTGTGTTCCAGAGCTGTTCTGATTGCCTTCAGCTTAGAGAATACAAAACCACGGAGCTCTTCGAGGGTTTTGCTGATACTGAAGGAATCTTTGATGTCCTCCAACTGCCCCCGCAAGGACTCGTTGAAGTCTGAATTGAATTGATAAGTCTCTTCGGTCTGGCTGAGCGACGTCAGGAGCTGGTTTTCCATCTCCAGCAGATTTCTTCCCAACTCTTTTACAAAATTTGCTACTTCGTCGCGCTCCTCAGAACCCTGCTTAATGTAAGCCTGGATAATGTCGATTAAGTCATCGGAATAGGCAAGCAACGCAGCCAAATTCGTTGAGGACTCAAGACGCTGCTTGAGTTCAGAAAAGCGCTGCAAATAGTCATCACCCAGGCCAAGTTGCAGTTGGCTGGCGATTGTCAGGAAAACACTTTGCAGCTGTTGCAGATGAAAGGTGACATCTTTTAAACTATCAGTGTCCTTGTCCGGGGGAGTGCGCTTTTTCCAAAAATTCCAAAAGAATGCGCTCCCTTGAACTTTGGAGTCACTGGTTGATGAGTCCAGATCCTCTTTCATGACGATGTCCTTGATGTCTTGGAGACTGCTTCCGAGTACAACCAGATCACCATTGTTGCTGAGGATCAATGACCGGAAGTGTTCAAGGGAATCGCACAGATTTTTTTTTGCCGTCTCTTGAGCCAGAGCAACCAAAGTCAAGATGGATTTCTTGTAGAGTTCAGACATCTCCAGAGTATCTTGTACAGAACGTTCAACTGCCACTGGATCATGATCACTGGGGGCAGATTCTTGTTGAATCGGGTTTTTGCTCGGCTGGAGCTGCCAGTCGGTTTCTGCGGCTTTGTTGATAACTGAGTTCGTTGAGCCCCATCCATTCCCCTCGAGCAAGCTCAAGAAGTCCTCGTTTGCTACCAGAGCCGCTGAAAGAGCTCCTGGCGTAAGCTGTCGCTGTTCAGTGGACAAAGCTTTGAGAGTGTCGATGATGACAATGGAGAGCCGCTCAATGTTTTTCATCGGTATCCTTTTGCTTACTTGATGCCGAGACTCCATACCACGTTCCTCTCTTCCGACTCGGTTCGCCGCGATCCACTAGCATTTCAAGGGATCAAGAGTCTATGATTTAGATTTCCACCCACCCACTCCACGCGGCAGCGGCAAGAAGCTCCACGCGGTAGCCGAGAGGTCATCTCTTGGGCGCCTTCTTGGGTTTCTCCTCATGTTTGGGTTCAAACAGCTGGCACGGCAACCCTGAGCTGGAATGGACTGCCACGGCGGGATGCCACTTGGAAGTGATATGCCACGCCCTGCACAGATAAGGAGAAGAAGGATTCCAGGTAACTGCAAAGTGCCTGCAGTTGAGACAGTTGATACGCTGCTCACTCACCTCTCCAATCTCCCCGCATGCTTTCGTCGGCCTGGCCGGAGTTCCACCATCACCTACCGCTCGTTTCTGCTACTCGTCTAATGTGCCTCTAATCCCTCATGCGCCGGCGGTCCCGCCAGGCCATGAGATTCCAACTACGCTTCCCTCAGCGCCGCTTATCGGAATTCCTGGCGTTAAGTGTGTACGCTTCCACGATACTTCAAGATCAATGCCAAAATCAGAGGCTGCCAGCATGCCTATGAAGGCGGTGAGAGGTTTATGAGTCGTGCGAGGTTAACGGTCTGTAATGTCGCAGCCAAAAAAATCGACAGCTTTGAGCATTTTTCCTTAAAGTTCTTTAATGAAGTGGTCGAAGGGATGATTGAAGGGAAGGAAGACTGCGATGGTGGTAACCGATTATCAAGTTGAAAATGTTCTTCGGACCTACAGCATACAACTGCAGCGATCCAAACTGTTGAACCGAACGCCTGGTGAGGATCGGCCGATGCCTTCCGAGAAAGTGACGATCTCTGAGGAAGCTAAGCAGCGACTATTGATGGATCGAGTCAAATCTCAGGCATTAGAACATGTTCACTACAGCAATAATCGGGATTCGCTTTGAGAAGCGAACCCCAGCAAAAAAGCAATAAGTTCGTAGCTGTATCCCAATGAATGCAAATTTTTGACAGGTGCCACATGGACATCAAGAAAATCACAACCTACGGAGATCGGAAGCCGGCTAGACTCCAGGAAGCTGAACTCAGGCCGACTGAACAGACGAAGGCAACTTCCACGAAATTGAATTCACCCACGGAGGGTTCAGATCGTGTGGCATTCTCAAGGGGTTATCAAGAAATCGACAAAATAAAGAAAGTGGTCATGGAGATGGCTGATATTCGCACTGAGCGTGTCGACCATATCCGCAACATGATCCAGAATGGCGCCTATGAAGTTGATCCACACCTAGTCGCAGGTAAGATGCTGGACGAAGTGTGGCAGTAGTCCCCCGGTACATTCTCCTTTCTGTCAGCCGTCTGAGTCCTCGTGTTCTGAGTCAATGGCCTGGCGGCTACCCCTTTCCACGCCCCTTCCGCGAGCGTTCCACTCCTTCAAGTCAAAAGCTTGACCCAGAGCGTGCCTGAAAATGGCCTTTTACCCCTCATTCGTCATACCCGAGCAGACTGGAAAGCCTGATCCTTAACCTCTTAAATCGATTCATAAAAAAGACTACATATGGGGGAGCGGCATCTTGTCGTGAAATCCCGGTGGAAGCCACTCCCACAGAAAATAGCCATTGTGGGGTCCTTGCTGAGACGAAGCATTAGCCAGTCACAAAATGATGTGGGGCGGGCTTTCCAGCCTGCCGAGTGTGTCTGCCGAGTCACAGAAGTGGTTTTTGGAAGAATCAGAGGAACTTGGTCAGATTCAGGTCTGCGAGCTTGCTCGTTACTTGCAGTGCTGCTTGAAAGACAGTCTGTTTTTGTTGTAGTTGGGTAATCACTTCGACCATATCCGCATCTGTAATGTCAGACAATTGACTCTGGTCTTGAACCTTGATCGAGCTAAGCATCGACTTTTTCTCATCGAGAGTATCCAGGCGAGTTCCAACGATCGCAGACTGACGCTGGAGATTCTGGTAGCTGGTGTCGAGAGCAGTCTCTTGCTGTTGGATTGAAGCGGTATCGCCGTCACGCACGGCGTTCTTCAAATTCAGCAGTTGTTGCAGGACGTCAGTTCCTGTGTTGGCGAACACTTCCTGACCGTTTAAGTTAACCGTCTGGAGTACTCCGTTTCCAACTCGCACGTCCAAGTTCTGAGTATCTCCCTGGTAGGTGCTAATGCTCTGAACCTCGCCACTGGTGGGGTCCTTAGTCATGGTAAACGGTCCAGTGCTGAACTGCTGCCCGCTAAAAATATAGCGGCCACCGTATTGCGTGTTGGCCAAATTGACGGCCTGTTGGACGATTTGGTTCAAGGCTTGGGTTTGTGCCTGCCTTTTCTCGGTGCTTGGAGCGCTGATTGCCTGAACCGCCTGTTGCTTCGCTTGCTCCACCAAATCGGTCATCTGACTCAGAGCATTGTCTGTGGCCTGGCCCCAGCCAACGGCGAAATCGATATTCTTCTGGAATGCGTCGATTTGCCTGATTGTTTGTCTTAAGTCTATGGCTTGGGACCAGGCAAGGGGATCATCAGCCTGCTTCAGAATCCTGGATCCAGACGAGGCCATTGTTGTCAGATGGTCAATGTCTTCCTTCGCCTGGCTAATATTATGGTTCAATTTTCCATAAGCTGATGAAAAAGTGACGCGCATGTCTTAGCTCCCTCACAATTAGGCAGTGCTTCCAACCATCCCGATTACCGTATTGAGCAAGGTTTGGGTGATGTTCACGATTTTTGCGGCAGCCTGATAGATCTGCTGATATTTTAAGAGGTCAATCGTCTCCTCATCAATTGAGACCCCAGAAACAGACTGTTGTTGTGTTTGTAACTGCTGGAAAAGAGCTTGCTGGAAATCGGCGCGCGATGATGCGTCCTGTTGGTCGAGTCCAACCTGTTGCTGGATAGCGCCAAGGTAATCGCTGAAGCGGCTGTTCCCCAGATTAGTCAGTTTAGTGTTCTGTAGATCTGCAATATTTGATGCGTGGCTTGCATCAACGTTTGTGGGATTGTCAAATGTGCTGTTCACAACGATATCAGCCGCGCCGCTCCCTTCAAATACCTTTTGCACATGAGCAGGGTCATACGTATCGTTTACCTGCTGAATGAGTTCACCGGCCAAAGTATTAAGCCGATTGCTGAAATCCGTGGTCTTTTGCGACGAAACCAAAAGGCCTGCGAGTGTGCCTCCGCTCAGATTGTTGGGATCGGGCCCAATCGTATTGCCATCAGCATCCGTGTAAGACACGAGGCCAGTTCCCTGGTCAAAGGAAAGGCTGCCAGCGTTTTGGTTTGAGACAAGGGTGACCGGCGTTGCCCCGTCTTTCAGAGTGACGGTAACGGAACTATTCGACTCTTCGGTGTAAGAGATCCCGACCAACTGAGAGAGATCCGACAGGGCTTGGTAGCGTAAATCGCGCAAATCGTTTGCCGACTTGTCGCCGGTTTCCATGCGTGTAATGTCTTTATTGTAATCTGCAATCTCACCCATTAGGTTATTGATCTTAGCGATGGTATCTCCGGTCTGGGACTGAATCTTCTGCTTTAGGGCGGTCAGGTTTGCATTGGTGCTTTGGAGCGTGCCAGCTAGTGACTCTGCGGCTGAAACCACTCCTTGCCGCTCAGCAATTCCGCCCGGGTTCTGGCTAATAGCATCCCAGGCATCCCAGAATTTTCCAAGGTCGCTAGAGATACCTGTGGCGCCGTCGTCTTTCAGGTAAGTTCCAATCGTTTCCAAGAAACTGGAGCGGGTTCTGTAGTCAGACTCCTGGGCAGTACTTGCCATGAGTTGCTGCTCAACATACTGGTCACGCGCCTGAGTGATTTTGTCAATATGTGCTCCACTCCCTACCCAACCCGGATGAATACGTTGCGCAGGATTGGTAACCACATTGGCTGTCTGGCGAGCATAGGCTTTATTGTCCGCATTGGCGATGTTATGCGATGCTGTCTGAATCAGAACCTGTTCATTGAGGAGGGTGGCCCTGGCGATTTCGAGGGTGCTGCTGAGCCCAGCCATTTTAAATCTCCCTGTTAAAAGCGAGGCCTTTGGGGCGAATGGACTGCCTGGCTGCTTGCCCGTCTTGACCTGGCATATAAGTGCTGGGTAGACAAACGTTTAAGAGTTCCTGCCAATGAGCTAGAGAGCCTTGGATGAATATGCGGTTTCTTTGATTCCAGTCATTGATTTCACCAAGGAGTTCCCTCAAAAGGCCTCGCTTTGCATGATCTTCGTCTCTTTCTTCTCCATTAATTCCCGTAGATCCTGAAAGCAGAGATCCTTCCTGACCAATCTTCTTGTTGAAAGATTCTGATGATTCGAATGATCTAATTCTTTGGGCCAGTTCGCATGCCAACACCTCTTTCTCGGCAATGAACTCCAGCAGTCGTTCCTTCTGAAATGTTTTGAGCGCTTCCGCCTCTGCTCTTACAATGTGGAGCAGTCTCTCGGAAGTGACGACAAAATTATCCAATTCCTGCGGATTCCCCTGATTCATCACTTCGGCAGTGAGAGTTGAATCCCTCTGAGATTCAGCTGCTTTGATCACCCGCGTTCTGGCGACCATCCTTTGGCTCCTTCCTGCTTCTGCCTGTGTTGTTCCGTATGGCAACATTTCTTTTATTAACTCATCGGTTCCAAAGTGCTTGAACTTGAATCTTTGCTGCCATTCAATGAATTCTTGACTTCTTTGGTCTCCATCGCCGGCGCCAGTTGTTCATAAAGGAGTCTGGCCAAGCCCAGACCTCGCTGGTGACTGAGTTGAGTGGCCAGTGTCTCATCCATCATGCCTTCATAGAGATCCTTGCTCGAGCCGAATTCTTCCGTATCTGCCTTCAAAGATGTTTGGCGCATTGACTTAAAGAGGTAGGTGACCATGATTGCTTCGAAGTCTTCACAGGCTTTCTTCAACTTGTGCTGGTGGAGTTCTTCGTTGGATGCAATGCTGGGTCCGTTAGTTGGAACTACTTTCATATGGCCCTCTCCATAACTACCAGGAAATTCTCGGCTAAATGATTTCCAAGTCCGCCTGCAACGCTCCTGCAGCCTTGATAGCCTGAAGGATTGAGATCAGGTCTCGAGGAGTAACACCTATGGAGTTCAAGCCCTTTACCAGCTGAGCAATGGTGGCGTAACCTCCGACCATGCGCAACGCGGCTTTAGCCTCTTGGACCTGGATTTGAGTATCGGGCAGCACGACCGTCTGTCCCTGGGAAAACGGGAGCGGCTGAGAAGCCGTGGGCGTTTCGGTGACCTGTACCGTCAGATTGCCATGGGCGACAGCCACAGGGCTGATGTGCACGTGTTCACCCATAACAACCGTGCCGGTCCGTTCATTGACAATTACCTTGGCCAGCATATCAGGTTGAACCTGCAGGTTTTCGATCTGGCTGATCATCTCAATGTTTCGATTCTCAAAAAGAGGGGGTGTTTCAAGCTTTATGGTGCCGGCATCCATGGCTTTGGCATAGCTGCCACCCAGCGCTGAGTTGATGGTTTGAGTCATCTTGAGCACCGTGGTGAAATCGGGTGTTTTTAGCGCCAACTGCATCTGGCTGGAATCTCCAAGGTGAGTAGGGATTTCGCGTTCCACAATGGCGCCTTCACTGATGAGGCCGACAGTGGGGTGGTTTTTTTCGACCTTGCTGCCGCTGGCGCCCGCGTATCGGTAACCGCCGATAACAATAGGTCCCTGGGCCACGGCATAGATCAGATTATCGGGTCCTTGCAGGAGGGTCATCAAAAGGGTTCCTCCCTGGAGGCTTTTGGCGTCTCCCACCGAAGAGACCTGACAGTCGATCCTGCTCCCATTTCTGAGGAAAGGCGAGAGGTTGGCAGTTACCATCACGGCCGCCACATTCTTTACCTTGATTTGCGTAGGATCGACTTTGATCCTCATATTGTCCAAAAGGTTGGCAAGTGTGCTATTGGTGAACTTGGTCTGGTCTTTGTCCCCTGTGCCGTCCAGCCCGACTACCAGCCCGTAGCCGATCAATTGATTCGATCGTCCTCCTTTAAAGTAGGCTATATCTTTGATACGGGCAGCATTTGAGCTTGCAGCAGGGAACCAGTTGCTCACCAGAAGAGTGATGACAAAACCGATGAAAACCTTCCTAAACATGGCGACCTCACTAGAAAGGATTAATTATATCGAATAGTTGTCCAAGCCACCCAGGCTTTTGCTGAGTACTTACCGGGCCCTTGCCAACGATAAAGATCTTCGCATCCGCAATCTTTTGGGAAAGGACTTGATTGCTGCGATCGATGTCAACAGGGCGGACTACTCCCTCGAGAATCATCTGCTGGAGTTCATCGTTGACTTTGGTCCACCGAGAACCGCGAATGAAGAGATTGCCATTTGGCAGAAGATCTATAACGCTGGCGCTCATGAAGGCGGTCATTTTATCCGTCTTGGTAGTAACCCCGGATCCCTTAAAATTATTATCAAATTTGTTTGTATAACCCGTTTTCATAGGGCCTAGAACAGTTGTGCTGCCAGCTGTAAGCCCCGCGAAGTTTATGTCGGCAGAATTGTCTTTAGCGCGCCCTGTTGTGGTTGTGGCCTGTTTTGATGCGTCCGATTGTTCGCTGACAGTGATAATCAGAACATCACCAACTCTTTTTGCCTTGAGATCCTCGTACATAGAGACGCTAACCGGACTCCAGATCGACCCGGTCGGAAGGGTTTCATCGGGTCTTGGACCTTCGGCAGGCAAGGCAAGCGGCGGTATGGTTGGCAGTTCGGGGGAGGTTGCTGCACAAGCTGTCGGTTTCAAACTGCCAGCCGGGTCATACGGGAGTCCCGTCGTCTTAGTAGTACCTGGGGTTACACATGCCGCTTGAGCAAGAAGCAATACTAACAGAGCAGAGCCGACGAACCAGTTGCATCGAAACCGGCAGAATCGAGCGGCACCATTAGCAGGGGAACAGTTGTCCGGCGCAACCGCCGGGGGCTTTGCCGAAAGCCGTCTGGTAGTTCTCGTATTCATTTGAGATCCCCTTGATGCTAAGGTAGAACTTCAACGGTTTGAGAATCAATTACCTGACAGAGAACATTCTTGTTTGAATCGATATTCTTAATTCGAATGCGACCACCCTGAACACCATTCTCCTTTGCTTCCCCTCTAGTGCTCAGTTTGATTCCTTCTTCCTGAAAGATCATGGTTACCGGATCGCCCCGTTTGACAAGCGGAGGCCGATCCAGGTCGCGAGGGCTAATGGTGTCATTGGGTCCAATATCGTGGAGTAACCTCTTCCCTACGACTTGATCCCGTTGAATTATATATCGACTGGGATGGTCGGAAATATTGGCCCTCACCAACTGGATGTCACCTTCCGAGATCACCTCGCCGCGCTTCATGGACCGGACACTGCAAACTACATGCTGATAGAGATCGACTTTGCCCGAAACGCGCATATTCCGAACTTCTTTTCCGTCGATGTAGAAGTGAATCGTGACACTGACATCCCCTATGAAGTGTTCGTTTGGGGAGGAAGTGACCTTGTAGCCCATATCACCTGAAGGCAGGGCAGGTATGGAGGAGAAGCTGATCAGTCGAATAACCAGGTCCTCAGGGGCTTTTCCCGGAACATTTTTCAAAACAAATTCCCTATAGATTTCCTCTATTTGTTCACGAGTGATTTGGAGTTGCTGGCGCGCCACCGTGACCTTGTCCGGGAGTTGGATTTTGGTCTGTTTGGGATCGATCCCTTGCACTACGATTAAGTGCTGCAAATGACGAACAAGTTGTTGCAGATTAAAGCTTGCTTCTCGCCCGGCTTCGGGAGCAGGGCCAAGATCAACTTCTGCCAGAAGTGCTTTCCATTCTTCCGGAATCCCATTCAGTTCACAAAAATCCAGCATCTTGAGGCGCTTGTCAGTTACCACCACTTTGGTTCGGACGTTGATCTCAACCATTGGTTCCATAGCGTATACTCGGCCAGTAGCCATGCAAAGAGGACCTCGTTCGCACAGGTCGCAGAATCCTATGGCAATCACGCTGCATACGGTAGCCATGAGAATTCTTGAGCAGGAAGAAAGCATCATGCGCGACTCCGAACCCTATCAACCCTTGACATTGTTGGCGATGTGCAACATTTCATCGGATGTCTTGATGATCTTTGAATTTGCTTCATAGGCACGCTGACCGATGATCATATTCACCATCTCTTCCACGACGTTAATATTAGAGTTCTCAAGGTAGCCGGACAGTAGTGTGCCGAAGCCGTCTACACCTGGCTGTCCTTGTTGTTCGGCGCCAGACGCTTCAGTGACCTTAAAATAGTTGCGGCCGACGCTCAATAGGCCTGCCGGATTTTGGAAGTTGTAGAGCTGCATTTGATGAGTGGCGATGACTTTGCCGGTTTGGTCCGTAACGCTCAGACTTCCTCCAGGTTCAACGGTCACAGTGACGGCTTCTTTGGGGATGCTGACTTCCGGTTGCAGTCGGTTCCCTTCCGCATCGCAGATGACGCCATCCTTGTCCAGTTTGAAGGCGCCTGACCGGCTATAGACTTCATCAGAACCGTTCAGGATTTTGAAAAACCCTTTGCCTTCAATGGCCAAATCGAGTGGATTGCCCGTTTGAGCGAACTCTCCCTGGCTGAAGAGTTTTTCTACCGAGACGGATTTTGCGCCCATCCCGATTTGCATGCCTGAGGGGATCTGGGTATCATTTGAAGTTTGAGCGCCAGGGGCAGTGATCGTTTGATACATTAAGTCCTGAAAATTGGCGCGGCTGCGCTTGTAGCCTGTGGTATTGGCATTGGCCAGATTATGGGCGATCACATCCATGTTCAGTTGTTGCGATGACATCCCTGTGGCGGCAGTCCAGAGTGATCGAATCATGGTGTTCCTCCTTCTCTTCTTTCATCCACCGCGAGGTGCGGTGCTGATACTCAAACAATCCCCAGCTAGATGTCCGGAACAAGATACCGGCCACGAATTGCTCGTCTCCTATTGAGAGGCAAACTTGTTGGTCAGCTGGGAATCTACCTGTTCAAAAGACTGGATGATTTTGTGATAGGCTTCAAAATTCCTCATGGCATCAATCATTTGAGTCATTTCCTGAACAACATTGAAGTTGGGTTCTTCGAGGGCTCCTTGCTCAACCACACAATTTGCGGGCTCAGTCGAAGTTCTCTGAGTGTCGGCTGGTTTGAAATAGCCGTTCTTTACCCGAGCCAATGGGGTCTTTGGAGGAAACTTGACCAGAACCAACGAACCAATGTTTTGATCGCCGTCAAAGACCTGACCATTGGTCTCGATCCTTAGTGTCGCATTCCCGCTATTGACGCTGATCGGACCACCTTTTCCCAAAACCGGCCACCCTTCCTGCGTGATTAAAGTCCCAGCCCGATTCAGGCTAAGGTTTCCAGTTCGGGTATACAAGACTCCCTGGTCCGTCTGTACCTTAAGGAAACCCTCTCCGGACAAAGCAATGTCGAGCTGATTGCCGGTAGCCTTAATTGAACCTTGTTCCAGGTTTGGGGAGGATGTTGGGAAGAGGAAATCCTCGAAACGCACTACCTCCTTCTTAAAACCTGCGGTACCGGCATTTGCAATATTGTTGGAGACGATTTCCAAGCGTTTTTCCTGTGCCTTCGCCCCCATAGCGGCGGTATAGATTCCAATTCGCATTGTTCTTTCTCCTCTCGGCCGTTTTGTATTGCAATGCCAATGCCAAAAGGGAAAGGTTGAAGGGCAAGGGTTTATGAGGCAATGAGGAAATTCGTGAAGGGCTGGGAGGGATTTTTTGGCCGGGTTCGGCAAAATTTACCATCGATGCTGATTTCAATGGCTGGTTGGGTGCCCTGACAAGGGGGGCCTTCGCGGAAATCGACCTTGAAGAGACAAAGACCAAAGCTTCAACTGCCGGACAGCTTGTTCAGCTTCAGGATCAGTTCCACCTCGCCGAGAGGCTTTTTCAGCTTATTTGCGACGGACTCGGCACTCAATCCTTTTCGCGCCAAGCAAATAACTTCCTGGTGATCAACGCTGCGCTTTGCCGGTTCTTGATAGGCAGTGCGGTCTGCACTTTGCGTCAGAGCCTCTAATTGACCACATACACTTCTGGCTTCAGCGAGACGGGAATCCAAATGGGAGGTTATTTGCTGAATTAGCTTCTGTCGCTCCTGGAGATTCACATCGAAATCGGAAGCAAGCTGTTTTGTTTCATTAATGATTTTCTCCAGGGATGTTGTCAATTCCTCGTATCCGGAAGTGCTAAAATTTTTGGGCCTTCTTGCCAGAAAGATGATCACCAAAAATATCAGCAGCACATCAAGGAAAATCTGCAGTAGAGTCACAATGTTGGCTTGCTCATGCAGCCCTTGCAGGACGAGTTGCATTAATAGTTCTCCTCGGTCGCTTAGAGCCGATGAAAGTTCTTCATGCGGATGGCGTTCAAACGTATCTCCGGATGGTCGTCTTTAAGACGTTCGGGCAAGTCCTGTTCCAGAAGCTTTACCCAATCTTGAACGGAATTGTCCGGGGGGGACTGCTTCTGCAGGAAACCATAGATAAAGTCGGTGTAGTAAACCTGCTTCTCTTTGAACCTTTCGTGAGCTCCCAAATTGGCGAACTCCAATTCCAGATCTAACTTCAAGAGGTCCTCTTTTCCTTGCGCTCTCGAAAAAACCAGGAAATTGATTTCATGTTCATAGTTTGGGATCACAATCCGATGCCGGACAATCTCGACCCTTGGAGTCCCATGTTCCTTGGGACCGGGCCATAGAAAGTATGTTAATCCTCCTGTAATGATGAACAGAACTGAGGCTGCGGCAAGAAACAACAGCATCTTTTTGGACCTGACCCTTTTGGTGATCGCCTGCTGCTGTTGGGAGTCATCCCGGGGGTTGTCCTCTTTCGAGGGCTCAGCAAAGGTCTTCTGATGAGGTTTGTCTTCAAATTCAGAGAAAGCCAGGTCGCGCTTGAAGGCCTCTGGTTCCGTTGGTTCACCGGGTACAAAGGGTTCTCGTCGTCTCCCGCTGGCCGTTATCGCCCTGGATTTTTCGGGACTGAAGTCGGGGACCCTTTCTTCAGGCAAGTCACGATTGTAGGACTGACCAAGCTCACCCTCGACCTTATCTAGTGTGCTTTCCTCGAAGTCATCGGTGAAAAGCAGGTCGTCACTCATTACTTTCTTCTGGATGGTTCGAGCCATAATAGTCTCCCAAGAAACTGCTTCACCTCTAATCTAACCGCCTGAACTCATGAAGAATCGGGCAGATCCTCCTTCTTGAAAGAGCGAGCAAGACGACTACGCAAACGCAGGACAGCCTGGGTGTGAATTTGTGAGATACGCGATTCCGTAAAACCCAAGATCACGCCGATTTCCTTCATTGTAAGTTCTTCATAGTAGTAGAGTGAAAGGACCAACTGTTCGTTCTTGGAGAGTGTACTTATGGCTTCGGCGAGCTTTTGACGGACTTGATTACGGTAGGCATTCTGAAACGGACCATCGGATTGAATGCCCAGTTGGCTCTCTCGCTGCCCGTCCTCTATAGTTTCGAGAATCTCAACTGGAAGTACGGAGACGCCCTTGATTTCGTCGAGAAGTCCATAATAGTCATCGAGTGAAATGTTCAGCTCACAAGCGATCTCTTCCTCTTCTGGCCGGCGGCCAAGCTTCTCCTCAAGGGCCTCACAGGTACGCCCCAACATGCTGCTTTTTTGACGCAACGAGCGCGGTATCCAGTCCAGCGAACGGATTTCGTCCAGCATAGCGCCTTTAATTCGGATTTTTGCATAGGTCTTAAACTGAATTTGCTGAGAGGGATCGAACTTATCAATGGCATCCATCAGGCCGATGATGCCTGCGCTGAACAGATCATCCACTGAAATGTCCCCAGGAAGGCGTGGCGCCATGCGCAAAGCCTGGTACTTGACGAGGTCCAGGTGACAGAGGATGGTTTCCTCCTTCGTGGAAGGTTCGGCAACTCCTCCACCCACGTGCAGCTGCTTACTGTAAACAGTGTTCCGACAGTAGGCCCCAGTCAACATTATTGTTTCTTCTCTTGCGGTTCTTGAGTCATCTGTAACCCGTTAAAAAACCGACTGATCCAGCAAAATGCCAGGCTGAATATGTTAAACATGCAAGAGCCTCTTCCAAAAGAACTGAATATTGCCGTGATTCAAATGGGGTGGAGGAACCTTGTGCAGCTTGTTTGCCAGGGCAATAAAGGCTTTCGCAGCCGGTGCCTGTGGAAATAGCTCCAATAAAGGTCTTTGCTGTATGACGGACTTGGGCATGCACGGGTCATAAGGAACGGCACCAAGATAATCCAACGACAAACCGTCGAGAAAATGGTCAGCTACTTTGCTGATTTTGGCGAAGATTGCTTTTCCCGCTGCCTCGTCTTTGACAGCATTGGTCAGAATCTTGAACCGCCGCTCTTCATGGCGAGTATAGAGGACCTTGATCAAGGCGTAAGCGTCAGTCAAAGATGTTGGTTCTGGAGTCACTATCACAATTTTTTCTTGAGCTGCCAAGTTGAAATACACAACGGTATCCGAGATGCCTGCTCCAGTGTCAATTAAAAGTATATCAATCTCCGTTTCTAAGCCATCCAACATTTCGAGAAAGAGGAGCTTCTGTTCGTCAGTCAACTTGGTGAGTTCCTGCACTCCTGAACTGGCAGGCATCACGCGCACCCTTCCTGGACCTTGGATCAGAACATCTTCGAGTCGCTTGCTGCCATCCAGCACGTGACTGATATTGTACTTTGGGGTCAGTCCCAATAAGATGTCAATGTTGGCCAGCCCTAGATCAGCATCCATGATCAGCACCCGCTTGCCAAGACGATCCAGTGCCAAAGCCAAATTCACTACGACACTGCTTTTGCCTACCCCCCCTTTACCACTGCTGATGGCTACCACACGGATAGGCTGGTCTGCAGGTGGGAGTCTTATCCTCTCTGGAGTTGGGTTTTCCCAGCTCTTCCGAGGATGGTCGGTCATCTTGTTGCGCAATCCCATTGCCTGATCAATAGTGTCTTCACGAGGCATACTGTTCTTCTTCCTTCCCATCTCTTTCCGCCGGGAAAAGAAAGGATATTAGATTCTTGTGACTTGCCAATACGATGTCTTCAGGTACACATTGGCCGGTACCCAGATAAGAGAGGGGATAAGAGAACCTGAGGAGTTGGTTGAGCATACTCCCAGGACTCAATGTTTCATCGATCTTGGTAAAAATCAAAGATCGGATCTTTATGGGCCCAAAATGTCTTAAGGTCTGTCGTAGATCTTCATCTTTGGCGGTGGCGCTCAAAACCAGCAAATGCTCAGCATCATTGTCGCCGTTCAAGATTGCCTGCAGCTCGGAGATGTGCTTCCTGTGCAGGAAATTCTTGCCGATGGTGTCGACCAAAACCACATCGCAATTCTTTAATCGATCTTTAGCAGTTGCCAATTCAGCAGCGGTTTGGGCAACGAGTATCGGGACGTTCAAGATTTCCGCATAGTGCTGGAGTTGATCCACTGCGCCAATTCGGTAGGTGTCAAGGGATATCACTCCCACATCCAAATGGCGTTTGATCTTCAAATGGGCGGCCAACTTGGCAAGGGTCGTGGTCTTCCCAACACCCGTCGGTCCTAAGAAAGTGAAAAGCTTTGACTTGTCGAGAAATTCGTTGCGAAATGGGTTGATGAGAGTCATCTTACTCAACAGTTGGCGGCAGAAAGCCTTGATAAGATCCTTTTTCGTGCATGTTTTTTCTGGTGACTCGGATAGGGCCTTCTTCAGAAGAAGGAAAGTCTGCTTCTCATCCAGACCTCGCGCCAATAAGCTGTGATAAATTTCTGCCAAGGGCTGCTGAATTTGAAGTTGGGTGAAATAGTCCTTAGAGGAGATCAACATGGAAAGTAGGCTTTTGATCTCTTTGATGTCATCATGGACCTGAAGTTCTGCTGTGGCTGCCTCTTTGGCTTGTGCTTCATTGCATAACCCGGGCTCAGTGGCGGCCATGATCTCAACATAACACTGAGTGGGGGAAATCGTTACTCTCTCGTTCTTCAGGATGACCGCGTCGGGTCCCAGTTCCTTCTTGACCAGCTGGAGAGCCTCGTTAACGTTAGCTGCTCTAAAGGTTCTAATCTGCATGGTGGACCCCAATCATTCCTACCGATTTAATCTCCAGTGGGCTGGAGAGCTCACTGTGAGCGATCACTGCCACCTCCGGCAAAAATCGTTCCAGGAGTTTCTTCGCATGCCGCCGCACCAGAGGAGAAGTGAGAATAACAGGGTGATGGCCCAGGTTCAGGACCCTTTTCACTTCTCGATTGGCTGTTTGGATGAATCTCTGGACAAAACCGGGCTCGAGGCTGAGGAAGCTTCCCTGGTCTGATTTCTGGATCCCTTTGCTGATTCGCTCCTCCAGTTCCTGGTGGAGTGTTAAAACGCAGAGCAAGCCATCGTCTGTCTCATAAGGTTTGGTGATAGTCCTGGCTAAGGCCTGGCGTACATATTCAGTCAGGATTTCAGGGTCTTTCGTCATCACTCCACAGTCGGCAAGAGTCTCGCAGATGCTCTGCAAGTCACGAAGTGAGACCCGCTCCCGGATCAGGTTCTGTAGCACCTTCTGGATGGTTCCCAGAGAAAGCAGCCCGGGGGTCAGCTCGTCCACTAGCTTTTGCTGTGATTCTCCCAGGTTCTCCAGCAATTGCAGGACCGTTTGACGAGTAACCAGTTCATCTGCATGCTTTTTGAACAGCTCAGTGAGATGTGTGGCTACTACTGTAGAGAGGTCAACTACTGTATACCCGGCTTGGGCTGCCTCGTGCTGCTTGCTTTCCGGGATCCAGACAGCCGGCAAACTGAATGCGGGATCAATGGTCGGTATTCCCCCGATCTCCTGTCTGCCGTCACCAGGGCTCAATGCTAGATAATGCCCCGTTAGTAGCTCACCCTTTGCCACCGGGTTACCTTTGAGCAACAATCGGTACTCTGAGGGTTTCAACTGAAGGTTATCCCGCACGTGCATAGCCGGAATGACGATCCCGAACTCCAAAGCCAGCTGGTGGCGGATCGCTTTGATGCGTCCCAGCAGGTCCCCTCTTTGGTTCTCATCAACCAGTGGGATCAGACCATAGCCCAATTCTAATTCCAGGATATCCAGCGGCGGCGGGAGTTCACCCAATTCCCCCTCAGTCTCAGGTCCGGTCTTCGTGGGTTCGATTTCAGCCTTCTTCTCTCGCTGCCTTTTCAGGAGGTGAAAGGAAATGCTGCCAAGGGCGATACCGACAACGAAAAACGGAAAGCCGGGGAAACCGGGTATGATAGCTAACAACAGGAGCATGCCTGAGGCAATCACCATGGGTTTTGGCTGCAGCCCAAACTGGAAAGAAAAGGCTTTGCCGATGCCCAAATCTGATGCGGTCCTGCTAACCAGCATTCCGGCCGAAGTGGAAATAACCAGGGCTGGAATCTGAGCGACTAAACCCTCCCCAACAGTGAGCAAGGTGTAAATCTGCAGGGCTTCGAACAAGTTCATCTGATTCTGAAGAACCCCGATGCCCAAACCACCAAGAATGTTAATAAATGTAATCAAAATGCAGGCAATGGCATCTCCCCGCACAAACTTGCTTGCTCCATCCATAGTTCCATAAAAATCAGCTTCCTGCGTGATCTGGCTGCGCCGTCGGAGGGCTTCTTTCTCATCAATCATGCCAGCGTTTAGGTCGGCATCGATACTCATCTGTTTGCCCGGCATCCCATCTAAAGTGAAGCGAGCGGCGACCTCTGAGATGCGCTCTGTACCCTTGGTGATGACGATGAAGTTCACGATTACCAAGATGATAAAGATCACCAGGCCAACCAGATAATTGCCCCCGACCACGAAGTAACCAAAAGCATGAATAACCTGTCCTGCGGCAGTCGTACCTTCATGACCATGGAGCAAGATCAAACGGGTGCTGGCGACATTCAATGAAAGCCGAAACAGGGTTGTCATGAGCAACAGGGAAGGGAAAACCGAGAAATCCAGAGGTTTCAAAGTGTAGATGGAGGTCAACAGAACGACCAGACTGAAAGAGATATTTAGAACCAACAGGATGTCAAGAAATCTGGCTGGCAGGGGGAGCAACATCACTGCCAGGATTACCACCATCCCGATTCCCAACAGAGCATTACTGTCCGAAAGGTTCTTCAGTCGGTGCAGGATCGGATTGACATTGTTCTGAGCCGCTTCCACATCTACCTCGATAGTATAAGAATGCTCATTTGGGGTAAAAGACCTGCTCTTGAAAGCCTTGCGTTTGTATCATCAAGGTCGTTGTTGCCGTTGCTGGTAAACATAAGCCAAAACCTTTGCCACTGCTCGGTAGAGCGAAACTGGAATTTGCTGATCAACATCAACCTGCAGATACAAAGCACGTGCCAAAGGTGGGTTCTGTGTGATTGGAATCTGGTGTTTGCGCCCGATCTTAATGATCCTTTTGGCAACTAGATTTCTTCCCTTGGCCAATAGCTTTGGAGCTTCCATATCCTTATTGTAAGCCAGAGCGACTGCATAATGGGTGGGGTTCGTGATGATCATGTCTGCCTTCGGCACTTTTGCCATCATTCGCCGCCGCGCCAGAGTCCGTTGAAGAGAACGAATCCTGGCTTTGATATGAGGGTTGCCTTCTGACTGTTTGTGTTCTTCTTTGACTTCCTCCTTGGTCATCATCTGATCTTTCTGGAATTGCCAGTGTTGATAGTAATAGTCGAGAATACTGAGAGAGAGCATGAGAATGCTGGCATATACCAAGATTTTGACAGCTACACTGCCAGTAATCCGGGCGATGTCAATAAGCTCCCCCTGAACCGCAGAGAAGAAAAACTGACTCTCCTTCTGGATGACGAGGTAAACAACGTAGACAACGATGGTGAGCTTGAAAACGGATTTTCCGAGTTCCACCAGAGAGCGGAGCGAGCAGAGATTACGCAAGCCCTGCAATGGACTCAATCTAGAGAAATTGGGCTTAATTGCCTCCCAGGCCACCAGAAATTTTACCTGTGCCAAGTTCACCGTTACTGCCAGGATGGTGATCGCGGTCAAAACGGGTGCAATCATCAGAAAAAAATGAGTGCAAACCTGGATGAAAAAGCTTCGGTTGAGATTCCCTTCAAGTGCGGCTTGAAATCCCCCTCCCCAAAGTTCTCTTAGAAGCTGTGCGGTATGATAATGGATGAGGTCGATACTGAAGTAGATGGCAAGACCACCGCCCAGGCAGGTTATGGACGCATTCACTTCTCTGCTTTTTGGGACATTGCCGCGCTTGCGGGCCTGCGAGAGCCTCTTTGCAGTGGGTTTTTCTGTCTTTTCCTGGCCACCAGCCATGTCTTCATTTGTCCAATTAGAACGTCAAAACCTTATGCTTCTGTCAAATTATTGTCTCCATACCGTCCTCTGCCCAATCCCCTCCTTAGCTCTCGAATTCAGGCCCGCAAGACAGAGCGTCGAGGCTGACTTTCAAACAACCGCTATCTTGCTGGGGACTGAAGTTGCACAACGTCTTGCAGAAACCTAAAGAGCTGATTGAAGAAGTGCGTAATAGCTTCACCCCAGAATGGCAGGGCCAACCCTATGAAAAGCAGGCCAACGATGATGGAGATGGGAAAACTGGTGATCAATATATTGATGTTGGGAATGAACTTAGAGATCACGCCCAGTCCAATCTCAACCAAAAACAAGACGATTACCACCGGAGCAGCCAGTTTGATGCCTATGAGGAAGAGTTGGCCGGAGAGGAGAATAAAGCGGTCGACGGTGGTGATATTAAGGATGAATTGTCCCACCGGGATCGTCCGAAAGCTTTCGACAATAAGCTTCAGGATGACGTGATGGCCGTTAAGGGCAAGTAACAGCAACAATGCCGTCAGTTCGATCAGATTGCTTGCGACGGTCATCTGAAAACCACCCTGGGGGTCGACCACCTGAGCCATGGAAAGGCCTGCCTGATAACTGATCAGCTCTCCGGCAAACTCGAAGCCGGCTAAAATCAAAGTTACAGAGAGCGCTATCAGCAACCCGAAGATCATTTCGCTGGCAACCATGCAAATGAGCGATCCTGGTTGGAAGGAGAGCGGTGCCACTTCCTGTCCTAGCAGTGGGAAAAGCATTGTGGTGAAGACAAGTGCAAAGCAAGCCTTGATTCTGACTGGGATTCGCGGGTTGCTGAAAGGGGGAACCAGGAAAACGACCAGGCTCAAGCGTAAGAGAATTGCCAGATACCTGGCAACATCAAGATGGTCTATCCGGACGGTCAGCACTTCACTCAAACTCCCCTGATCTCCACCTCACTTGCTCTCTGCAACTGCAGCTTGAACAAAGGTCCTGTTCGCTGTTTCCGGATCCAAACCATTTTTGATTGATTCCTGAGGCTCCTGTAGGACTCAAAGAAACCGTCAACCCGGCGGAAGCGGGGGTCCAGAAAACCCAATGGAACCCGGATTCCTGCTTTCGCAGAAATAACGTTGAAGGACTTCTGCACGAGGCTCTCTTGACTTCTCGATTCAATGGTCCCTCGATTCAACAATGTGGTAGGTCAGCGTGCCCAGTAGGGCAGATTCTGCAGGATTTCTCTTGTGAAATCAGCGAGTTTTCCGATCATCCATGGGCCAAACAAAATCAATGAGATGAAGGTGGCGATGATCTTGGGGACAAAAGTGATGGTCATTTCCTGCACTTGTGTCACCGATTGAAACAGGCTTATGATTACGCCAATTACGAGGCTTACGAGCAAGACCGGCAGGCTCACCATGAGCATCGTTTCCAGTGCTTGACGGGCAAAGCCAATGATAAAATCTTCTGTCATGGGGTTCTCAATGGAAGCTCTTTACGAGCGATAGAATCAACAAATTCCAACCATCTACCAGGACAAACAGCATGAGTTTGAAGGGCATGGAAATCATGGCAGGTGGCAGCATCATCATGCCCATCGAAAGCAGGATGCTCGATATGACCATATCCAGGATGATGAAGGGAATGTAGAGCACAAATCCGATCTGAAATGCGGTCTTCAACTCACTGATCGCAAAAGCGGGAATTATACTGACTATTGACAACGCTTCAGCATTCTTTGGCTTTTCTTCGTTCGCCAGGGACACAAAAAGAGCGAGGTCTTTAGTGCGTGTTTGTTTCAACATGAAATCCTTCAATGGTTTTATGCCTCGGTTCACGAATTCCTCACCCGAAATCTCATGCTGATTGTAGGGGGTGATAGCTTCCGTGTATATCCGCTGCCAAACGGGTTGCATGATGAAAAACGTGAGGAAAAGGGCAAGACCGACAATGATCTGGCTGGGTGGGGACCCTTGAGTACCGAGAGCATGCCGGAGAAATGAGAGAACTACGGCCAAACGAGTAAAAGAAGTGGTCAGGATCAGGATGCCGGGCACAATTGAAAGGACGGTCAACAGGAAGACGATTTGCAGGATGCCGGAGACTTGCTGAGGGGCTTCATTGGCGTCCAGGTCAAACTGAATCCCCGGGAAACTCATCCCTGCAGCAGAACAAGGCGTCTGCAGGCCAACCACGAAGAAAGCTGACAGCAAGAGGATGGCTCCGATAAGGCGCCTTGATCTTGCTAACATCAGCACCTCCAGTCCATGTGCACAACAGTGGCCGATAGCATGCTATCAATCGTCACGAATTGATCCTCATCAGGCGTTTATGTCGGTCATTTTATCAAGGATATTTTGGAAAGCATGTTGTGGTTCCGGAGCCTCTGTGGACTTCTGATTTTCCTGAACCGGCAGGCTGGTCTCTCCCAAGGGACTTAACAGGCAGAT
>Ga0209048_10001657_pt1 | contig 22643 bp, 18 predicted proteins | sample FrelakmetCRP12CR_FD_187146 | JGI IMG/M metagenome (GOLD analysis project Ga0209048, IMG submission 187146) | Freshwater lake sediment microbial communities from the University of Notre Dame, USA, for methane emissions studies - CRP12 CR (SPAdes)... | ecosystem: Environmental > Aquatic >... | reverse complement strand
CATCAGGCAATCTTACTGTCAGTTGAGAATTCATATTCTTTACCCCCACTGTAATATACTTCATTGTAATTCATTGCATTGCAATTGTCAACACGATATATCTTTTTTACAATATTATCACTCTCTTAAAATAGACGACGAAACAAGTAGTGGTCGGGTGTAACGAATGTTGTTTCATCAGGCAGGAAACGAGCCCGTATGATAGGCGCTATGTACTGATCGTTCCAGGTAATGTGTTCGATGTGTATTTGATGAGGATTTTTACCCATTTCTTGCCATGTTCATATAAGAGTTAATTTTGTTCAGTATCTCATTTGCTTCTGTAAAAGCATTCAGCGTTTGATAAATTTTGTGCATTCTTTGTAAATGGTAAAGAACAGCATCTCTGCCAGCAAACTCCAGGATTTCTTTTTCATGCTTTTCAAATATTTGTTGATAACCTTTGTTAGAACGGTATTTATCCTTGGAAATAGTTGGTTCATCGTGCCAGTGCCAGATGAAGAGGGGTTCCGGGACATATGCAAACTCGTAAAGTCTTGACAGTCGGAGCAACACATCCCATTCCTGCCACGCCATGATCGAGGTATCCAATCCTCCTATTGCAATGAGGCATTCCTTTTTCAGTAATAAACCAGGAAAAGTTGAATTGGTGCTTCTAAGAAAATCGAGGTAGACGTTACCGTGCAAAGGCGGAACCCTTTGCAAAAATTGACGACCGTCTGTTTCCTGCCTGATGTATTCGCAATGGGTAACCGAAACCCCGTCACGTTGTGCGGCCTCCAATGCAAGTTTCACCCTGTCAGGCAACCATTCATCATCTGAGTCGAGAAAGCCTATCCATTCGCCTGATGCGCGGTGAATACCGGCATGCCTCGCATTCTGAGCGCCTGAGTTTTTGTCTAAACGAATATATTTGATTAAAGGAAAATGTTTCTGCGCCGCTTCTATCAGTTGCGGTGTGTCGTCCGTTGAGCCATCATCGACAACGAGTATTTCAGAAACCGGATGAGTTTGCCTTAAAATGCTATCAATGGCTCGAGGGAGGAAACGTGCGCGGTTGTAAGTTGGGATGACTACGGACACTTCCGCAGAAGATGCAGTTTTTGACTCGGCTGTTTTCATCTGATAAATGTGATATGTGGAAAAGCTATGTCCATACTTATTAGTGAATTCTGTAGTAAACGACGCGCCATGTCTTTCAAAAAAATCTCGAGCGCTTTTCGAAGGAAGAATGACCGGATAAATGTCTCCCTTGGATATCCATGCTTCCATGACTTCCGGCGTGAAGGTTTGACTATCAAAAAAATCAAAAACTATATATCCGCCGGGTTTACAAACACGGATCATTTCCTTAAAATATTTAAAACAGTGGATGTATGGCAAGTATGTAAAAACACCATGGGCATGTACTAAATCTACAGATTGATCAGGTTCAAACTGCAACGAAAGACCGTCTGTATCACGTTTTATTGCATTAAACGTCTGCGCAAGCCATGTGGCCCAGTCTTCTGCGGTTTCATACATTGTATATTCGGATACATTTCCCTTTGATATTACTTTCTCCAAGTATCTGCCAGTGCCAGGCCCGATTTCACAGACCTTATCGAGCTTTTTGAAACATCCTGCCTGCTCCATTGCGTCAATGACTTTTTGAGTTGCTCCGCGCTGGTTCCATATATCTTCCACGTAATCGCACACGGACATCCCTCGACTTGTAGCTGCCGAGACAGTTTCATAGCAGTTTATATAACCTTTAGGTCCTATTTCTTTATCTATAGACATATACCCTCTGAGTTTTATATAAATTCATTTCTTGCTGTTTCAATGTAGATCCATTATTTTTTGCAACGCCATAATAGTTATTTCTACAGAAAACTCTCTTTTTATCTTTTCGTGTGCAGCTATTCCCACTTGCCTTCTCAAATTACCGTCTTGAGCCAGCTTTATCATATATTGCGCCATTGCATCCACATCGAATTCGTTTACCAAAAATCCCGTGAAGTTATGAGAAACAGCGTCAGGAATTCCTTCATGGAAGGTTGAAATAATTGGTAGTCCAGCTGCCGATGCCTCAAGAATTATAACAGGCAACCCCTCTGCATCGCCAGTCATAGGGTCAGTGACCGAGTGCTGAACATATACACTGGATAAGTTGATTAAGGTTTTTACATAGGGGGTAGGTTGATACCCGTGAAGCTTTACTTTTTCACCCAATTGATTGTCTTCAATGAATTTGACAACATCAGCACGGAGTGGGCCATCTCCTACAATATCAAGCGATATCGTAGGTTCAATTTTGAGCGCCAGAGAAAAAGCTTTCAGAAGATAGATTGTCCCTTTTTTGGGGACGAGCCTTGTAACAGATAAAAATTTGCATGGTGACTTTTCCGGTATAGATTCCACACGCTCAGGTACGTCAACGCCGCAAGGAATTACATGTATTTTTTCAGGTGGCAGTCCAATGTTTATAAGTCGGGCTTTCATTGAGCGAGCAACAACGATAATCCCGGTTACAGAAGTTCCCATCCATCTGTAATATTCAACAATAGTGGGGTTATTCAGTTCTTGTGACGCGTCGAACCCGAAAAAATGTACAAAAATGGGGAAATGTAAAACTCGATGATTTAGTTCAACAATGTCGGTTTCATAACAACCATACTCACAGAGTATGTGAGTAACGTTATGACCGTTAAGGAAGTTCATTACTTCCTGTTCTAACCATGGACTATAACGAGAGAACCCGTATGAATTAGGAATTATTTTCACCGGGAAGTCTATCCACGAAGCATCTTGTATTTCTTGTGTTAATACAATAGTTCTCCCGGGATTCAAAAGTTGGATTTGCCTTTTTATAAAGGTTTCTGAAATGGCACCCACGTAAGGAGTGAAAATAGCTAAAAAGCTTTGTTGCCGGCTCGTACCCGTCATTGCTCTGTTAATATGAATATGCCATTATTTACCAATAAAAATTTTGGTATTTTTTATAGTATTGATGAGTAGCCCTGATACCGCTTGCTAAATCCGTAGTTGGTTCCCAGTCAATTGTGCTGCATGACTTAGTAATATTAGTGACATAATTACCTGTTTCAACGTTAATGTAATTGTCAGGCCACGGAACATATTCAATTTTACCCCTACCTACTGTGCTGACTATTGTCTCTACCATATCGTTAAATTTTGTACCAATTCCACTGCCTATATTAAAAACTTCACCGTAACATTTTTTATTGACAGAAGCGGTTATGAAAGCATCAGCAAGGTCATCAACATAAATATAGTCTCGAATTTGCATCCCATCACCGAAGATTTTGATAGTTGTTCCTTCCATTGCTTGTCGTATAAACCAATTAATCATGGAATACTTGCTATGTTTCATTTGCGACCTGGGCCCATAAGGATTTGCAATTCTAAAAATAACAGGGCGAATTCCATACATTTCATAGAAGTATAAATATAGATTTTCTGCGGCATTTTTATTAAGGGCATAAGGCGTTCGCGGTTTTTGTGGATGCTTTTCGTCCACAGGTAGGTATTCAATTCTGCCAAATTGCAGACGAGATCCAGGATGCAATACTATGGCTTTAGGATTATACTTCCGAACACATTCAAGTACGTTCAAATGCCCCAAATAATTAATATCAGCATCTAAATAAGGATCATCAATGCTGTCATTGTGGCTGACTTGTCCGGCAAGGTTAAAAATAATATCCTTATCTTTAACTAAAACTTTCATGGATTCTTTATCTCTAATATCGCTTATATTCAGTTCAACATGATTTCTGATTGCCTTTATATTAAACAGGTTTGCGCCATAGGGTTCTATACAAGAATCCAATATCGTCACTTTCACTCCATTCTTGACTAGCTTATTGGCAATAGTGCTGCCAATCATCCCCAATCCACCAGTGATTAATACTTTTTTCCCTGTCAGTAAGCTTTTAATTCGTTTCATGGTCTCTCTCCGGCTAACGCGATTATAGTATGAAAACTATTATATCTCATCAGATAAGGATTTCTTAAGAATTCCAGGTTTTATTGCGGTTACCGAAAGACCGGTGAACATAGTACTCTCAGAGAATTGCTCCGGATTTTTATCTCTCTCAAGAAGTTCCTGATAAAAAGGGAAAAGGATATTCTCATATTTGTTGCGCATATTTTCTTCCATGGGCGCACGACGTATCCATAGTCCTATCATTTGTGCTAAAGATGCGTTCCATCCGCCGAGAGCCGCAATATTAATTTGATCGAATCCAAGATTGTGCAAAAGGCGTTTTAAAGAAAAAGGGGTATAGCGGTATTCGTCATGTGGAACATCGTGAAGCGGCCATAAAAAAGGCACTGTAAAGAAAAAGAAGCCACTGGGTTTCAAAACCCGATGGATTTCAGCCAAGACCTTTTCTGGTTCAGGACAATGTTCTAACACTTCAGTAGCCATTACGCAGTCGATCGAATTATCCTCAAGCGGAATTTTGCCTTCTTCCCATGTTATATCGGGCTTTTGCCGGTCAGCATACATTCCTCCCGAAAAATCCAATCCAATATATTTCTTAACCTGACTATTGGTCAGAATATATTTTCTGTATGGCATCTGCCCGCATCCGACATCAAGGAAGATACCCTGCATTTGTGGCAAAGTACTCTTTAGACTGTTCAATATACTCTTACGGACATAATAGATGTCCATATTTCCAATGTTTAGAACAGGATTTATAAAATTATTTTCGAATTTCATAGATTCACTACATTGCCACTGGGGTATTTTTTCGCAAAAGAACATGAAATCGCAGTAAATGTGTTGATCTGGGTAGATAATCCGCAGTTCATCTAAGTTAGTGAAATGAATAATTTTCCCCTGTAGTCCAGCATTTTCCAGTTGTGAATAAACACGTTCAGTAAATGCTTCTGGAGAATAGTGACGATCATACGGCTCCTTATATTGATCATCTCTCCATACACGAATAGCACCTTGATCTATTATGATTTCAGACAAATCAACATAAGGACTCGATATGATAATATAAGTTTCGTTTAAATAAAGCGGTAAAATCGCCAAACGGCCTTGCTGGGTAAGAACACGCCCAGCTTCACGAATAAAACGTATATCTGCATCATTCTGAAAAGTTTCAAAAGCACACTGAAGCGACATAGCATTAGCAAAACCGTCAGGGAGGTTAGTATTACAAGCATCAGCACCAATATTTCGTCCTTTAATACCCTCTGGATAAGTCAGATCAAGTCTGTATGATAGAAATCCCTTATTATACAGAATATCAGCCCATATGCTGCCTGCTGCTGCTATGTCAATATAAACATCCTTTGGTGAGAGTAGCAGCCATTTGAAAGCAAGATAATGTTCAAGACATTTCTCAATTATAAAATCCTTATGATTGATGTAATGCTTAGCTAACTCATCAAATGTATTAAACCAAGCCTGAAAATCGGATATTTCAATTTGTGCATCTATTACTGGCACATTTGCATTAATTAAACGATCCTTAAGCATAGTTATATTACGATTTTTTTCATGATAACTCTTTCGTTCATGTTCTGAACTATTCATATAAGCTTTTATTTGCTCAGCAATATTAAGATCACTACTTTTCATATTGCTAACCTCCGACGATTTATTTGCGCTATTTGTAAAATCTAATAAAGGCTTGCGATAATTTTCAAACCAGTAAACCTTATCATATTCTCTATATGCATTTTCTGCATATTGATTATAGCAACTCGCAATTTTTATTATTGTTTCAGGTATATCAAAAAAATGATCAACGCAGATGCCGCAACCGGTATCTTCGATAGCCTGAATAGTGCTCGGATATTTATTGGCAACAATCGGCAGGCCAAATCTAAGATATGCCGGTATCTTACCGGATGATTTCCCTGCCGTCGTGAAATTCGGAGAGACATTTTTATACCACGCTATTCCGATATCTGCGGATTTCAACACTATATCCATATCTTCTATATAATCAAAATAGTCCTCTGATATGATCACATTTGATAATCTATTTTGCGCAATGAAATTTTTCAAATCATTTATATAAGTTCCAAAATGACTTCCGTGCATGACAAAGACCCAGTCTGGTAGATTTTTGAATGCAGATGAAATTTCGATCAAAGAGTGATATTCCTGGATCCCACCCAAATGCAGGGCAATTTTTTGATTATCTGGTATATTGAATTTGTCCCGGATATAATTTGATTTTTCTCGGTATGAAGGATCTAAATAAGTAATAGGTAATAAAAAGGCAGAAATGGAGTCAGAAAGCTTGTACTCTTCTCTAAAAAGAGTTTCTCTTTCCGGCGATTGGATAATCAACCCTTTTGTCGTATTTATCTGTTCTTTTACAAGTGACCTTACTTTTTCAGGATAACTCAGGTTATAGAAATTATTTTCGAAATAAAGTTCAAGACTATAATATATTGGTCTGGAGTCTGGAAACAATACCTTGCATAATGCAAACGCATTAGGGTCGATTGTTATGTAATGTTTATACTGTTTGGTTATTTTTGATGAATTAAATCTTAGTGTTGTTATATCTCCTTTAATCGGAATTAGATTGATATTTTTTTTCAGGATGTTAGCTTCCAAATACGAGACATTGTGCATATAGACGTCAACATTAAAATGCTCAGTGAGGAGATCAAGCATGCATATCACGGGCGCGGATTTCCCAATGGAATAATTGACCAAGAAAACAGCCACATCTTGATTGTTACTTGTCATTCCCCCCCCAGAATCTATAATAGTCTATGGAATGATGAAGTTTCCACTTATAGAAGCTTAAGACGTTCTTAAGTCATCTGTAAAGGAACGTTGCTAAACAGCCATCAAGCAATTCGTGAACCAACTGCAATTTCCTTCCCTTAGAGTCGGTAAACTGCTCGATTTGATTATATGACTTTACCGGCACTTCACGATGGACACCCCAGTCCTGCATGACGATTAAAGTTTTATCGGGTATAAGAGAATCATAAAAGGTTTTATACCAGGCCTCATTAACATCAAAATCGCGACCGATGTCTACATATAGCATTTCTATAGGCTTGCCGTTCCAGACAAGAAATGGAACATCATCATTGCCATCATGATTAATTATTTTACGCTTCTCTACAAGCATGTAATCCTTAAAAGGGGCCATATATCTATCAAATATAAATTGAAAGTCCTGATGGTTATCAGGCTCGGGTTCATTGATACGACCATTCATCCACGACGATCGCCATACAAAGTCATCATAAACATATATTTTCTTTTTGTCGAAATTTGGATTATCAAGTAATCCCTTAAGGATATAAAATGTTGAGCGTCCAACCCAGGGTCCGAGTTCTACAATCTCATATTTACCGGAATAAAACTGGCCGATGTAATTATAATACTTGCATTCCTCAGCACTTATCATGCCCGGGATAGGCGCGGCTTCAAGGGTTTTATCTATCCAGGGAGCTTTATTTTCCAGTACGGATATCCCCAATTTATTTTTACTGTCAAAGCTGAGAATCGCCGGAATTCCCTGAGTACCGGTAACAAACTGTCGAATCTTGCCGCTCATTTCATTTACGTGTTTCATGAGGCCATCGTAAAGCAGTTCTAACTCTTTCAAATCTTTGCTATGGTCTGAATTGGAAAGTGTTTCGAGAGCTAATTTATCAGCCTGCGCAATAGTTTCAAGGGCAATTGCATCAGTCAATAATTGCTTATACTGTTCTTGACTCATCAGCATTCCTTTCTTGTCAGATATTTAAGTCCGGTAGTTTATAGTCCAAATAGTCTTTTTTCGTAACCCATTCTAACAGTTTGGGAAATTTTTTTACCATACCAAGGTGAAAATTGTATCCGTCAACATAGGCTTTGCGAATGCGCTGATAGATCTCGTTATAAACAGGATGACGGGGAATTATCGGGTCATTCGGATTATATTCCTGCTCTAGAATTAAATCAGCTGAACCCAGTTTGCGGATTGCAGTATAGGAGTCACATACGCCCTGATAGAAAAAACGGGACTCGAAATATTCAACGGTGAGGCGGCTCGACGGGATGAGATGATATACCATGGCACTGGGATGATACAATGCCTTATAACCCAACTCTTTGATACTCATTGATAATCCGGTTTCCCCATCCCCCTGAAAATGCTGTAAGTGCTTGGGAATGCAGTCCGGATGGAACCCGCCTAAGTCGAAAAGCGTTTCTTTTCTGATAGCATAATTTAATCCCCATACGTTTGAAGGATCTATTTCTTGTTTCTGGTCTCCTAAATCCTGCAAGCTGAGATAGGCACAATAAGTGAGGCTATTTTGTTTGAAAATACAATAAGGGATCATCCATTCAGGCAGGGGAATTTCGAATTTTGGTAGAGTTGGTCCACCGACTATGTGGACATCGTTATCTTCGAAAGAACTTGCTATAGATGAGAGCCAGTTAGGAGTTGCCTCGATATCGTCGTCCGTAAAGACCAGGATGTCTCCCTTTGCTTCCAGCGCCCCACGGTGACGGCCCGATAGCAGACCAGGTTCAGGTTCGTAAATGTACCGGATAGAATGAGATTTATTTGCAGATATGAAAACCTCCACCACCTGCCGGGTAGAGTCCGTCGAACCGTTGTCGATGACTAATATCTCGAAAGAATTTAGAGGAATACTTTGATTTAATAAGGAACTCAAAGCTTTTAATAAATAATCTGCTCTGTTCAGAGTGGGTATTATGACAGAAATATTATGGATAGTCTTTTTCTCATATAGTATCTCAATATTTTTTTCTTGTTCATCATGATTTTCATGCCAAAATGTATAGCCAGCACAGTTCACAATGTTCAAATCGTATCCTACATCTAACACTTTACCTATATATGCGATACTTAAAAGTCTCAACCAAGTAGGAAATAATGAACTTTCATTCGGTTTTGATTGCATTTGTTCATGTCCATAATAAAAAGATTCATTTCTTCTAAAGACTGCTCCGCCGTCATCATTAAAATTTGATAAAACCCAATGTAACGCATGGCATAATGATTTTTTGATGTCATCATTTCTATAATCTGTAAGTTTACTCAACCTTACTAATAAATCGATTGAATCAATATCTTCGCAGGCACTCGAATTCAGCAAGCCTCCGAATCCGCCAAAGATATTTTGAGTACTGAGAATATTATTAATTAATTGTTCCTTGTAAATTATCTTTCTCTTGTCATAAAAAAATAATAAGTAAATATGATAGCCAAATTGAACTGCCCTCGATAATTCGTCAGGATCATATCGGTTAAAATTACCCCACAACCCAGTGGCAGGATTTATTTTAGACTCCAGATAATCAAGAAGAAATTTCACAGCTGTGGCAGCTTTGTTATCATTAAAGAAATCTCTTTGATATTGAAGCAATATTCCGATATTTATTATTTTATTATCTAAATGATTACAATGGAGGGAAAATCCATCCCAATTTTCATTTTCTAACAGGTGTAACAGATGCTCCTTGGAATAGAAAGGTTTTAGGAATTCAAATTGGTATTTAGGTTTGACATTCAGTGAAGTATATGCTGATATCAGATGTGCAGCTAAATGTTTAGCTCCCCACCAATCTTCTGTATCATAAAGATCATTATATATAGTCATATCATAAAAAAGGCCGTCTTCTTTTTTTTGAAAAGAATCAAGATATGTTATCCAGTTATTCTTTTCTTCTGTCCCTATATTGTTCAGCTTTCCTAAAAGAGAATAGATCATTACAGCGTAGCAAGAAGCATAAATATTAGGAATGTTACAAGAAGCTGAATAGACGTAATCTGTTAGATTATTTATATTTGAATTTTTTAGGAACTTTTCAACCTTCAAGAATAAATCATGGAGATCAAGGGGTTTATGAATGTAATCAAAATAGTCAAAAGAAGTTCCATAATTTAATCCAGTTCTAATTAGATTCTCAACACTACATTGTAAAGCTTCTCTATTTTTAATTGTTTTTCGGCTAAAAGGGTTCTTCTGAACAAACTCACCTAATAAAGCATTGTAATACTCAATATACCATTTCCACATTCCACGTTTCCACGAATCTCTTTTTCTAAAATTTGCTAATGAACCGATAATTTGATAAGTATCGATCAATCTAGACTGATTGAATACTAAACTATGACCTCCGTGCATTCCACCTGAATGACGGCGATATACAGTCATTGGTTCGTCAATCATGCCAATTCTACTAAGTTTATCTGACAGCTGACTTATCATAGCCAGACCAAAATCACCGAATTTTATCATATAAAACCAATTTGGCAATTTTCTTATTGAATCAGCTCTATACAGCGCAGAGGCAGTTGGGATAAAATTACTAAATTCTAGTAAATCGTCGAGATTATAAAATTTGTCGATCCTTGGTGCTCCATAATATGATAAATGAGATTTACCACTTTCTTGATCCAGCCACAATACAGGATGGAAACAAAGCGTACAATCCGGATTTGCCGACAAGAAATCCACCTGTTTTTGCAGTTTGTGCGCCGATGTCCAGTAATCATCGCCATCCAATATGGCAATATATTTCGCCGTACAGCGACTCAACGCTTCTATCCCTACACGGTCTTTACCGCAAATGCCCATGTGTTTTGAATAGAGAATTGTTTCTATTCGTTCAGAATATTTTTGGGCGTAATCCTTAATAATTGCCTGCGTCTTATCTGTCGAGCAATCATCCCCGATGATTAGTCTGAACTCGAAATCTGCCTGTTGCATCAATACGCTATCGATCGCCTCTGCAATGAAGTTCTCATGGTTATAGGTTATCAGGGCGATGTCAACCAATGGTTTTTTTGCCATAATTTTATCCTAGTCTCGATTCTTTACATGTATTCATCTTGCTACTGATTGCATCATTGTTTTCAATTACAAACCGGAGAATCTGACATACGCTATTGATCTGAGCTTCGTTCACCCCTGTGCCTGTCGGCAGGCAAAGCACCCGATCTGTGAGTTTTCCAGTTTCTGACAACATCAATCCTGCATGTGGAAAATATGACTTGTAAGGCTCCATGCGGTGACAACCAGGATAAAAATAACGCCGCGCCAGGATATTTTCGGCGTGAAGTAATTTAATCAATTGATCACGGGTCAAGATTGTTTGGGATGCATCTATTTCCAAAATAATATATTGGTAATTACATCGCTCTTTTTCATCATAACCCATACAATTAACACCTTCGATGTCTGAAAGTTCCTCGCGATATTGCCTATAGTTACGGTAATTGATATCGACGAAGTCATTCAAACTCTCGAGATTAGTTAAGCCCATAGCGGCAGAGATTTCGTTCATCTTACCATTGACTCCAATATAATCTGTCTTGTCGAACTCAGTGAAACCAAAGTTTTTCATTAAACGTAACTTCACAGCCAATGAATCGTCGTTTGTAGCAACAGCGCCACCCTCCAAGGTATTGAGAAATTTTGTAGCGTGAAAACTGAAAATCTCTGCGTTACCAAAACTGCCAAGCATACTTCCTCCGTATGAACAGCCAAAGGCATGCGCGGCATCAAAAATAAGTTTAAGTTTATGGCGTCTTGCAATCTCTGCCAATGCATTGATGTCGCAGGGCCGCCCCCAGACATGAACACCCACTATCCCCGTAGTTCTCGGAGTGATCATCTGCTCAACTTTTCGAGGATCAATATTGTGAGTCTTTGGATCAATATCGCAGAATATTGGTGTAATCTCCTGCCACTGAAGGGCATTGGCTGTCGCGATAAAAGTGAATGAAGGAACTATCACCTCTCCCTTGAGGTCTAACGCCCTAATTGTGATCTCGAGGGCTGTAGTAGCGTTACACATGGCAATGCAATGCTTAACTCCGATAAGTTCCGCCAGACGTCGCTCAAATTCTTTTACATAGAAACCGGCATTGGTTAGCCACCGCCGGTTCAATATATCATCAACCCGTTCTTCGAACTTCTTCCGGTTTCCAATGTTCGGACGACCTACGTGTAAACTTTCTTCAAAAGCAGGATAACCACCCAATATGGCCAGATCGCTTAAAACAGATTTCTTATTCACAAAGAAACGCCCACTGCGAACAAATTTTCATTAGAGGTAATATACATGAAGGATCCGTTTTATCCAAAGTGCCCAAAGAGTTTTAATTGATTAAATTCACGAACTATATTTTTTTGCACATACCAATAGCCAATAGTTAATTTGAATCCCATAGTAATTATCACAACATAATCCGATCGAAAAGTCATGGAAAAAAGGAGAGAACGTTGTTGCTATGTCTTCTTCTGATCGAAACCATTTGAAAATATAACCGTTCCTCAGCCCCCAAGGGTCATTACGGATTTCTACGTGGCCGTTCTCCCGCTCAATGGATCCCCTAAAAATGTCACCGTTTGGTTCCGGCAATGACGCAATAAACATGCCCCCCGGTTTTAGAACACGGTAAAACTCGCGCAGGTTATCTGAGAAAGTTGTCCCAGCATCTACATAGTAACATGAATGGCAAGCGAGGATGTAATCAAAGAAATTGTCTTCAAAAGGAATTTCCGAATTTTTGCCAACTTTCAGAATAGTAGAGAGACCGAGATTAATAGCTCTTTTTTTTCCAAGAGACACAACATCATCCGTGATTTCAATGCCATAAATAGCATCGAATCCAGCATTATGAAGTAGCGGCCAATTCCTGCCATCGCCAAAGCCGATATCGAGAAGTTTTGCACCTTTATATTTGTCTTTATCAAGTGATAGCTTGGGATACTTTCCCAAAAAAGTCCTGATAACCCACTCTGTGGGATAAATATTCGTAGGATTATGTTTTTCGTGCCACGAAGTATATGTTTTTGTAACGTCTTTCATATTATGGAATCCTCTGAAGATAGGACGGCATAACCAAAGCCGTCACGACCAAAATAATTGCCGCTGTAAAACATGTAGATGTTCCCATTAACTTTGACCACGCACGGATAACAGACCATTTGAGAATCCCAACCTTCTCTTGAAGGCGTTAAAGCGCCACGGTCATCGTCTCTATGCCAGTTAATCAAATCTTCCGACCATGCATAGCCGATTCTGTATCCACGTTCGGCATTTCGAAAATCGAGTCCACATCTATAGCAAAACCACATATGGAAACGATTGTCGATTTCAATCACGGAGGGGTTCGTTTGGCATTCAGATTCGACAACGCCTGAGACGCATGGACTACTTTCTCTGTTCCATTGGATGCCATCGGAGGATGTTGCATGCATAAGAACGTAAATTGACTCCATTCGTCCTTCGTGTTCAATCCATTCAATCCCTGAGCTGTACCACATATGAAAAAGTTCCCCTTGAATAAAGACATAAGGACTATTCTGCAGAAATGGTTCTTTCGGTGTCCGCCCGAGGATAGGGCCTCTTCCAAGACGTCTGAATTCGAATCCTTCATCATCGCTGATTGCCAATCCAATGGCATGGTTGTAAGGAACCCCTTGACTTCGCACCCACCCCACGTAAAATAACCAAACCTCGTCCCCAACTTTCAAAACGGCCCCTGGCATCACTCCAAATTGATCAAACGTTCCGGTGTCACCCATAGTGAGAATCGGACAATCATGAATATAGATAATCTGGCTGGGGTCATTCTTTTTAACATCTACAAATGTTGTAACAGCGGTAACATTCCCGTCCTTATCCTTCCTTGGGCGACAGGTAAAATAAATCCTCAACCGGTCGTCAAGAATCAAAACCGTCGGGTTTTGGGCGTGACTATGCATCCACTCATAGCGTCCAGCAGGAACAAATATTAATCCTTTTTTCTCCCATTTAAATTTATTCTTCATTTGTGCTTTCTACTCTACCTGAATATTAAGAAATGTCCAATTCTTTTTGCGCTGCTTCTCGCACAACATCATCCAACCATTGATGCATACTCTTACCTGATTTCTCTCTTGCCCGTTTTGCCAAAGAATGGGTTTCCGGCTTCACACCTTCAAGTCTGCCATAATACCTTGTACGCAATGTGCCACCTCGTTTGCCCGGTATCTCATAATCAAAATCTGCCTTAGGCTCCCCAACACCTGCTGCAAATTCGATTAGATAATAAACCCCACCCACAACCCATCGAACTACAACGTTGCGGGCTTCAACCGGTATATGTTCAAAAGGAATAGTTTTTTTGAATAAAGGATTATTATTTATCAGGATGCGTCCATATTCCGTTTCGTAAAGCCAGGGAGGCATACTTTCATCACCAACAACTACTTTTGCCCCTATTTTTGAAACACGTACTATTTCTTTCAGACTTTGGGGAATATTCCCAAAAACGCCTAATCCTCCGAAACTAAACACAGCATCAAAGTACCTGTCAGGGAAGGGCAGATAGCATGCATTGCCGATTGAAAATTCAACCGGAACAGAAACGTCCGATAATTTTTTCTTGCAATGTAATAGCATTGAGCGACTGATATCCTGAAGATAAAATTGACCGTTCTCGTTTAGTTCACTGGCGATAACAACAGAGTCACGTCCTGTACCACATGCCAGTTCAAGAACGCGGGAGTCTGGTTGTAAATTAAGTAATTGAACAAATTCACGACGAGCATTAGTCTCGTCGACGTATTGGATTTGAAAGGACAAATGAGCGACGTCGTCGTAAATCTCTGCAACTCCTTCATAATAATCCAGCGCTTCTTTCTGTTCCTCCCCCAGTTGTTGAGGAAATGTTAAGTCTGGTATACCGTCTTGAATGAGGAATTCATGCCCATCCTCTCCGATAAGCCGCCCGGAAATAATATTGTTATGCTCTGTTTGTCCGGAAATACATTTAAGTGGTTTCTTTGTCGCAGGACAAATGTAAATATTTCGTTTTTGTTCCATATTTATCTCCTAACGATATTGCTCAATGTTTGCATATCATCATAACATGGTCGCTTGAAAGAATAAAAAGAATAACGTTCTTTTTCAATAAAACCTATATTCTCGGCAATCTTTCGTGAAGGTTCATTATAGGTGAAACAATCCCACGTTGGCGTGATATGATTCTTAAGACAGTATTCTGTCAGGGAGTATGCCAATATCTTCCCCAGCCCAAGACCTCTATAGGCATCTAAAGTTGCTATATCAACTTCAGCAATCCCATCCACAAGGCAGGCTGTGTAACATATACTTACAATGTCCTCTCCGTTAAACATACAAAAACCAAATCCATTCGTGAGAAAGTCATCGATTGACCGCCAGAACCTTACAGGGAAATCTATTCCAAATGTCTCTATTTTTTCTATCATATTCTTTTCTACTCTTCTCAACTTAAATTGAGAAGATAAATTACCTTTGGCTGCTATTTCCTTAAATCTATCAAAAGCAAATCTATAACGAATTCTTTCGCGCTTCTTGATCAGAGCCACAGGAAGTTTATCGAGCTTCTCTCTCCACACTTTGGGGGGCTTATACCAGAGAAAATATGTAACTCGTAAAGGAGACTCCTTAAAAATCAAATTTGCGATGGAAGCATTGAAGTCCTTGTTATTAGTATCTCCGAATGTATATCCAAACCCAAATTTTGTAATTGCCAAACAACTCGAAGGGTCTTTTTCACTGTCAGCATAAATATACCCATCTTGTTTCAATTCAATTACAGCTTTAATCAGCGGGAATTCTGATTCATCCCTTGAGTATAGCAAACGCACTTTATGATAGTTTTTTTTGCAAAGCTCCTTCATTCGACAGCCATTCTAAAATTTTGACAGTTTCAGGAAAGACATGCTGTCCAGCCTATATTTCGGAGTGTCCTGCGCAATGAATACACTATACGGTTCCACGCTCTTTGTTATTATTGAGCCAGCGCCGATTATACTCTCTCTTCCTATTGTTATCTCATGCCCAATAACAGCGCCTACACCTAAAAAACAGTATTGACCTATTGTTGTACTGCCGGCTACAACGACCTGTCCGGCGATATAACAGTGGTCTTCAATCGTGGAATGATGGCCTATGAGATTGTTGCTCCATACTGTCACATTGTTCCCTATCTTTGAACAGGGCTGGATTGCGCTATTTTCCATAATAAAACAATTGTCGCCTATTTCAACATTTCCAAAATTTCCAGCTAACGAACTAACATAATTTGCCAGCCTATATCCTTTTTCTTTTGCTTCATTGTATTTTGAAGCCCTCAGTTTATTTAAGTTCTGATATCCTAAGGCTATGAACATTTCAAAATCATCGGGTGGATATTCATCCTGAATCTTCTCAAATGGAAACACTGGTAAGCCGAATATTTCCGATTTTCTAATAAATTTTTCATCAGCTGTGAAGGCAAAGATATCATGAGGGCTATCATTCGTAAAATAGAAATAAGCCTCTTCAGCATATTTCCCCTCACCGAAAATTACAATCTTACTCATTTTTTGTCTCCGGAAACCATATTTTCAAATAAATCATGAAATATCTAATTTAAATCTTAACAATATAGCGATTACCATGTCCTACTTAAGCAATAAATATGTTTCAACAAGTTTTCTCCGGTCTATTTTACCGTTCGGGTTTTTAGGCAATTCGTTCAATACATGAAAAGTTGTCGGAATCATATAATCAGGTATTATTTGCTTTAAATCATTTCGAATCTGAAGTTCTTCTATTGCGCTTTTCGAACTCACTACTGCTATGATCCGGCTGAGTCCTCTTGAATTGCCGTGGAGAACGGCAGCCTGAGAAATGTAATCTAAAGAACTGAGAGCTGTTTCGATCTCTTCGAGTTCGATCCTGTAACCCATATGCTTGATCTGATTATCCTTCCTGCCAACAATATATATTTTGTTGTCTTCAGGATTGTACCGCACCATATCACCTGTCTTATACATTATTTCACTATAATGAGTATTGTATGGATTTTGAATAAAGCTCGCCTGTGTTCTCGCATGATCATTATAATAGCCCTTTCCCACATTCGATCCCAATAAGCACAGTTCTCCAATCTCATTGGCTGGTACCTTCTGACTATTTTCATCGAGTATCAGGTAAGAAAAGTTGGCAATCATCTCACCCAGTGGCGGAAAACCTTGCAGGTCATGAAAATCATCTGCGGTTATTTTATACGAGGAGCAGATACAGGTACATTCTGTCGGCCCGTAAACATTAAATAACTCTGCCTTATCTGAGTATATATCATACAGTTTTTTTAACTTTGACTTAGGATAACCTTCCCCACCGAAAATGAATCTTCTGATATGTTTCAAGTTGCTCTCATTAAGCGCTTTCATGGTCTGCAGAAATATCAATAATGTTGGCACAGAAAACCACAACGTACATTCAAGTTCATCGATTGCGTCAATCAGCGATCTTGGATTTGTTACCGTCTCTTTCGTTAAGGGAACCAGAGAGGCCCCTGAAAAAATGGACGAATAAAAGTCAAATACTGAATTGTCGAAATAAAGGGGATTTACATTGGTTAGCGTATCCTCAGGAATAATTTTAAATGTTTCAATGCTCCAATCTATTAAATTCAACACATTCTGGTGAGTCATAACAGCGCCTTTTGGAAAACCTGTGGAGCCGGATGTGTACATAATATAAGCGGGGTTAATTCCTGTTACCTTACTGGTTTCATCTAAATTATTTTGTCCATACTGGTTAATTCTTTCCATTAATTGTTTGGGCTCATTGTGGATTACGATCACTTCCAACGTTCTTTTTATTTCCTCAACCATTGGCTCAAATGCATACTCAATAAAAAGGATCTTCGGCAGGCATGTGGACATTATTCTTCTCAATCGCTCGGTAGGGCTCTCCGGATCAAGAATTACATAAACGGCGCCTATTTTGAGACATCCTATCATGCAGGCAAATGTACAAACGTTCTTGACGCCCTCTATGCATACTACATCATGCTGCCGAATGCCTAATGCAATCAGATATCTTGCAATCTGATTGGCGGTTTTATTTAATTCTCTGTAAGAAATGCTCTCTTTTTTACTAAACTTCAGCGCTGCATTATCAGCGCGTTGCTCAACGATTTCCTCAAAACCAATGCCTAGATTATATTTGTACATATGTCATGACTATTTCTTGCTATCGAATTTAACCTATACAATTAAACCGCCGTCAAGTTCAAATACTTTGCCGTTGAAAAAGTCGTTTTTGATGACATGGAGAATTCCGTCGGCAATTTCCTCAGCTCTCCCCAGTCTTCTCAAGGGTACTTTCTGTACGATATCCTTCAAAATATCTTTGCTCAGGGCTTGATGTGTAGATTCCGTATCAGAATACCCCGGCGCAACAGCTACAACTCTAATGCCGAGGGCACTCAACTCTTTAGCCCAAGTTGCTGTCAGAGCATTTATTCCTGCCTTTGCGGCCGAATAGGCGGACTGTCCAATATTGCCGGACGCACTGACGGAACTAATGTTTACGATCACACCCTTTGTCCTATGTAGCATCATTTTCTCAACAACATTAACGGTCATATAAAACACCGAACTTAAATCAGTCGCTATGACTCGTTCCCACATGCTTACATCGTGCTTCCGCAGCCCTTGGGCAGTTAGGCTTATAAGAGGTGAGCTATAAAGGATTCCGGCGTTGTTTACTAAAACATCAATCTTTTTAAATTCCTTATAAAACTCATCAACAGCCGCTTCTACCTGGTGATAGTCAGTGATATCGCATTCAATACAGAATATGTTTTGGTTCTTTGCCCTTAAAGTGTTAAGACCATGCGCATCTTTATCAACTACTCCAATGATTGCGCCTTCTTTGATCATTTCAGTGACCACACTATGACCGATACCTTTCACTCCACCTGTGATGATCGCTCTCTTATCTTTTAAATCCATAATTACCGTCCAACCCCTTCTCCTTGAGAACACGTTTAATTTTATTCACCGTTGTCATAGCCACAATTTCATCAAATGTAAGTTCTATAGAAAATGTCTGCTCAATTGATACTATTAATTCCATGTGTTTTAAAGAATCCCATGTGTCCAAATCCTTCATGGTAAGCGAATCTGAAATGTCTTCTTTTTGTATCTTAAAAAGTTCGGCCATCAACTCTACTAGTTTTTGTTCCATTAAAGAAACCCTCTGATAATAAATTCTTTCACCATCCTTTTCTATTTCTTGTGTTCAGAGAAATTCGTAATTATTCAAATAACCACTAATGTCCTCTTTAGAATTAAACATCAAAACATCAATGACAGAGAGCCATGGAACAAATTCATTTCCGAACTGTTTGTATGTAATCGGCCTCGTGTTTATGAAACTAAGTTCAATCCCTTCTTCTTCAAATCGTTCTTTTGAATAAAGATGTAATCCACCGACTGGATTTATATATACCTTTGCATTCTCTTTCCTACATATATCAATAATCTTCTCTTCTGCTTTCAAAGGTTGATTTTCATAAAAGGTCGAAGTTTTTATGAGCGTTGTCTTGATGTTTAAATATCCCATGATCTCTATGAGACTTTTGATTATGAATTTAGAAATCAAATTGTCATCTGACGAAATAAGTTTGGTTATCATCGGGAAAACAGTAGCAAAGAATGGCGCCGGCTTATAATTCATTGAAATGGTTTTTAGAAACTTTGTTCTCCAATTGCCCTCGCGTGATATTTCAATATCCTTTATAAGTTTATTCTGACTCGCGTCTTTAAGTGGAATGGTAAAGAGGTGAGCCTTGCCATTAAGGAGAATTCTATTTCGGTTTATCCATCCTCTATTTATAAAATTAACATCATCAAGTATCACAAATTTATCGACTGCGTGCATCAACTGAAAATATCCGATGTATGGCAGGAAGTAAGGTTGCATTACACCAAGTTTCATAATTTATGGTTGCTATGCGAAGATGAGATCATAGATTAGTACTTTGAACATTATTATCGCCCTTGGGATCTTGCAAACAAAACTGTCTCTTCATTATGAATAGTGTGATGGCCTAAATAGAATTCATAATCGAGATTCAACGATGAAATAAAATGTGGAATTGTAATAATATCATCCGGTTTGTGATATAAGGAGATAGCGAGCTTAGGCCTATATTTATTAAGCGTTTCTATTGCCCCTTCAAGCGCATTCATCTCAGATGACTCTATGTCCATTTTTATGAAATCAACTTTTCCGATATTATTGTCTTTTAGAAAATCATCGATTGAAATGGAAGCAAAAGAAATATAATTATTCCCTGTAGTTTCAGAAATCACTGAACTTCCCGGCCCATTAACTGCAAAATGCAGAATCTCTCCTGATTTACTCCAAACGGGTCTTTTTATGACTTCAATACGTTCTTTAAGGCGAGGATTAAGGTTAATGTTCTTCTCAATAATCTCAAGATTCTCCGGGATGAACTCGAAGGAATAGACTATTCCGTTATGCCCAACCTCGTGCGCAAAGTAGAGCGCAGTGTCACCCCAGCAACCACCTGCATCTAACACAACATCTCCTTGTTCTGCTTTTATACGAGTTCCAAAATTATATTCATACTGTTTATCTATATATACGGTGGGAATTCCGGCGGACGTCGCAAAAAGTTGAATCGGATAATTGATCTCTTCTAGATTCAATAAAACCAGGTCCCAATTCATAAAAGAGCTTTTAAAAGAAATGGTTTCGTCGCTCATTATCAAAGATTTTGCATATTCTCTTTTTTCCCAGTAAGCCGGGGTATTGAGAGGCAACTTCACACGTTGTTTCCCAAGTAGTCTATATGTGATTATCTTTGCCAATAAGTCTTTAGAATTTTGATCTGCCAGCAAGTTATAAAAATTACTAAACCCTGTGATTTTTCCCTTGAGCATTTCTGCACGTCTGTAATCATCTCTGAAGACATCTTTGAAAAATCTTAGGACATTTAAGAGCAGGTCTTTTTCAGGTATGGAATCAAGAGGATCGAGTTGAGGACCAAATCGCGCTGGATCATGATTATCTGTAAAATACTGATACATATTATTCAAGAGTTCTTGTATTAAGTTTATTGTAAAGTTCTCTTCGTCTGATTCGGTATGTTGAAGAAACATTGTATTTCACTAAAACTGATTATTATTGGTTAACTGATCAGTAAATAAATTTTATTGTGGTATTTTAACATTTTATTCTAACATTTTATCTACGGGTCACTGATCGTCTGCCTATTCCAGCGATGGCGACCAGTTGATTCGGAGGATCTCGACCACCTGTAACGCATGATGACGCCGGAGTACTTCATTAGATCACATAGCTCACTAATTTTCTAACCAGATGGTAAATGGCGAGCCTGAGTTAAAACTGGCTGTAAGCGTAAATATGCCGGCATTTTATGAAGTGCTACAGGTAGAACCGCGGTCTATCCCTTTAAGTAAGGATGTGACCGTGCCGGAGCCTGTGCCGCCTGCACTAACGGTCATAGTGTATTGAACTGGAGGCGGTGGCGGGGTACCACCTTACATTTCCGAATTCCAGGTAATCCAGTTATCACCGTTCCAGTTTGTCTTCTTCAGTGAGTAGTATTCGAGCTTCATCCAATCGGCAGAACGATTGGTGGATGATACCCTCAACTCATCTATCATGCCATAGGCATCGAGACTATCACTTGTCGGATCTTTAGCAATATAAGCATTACCAGAATATGATGGAATAGCGTTTGCAGATGTGCTACCGGCGATGTCCCCATTTTTATAAAATACAGTCGAGGCAGTACCCGCATGAACTACTCCAACGTGAACGAGTGTACCATCGGCGAAAACCCCTGCATTGGAACATTTCCAGGATGTACCGTCCCAAAAAGCTGCCTTTGTAGCATTGGCACATTGATAGATGGTGCCACTTACACCAAAACTGTAACCATCATAATTAGCAGTCGTTTTATAACGCGAAAATAGAACGTCCATTGAAGATGTCGTCGGTATTGCTGTTGGCTTATATATCAAACTGATTGTTAAGTTAGTTGTTATATTCAGACTGGTCCCAGAGCCGGCACTTATATAATTACTTGTTCCATTAAAACTTCTCCCTTTTCTTACTTGTCCAGATATGTCAGTTGAACCTACATTAGTCCCATTATTTGCATTGGAAGTAGAATCATAGGCAGAACTGCCAGAGAAGGAATTATCTCCTAAATGGTAAACTGCCTTGAAGTTTGAGTCCCACACAGCCGTTTTGTTTTCCTGGTCTGAACTATTCGGATCGTTGCCATAGGCGATACAGACCATATTGCTATTGGCATTGTTGCCTGTAACAGTCGGCACTTTCACCCAATAAATAGCTTCTTCCGAACCTGAACTGGAATTATAATATTCGACTTCGTATGGCAAGATCGTAGTTTGATCGGAGGCCAGAAACTGGACTCTTTTTCCGCTTGTATTCCATGCTCCGAAGAAATGCGCCTTCTCGGTAGCGTCAAAATTAGCATTCGCACAATTGGGACAGATATGAATTGCTACAGGGAAATCTGTTTGTGTGCTTGAGACATTCGCCCCCGTTGCGGTCGTATTACCATTGAGACATTTGTTATAACTGAAACCGGTTGCTGGAGGTGTTGGATCGAAACCGGCTGTGACAGCAGTGGTCCCATTCACTGATATCACACATTGTCCGCTGCCTGTGCATCCACTCCCTGACCAGCCGGTAAATACTGAGCCTGAATCAGCAGTGGCTGTGAGTGTCACTGAAGTGCCAGAATTGTAAGCTGCACTACAGGTAGAACCGCAGCTTA
>Ga0209048_10001656_pt1 | contig 22644 bp, 45 predicted proteins | sample FrelakmetCRP12CR_FD_187146 | JGI IMG/M metagenome (GOLD analysis project Ga0209048, IMG submission 187146) | Freshwater lake sediment microbial communities from the University of Notre Dame, USA, for methane emissions studies - CRP12 CR (SPAdes)... | ecosystem: Environmental > Aquatic >... | reverse complement strand
TCGAAGCTGACGGATACCTCTGCTAATGAATTTTCACGACATTATCCAAACTATCGATGATTGGGTCGGCGGCGGACTCCAAGGCCAACATGATGACGGTGATCCCACTCCAGATGACAAACTCCTCTTCTACAACACAATCAACAACATACCAATTAAATACAAACATGGCGGAATTCTATATAGAGGAATTTCTCTACCAAAATCTACTAACCTCAATAACCTCAAAATCTCTGAACTAATCTCATCTTGGTCCAAATCACTACAAATCGCACAAGAACACGCACTAAAAAATCCATACACCACTCTCCACATCATCTTCAAAAAATCTATCCACTCAAATCATATTCTCATCAACATCGAAGACTTCTACAAAGACTTACCATCTCTCACTAACATCATCCCTCCCAACATCAAACTAAGAATCAACCACTCTACTCGAGAACAAGAAATCATCTGCAAAAACATATCCCTCTCTATCAATAACATCTACCTCATACATCACCACAACCAATGGCTATCACTACCCCAATTAAATGGATAAAATTGCAGAAAATATTAAAAGGTTCGAGGTTCAACTGGCCTCACTCAAAAATCATTTGCTAAAAAAATTGGCATAAGCGCTACTCATTTAACCTCATTGAAAAGAAAAAGAAAAGACCATCTTTAAAACTTATTTGCAAAATATCTAACAAATTCAATATTGATCCAGCTTTTATTGTTACACATACAGATAACTTGCAACTTCTTAGGAATTTATTAAAAAATCGTTAATACCTACATCAAGTCCTAATTCTTCATAAATAAATCTACTGCGGGCACTTGCTGACATCAACTCTTTTCTATTTCTTTCTATAAATACAACCTACCTGTTTCTTATTTTTAAAGCCCAGTATACCACATGCGCGGGCCCGTGAACGAATCTTCACAACGACGTTAACTAGGCCCTCGCTGGCACCTAACAGTACCCCTTCGAGGATAACCCTGCGAATTCGCACGATTCTTAATTGTGGCGGTTACCATAACACCTCTGAGATCTCAGCATTAAGGCAACAGAGATCTCAAGTAAAGGGATCTCCTCCGAGATCTCATAGGTCTCGGATCTCAAGAATTCGAATCGATGTCGGCTCTGTCGAGTTGAGTTTTTGAGATCCGACTCAGTATAAAATTAGACTCAGTGCCATGAAGTAAACGGATTGGAGCTCTCAGTGTAGATAGAGTAGAGTGTAGAGAGCAGAGATAGCACGGTACGCTCTAGAGAGCTAGTGTAGAGGGATCTAGAGATCTCAGTAGAGCGTGATTTTTGGAGCTATATGGAGAAGGATCTCACTCGAGAGAGTAGTGTGTAGAGTAGTGATATCGCGAGATAGAGCGTAGAGATAGAGTGCTTTCTGTTCGACTGCCACATTTAGGCGCTCGACAAAGAGTGAGAGATTTGGGATATAGTGAAGTAAAGAAGATTTAGTAGAGTTTGATGCCGGCTTTTTTGAAGTCCGATTTGAGGACGAAGACTGGGAATAATTCAGGTAGTAGTTGGTTGTTCGTAGGCTTTTGTGCCTTTTCTTTTTGATGGCCAACCGACTTTTGAGAAGTTTTTTTCAGTGTAGTTGCCAATGAATATTTCGTTTTTCTTTAATTCAGGATGATGTATCCTATTTGAAGTTTTTATAATGATTCTATCGACAATAGCGCTAAGGAGACAAAGCAGAGGGCCAATGATGATGAGGAGTGAAAGAGGACGATATATGATGCTCGTTATTAGCCAGTGGTATATGATGCCTATTAGAGTAAGGAGAATACCGATTATATAGAGAATGATGAGAATTTTGTTTCTTGAGTTCATAGTACCTCAGAAGTTCTCGAGATTTTTGAGAATTGTTTCTTCATCCATGTCATCCGGGAGTTCCATATAGTCTGGATTGCTTGGATGTAGATGAGAGCGAGCAATGTTTCGTTTGATACGTGCTATTGCGAATATGTTGTAATTTTCCATATTAGTATTGTGAGTACATAGTGTTCCTTATAATAAGTCATTAGCTTTGAGATATGTATCGGTAATGAATTCCAGAGTGACGTTGCCTTTGCTGTGATTGTATCCGAAGGCAATAGCGTCTCGAATAAGATCTGTTTTTTTAATGCGAAGTTGGTTACGGACTATTTCAGCATTGTTTATAGCTTGTTGTAGTCGACCTTCGGCAATGTGACGGATGATTTCATCCATTAATGTGACTAATGTTGGTGTTGTCATGGATTGATTCCGGGGCGATTGCCATAGGGTGCCGATTGGTTAGGGTGATTTACGTGACCGACGACACCAGCAATGGTTATGCCGAGGATAGTGAGGATGACAATGAGTACCATGAGTTCGATGAGAGTGAAGCCTTTACGTTTTTTCATGAGGACCTCCGATTGAGTAGGTATTTGTGAGTGAAAGCGATAATTTTTGATGGTGATCGAATTTCTACTGGGCCATTTTTGGGTACTGTTTTTAAGTAAGCTTTTATAGTGTCTGTTAGAGTAGGAAAATCTGGAGATTCTGTAGAATTTTCCATTTTGATATCGTGTTTTTTGAGGAAAGATGCCATTGATTGGAGAGTGTCAGTTTCTACAATGAGAGCACATTTTTTACCGGTACATATGACGGTAGCTTTAGGATAGCGAATGATTCCTTGTTTAGTCATATTTTTTATAAGTAATTTTTAATGTTATTTGCAGTAACAATCATGATAATTATGATGAATGTTTTCCAATCATTGAGAATTGTGAATGCACCGACAAGAATTGCTATTTGTGCAATTCTTAACATGTGTTTTTGAAGAATATCCATGCGCATATATTCCTAGAGATTGACCTGTTCCCTAAGTTTGTTGGAAAATCGTTTTGCTTGGACGACAGCTTGTGCACTTAAAGCATAGAAGACGGAATTTCTGACATTTTTGAGAGCGTCTTCTAATTCTGCTGGATCAAGTTCCTTGAAAGATTCGATGATTTTATTGTGATTGAAGTCAGGAATATTAGCTACAGAGGTCAACGGATTTTGATGACCGTTATGGTGATGTTGAATGACCGTTGGTGGATGAAAGCCTTTGCGAATTTTGTAGAAGTATTTGAAATTTTTGGTAACAATGGGTTCTTTATCTTTGGACCGTAAATGATAAATGTGAGTGTAGACAGCACTCGATGTGATGTTGAATCGATCCATGAGTTGTTGTTTGGTGACACCATCGGGGCTGGATTGGATATATTCCAGCATTTGTTGATGAAGTGACATAGAAATACTCCTTTATAATAAATATTTTTCTGCCTTACCGTATGCGTAGTATGATGATGGATGGAATTTTCTCCAAAGTGTGAGAATTCCTACAAAGATCCAAGTTATGGGACCGGTAATGAAAATACATATTTTACGATATTTTGTAAATGCGTTTAGAGGGATAACGATTACAGAGAAGTAGCCTATAAGACCCCAGCAACCAACGCCACTTACAAGATATCGCCATAAGGGAATTGTTTCGTGCATATTATTTCTTTTGAGAAGGTGTTGGTTTAAATTTGATTATTTTACCGTTTTTTTCTTCATAACATATAGGACCTCTTCCATCCTCACGGACACCGAACATTCCATTGAGAATTCCAAGAAATCCGACCTTTGAAGCAATGTGTGGTTCATGATTATCGACTTGGATTGTTGGATGTCTCTCGAGGGCTTTGCGACAATTCTCTCTGTGTTTTATTAATTCATTAGCGCATACCGAATCGAGTTTTAAGATTTCATTTAGCAAGTCGCAGACATCTTTGACGGTAATACTTTTTTTAACGGTAATACTTTTTGCCATATTTCACCTTTTCTATTTGCCGGAAAGCCAGCTGACAAAGACTATTGGACCTATGAATAATAGTACGATGATGATGGTTGTTCTTATAGGATGTTTTTCAAAGTCCATAAATGTGCAATTATTTCCCTCAAAATGTGGCAGTCGAATTGTCTCTTTCTCTCTTGGCCGATGGAAGTGGCTATGCTTCGGTTTTTTCTTTTGCTTCTTTGTCGGCTTTCTTTTTCTTTTCGATGTATTGTTTGGATTTTTCCGCAACCGTTATAGTGGCCAGTTTCTTTAAGACGTCGAGGACCTTGGAGTCATTTTTTTCGAAAAGTTCTGTAAAAGATTTTTTGTCCAGGATGAATTCCACAGGTGATTTTGATTGGACCGAGCATTTGCCGAATTTGGAAGCAGATGTGGCCAAGAATTTTTGGTCCAATGTTTTGTCGATGCCGAAGTAGAATATGCAACGGCTTTTGCCATTGACTGATTTGCTCTTTTTCCGGGCCTTGAAAGCGATGACGCGGAAGTCTTTGCCGGTTTCGGATTTGAGGCCGAAGATGATTTTGCCGCATTTGTATCCGAGTTTGGTCAGAGGTTTATTGTCGATTGTAAGGGTTAAGAGATGGCTTTCAAAGTCCGTTACGATTTGTTCCATTGGAGGCCGTTTGTATTCGACCTTGGTTTCGTCAACGTCTTTTTTCGGCTTCTTTTCAATGGTTGTTGCAGTGGTTACGACTTCCTTTTTCTTTTTTTCCGGTACCGGTTTTTTCTCCGGTTTTTCTGAAGCAGTTTTGTTTTTGTCGTCAATGACGTCATTGAGTTCGGGCATGGTAGCTCCTATTTGAAGTGTGGGAGAAGTATAAAAACCGTGCTATTTGATTTCTGATCCGTTGATCGAAATTTCTTCGATGTCGTATAATATTGATAGCTTGTTTGATGAGTTCTTTTTGGCGGTCAATGAAAGTTTGTCGTATTGCCGGTGGTACACCCTTCATTCTTTGAATTGTTTTTAAATATCTTTTTCTTCGAGGTAAGATGCCAAATTGAATACTGGTTAATGTTTGCCGATTAATAGCTCGTTTTAGAATGAGCCGGAATAAGGGGATATCATTCATCGCTTCTAAGATTTCCTTTATAAGACCCATATTATGTCGAGTCATATCATTCGATTGTTCTAAAGCTTCTAACCTTTGCAAAATTTCAAATTGAGTTACTTGACTACTTTGCTTGGTTTCAATGATGATTTGTGACTTATCCCCTAATTTTGCAAAAATATCAGGAATTGAGTCTTTTTTATTTGTAACATTCTTTAGCATATTTTTATAATCACCATTAAAGTCGTAGATTATTCACATTTCAACGTTTCCAAAAATTCTTGAACTGAGTGAGTCGTTTCCAATAAAATTTTTAGATCAAGGACATCATCTGTAGTGATTCTTGGTCCGTCTAAAAACTTCGCATGTTCTTCGGCAAATATTATACTCATTGGATTTTGATCTGATATTTGTTTTGACATTTCTGCGTACATTTCACTAAGTCGATCAAAAAAATTCATACTCACTCCCTATTATTATAATCAATTAATTCCATAAAGAATGTCCACATATCTACGCTACTTTTTTGACTTTGATCCAGTCATTAACATCGATGCCTCGACTTAAATGTGATTTGTAAATGCTGAATTTTTTCTTAAGGACAATGCCTTCTTCAACTGAAAGATTTCTTTTGATGATTAGGTTATATAGATCCAGGAAATTGTCAGTATATTGACGAATGGAAAATACTTGGTTCTTATTTAATGGAGAAATAATCTCTGGTGCCGTCAAAAAGTGGCTATAGTATTTCCTTCTTTCGACCAATTGTAATGATCTCAGGTCCTTTCCGTTGTAATAAGGCGTATCAAAAATGACTATAATGTTTTTGAAATCTGTCGACCGGAAATTGACTAATTCACCGTCAAAAACTGTGTCGTTTGGAATTTTCTTAAAAGCATCGACAAAAACTGAAGAATTAAAATCAATAATTGTTCCATGTCGATTGAATAATTGAATTTTGTTGGCAATTTTGAAGATAAGACAACGCCAGCCATTGTATTTTATTTCGGCATCCCATTGTGGATTTTTGCTCAATTTGATAAAGTAGTCCGCATTGGGCCATAGCCGAATTGGTTGTGGCGGATAAAAAAACTGTATCATAAACCGCGCTCAATTTCGATTTTTCTGGCTGCATCTAAAAATTGTGACCTTAAAGGATCAGTTAATTCTTGGGCTTTGAGTTTGAGTCGACGAACGTACTCTTTCGGATCTATGCGCAATAATTCCTGATTTTAGGGATTTCCCATTGTTCCATAAGTACTCCTTTATCCTTTTAGAACCTTCTTGTATTTTACAATTTTTAAAATTGGTTTGAAAAAGTTTGGTTTTTTAATGATAGAGCCTTCATGAGGCAATAATAAAGCCACTGCACTTTTATGCCGTTTTCCATGAAGATGAGATTCTGCATTTCCTTTTGGCATTGATATTTTACAAGTATCACAATAAAATTCATGTTTGGGATCGTATAACGGTTCTTGCAGAGGTGGAAATACTTCATCATAAATTGTTTGAAATTCTGCCCGTTCATTTGCAGTGCATTCCATTTCCCAAGCATCAGCACCACAATAATCAATTATTCCTTTTGCGAGTTGTAAAGCTCTTTTGAGTTTTTCAAGTAAAGATTCTTTGACTTCGCCTTGGATATTCATGCGTCCTCACTTTTATATTTTAATTGGGTCATTTTGCATTCACTTACATCAACGTCATCTCTTATTTCTTTGAAGCTTGGTTGATATAAGCAACCATTTCGATATGCATAAAGGTATTTGATTTCGACGACTGAGCCAATGGGTGGGTGCCGACTGCAACTGCAATAGCCGACAAATTCTCGATCACCAGCTCCATTGAAGAGTTCCATTCCTATTGAAGCTTTTCCGGTACGACCTTCAACGACGATGACTGAACATTCGGCATAAAATTTGAATTTGAATTGATCGAGACCTTTTCCGGGAGAGAAAATTGCTGACATTTTCTTGAAGACGATTCCTTCTTTTCCTTGGGCCTCGAGTTTGTTGTAAAAAGCGACTTTAGCTGCTTTGCCGACAATGATGTCAAGGATTTTGATTTTGGGACCGAATCGTAATTGATTAAGAATATGATATCGTTGAAGATAAGGCAAAATGCGCAAATTCATTGTACCGAGTTCGAGGATGTCCCAAGTATAAAAAATGCCGTTGACTTGTTCACCATCGATGAGAATATTGGGATTGATATTACTTAGCGATGCTTTGAATTCCGAATCACATTCACAACCGATTCCTTTTTTATTTCGAACAGTTAAAATACCGTTGGTCAAATGAAGAGAAAGATGCTTACCGTCCTTTTTTTCTTGAGCACAAAAATCATCGTCATCAAGCAATCGAGCAAGGTCATCTTCATCAGCTTCTGTAAGTAATTGAGGAATGAATCCAATGTCGATGTCATCGTCAGGTGCTTCCCTTCTTTCTGCAGCTTTTCTTCGATTTTCTCGAATTAATTTGAAAGCCTCGGTCGCTGTCCGGAATTTTACTGGATCGTTTTGGCCGGTTTGACTGTCTTGGTGACATTGTCTTACGATTTTGCGAAAGGCTGTTTTTACTTCATCCTCTGTTGCCGTTGGTGATACACCAATTACCGTGAAGGCTGATGTCGCAGTCAGATTTTTAGCAGAATCTGAATTTTTAAGAGCTTCACTAAAAATACCGGCCCATTGATTGGGATTTCCTTTTTCACCAGTATATGTACCGTATTTTGATGGTGATGACCAGATAGAAGATTTTTTAGCCATTATCGAACTCCTCTGTATGCATGTTCACGAGTTCCGATTGCGAATTTTTTCATGACTTCTTTTGATTCTCGAGCTAAAGGTCCATGCCATTGGGACATATTGGCCAAAGAATAAAGTATTTGCGTTTTTAATCCATCAGTTCCATATTCATCGATTGCTCGAGGAATGGCCTTCAAATATGCAGCACCGATAGGATCCCTTACATTTTCTATAGCATTTTTGATGGCTTCATCGAGTGTCATAACGTGGTAGTCCTATTTTGCTTTAATGATTTCAACCGGAACGCCTTCGCAACTATCATGTTGTTGTCTATCAATTTTTGCATATTCGGTTTTGAGAGTTTCGATGATAGATGCCATTTTTTGCAAAATATCCTCTTTGTGATTTACACCTTTTCCCTGATTCCACATTTCACCACCGATTGTAACAGCATATTTTGCTCCACCATCATCATCCGATTCCGTAATATTTACCCGAAATTTTCGAGTCTTTGTTACGAATACTTCAACCTTTGCTTTTTTAGCCATGATTTCCTCACGCCATCACTAAGGTTTTTGATTTTCTGGTTTTAGTCCGCTCATCCTTTTTGTACCAGCGATATGCCGTTGATTTGCTGATCGGTTTCGTGTTCGGTGAACAGGTTCCGTATTTTGAAGGCGATGTCCAAATGCTGTTTTTCATAATTTCCTCTTTTTTTTTTAAGCATGAACCAAAGCTTGTTTCGTGTAGGAAGCCAAGGACCTACGACCGAATTTCCTACCTTGAACGCCGATAGATTCCAGGTGCTTGCAGTGGCCATGACGAATATTTCCACGGCAGGAACAAGTCCACCATTGGGCGCCAGGAGCATTGTCGTAAGAAACCATATAAAGCGAATTGGAAGAAGATGACCGTACTTTGAATCTGACTTTGTAACGATCTGAATCTGGAAGAACCTCGACCGCCGTGTGCTGAATCCTGTTCATTAAATCGTTCATATTTGCTCCTTATGGTTTATTGTTTCCTTTTTCCTATTAATTATAATCATGTTGACAGCGCGTACTGTGTTCAAAATGTGGCCGTTCTTTCTATGTATTTTTAACGTAGAAATACCGCCATTTTTTGACGACGGAAAGGAAATCACCTATCAGGATTTCCTTAAAGAATTATAGTCTTTGAAATTGTTCCGCCTTGAGGTATTGAAATCAAATAACAGCCGTATTCTTTGCTATATTGACGGTGTATTTTGATGCCGGTTTTTTCCGAAGCGTATTCAATTGACCTATATGCATATGGAGGAACTGCAATACTTCCATACATGGCATTCTTTTCCAAAAAGTCTAAAAGTTTGACGTAAAAATATGTTCCTTTTTTGGGAAGTGGGAAAAGAGTATTCTCAGTAGTGAACCTAGACTCTGTTCCTTGAACCAATTGATGTTTCCATTCTTTCCAATCACCACTGATGATCCAATTGCACGGTTTTGGATAACCTTCAATGTGATAGACACAAACATCAAGACCTGAAAGCGTTTTTACAATTGATCGAGAATAAAAATTGCCCGGTCGATTTTCATCATAACCTTCTAATCGATCCAAGAATTGGAAGTGGTCAACTTCAAAAACTTCGCCATGTACAAGATAATTGAAAGGATCTTGAAGGGTAATGAAGGGAAATCCTACCGTAAAATTAAACATTCGACCTCGGATTTTATCTTTACAAATAAATTTGCCATTAGAATTTTCCATTACCTGATAATTACTTAATCCACGTAAAAGAGTCCCATATACAAAGACGAGTTTCTTCATACTTTTATCTCGATTTTTTTGAAAGATTTTTCGATCATTGGCCTTACAATAACCGCAATTTGTGGCACTTTCTTGTGACCGATGTTTATGACCTTCACGACAAAGATATATTGACATTTTTGATGTCCTCCATCATTTGATTTCGAAGAAATGTTTCCAAAGCTAATGCTGTTGAATGCGATATATGACCAGCTTTTGCAAGATCCCAAACACCCATAATTTGAAGAAGATATTTTTTGATACTCATATCTGTTCCAAATAAGATTTGATTGATCTTTTGAAAATTTCCGTAGCTTCTTCTGCTCGCAAAGCTGGTACAACGCCACCATGAGATTGAAAAGCAGCGATGACATTGTCATTTTTATCTTCAATGTAGCCGTAGTAATGGCCTTGACCGAATTCACTTACCCTTTGCGTGAGTTTGCAGTAAAAGCCGTCGATTTCCTGAATGAGAGTGTGAAATGTAATTTTTTTGTCGAATATTGTCGCAAGGTCGTCGCTCATAATGTGGCCGTACTTTCTTTGAACTGTCCGTAAGAGTCGCAAAAATTTTCCCAAACTCCAATGGGCAATTCAATGGTCGTTTTTTCGGAACCTTCGATAGCAATTGCTTTGACGATGGGCTCGCATAATTTCAGGAAGTTTTCAAATTCCTGTTTCATGCAAGTATAATCTTCAAAGCTGACGTATTTGCCATTGTTTTCTTGCATCATGCAAGTTTTTACATCAAATCGTTTTACCATGATTTCCTCAGTTTAATTCATCGGGATTAGCGGTTTGCGATTCTTCGGCCGGCAAATTCGAAATCAAAGCATCGATTGCCTGTTGCCGTTCCAAAACCATCGCCTGATACGCTTCATAATCGTTTTGCGCCGGATTGGTCACCTTATAATCTTTCGTATAGGTGTGACCGGTTTTGCCATCCTCATTGACCCAAATATGAAAGCCGGCAGCATCGGCCTTTTTCGAAAGAACGCGTAGCTTGGAGCATTTTTCCTCGATCTTCGTATTGATCTCCGATTGCGTATCTTCATTACCGTCAGCTTCAGCAAATTCCACTTTGTGCTGGCCAATGGCTTTGTTGAGCATCCTATAGGCCTTGATGATTTGCAGGTTCGGGTCATCCGCGATTCCGCTTTTTGATACGATTTGTTTCGTCGCCATATCTTCTCCTTGTAAATGTGAACTGTGAACTTTTTTTTTACTTCGGATATTTGACCGCCGGTTGATACCTGCAAGCGGTTGTGACTTTTTCTACCGTTTCTTTTTGACCTTCCTCGATTGATTTCCGCATCTGGAAGTAATTGTACGAAAAATCTTCCGAGGGTTTCACCGTTTTGACTACATTGAAAAAATCGTTGTATCGATCAGCGAGAAGCGTTTTCAAAGCTTCAACTTTTTCCGGGCGAAGGGTTGCGGTTTCAACAACCGTAAACATGATCTGGAATTTTTCCTTGAAGATTTTCTTCAAAGGTTCTTCCATTGCGATATCCATCGCGGAATATGATTCGCGGAATTGAATCTGCATCTGGGGTGGTTTGTAATTTTCTTCATCATCTTTGTCGGCACCTTTGATGTAAACCGTTTTGTAAAACATATCATCGTTGAAAGCTTTTTCTTTTGCTTTTGCGGCCTCTTTTTTCAGAACATCTTCGAGCTCCACTAATTCCGTTTGCAAGTTTTCGATGTTCCGGGAAATTTCGATGCACTGATCAACGACGACTGTATAGGGTTTTTTTCCTTTATGATCTTCGGTTACCAAAGTGCAATCATCATCGAGAATGGGACTTTCAATAATAAGTTTATCCTTATTGCGGTCGTTCTGGTTCTTTTTGCTACCAGCCAACTTAATGGCAGGCAAATCTTCAATTACGACCGGTGCTGCTTTTTTCTTCATATATTCTCCTTTAAAAAAGTGATTTCCTTTTCCTATTTATATAATCAGTCATTTTTCACAAACCGCGTTCCAAAAGTGGCTGTCGACCTAACTATTTAGTTATCCATGTTTTAGAAGAATCTGAATGGTTGTATATAGAACATAAATAAAAGTCGATGATAAAATGACACCAAAGATGAATTTGTATAATTTTCTCATATTGCTCTCCTCAAGCGTTGTTTACTTTTAAGAATGCACGACAATTTGGACATCGAAATAACCAATATTCTATTGATGTGGGATCGTTTTCGTCTTTTATTTTAACAGTTATCAAATCTTTTTTTGCATATTTTCTACCACAAGCCGGACATTCATCTCTTTTTATTTGTAAATTTCCTCTATTTGTTTCCCATACTTGTCCAGGTTTGCCGTTTGATTGTATCTTTCTCCAAACTTTACCAGATGCCCAGTCATGCTGTGATTGTTGATATCGTTCAAACCGTTGTCGAGCTTGTTTTTCAACTCGATAAATCGCATTGAGTAAATTTGATCGCCAACCATTTACTCTGAGAACCTTTATAGTCCTTATCCAACCAATTCTATCTGTGATATTTACCGCGCATATGCGAATTGCATCCTGACCTTTTCCGCGACCGTTACCATTTTGTTTTGAAATTGATGAATATACTTTTATAATAATTTTTGGATTCTCAATCAAGATTTTTTCATATACATATTCTCTGGTGGTTGAAGGTCCAGTAGCTTCTTCAAAAAAAAGATTTGCCATTACAACATTCATCTCGTTGAGAGTTATTACCGTATAATGCATATTTTCTCCTTATCGTCTTTTTGGTCTTTTGGAATTGTAATAATTTCTGGCTGCTATAAACAAAGGAGTGCAGTAAATTACATCTTTTGTTTGCTTCATAATACGAGCGTGATCAACCAACATATCAAATAGTTGGTAGCGACTTTCAGCAGATTTTGTTGTTTGAGAATAATTTCTATAAAATTTATCTGGAAAGGGATCATAAAGTACTTCAACTTTAACAGAAAATCTTTTTGTTTTAAAAGCTACTTCCGGAATTTTTGCCGTCAATTTAATTTTTTTCATTGTTTTTCTCCTATTATATATGATCATGTCACTACGTGTTGTGCGTTCCAAATGTGGCTGTAGAAAAAAACAAATCTACGACTGCCATTTTTGGACCGCAATTAGTGGATTGATATGATTATATAAAATAGGAGAATGAAAACAATAAAAAAGGAATGATTATATGATAACAATCGGATGTGACCCAGAGTTCCTAGTACTCGGGCCCGATAACATGGTTAAAGGCTTCAACATCGGTCACAGTTGTCCCGCTGGAAATATTGGCACCGATCATGGTGGATCGGTTGGAGAATTAAGGCCAATGTATGGAACGCCCCGTCAGGTAACCGAAAATATTCGGGAACTTTTTCGAATCATTCACACCAAAACTCCTCGCGATAAAATTGCTGCCGGTGGCGGTGAAAAATACGGTCATTCAATCGGTGGTCATATTCACTTTGGTGGAGTACAATTGGATCATACTTACGAATCTTGCACACGACAAAGAAATCGCGGACGAGTGAGACCCTTAACACTTGATCGTTCCAGGACAGTTCACAAATTAGTTTATATGCTCGATTATTATCTCGGTCGTCGGTTGAAAAAAATTGACGGCGGACAACGACCAAAATCAGCAAATTACGGTCGTTTATCTGACATCGAATCAAAAGGAACGGATCGATTCGAATATCGCACACCACCATCGTGGTTATCCGATCCGCAATTGACGGAATCCACTTTGGCAATTTCATATCGGATCGCGGAAATGTGGAAAGAAAATCCGCGATGTTTCGATGAAATCATCAACCGAAACAAAAGCATCGCCCGAAAAAAAGAATATGGAGTTTTAATTCCCAATTCTGGTGATCAAAGAAATTACTACTCTGAACAAGTTGCAGCTTTTAAGCGAATAGCTTTTTCGAAAACATACCGAATGGACAATGCCAATTGTTTGGACACATGGTTATCCGGTTCTCAAATCGCACAAATTGTCGATCGAATGTCGAAGAAGATTGCGTTGCAAATTTGCCAGATGAAATTGATAACAAATCAGGACGGCATAGAATCAGAATCAGTCGTAAAAGTTTTGCGGTTTGCGGTACCTGAAGTAAAAATCATAGCACAGAGATTTAATTATCATCATGCTTTCCGGTCCCGAATTAAGGATGACACAATTTACATCAGCAAAAATTTGAGACCGTATCTTAAGGTAAAACGCGGGCATCACTTCCGAGTAAAATTTGCCCAATTTGACAACAACACTGTGGTTTATAAAACCGGCAACAGCAACATTTTGAATGAAGTAATAACAATTTTCGAAACCGGTGCAAGGAAAAAGCTTCGCAAAGCTGATGCAAATTTGATACCGGCTCAGGCATAAAAAAATGAAGAAATCTGGCCAAACTGTAAAAAACTGTTGATTATAAACATATACAAAAAGAGGAGGATCACATGGCACAAGAAGTAATGCTTCAATTCGGAAATGATGATGAAGGCCTAAACTTGACCGGCACCGTCAATTTCCCAAATACGATTAACCTTCAAGGTCTCTCGGTCCTTTCAATCAAAGGTCTCGGGGAATGGCGTCATGCACCGGCCAATATCGTTCATATCAACGAACGAACGATTGAAACCTTCGGCATGAAGGAAAAGTCGAAGAATCTTTCGAAGGTTGGTCTCAATTGGATCGGAATCAAGGCCAACAGCGACATCCTTTTGACGCATTCGCTGCGTCACGGTCGGACCGGAACGAAAAAGGTGCAGGATTTATTGACGAAGTTTTTCAAGGCCATCGGCGCTTCTTCCGTCAAATTCAGTATCCTGGACACCGAAAAAGAAATGGCCCAACAGGCGGTACACGACGATAATCAGTAATTCAGAAACGGCCGTCCTAAATGGCGCCTGGACGGCCAATTCAATTGAACGGAATTTCCTTAACCAATAACAACCTTCAAAGGAGGGAATATGGCGACAAAAAAACCTAAGTCGCTTAAGATCGAACGCAAAAAGAAAAAGGCCAAAAAGCAGGCAAAAATTCGCTTGACCATCAAGGTCGCGAAAGTCGATCGCACGGCACGGAAAATCAAAGCCTTTGCGAAGAAATCCCTGAAATCAGCCATCAAGGGCCTCAAAGGCGCCAAGGTCAAAAAAATACCCGAACGCCTTTACCGGAAAATCGATGCCGCAATCGCCGGCAGCGCCGACCTCAAAACAATCGTCGACGAAGCCGTCGTCAAAATGGTCAATGACAACCTTCTTCCCAAAAAGAAAGAAAAAGCGGAAGCATAAACCGTCATGGCCACTAAAAGAAAAAAGAAGGACACAAAATTGATTCCTTGTCCCGAATGGAATGAGGATTCAAAATGTGTCCTTCCTTCTTGGGAAAGCAAAAAGTGTGGAAAGAACTACTGCAAAATATTACCACATGTTGAAAACAAAAATATAATATGATAAAATATTATAAGAACTATCCGGCGTAGAAAGGTCGACGTAACTGTCCCTTCAAAACTAACGGAGCTTATTAAGCATTGAAGTTAGCTACGCACTTGGTAATTGAAGAAACATCAATTACATTCACTTACTAGAAAACTTAAATTGATTTTGAAGAACTGATTGAGACTGAGAATGCATACTCGGTCTCAATTTTTTTTGAAATGATGACAACCACTTTTAGCGACCAGTTTTGTCAAGATAAATTGGGTCTCTCTGTTTCAAGAATAATCTGCCAAAACCAACAATATATCTTTCTATCATTGGCTTTATCACTATTCCCTCTCTCAATTTATCAATCATAAAACTTTGACTATGAGAAGCTTCAGGCAATGTCCGTCCATTCAACCAATCCTTTAATGAAATATACGTCGAAATTATAGGCACCCATATTGCTCTCAAACCTGTTCGATCTAATATAGGTTGAAGTTCATTATAACCCAAAGGCCGACCATTTATATCTATATCAAACAACCTTGTCGTAAACTTCTTTAAATTATAATGATTACCCTGCACTCCAGGCCCTATAAACTCACTCCTTATAGTCACTGCACAATTTGGATAAAATTCTGATTGTATTATTTGAGCGGCTACTATTAATCCTTCATTTTTTGCTACTTGCCAAAAAGAATGATCTTCATGATCTGGCAAATTAACTATTCCATGACCATGTGTACAAACACTTATTGTCTCATCTATACCAACAAAAGTAGCCATATTGCTACCTTCAATCTTCTCTGTTATCCACACTAATTCATTCATCAATATGTCAACAATATCAATATGAGTCTCACAATTCTCAATATCATAATTATAAACCATCTCAGGTCTCTGAATCAAATTACCTGTACTTGTAATTATCTCTGGCGCTTCATATTTAGTAACTCCTATAGCTGCTGTCAAATCAGTTGGTAAAGTATCAGTTTTTAAATATGTTTTTACACTATCTATGGATGTGACTAGTCCTTGACTTATTTCACCACGTAAGCGAACAGTTTTGATTCTATTTTGATCTTTTCCAGACAAAAAATTCTTGATATTTTGTTGTTGGATAAAACCTTCAGGTAATAAAGAATCTATAGGGAAATATATTATTTCGTCACCAGTTTTATATAGACCTTTGGGTATTACAAATTGATATGTCATATCCTCGACTTGACCTAATTCAAGTTTATCTGCATTTGGATGAGGATACACTTTCGACAATTTCTTTCTTTCAACAGCAAAGGTACTCATTTTGATTCCTTTAGATAGATATGTGTTTCTCCCTCCGGAACTTGATTTATTTTATGCGTCAACCAACAATTAATTTACGTCGAAGATTTTTATTTTTTCTACGCGCCTAAAAGTGGCAGTTTGAACTCGAAAGTATTTCTCCCCTATATAACATAGGGACTCATCTTCAATTTCTTGAGAAGACAAGTCCCTTAATAAATAGGAGGAGGAGGAGATTATTTAAAAATATCTGTAGTGTCTATAACATGAACTCCCGTAGAATCAAATTGAAATTGAGGTTTAGGTGTCACTGGTTTTGGAAGTGGCACAAGAAGTATCTGAATTTTGTCGAGATTTCTTTCAATTTTTTTCACAGAAACATTAATATTCAAAAGAGTAACTGTAATAATACAAAGTAAAATGACGATAATAACTTTCATATAATCCCTTTGGTTAAATCAGGTATTCTCTGGCTTTTGGGTGGGCATTAGCAAAAGGCTTGTCTCCAAAAGATGCACGTGAAATTGCCTTTCATTTCCGTTATGAAACTCGTGGTACTTCAATCGCAGTAGCTTTATCGGATACTTCTTGCTTAAAAGTTGTCTTTAAATCTTTGAGAAGAATTGCTCCGCTAGGAATAGTATATTTTGAATGAGCACCGGCGAACTTCATTTAATTATTTCCCTTTTTGTAAGTGATCTGTTTTGTGCCATTACTTCCGATTCGGACTATTTTCGGTGAATTAGGATCCTTAGGATTTGATCCACATCCTCGAACTATCGTCGGCTTTGACTCTCTTGAAAAAGATGTAATGCCTATCGGCCGATTTGCTTGTGTCACTTTCCGATAATTATGATCGTATTGACTTGAGGATAAGGGAGAATCATCGCTTTCATCGGAGGTATAAGTTATTGTCTCAGCTTTTTTCTTCTTCTCCTCTATAACTCCCTTCCTCGAGAACTTATTTTTCACCACATCAAATTCCAGAAGTTCCCTTTCATAAAGGGTCGCAAAACTGATATTCGGGAATATTCCCATTTCATTTTTCACTCCCAACGTCTTCAACATGATTTTCTTTGTGGAAGCAAAAAATATTATCCCATGATACATTGCCATACATAACGGTTTCCCACCATCGGTATAAAAATACATTTTCTTCTGGGATTTCGAATACATCACCAAAGCTGCTGACCCTTCAATTGATGCTATTGCATTTTTGAGTGACGTTCTTTCCGTATAAGCGAGAATCGATTCTGAGTCGACATCACTTGTATATGGGTAATTTGCCAACTTATCTAAATGGACCGTTCCATTATGCACCAACACCCAATTTTTTGATTCAAATGGATGTGCATTTCGATTTTCTTTGATTGTTGCAAGACTAGATGAAGCATATCGGCAATGGCCGATTACAAATCGTTCATTGCCAATTGTCGGACTGACGAAATGTTCATTGACAAAATCTTTGGCACAAATGGAAGCTTTTATAATTCCAGTTCCGAGGGAATAATATCCGGTAGCATGCTCTCCGCGTTCTTGGGTATTTATCAAACCCTTAACAAAAAGGGAGTTCAAATCAAGATCAGTTGTCGTTTCTTTTGTTGGTTTAATCCATCCAAATATTCCACACATCGTTTTTGTCTCCTTGTTATATAATCAACGGTTTTTTCAATGACCGTTTCGTCTTTTTTGAAAATCTTCGACCCTTTGACTAACTCTACGAACTGACGCTTTTTGTTCGTCGCTTAAATGTTCGTAGCTACGACCGTAATGTTTCCTCGCTAATGCCTCATATTTTTCGTTCATGATAATGCCTTTCCAAAAGCCAAATATATAAGTGTTATGATTGTCGCATCAATTGTGAGTGCGCCAACAACAGCAACTGTTACAGCAATTATTTCTTTTATCATATTATCTCCTAAGCTGCATCAATGATTTGCAGGTTTTTTGCAAATTGTTCTCGTTCACTCCTCCAAAGTTCGTTTGCCGCAGTTACCTTAGTCTCATATTCTGATTTCAATTGATTCAGACAATTATCATGATTTACGTCTGGATTGCCGATCCTCTCGTTTTGTTTGAGAGCAAAATAAACGGCATCGGCGTAAGCAGAATAACCAGGAGCTCCAGCATTTGACCGCGAAAGTTTACTAACTCTTTCCTTGACAATAACAATCCTGGCTTTCGGATATTTAACTCTTTCAGCCTTAATTTCCATTAAAACACCGTTTTTATCAAAAGTTTTATAAAGACCTGTGAAATGTAATCCTTGACTAACTGCTTCTTCCTTTTTCATATTTTCCTCCTATTTATATAATCATGAATTCTCGCTTTGCTGCGTCCAAATGTGGCTGTCTCAACCTATCCACAAACCTAACCATTTTTCACATAGATTACTACCACATTTTGACCCGCGTTCACGGAATATGATGATTATATTAATAGGAAAAGGAGGATTTATGATTTATATGGGTGACGAAATTAGCCGCAAAGAAGACTGGTCAACGGTTCCCAAAACAATCCTGGAAGAATCCAAAAAACTGACCAATGAAAACACCGATGAAGAAGCTCTTACGGTCAACGATGATATCATGATCACCAATGGCGAAGCTCTGGAAGAAGCCGCAAATGAGGATATGATGATGAGCTTATACGAAAAAGGTGAACTTCAACCCGAGGATTTATGAAACTAAATGTCTATTATATGACAAGAGAATTTTGCTCACCAAGCGGATTCTTCATTGTTGCAAAAAATAAAACTGCCGCAATCAACTTATCAAATAAAACTTACGGCTGGTGCGAAACCACAGTACAAAGAATTGACATGAAAAAAGAAAGTGTTCTACCAAGTGGTAATAATCGAACAGGCAAAAATTCAAATTTTCTATACCCAAATTTAATGAGTCATTCAAAACCTCAACTCGAAGAAGAAATTGACGACGATGAATACCTGGATGATTTATGAAATTCTATGCACTGGCAATTGAAAGCAAAGGCTCAATAATTTTTCTTTACAACGATGACGGCCTTCTATGTGCACAAACACTTTCGGAAATCTCCGATCTTCGAAACAAACAAGAAAATTCCGAATCAATCGTGGTTTTTAAATGCTCAAAAGAAATAATAATATAAACACGCACTCAAAAAGGAGAATATATGATCGGTAACAGCCCATTCGGTCAAATGGAAAAAGAAGCAGATCTTGACACAGCCCGGAGAATCATGGAAATTGCCGGAGCTGCCACAAACGAAGAAGCTGTGGCAAATGCCGGCGGCGAATTAACATTCTACCAACTTCAATACAAACTCGAGAAAGAAGGCCGAATTTCCATACGACCGATAATACCTACAGAAATATGTATCATTGATTCACTTGACCTCCTTCTCGAAGAAAGAGATGTCAAACTTGCTCTAAAAATCCTCCATGAAGTTCGTGAAACTTTCTCTCGATACGATGAATACATGGAACTTGTCGGAGTCCTCGTCAAATGAAGTTCAAAGACATCAAACAATTCCCTCAAATCTACTACAATGTCAACCTCTCATGGTCATCTCTTGACGACTGGCTTGCTCGTCAAATGAATATCGGTGAATACAAAAGTCAGAGAGAAGGCCTCTCCTCTCTCAACATCAATCCTGACTTTCAACGCGGCCACGTCTGGACTAAAGACCAACAAATCGCCTACGTCGAATTCATGCTTTGCGGCGGCACTTCCGGTCGCAATATCTACTTCAACCATCCAGGATGGATGTCATCCTTCAAAGGTGAATTCGTCCTTGTTGACGGTCTCCAACGCATTACTGCAGTCCAAGCTTTCATGCACAATAAAATCCCAGCCTTCGGCTCTCTTATTGAAGACTACGAAGATAAAATGCCATACAATGTTGATTTCATAGTTAATGTGGCCAAACTCCAAACACGAAAAGATGTCCTCAACTGGTACATACTCATGAACTCTGGCGGCACACCTCACACTCAAGAAGAAATTGACCGAGTCAAAACTCTCAAGGACCAACTATGAAAATTATCAACATTGTCATCATTGATGATGACCCCAACATCCGCGATATGGTCAAACTCAACATCGGCAATGAAAACTTCAATCGAATAGCTGTCGCTTCTCACAGAAGTGACATCATTACTTATCTTTCTACTGCAGACTTCTACATCATCAACGCTCAACAACCAGACTACGACCTCTCTCTTTGGGAAACTCTTCACCTTCTCTCGAAAAAACTTGACGTCCCATTCAACAAATTACCTGTCGTCATCATGACTGACGGCTACTCCCTACCATTTGATCCACAACTACCCAGTTTTGAAAAACCATTTGACTTTCAACAATTAATCATGGCCATTGTCAAACAACGACTTGATTATATAGAATACAAACTATTACCTCTTGCTATACACGGAATAGAAAAATGGAGCATTAACTAATGATGACAAAAATATACAAAATCACAGGCTCTTCTGAAAAACGATCAACAACTGTCTACAGAAACAAACACGACATTCCTCGTACAATAGCATTATTAGAAAAATGTGGCTATCAAAACATCAATATTGAAGACATCATACTCAATCAAACACACGTCCATTACATTTTCCCAAACCTTAAAAAACTCAATTAAGATGAACCACCAATTTACTATACAAAACACTGATTTCCCAAGGCCAAGAATATGCTCGTCTTTTTGGCGCCAACTCGTAACATATCTTTCCCTACATCCGGAAAAAGAAATATCAATACCATCTTTCGCTTACCGCTCAATCGAATACGCGTCTGAAAAGACAGGAATCAAAATCAGCAGGAAGCTCGACACAAGAAATAATCACTATAATGTCAAATTAAGTGCAGAACATTACTACATCAAATTGAGCGCGGAATACTGTCACGCCAAATACGGTTGTCTAAAAAAGAACGGAATGAATTGTAAGAAATGTGAACATTACAAATATTACAAATATAAATTAAAACATCCCGGATATTTTAGTAAGAAAGCTCGTGCCGCAAGGAAATTGAAACGTCTCAGCAGAAAGGACTCTTTATGAACCGCTTACAACAAGTCGACTTTCTCGGCAAAAAAGCCAAAACTCACTACCAATCACTACGTCAAACACAAAACGTCAAAAACTCTGCCATACAAACTATCAATCTCTTTCAACAACCAACACGCCTCATCGTCTCTCCTCAAATCCTTAACCTCATTCGTCAACGTTCTGACGGAATCACACTCATCAAACTACCCAAAACATCTAAATACGATCACATCTCAAAAATTCAATTCCACAAAAACTACCACTCACTCAATTCATCCCAAAAAAGACAAATCCGTCAACTTTATAAAGAATCTGAACGTGAATGGAAAGCCGAAAGCGAAGTATCATGAAATGCAATCGTTGCGGCGGTTGCTGTCTTGCCAGCCCTTGCTTTGAAATTCCTTTTGACAAAGAAATATTCATTGAAATCAATGGTCTCAAAATTCATAAATGTCCTCACCTATCTTTCAACAACAACATCGCTACTTGCAATGTCTTCAAATCAGGCAATATCCACAAAAACTCTAATTGCACTTCTAACCACCCTCCAGAATTCTATAAAAAATATCTAAACTCCAAAAACCTCATATAATTTTTTTCTCGCCTCAAAATGTGGCAGTTATCTCATTATCATAGATTTCTTCTTTTCATCAATCATCACACTACCGTTATATACGTCACATATTACTACTTGTAAACAACCTCAATAATCTTCTATCATCACTTCCCATCACTCTATTACACAATAATCATTATCAGTCATCATATCGCGTATGAAGGCTGCTGACATTCATCATCTCTCTTCAGTGTTTCCTCTGGTGTATAGCTATTTTCCCAAATGGCCTTTACTTTCTTCAATTTCGTCTCTATCTCTCAATCGACGGAGATAAATTAACATTATTCTCTGTAAACTTACTTAAAAAGCATTCAAAACATCATCATCAACTTACGCGAAATATCCTCTAAAATACTAAGGCCCTCTCTTCTCAACAAATATTACCCTCTGTAAACATACAAATTATATTTCATATACCTTAAATCAGTGGGCGATAGAATAGATTTTAGTAAATTAAAATATACCATACGCGCGCAATATCAATTAATTATAGAGAGAAAGGTTTGACGCTTTTTATCTTGTAAATACACGTAATTGCACTAGCTACGTTGCCATAAGTAAATTTACAAGAGATACCTACCCGGAGCAGATGCCGCGTTGCGTCGGGTGCCGGGGAAGTCTTGCGAGAGCCTATCGCGTTGGCCCCTACCACAAAGAACCACAGAGAACGATAGGTAAATAGAAGTGTAGAAGTAAATTGTGATGTTTGTGACAGTATATTATTATTAGATATTTTTCTTTATTGAGCAGGTTACATTCGCATGAGTTTACCTCTTAAATGTAGCAGTTATAATTGAATTTCGTAGATTTTAATTTGATGACCTTTTAGTGATTTCATTGTTTCTG
>Ga0209048_10001655_pt1 | contig 22649 bp, 20 predicted proteins | sample FrelakmetCRP12CR_FD_187146 | JGI IMG/M metagenome (GOLD analysis project Ga0209048, IMG submission 187146) | Freshwater lake sediment microbial communities from the University of Notre Dame, USA, for methane emissions studies - CRP12 CR (SPAdes)... | ecosystem: Environmental > Aquatic >... | reverse complement strand
CTTTCTCATCAATACCGCTCGTGGCCCAATCGTCGATGAGGGAGCGCTGGTCGACGCCCTCAAGACAGGAACCATCGCCGGCGCGGGACTCGACGTCTATGAACAGGAACCAACCCTCCATCCAGCGCTGGCTCGGTTGAAGCAGGTGGTGCTGCTCCCCCACCTGGGCTCTGCCACCCTGCAGGCGAGGGTTGAGATGGGACTGGTCTGTTTGGAAAATATACAGGCAGTCTTAGAGGGACGTCCGGCCCCAAACCACGTTCACTAGCAGGACGCTGAGAAAGTCAGCCAACGGCCATGGACTGTGACGCGTAAAGTGCGAGGCGAGAACGATGCGGGTGATTGTTTCTGAGGCTGACTAGTTTGCGTAGCGAACCGCGGAGGCAGGCTGAGCCGGTCCCCTGTGCGTGCGCACTGATTCGAGTCGTTGCGGCACGTCGTGGAAAGTCGGAATTGATTCGTAGATTGCGGCTGCCTGATTCCACAGTTCTTGGGCTTCATAGAGTAAGCCGAGTTCATAGCGAATGGCTTGAGCCTTGGCCCCCTGGCACTTCGGATCCTTCAACAGCAGCTCCAGTTGTGCACTTGCGGACTGGCCTTCTCCCTGCTCTTTTAAACAGACCGCGGTCATGAGACAGGAGTCCAGGAAAAAGTCGGGACCCTTCATCGCGAAACGAAATTCGTCCTTCGCTTCGTCCAGCAGCCCCATATTCTTGTAGGCCACTCCCAGCGTGTAATGGGTCTCTGGGTCAATTCCATCCGTGGGCTCGGCAGAAACTGGTGTCTCGACTGCAGGTACTGGCGCCGGGGGCTTCGGCGAAAACGTCGAGGCCCACTTTGCGACCAACGGGCTGGCTGGAGCCAGTTCCTTTACTTTCGCATAGAGACTCGCTGGCTGGGTCTCATTCTCACCACTATCTGGATCTGCCAGGAGCAATTCGAGGGCGCGAGAATATTGCAAGGCTGCGCCGGCGTTATCGCCCTTGGCTTCGAGCAGGTAGCCGAACAGTTCTCGAGCCTCTGCATTATCCGGCTGCGCCGTCACCAGATGACTGAGCCATTCCTCTGCCTCGGAATGCTGACCGGCCTCCATAAAGGACCGGAACTGCTTGCTTGTCGAGAGGGCAAGCGAAGAGGGAGCAACCGATCCTTCCGCTTGCGACAATGTCTCCTTCTGCTCGTCCAGCTCAGCATCCGACAACGAGAACCCGCTGCCAGGCGCTGCAGGGGCCTGTTCTGTCGTCTGTAGCAGCTCCGATTGGGCTGGCGCAGGTTCCGGCTCGGCGATTGAGAAATGCCTATCTTGTGGAGGGGTGACCTTGGGGGTCACACTCCGGGCATCGTCCGGAGCGGCATTGGTGGCGGAAACTATTCCCGTCACCTGGACTGGGCTTGATGGGATCGCCGCTGCCGGAGACACAGAGGTCTCGGATCGAGCCGGAACAGGCGGGTCATCCACTGCAGTGCCACGCATGAGAGCAGTCAGTTTCTTGACCGTCGGGCTATCCGGCGCCAGCGCGGTGACCTTCTCGAACAGTTCCTCATGCAGCGTCGGCATCCCTGGCTCGGGATGTTCCAGCAACAGCTCAATCGCCTTCCCATACTGGACCACGGCATTGGCGACATCTCTCTTCTCTGCGTACAGCTCTCCATAGAGTTCGAGCAGCGCGACGGACTGAGGTTCGACCGCCAGAAAATCTGTAATCAGCCTTTCAGCCTGTACATAATCTTGCGCCCGCAAGGCCGCCCCTGCGAGGTAGCGATATTCGCCGAGCGCCACCTGAAGATCTCCGCGTTGAAGATGCAACTTCGCGAGCAATTGACAGACTTCCGGATTTCCTGGCTCTTTGGTCAGTAATTGAGTGAGAATCGCCTCTGCGCCGGCAAATTGCTTTTCCCCGATACGGCGGGTGGCTTCGGACAGCAGATCGAGCTGCTCTGAATTTTTAGACGGGCCTCCTGCGGAGACGGCTCCAGACTTGGCCGTGTGGCTAGGATGCCCGCCGGTCTTTTCGAAATGTTCGATGAACTGGGCGGCCTCACTGTTGGCAGGATCAATGCGCAACACGGCTTGATAGGCATCCTTGGCCTCGGCATAGCGCTGCTGCGCGGACCGCTCACGCCCCAGCTGCAAATAGACCTTCGTGGCTTCGTCCTGCATATTTTCTTGCAGGCACAATTCCGCCACCCGCTGCTGGGCATCCATATTCGAGGGATCCTGGCTGACGATCTTCTTATAGATATCCAGCGCGTCTTTGCTCTTTCCCGATTTGAGGTAGTGTTTCCCGAGGGTGAGATAGTCTTGAACCGCGCTACTCAGAAGACCGCGCTCAGCGTTCAGATCCCCCAGATGCCGGTATATGTCATACCGTGAGGGGTCAAGCTTCAAGATCTTCTTAAATGTGGCGATCGCCTTGAGGGTAGACCCTTCGGCACGGAAGGCGTTGGCCGCCTGCATAAAGGCCGCCATGGCATCGTTGGTGGCGTTGCGTTTGAGGTGTAACTCCCCGATTGAATTGAAGATACTCCCATCGCTCGGTGACTCGGCGGAGAGCTTCTTCCATTCATTGATGGCGGCGTCGAATTGGCCCCGTGATGCAAAGAGCTGTGCACTGTGCAATACGCTGCTGCGATCGATCGCCAAGGCAAACCTCCACAACGATCAAACGCTAACAGTGTCAATGGGTATTGTCAACGAAATGGGGTATTTGGATGCGATGTACTCAGCAGAAATACGAAGGCCTGCCCCGAAATGAAGGGCAGGCCTCCCTGTGACACAGTCCTGCAGAATGAAATCGTCAAGGCTCGGTGACGACCGCCTTCAACACATTCGACGCCTGAGGCCCCTTTGCGCCCTGCACGACGTCGAATTCGACGTTCTCCCCCTCTTTCAAGGTCTTAAATCCTTCTCCTTGCAGCGCGGAATAATGTACGAAGACATCATCCCCGCTCTCAAGGCGAATGAACCCAAATCCCTTGCGATCGTTGAACCACTTGACCGTACCTTTTGCCTTCACAAAAACCCTCCTTTCCTCAACGGCCACGCCTAGTTACGTGGCCGGCCCCGGAACCTAGTTGGTGACACACATGATGAAGAGAAAAAGACAGGAAGAAGAGCAGGCTGGAATGACGGGCTCATTGGAGAGACAAAATCAATCACGAAACCCATCTCGTTACAAATCGCGCAGCATGTACCACGGCGTTTCAAATCTTGTCAAGACATTCTTTGGCCGCATGCTCGCCGGCTGTGAGGTAGACAAGCCTCGCCCGCTCGCCTATAGTGTCGCACCGGGCGAGGAGCGTGATTCTTCGAATGTTTCTACGAACGCTGCTGGATCGCTACATCTTCACCGAACTCGTTTCCCCTTTTAGCATCAGCCTCGGGGCGCTGTGTTTTGTGATGCTCACGCGAGAACTCCTGCGCTTAGTGGAACTGCTGGTCTCCAAAGGCGTCGGGATCGTGGCGGTTCTGCAAGTCTTCGCCCATCTGATGCCTTCGTTCCTCGTGTTGACCCTCCCGATCGCCGGTATCATCGCCTCGATCACCGCGTTCGGGCGACTGTCCTTCGACAAAGAATTGGTGGCAATGCAGGCTGCGGGCCTGAGCCTCATGCGATTGGCTCGCCCCGTGCTGCTCTTTGCCCTGCTCGTGTTCGGGTTGACCTTATGGTTGGCGCAGTGGGGGCAACCCTGGAGTTCCATGAACCTCAAGAAAGTGGCGCTGAATCTCCTTCGGGATCAGCTAGTGTTGGCGTTAGAACGAGGCACGTTCAACGAACCCATCCCCAAGATGGTGATCTATGTCCCGGATGGAGATCTCGGACAGGCCACGACCGGCATCTTTGTCTCCGATGAGCGGAATCCAGATGATCCCCGCATCATCGTGGCGCAGCAATACGAGGTCTTAATGGATGCCTCCACCGATCAGGTGGCGTTACGCCTGCAACACGGAGTCATTCACAGCCGACCGGATCAAGCCGACCAATACGAGCAGGTGTCCTTCGCCAGTTACGATCTGAAACTCTCACTGAATCAAAGCGGCTATTCAACCACGGAAGAACGTCCTTCGTACGACGCCATTGTTACCCAGCTCGCGCAATCCCAATGGCGCGATTCGGTCGCTCTCCGACGATTGATGGAGTATTATAAAGACCTGGCCTTTCCCACTGCGTCGCTGGTGTTTTGTCTTCTGGGCGTCCCGGTTGGCATCGTCTCAAAACGGTCCGGACGAATGGGCGGATTTGCGGTCGGCGTGCTGGTTGTGATCGTCTACTACGTGTTGAACGTCGCCTGCGAATTCCTGGTTACGACAGAGACCCTGTCGCCCTTTGCCGGGGCCTGGATGCCGAACGGCATCTTCGCCCTCACCACCGCCGTGTGGTTTTACATTATGAGTCGCCAGTAATCCCATGCCTATTCTCTTCCGCTATCTCCTCCGCGAATACGGCAATATCTTTACGATGTGCTTCAGCGGGCTGATGACGATTTACCTTGTCATCGACTTCTTCGAGAAAGTGCGCCGCTTCTTGCGTTACGATGCCAATTGGCTCGATATCCTGACGTATTTCATTCTCAAGACTCCCGCAATTTCCTTCCAAATTGCACCGCTGGCCGTCCTGATGGCCACCTTACTGACCTTCGGATTGCTCTCCCGCGGCCACGAAATTACAGCCATGCGCAGTTGCGGTATCAGTTTACCCTGGATCACCGCCCCCTTCATTGCCTTTGCTTCAGGGATTTCCCTCGTGCTCTTGCTGTTCAGTTCCACCGTCATTCCGTTAGCCGCGAGCAAGTCCGAAGAGATTCGGACTACACGTATCGAGAAAAAACCTCCCGCCACGGCCTTGAAGCTCCAGCAACCCTGGACGAGAGTGGGAGCCGACAGCCTCATGCATGTGACGAGCGTCTCCGTTGACGGAAGACTCTTGGGCGGTGTGCGTCTGTTTCAGTTCAATCGCAACTTCCAACTGGTCAATATCACTGAAGCTGAGGAAGCCCGCTATGCTGACTCCATCTGGACGTTGTTTCAAGGACAGCACCGACGGTTTTCCCCCGATGGGACCGTTTCGGCTACCGCATTCGACCGCCAAGCCATGGTGCTGACCCTCATTCCCGATGACTTCACCGTCTGGCTCGCCGGCGACTCCGAATTGATGACATTCCATGATATCCGGGCATACACCAGACGCCGGCACCAGCAGGGCTCCCAAGCTGCACGTCTCAAGACAGACTATCACAGTCGAATCGCGTTCCCCTTCGTCACCGTGATCATGGTCCTGGTCGGCATTGCGCTGAGCCTGCGCCGGAGTGGAACCAGAGGGGGTAGCATGGCGATGGGCATTGGGCAGGCGCTCGGCGTCGGCTTCTGCTATTGGACGACACACTCGATCGCAATCGCGCTCGGGCGCGGCGGGGTCTTGACGCCGCTGATCGCCGGCTGGATGGCGAACGTTCTCTTTATGAGTTTTGGCCTCTATCTGATGCTCAAGGTGCGTTACTAACCCTCTTCGATCAACTGGTTGACTGATCCCGGCGCTTCCGGTAAGTAGAGGCTGGTGCGTAACTGAAAGGATTTCAAGAAGATGCGGGCACGTGTCGTCGTCACAGGGCTGGGGATCGTCTCTCCGATCGGTATCGGGGTCAGTGAGTTTTGGAAAGCCGCCCTCTCCGGTCAATCCGGCATTTCGGCGATTACGTCGTTCGCCCCGTTTCCCATGGAGGGCTACCGCTCCAAAGTCGCAGGCCAGGTGCGCGACTTCGCGGTTGAACGGTTTCTCGACTCCACCCTTGGCGAACGCGTCGACCGCTACGCCCAGTTTGCCCTCGTGGCGACGAAGGAAGCGCTGGCCGACTCGGGCCTCCAGATGACCAAGGAAGACCCCCATCGTGTCGGGGTCATCGTGGGTGCCGGCATGGGCGGGATGGTGATGGGCGAGCGTGAAATCACCCAACTCTATCAGCAGCAGAAACCCCATCGCGTCCATCCGAATTTCATCCCCGTGATCACGCTCAATTCGGCCTCCGGTATTCTCGCGATGGCCTATGGCGCCAAGGGGCCCAACCTGACTATCTCGACCGCCTGCTCCTCCAGCGCCCATGCGCTCGGGCTAGCGCTCCACTGTATTCGTGAGGGCCGTGCCGATGTGGTGATCACCGTGGGAGCAGACGCCAGCATTACTCCGCTGGTGTTCGCGGGATTCTGTTCCCTGCGGGCCCTCTCGTCCAAGTTCAATGATCACCCGGAGAAGGCCTCTCGCCCCTTCGACCGGTTGCGCGATGGCTTCGTCATGGGAGAAGGCGCCGGTACGCTCATCCTGGAATCGGCCGCGCATGCCAAGAAACGCAAGGCGAGAGTCTATGCCGAAATCGCGGGCTACGCTGCCACCAGCGAGGCCTATCACATGGTCATCCCGCGTGAAGATGGCCTGGAAGTAGCCAACACGATGCGGCTGGCTGTCGCGGATGCCGGCATGACCCCGGCACAGGTGGATTACATCAATGCCCACGCCACGTCGACGACAATCGGGGATGCCGTCGAAGCCAAGGCGATCAGGCAATTTTTTAAATCGCGCGCGGACAAGATCACCATCAACGCCACCAAGTCTTTGATCGGCCACACACTGGGCGCCGCCGGTGCAATCGGGGGCATCGCCTCGGTGTTGGCCCTCCACACGGGCCAGATTCATCCGACCGCCAACTATGATGACCCAGATCCGGCTTGTGCGCTGGCAGGACTCTCCCGCTCAGCACAGGAGCGGCGCGTAAAGGTAGCCTTGCTGAACGCCTTCGGATTTGGCAGCAACAACGCCGCCGTGGTAATGAAACAAGCGACCAACTAGAAAACCACCGAGAGAATCGACCGATGGCAACAGAACCCAATGTATCGCTGAGGATTCGCACTTCTTTAGGTGAGTACCTGAAACGCGATCCGGCCACGATACTGATCACACAGCATCTGCGTGACGATTTGGGTCTCGACTCCATGGCAGTAATCGAACTGCTCTATCGTATCGAGGAGGCCTTCGATCTCCAGATCCCCGACCAAGACCTGGTGGGGTTGACGACAGTCGGCCATGTCGTGGGTTATATAGAAAAGCGGTTAGGGAAATCGGCTTCAGCAGCCCCGACCAAGAAACCAGCGAAGCCCACTAAGCCAAAGGGCAAGAAGAAATCCTAATCCATATGGCGACGCGAGCTCGCACCCCCATCTCACTGGCACAGATCCACAACGTCGTCGGCGGAGAACTTGTGGGGTCGCCACAAGTCACAGTCACAAGCCTGGCCAGCTTTGAAGAGGCAGGCCCGAACGATCTGACCTTCGTCACAGGGGATCGGATGCTCAAGACAAGCGGGCCCACCGCTGCCGGAGCACTCCTCGCCCACCGGCCTCTTACTGAGATCACCAATCCCCACATCGTCGTCGCCAATCCCACACTCGCCTTTGCGCAGGTCGCCCAGGCCTTCTTTTGCCCAATCTCCTCTCCTCGAGGAATTGCCGTAACCATCACTCGTGGCGTTGAAACTCAGGTCGGTCCCGATGTCTCGATCTGGCCGGGAGTCACCCTCGGAGACCGGGTCACAATTGGCGCGCGGGTGACGCTCTACCCAGGTGTGTTTGTCGGCAATGATACGACCATCGGAGACGATACATTGCTCTATCCCAACGTCGTCGTCAGAGAAGGCTGCACAATAGGTGCGCGGGTCATCATTCACAGCGGCACGGTGGTTGGAAGCGACGGGTTTGGCTATCTGCAGGACCAAGGGCGACATTACAAAATTCCCCAGCTCGGCGGGGTCACGATTGAGGACGATGTCGAACTTGGCGCGAATGTGACAGTCGATCGGGCCACGCTCGGCCAAACGGTAATCAAGCAAGGCACCAAGGTCGATAATCTGGTCCAGATCGCCCATAACGTGACGATCGGTGCCCATTCCATCCTGGTGGCACAGGTCGGGATCGCCGGCAGTACTCGCGTGGGACATCACGTCATGATCGGTGGACAGGCAGGCCTGGCAGACCACCTTGTCATCGGGGATCAGGTCATGATTGCCGCTCGCGCGGGCGTGAACCGCAACCTCGAAGCGAACCAAATCGTCTCTGGGGCTCCTGTCATGCCGCATGAAATCTGGGTGAAGGCCCAGGCCGTGATTCCAAGGCTTCCCGAACTCCGACAGGCGGTCCGCACATTGGAAGAGAAGATGAAGCAGATTGAAGCCCTACGCAAAGCGCCTCGAACCTCGAAGACGAAACCCAAAAGGCGTAGCCGATAGCAGATCGTTCTGGCTGACCCTACCCGACTATTCCACGCCAACCGAATAACTTGGCCCAGTAGAATCCAGCCCAGGGGATCAACACAGCCGGGAGCGGGTCAAGGTCACCCTGCAGGATAGCCGCAGCCGATGCGCCAAGGATAAAGGCCGCTCCGGCAACGGAGATCACCGGAACGAAACCTCGTCCCGCGTGATCAATCGACGGAATCTCCGGCTCGGCCTTAGCCTTCTTGGTATGTCGAATAACGGCGGTTCGCATTCGTGCTGCATACACCTCGGGGAACTTGGCCAGTAAATAGCGGTGATAGCGGGTCTGCCCCCAGCCACAAAACGCACCGACCACAAGCAGACCTGAACTGGCGAGAAACGTTAACCAGGTGTAGGTATGGTTCGCCAGCAATTGATAGCCGAGTGACCCCACCCCCGCGATCATGCAGACCAGTCCGACCACTCCGGCGGGCATGAGGATATAGGACCGGACATAGATGCGAGCTTGCTCCTGAATTTTCTCCGGCCGCAAGACTGTCACAAGTTTCGGCATCAACCGTTCTCCCGCCACATTACGCTGCCGGACTACTCGTCCTCGACGAAGAAAGGCAGCAAGCCGGCGGCATCATACCATCCTTCTGTTGCTTGCCACATGGACGCGAAAAGGAGATTGGGCGTCTGTGTCTGGTCTGATTGAACAGGACGCTCAATCCCCACGACTAGATGAGAAATTGTGGATGACACATGAACAACGATAGATAAAATGCCTGGTTTTCATATGATGGGCACTCATCTCCTGACTCCATGGTACGAAGGCAGACGTCAGCACCGAAACGTCGCTCTCAGACAGGTCTTTCGCCGTCATTCACATGAAGTTCCGCAATGGGGAAGGCGGCAGGGAGTCAGGGCATTCGCATCCATACTATCGGTGTCCACAAAAGATGTGCATCGCTTGTGGATAACCATGTGGATGAGCGACCAATGCCATGCCGTACCATAGCACCTCACACATTGCCCAATCGGTGGGCAGCACAATCCGTGCAATTTCACAGAGATGCATTTTTTTAGCAGCAACTCGAATAGGACAAGAGTGCAGATACCACACGATCCGGAAGATTCTCAACGGCCGATCGTCCAGAAGTGTGCAGCGTTACAGGACGGAGCAGAGCTAGACTGGCAGGATATCACTAATAGCCGATCGTTCGACGCGCCCGATATTGACCCACTGTTCTGCCATCGGAATCAATGCATGAATCCTCGTCTCGACGGTTCCCAGTCGCTGCGCCAACGTCGACGTCTTTCGGTAGGCCGCAACCGTGAGAAAGGATTGCAGCCCTTGCAAAAACATCGTGATCATTGTCGCCTGCACATGGCTGGCCAGATCGTAGAGGGCTTCGACCTGTTCGAGAATCGGATCGAGCTGAGACGCCGTCACGAAATCCGTCGCCCCTTGTGCTCGTAAACCCGCAAGAGTGGAACTGATGATCGGAACCCGCCGACGGACTTCTTGAAGAAACTCTTCGTCGAATCGGTCAAGTTCAGTTAAGATGCGCCCCACGCCGGCGACATCCAGATGATCGGCTTCCCGTTCGGCTCGCTGAATCACCGCGTCCAGCACATCGCGAGCCGGCTGCATCGACCGGGCACGAGCTTGCTGTAGGTCCCGAAGGGCATGGATGAGCGGAACACTCGAGGTCACGGTGAGCAGAGACTGCAATGGGAGAGCCGCAGGTTGCTCAGGCACGATGGCTGGAAGAGCCTGCCTGGATTCGCTCACCGTTCCCACAGGAACGCCATCAAGTTCAGCCCGGTCGTCCTCTCGCTCTCCTGCTAAGCGACGTACGGCCAGACTGATCCGATCCAGCCCCTCCTGAAGCGACTGGAGCGCTGCCGTCATCACTCGTGGCTCCTGGCGGCCCACATCGTGGAGAATCGGAAGCAGATTCGAGGCCATCTGCTCGATACTCTGGAGCTGCACCGTCGACGCAGACTTGGCAAGATTGGTAATGCCGTGCAAGAGAATTCCGTAGAGCTTCGGACGCACCGTTCCGTTGGCCCCTTCCGCGAGTTGTTTAATGGCCATCTGAATTTGAGCCAGCCATTCGTGCGCTTCCAGGGCGAATAACCCGATCACTTCCTTTTCAAAACTGACATCCACAAGATCCTGCGCAGGAGGAAGAACTGTCCATCGATGCTCGCCCGATTGCGAGGCAGTCTCATTTTCTGGCACAGGAGTCCTGGACTCGACAGCGCCTTGAATCGCGCTCGCGAGAGCGTCCAAGCCTTCCAAGAGCGACGTAAACTGATCGGAGGCCGAGGGGACCACCCCGGATGTCTTCGCGCGCATCTCATCCGCTGGAAAGGACAGGCGCGCAACGTCAGGAGGCTCGAGTGTTTCGATGATCGACACGAGCGGGGTGAGGCTCAGATCGAGCTGCCGCCCCTCCTGGCCGCGGACCGCATCGCCCTCGATCCAGACGACCGGGCGGAGCGGATATTTCGTCATGACGCGCATCACAGAGCCGACTTCTCCGGTGGTCAATCGGACCGAGGTTCCCAGCGGATAGGCCGACAGCTGTTCGACCAAGGCTTTGACGACCTCGCGGGGGAACGCCGTCCGTTCCGCCACGATCAACTCTCGCACCGCTTCGTGCGGAAAAAATCTGCGGCGATACCCGCGCGGGCTCACCAGGGCATCGAAGACATCCACCACACCGATGATTTGAGCAAACTCGCTGATCTGGCGCCCCTTCAGCTTGTTCGGATACCCCTGCCCGTTCCATCGCTCATGCGCCTGGCGCACCACTTGTGCCAACCAGTCGTATTTCGAACCCGCCTTTCGAATCGCCTGATAGCCGAGCTCGGGATGTTGTTCAATGAGCGTACGTTCATCATGGGTCAACCGACCCGTCTTGGTGATCAGCGACTGCGGCACGGCAAAGAGACCGATGTCGTGCAGGAGTCCGGCGAAGGTAAGCCGTTCCAGCTCTTTCCCATGATATCCCAGCCCGGCACCAACCTTCGTCGCCAGAATCCCGACATTCACGAGATTCGTAATCAGCGGAGGGCCTGCGGGACCGCTCATAGCCTGAACGAGCAATTGGTCGCTTCTCTTGAGCGCCTCTGCAATCCCCGTTGCCAGGGCGGACAAATCCTCCAATTCGAGGTCGTCTTGCCGCTGCACGGCAAGGACCACGCCAGTCAATTGCTCCTGCGCTATGCGATACCAGTCTCTCGTGGCACGTTCGTTCATGAGCTGCGGCCGTCCTCACAGAACATTCGACCATCCATCATATGAATTGTCCGACCCGGTACACAAGCCGGTCATCGATCTGTGAGACCTTCTCGATCGCTCCGGCAAAGAGACATTGATCACGAGGGCCTTGATGTGCCGACCGATGCCCTTCGTGAGTCCATGGATGTCTGCGGCGGCAGCGTTGGTAAACACGTCTGTTCGATGGTTCGCGGCTCCCATGCGTGCCGTAATAAACGAAGTCGTCTCCTCTGCCGTGAAGGGGCCTAGATGCGCACGAACCGTGATCCCCTGGCTGACTGATCAGTGTGACATCATACTGATCAGGCGGCAGCCCGACGATCAGCCGACGACTCAGCAATGTTTTCCCGCACCCGATGTCACCTGTGAGCAGAAGCAGGCATCTGCCGGTATGAATCCCATAGCTCAACCACCTGTTCGCCGCGTCGTGTTGAGAGGACGGGACATAGAATCGCGGGTCCGGCACATTGTTGAGCGGGAGGGCCCAGAGTCCCCAATATATTGCATTGTCGACATCTGCGTTCATTGTGCAATCAACATTGCTCGGAGGGGACGACTCCACCAAGCGTCGGGACGGAGCTGTGTGCTAGGTTCCGACACATCGATTATGAGTGGCTGGCTGGCAGCAACTGATCGATCGCGGCACGCTGGGCCCGCCCATGCTCCACCCACTGACGGATGGCACTCCCCATCACATGCAGCCGCGTCTTCACCGCTTCCACCCGCGCGGCAGCCAGAGACACTCGCCCTTGCGCCACCACCGTCAGCAGACTGTGCAGACCTGTGAAAAACATCATGGCAGAGCCTGCATTCACCTGCTGCGCTTCTGTGCGCAGACGTGCCACATCCTGAAGAGAATCCTCAAGGGTCGCCATCCGTAGAGAGGCCTCATCCCCGTCCATCTTGAGGGCGCTAATCTTCTGAGAAATCTCTGGCACCCGCTCGTCAATCGCCTTCAGAAATGACTCTTCCGCTTCGGACACCCGCACAAGATATTCTTGAATGACCGTGGCATCGATACGTTCGACACCGGCATGAACCTGACCTTCCATCTGCTCGATGAGGCTGCGGATGAGGTTACGCCCGGATACTGCACCGGGAGACGGTTTCTCCTGTAACTCCTGAAGCGCCTGCAGAAACTCCCCGGGGGAAAGACTCGCGAAAACCGCCTCAGCCGCCGCGCCACTCCCGTCGTCTTCAAATGAGATTCCCGTCGCATGGGTTAACGCCGTATGGATCCGTCCCAGCTGCTTACAGAGCGAGAGAAAGTCTTGAACAGAAAGCGGCTTCTGCGGGTCCTGGAGAGCTTCGATAAAGGGAATCGCATCGAAGCTGGCATGTTCGACGTCTGGAAGATTGATGGTCGCAGCGGACCCTCCGAGATTCGTCACTCCGGCCGAAATCGTCCCAATCAGCTTGGCATGCCGCTCCGGCGCCGGGCCCTGCTGCAGCTCATCGAGGGCGACGTGAATGTTCTGGAGCCATTCCTGTGCTTCCTGAACAAAGAGATCGACCAGCTCTTTCTGGAAATCATCTGAGGGATCGGCAGCCATGACATCAATCCTTCACGACAGTGACGGTCCAGGATAAAGGATCGTACCCGATCAGGACCGCCGCTTCCCGCTCCCCAACTGAGAGGCCAATCCCGCAATCTCCCCAAGCTTTGTCGCCATCTCTTCAAACCGCTTGGTGGCCTGCTCGGCCGATTGCTCAGTTTCAGATACGCGCCTCGCCAGTAGGCTATTTCGTTCCCGTTCCGTCTGAAGCAGTGTTTCAAACTCCTGGACTTTCTGCGAAGCACGCTCAGCCTCGGAGAGACGCGCGGTAAGATCCTTATTTTTTACCTTTTCAGCAGTAAGTGCCTGCTCCAATTGGCTCGCGCGTGCGGCAGCCTCTTCTCCCTGAGCTACACGACGGGTCAAGTCGCTCGTGCGCTCCTGCTCTTTCGAAAGTTGCTGCGCCAATTCCTGAGACCGAGTCACCGACTTTTCCATCGCGGTCATCTGTTGAACCAGTTGCGTGGCTGCCTGGCGTTCGGCATGCAGAGTCGCCTCCATCTCCAGGATGCGACTCGCGTTCTTTTGCAGCTCAACTAGACGCGCTTCCTGTCGCGCACTGCCTTCGCGTTCTCTTTGAAGAGCTGCCTCCAGTTCCTGCACACGCCCACCCAGGCTCTCCGACGCAGATGCCTGCCTCTTGGCCTCAGCCGTCTGCTCTCGCTCGGCCTTGAGTGCGGATTCAAGCTCTTGCACCCGAGCAATAGCACTGTCAGCCTCTACGAGTTTCTTCTTCAGCAGGGCAGCCTGTTCTCGCTCCCTAGCCAGCATCGACTCGAGTTCCTTGACGCCACCCAACTGTCCTTCGAGTTGCGCCACTCGCTGAGTACTCTGTGTCGCCCGATCTCGTTCGACCCGAAGTTCTTCCTCTAGGGGCTTCAATCGCGCAGCCGCCTGCCGATAGGTTTCTAATTGTTCGTCGCTCACACGCGCATGTTGAATCGGCTCGCCAGACTCCGTCACTTTCCCGATGCTCTTCGCGGCAGGCACGACAGCGCCTTGCCGCTTTGCCAACAGTTCGATCACGCGATCCTTGAGAGACGTGCCCTGGAACGGCTTTTTCAACACTCCGTCGGCGTGACAGGATTCAGCCTGCTTCGTCACCTCATCGTTCACAATACCGGAGATCAAGAGCACAGGCGTGTTCGCTAAAGCACTCTGCGCGCGCACGAATGCGCAGACCTCGTAGCCGCTCTTATCCGGCATAATCACGTCGGTCACGACCAAGTCAGGCTTCTCCTTGGCCAAATAGGCCAAGGCTTCCTCGCCGTTCGCAGCAAGAGTGACTCCAAATCCAGCCTCCGTCAGCAACCGTTCGGCAACTTTCCGGACGGCGATACTGTCATCGGCCACCAACACTTTCGGCATAGCTGATTCCTTTCCCCAGCACCCTTAACTACTGACGGCATCCTGTCTCGACCGGCCAAGTCGCTGCAGAGCCACGATGGCCACATCTTCTCCGCCTATCGTGACCGTTCCCAGCGTTTCAACATCCTCTCTGCCGTATGGTCGAATCGCCGTCGCATCCACAGTTTCAAGAGACGGTACATCGGCATCGATGCAGATGGCCATCGGGCCGTCGACGTGGCGAGCCTCCAGGCACAATAACAGGTCGCCCTGGACCGGGCTACTCAATCTGCTCGCCAAGTCATAAACCGGCATCACACGATTTCCACGCTTGAGCATGGCTTGCACGAAAGGAGTCCGACTCGGCACCGGAATACTCTCAGCCCAGGGCGACACACCGCCCACATCTTCAGTCCGTGCGGCCAGTTTCAATCCACCAACGGAAAACACCACCACGTTCCAGGATCGTTTCGCAGTGGGAGCTTGCTGCTGTCCACGAGCGGCCCTCAGCATGGTCCTCCGACGACTGCTGGGGTTCCCGCAACCATTCGTTCTGCCTGTCCTACAGGCGCAGGGGCTACCTCGGCCAACTCTCCCAGCGCCCACGAAGGATTCACGATCAACACCAATTGATCCTGATACAGCATCATCCCCCCAAACCAGTTCCGTTCATCGCGTCGAAACTGTGGCGGCAACGGAAGACAGTCCTTCGGTTCAATGTCCGTCAATCCCACCACCTCCTCAACGCGAATCGCACCCTGGGTGTGGCCAGTCGAATACAATACCGTCCTCGTCTCGAGACCGGAAAAGTCGACGACCACCGAGAGCCGTTGGGCAAGATCCACCAATTGGTAGATGGTGTCAGACGCAGTCACAGCCTGTTCATTACCGGCCTCTTCTTGCGTGAGAACGCCACGAACCCCTTCTGCGGGTAGAGCCACATAGCTGACACCCAGACGGACGACCAGGAAACTGGCCGTCTCCACGAGCTTGTTCGTCGAATTGTGATGACCTCGTAAACTCATAATAGATACCGCTTGTCCGAATGTCCGGTACCAGGGGCTATTCCAGGGATCGGACGATATGGGTCTTATTTATGCGCGGAGGCTTCTTTGCCGATCCAGCGTTCAATTTCCTGGATCAAGGCTCGCTCTTCTACAGGTTTGGCAATATAGGAGCTCGCTCCGATATTGAGAGCCATTTGTCGGTGCTTGTCACCGGCCCGCGTTGTCATGACGATAATCGGTGTCTGCTGCGTTTGCGCACGGCTGCGCAATCCCTGGATCACTTCATAACCATTGAGCTTCGGCATCTCCAGATCGGTGAGGATCAGCCGATAGTTTTGTGCGGAAGCCATGCGGAGACCTTCTTCGCCATCCACCGCCGTATCGACTTTATACCCGGCCGACTCCAACATCCGACCTACGAACTTGCGGATGCTCAAGGAGTCGTCGATCAATAGAAGCAACTGCTCCGACCCTTTGGGCTCTGGTGCCTCGACGTATGGAACCATCGAGTCCGCCGACGCAGTCGCGTCTGACGACAACTCCGGCACTGCAGCAGCTTGCCCCTCTCGCGCTAGCAATCGAACAGGATCCAACACGAGGACCACGCGACCTTCCGGATCGATGGTCGCGCCGCCGAAGCTGGAGCGATCCAACGACTTAAACGACCCCAACGGCTTAATGACGATTTCCTGGCGACCGAGCAACTCATCAACCAACAGGCCGATCATCCCGGCAGCCGTCCGCACGATGACGACCGGCTTTCCGATTTCCACCGGCACACTGCTTCGACTGAGAATCTGTTGGAGCGGGTGCACCTCGATCGCCTCGTCCCCGATGTGCAAGATCGATCGTTCGCCCATCCGTTGATGCGAACCGTTCGTCAACATGGTAACTTCGCGCACCGCCGGCAGAGGAATCCCGTAGCGCTCACTCCCTGCCCGCACCATGAGGGCTGTTGCAATCAATAATGTCAGCGGGAGACTCAAGGTAAACTTCGTCCCCACCCCTCGAATGGATTCGACGTCGATGTGGCCATTCATGCTTTCAATGACACGCTTAACCACATCCATGCCGACTCCTCGACCAGCTTGATCACCGATCTGGTCGGCCGTCGAGAATCCTGGCTTAAAAATAAACTTGATCACTTCGGATTCGGGCAGAGAGCGGGCCACCTCCGGGCGGATCAGTCCTCGCTCGACCGCCTTCGCCCGAATCTTTTCGACGTCGAGCCCAGCCCCATCGTCTTCGACCTCGATCAACACTGCATTCCCCCGGTGCGCCGCGTGGAGATAAATTGTCCCGGCCGCCGGCTTCCCCTTCGCCACGCGAACGGCCGCAGGCTCGATCCCATGATAAACCGCGTTGCGAACGAGGTGCACCAACGGATCAACCAACCGCTCCACAACGCCTGTATCGACTTCGGTGTGTTCACCGGACGTGACCAATGTCACTTCTTTCCCTGTCGCACGTGCCATCTCGCGCGTCGCGCGGCGGAATCGTGTGAACGGCGTGCCGATCGGCACCATGCGGGCCCGAGCAATTTCGTCCCGCATACCGAGAGTCAGCTGTGCCAGGTGACTCATGTCTTCATGAGAACGGCGAATCGACCCGCTCAACTGCGTCATCGACTCGGAAATATCGGCCGTGACTTCGCTGATGCGACGAGCCAGAATATTAAAATCGTCGTATTTATCGAATTCAAGGCTGCCGAAGTCACTGATACCGGTCAATCCTTGAGCCGGGGTGGTCGCTGGACCAGTGGAGACGGTCGGAAGGGTAAAGGTATGTTTCTCCTCAAACGAATGGACCGATTCGACCAACCGACCCTTATAGGACAAAACTTGTTGCGAGAGTTGCTCCAACATATGCAGCCTCTGCTCGAGCCGTCCTCGCCCAATGACCAGCTCACCGACCAGATTCAACAATCGTTCCAACCGATCGCGGCTGACACGGATCACCTCGCGATCTTCTGGGGTTTTGCCGTCCGCCGATTTACCTTCCGCTGCCTTGGCAGACTCAGTTTCTTGTTGATCGCGTGGTTCTTGGTCCCCTAACGATTCGCCGCGATCGACCGCTGGACGCGACTCCACCACCTGTGCCGTTACCGGCTGCTCCAACTGTTTGAGTCCCTGCAACGCGACAGCGAATCGCTGGCGCAGTATGTCCAGGGACGTGGGATCTCGCCGCATCAGCAGCCGTACCACATCGACTGATCGCAACAGCACGTCCGTATGCCCAGGGAGAATCTTGACACGGCCCTCGCGCACCGCTCCCATGAAATCCTCGACATAGTGCGTCAGATCGCCGATCGACTGGAATCCAACGGTATAGGCAGACCCCTTGAGCGTATGAGCGGTCCGGAAGAGTTGATTGATCACTTCCGGATTGTGCTGTTCTTTCTCGAGACGAAGTAGCTGGGCTTCAAGGGACTCTAGATACTCCTGTGCTTCCGGAGCGAAATAGGAAAGTACTTCGGCATCGAGGAGCGGCAACAGATACTCATCCGTCAAGGCACTCGCCTCAGTTGACACGTCATCCTCGGGGCCGGCAGATTCCTCGGGACGATCCATAACGGCCGTCGCAACTTGAATAGCCGCAGCGATCGGAGCTGCCTGAGCCGACACCTTCATCTGTTCCCCGTTGCAGATCTGCGCCAGTGCCTGAGTTACTTCTGGCACATCATGTTGTAGCTGGGCGACCTTGCCGTCATCTCGGCGAATCAGCAGCCGAATGACATCGACTGCGCGGCCGATGACCCCGAGTAAATCCGACGAGAGGGAAATCCGTCCCTCGCGGACGGCAATCATACAATCTTCGACCGGGTGGGCTACATCGCCGATCACCTTGAATCCGATCGTGCGCGCAGACCCTTTAAGCGTGTGGGCCGTACGGTACAGCGTATGGATGGTTTCCCCATCCTGGGAATCCTGGCGCAGACGATGAAGAAGCGACTCCATGGTTTGCAGATACTCATCCGCTTCTGGAGCGAAGTATGACAGTACCTCAGCATCAAGAGTCGGAACGAGATAGTCCGGCGCGAGCAATGTCGGTTCAGATGGGACCGCGGCAGGCAGAGATGGGAACAATCTAGCCACTTCGTCTTTCCAGCGCGCACTTATCGATGGATCTTCAGCGCCCCCTGCCGCGACGACTTTCAATTGAGTCTCGAACGAGGTCACCATCCCTCGTAAGATATCCAACGCCTTCGGCCAGAGGGAAACCTCTATAGACGACGCCTCTTCCAGGGTCGATTCAAGCAACGCCCCCATCAGGGCCAACCCTTCGTATCCGTAGAGCGCTGACGCCCCTCGGATCTTATGCGCCCACACGTACTGCGCTTGCAGTTGTTCCGGAGTTGGCGTCGCCCCATCGGTCGGATGGAATGCCTTCGTGAGCACGTCCATCGCTTCCGACGCCTCGGCAACGAAAATGTCAACGAGGCCCTGCCGGTCAAGTTCGGAGCTCATCCCTATCCTTTCTTACCCGGAGCATCCACAGGATGCTCCGGGAAGCCGACCTAGGCCAGTTTGAACTGGGCGACAGAGGACGTCAGCCCTTCGGCGAGTTTTGCCATATCTTCGACGGTCACGCGAGCCGAGTCCGTCGCTTTCTGTGTCGCCGCGGCGCCGCCGGCGAAGTCCTTGATCGAGCGACCGACCTGGTCCGTCGAAGCGGTCTGGTTGACCGCCGCGCTGGCGATGGTCTGCGCCAGCTCCGATGAACGCTGGGCGATCCCTGAAATTTCGTTGAACACTTCACCGGTACGCAGCGCGGAGGCCGATCCGGCTTCCACCGCCTGAGTTTCCTGCTCCATGGCGACGACCGCGTCCTGCGTTTCTGTCTGAATCACCTTCACGAGGTCGGCGATTTCTCTTGTAGCTTGCGTCGAACTTTCGGCCAGTTTTCTGACCTGGTCGGCGACGACGGCAAATCGGGCTCCTGCTTCACCTGCGCCGGCTGCCTCGATGGCAGCGTTCAGCGCGAGGAGGTTGGTCTGATTGGCGATATCGCGAATCGTCGACACGATCTGCGAAATTTCTAACGACCGATCACCCAGAGCCTTGACCTGCTTCGACATACGTTGCACGGCTGAACGAATGCTCTGCATGTCCTGCACGGTTTCTTGCACCGCAACGCGTCCACGCTCCGTCGCCTGCAACACCTGCTTGGCAGACTCAGACGAGGCACCGGCGGTTTCCGAGACCTGACGCATGGAAGAGGCCAACTGTTCGACCGCGTTCAGCGTCTTCGTGGATTCATCCGCCTGGTGTTTTGCAGTACCGGCCATCTGTCCTGCGCTGTCTCGAAGGGTCCCAGCTGACTTGTTCACGCGTTCGGCTGCCTCTCGAACCTGCTTGAGCAACTGTCCGAACCGGACAATCATGAGGTTGAAGCCGTCCGCGAGGTTGCCGAACATATCGGCCGTCACTTCACCGCGCTTCGTCAGGTCTCCCTTACCGACGTCCGAGACCAAGACTAGAAAGCCCATCAAACGCTTTTGCATCTCGTCGCGTTCGCCTTCCGACGTCACAAGCGCCGTAATGCGGTCCAACATGGCATTAAACGATCCGGCCATCTGTCCGAGTTCGTCCTTCGACGCGATCTTTGCGCGGGCTTGGTAGTTGCCGCCGGCCGCCAACTGCGCGACGTTTGCGACTTGTCCAATACCCTGCGCCAATTTGTGCGCCACCCAATAACCGACCGACAATCCCAACAACACCGCGATCACACCGCCGACCACCAGCCCAAGGGTCCCGTTCGAGGCTAGTGTATTGGCTTCCTGGCTGAGGTCCCTGGCGACTTCTTGCATCGTTTTGATCTGCTCTGCGTGGCGGGAGCTCACCGCATCAAAAGCCGGCGCAATGCTCACCGTAAGCGCGAGTTGTCCTAATTCCCGCATCTGTAGCGACTGTCCAGCCGACAATGCCTTCGATTCAAAACTTTCTGCGATAGCTGCAACTCCGGCGTCTGCCTGCTGAAAAAATGTCGTGAGGGTGCTTTTCAGCTCACCAAGGTCCTTAGCTTCATCTCGCCCGGAGCTCGAGACGCGCAAGGTCTTCCCCTGGTATTTGGCGATCAGCTGCTCGACCTCCTGCCTGTATGGCCCGATCTTTGCCACGTCAACTTTGAAGTCTGCGGCACGAGGGGCCCTGGAAAGGTCCTGCAGCGTCTCATGGTACTTGTTGATGTTGAACAACATCGTATTGAAGTCAATCAGCGGCACGGTGTAGTCGACGTACATCGCATTAGTCTGTTGGCTGATGCGCTTATTGGTCCAGACACCGAGCGAGCTCATGATCAAGATGATGATGCTGACGATGCCGAATGCCGTCAAGAGCTTCGTCTGTGTCTTTAAGTCTTCAAACCGTCGTAATGCATTGAGCCTGAGCATGGGAATCTCCTCCTTCTAGCTAGCGATCGATGCCATCATGTCGTGAACCGAGGTGAATAAGACATTTATCCTGCACCCTCGAAATGCGAGAGCACGGCTGATGTTTCCAGGACCCCTCGTAACCGGTCCTCAAGTTTGACCACCGTCGACACAAAGGGAAACGCCCCTTCCCCCGTGCCGGTCGGAGCCGGTAGGAATTGGTCCTTGGAAAGAGTGCGAATTTCCGGCACCGTATCCACCAAGACGCCGACCTGCCAATTCCCGTGCTTCACCACCACGGCGTACCGCAACGTCGCCTCTGCGTTAAGGCTGAACATCGGTCGCAGATCAAGCAACGTAATCACAGTCCCGCGCAGGTTCGTGACCCCCACCAAGCCGGACGGCATCCCGGGAACCGGAGTGATGGACTCCACGACAAAAACTTCGCGCACGTTTTGCAGGTCGATCGTGAACAGCTCTCCCCCCATGGAGATAACGGCGGCACGAATGGTCGTCGACCCAGACGTATGAGCCGGGCCGTCTCCTGAGCTCGAGGCTCCGTGCGAGGGCCTGTTGGAATCCACGCTCATGACATGCTGCATCGATGCCATTGGCTTAGCCCACAACTCGCTTGATGACCGCCAGCAGTTCTTCGTTCTTGAACGGCTTCACAATGTGGCCGTTGGCTCCTTGCTGCTGCCCCCAGAACTTGTCACTCTCGTTGCCTTTCGAGGTGCAGAGAATGATGGGGATATTTTTGCAACGCTCATCGTTCTTCAAGTCACGACAGGCCTGGAACCCGTTGCGCCCTGGCATCACCACGTCCAATACGATGAGATCAGGTTTTTCGCTGGCCACTTTATCTTCGATTTTCTCAGCATTGGGAAAGGACACCACGGTGTGATTGGCCGCCTTGAGGCACCCTTCGATCATCTGCAGTTCAGCGTACGAATCATCGACTACGAGAATCTTGCTCATCTTGCGTACTCCTTTGCTAATGTACCGTGAATGTGTGCTGTGCGTAATTTATCCGGTTCAGCCTTGTTGCGCTATTTCAGCGGCAGCACAATGCTGATCGCCCCGGCCAACTCCCCTTCTTTCCATCCCTCTTTTTTCATGCCAGTCACATCGCGCTCGCCTTTCGGTGAACCATGACAATTGAGACAAGTCGGGCCGGCGTATTCCGGGTCCATCATACGAAGGACAGATCGTCCATCCACCATTGTATTCCGCACATAGGACTGTCCCTTGGGATGACGCGGGTCTCCGAACATCCGCAGCACCTCCGTCTCAAAGTCATCCGGCTTATTATTGGGATTCCGATAGTCGATCCCCGTCAGCTTCACGCGGACACCAGACTTCTTATAGAATTGCTCTCCGACTCTCCGGGTAAACACGGCAGGGATAAATCCCTTGAAAGAGATACCTGGCTTATTGATGACCGGTTGGGCTTCGTCCACTACTTCTTTTTCCGCTTGAATTAAAGCGAGATAGAGATTCGCCTGCGGCACGACGTTGGGAATTCGCAGATCAAGTTTCGTTTCTTTCTTGAATCGTTCCACGACCTGGCCGGCCATGTAGTCGCCGGTAAACCCCTTGTCGCCCTTCGCTGGGTCATTGATGTTCTTCATCTGCTCAGATAAGACGCCACGGCCGATCTTGACCAACTCGATCAAGTGCTCTGCCACTTCCGCCTCATTCCCAGCCATGACCGGACTCGCGCAGAGCGCCAGGGCTGTCGCAGCCACTCCGCCTACCATTCTCCAACTGAGACGTGTCTGTTTCATGCCCTTCCTCCTCATTGATGCCTCGGTATAAGACTCCATTGTGCCCCT